>JGI25913J50563_1000237_pt1 | contig 10753 bp, 9 predicted proteins | sample LauGreSp1BDMLBSN_2_FD_50563 | JGI IMG/M metagenome (IMG submission 50563)
TCTTTCATTTCGCCAGACTGCTTATCTTTGTAACGATCTGATGTCGCTACTGAAATGTTTGTGACGGCGTCGCCGCTTGGCATGTAACGTGTTTCTGGGTCACGCCCTACGTTACCTACGATGATGACTTTATTTACCGAAGCCATGTTGTCTCCCGAAGAAAAATACTGCTGTTATTACTGCTAAAAATAAACTGCTCACTTTAATGAAGTCAATGTAGCTGCGCTTAAGTCTTTACCGCCGCATCCTTTGATTCCGAAGCCCTTGTTGGCATCGAACCCATCGACCAAGCGATTATAAGCCAGCATAAAAGTAGCGCTGCACCCATCACAAAGACTGATAAGTCGCCATGGCTATCCATCAAGTACCCCCCAATTACAGCGCCTGTAAAGAGGCCAATCGACTGTGTTGTGTTGTAAACACCTAATGCGGTGCCCTTGGATTCTTTGGCAAAACGAGAGACCAATGATGGTTGTAATGCCTCAAGCAGGTTAAAGCCTACAAAGTAAATCAATAAAGCAATAGCGATTCCAAGAATGGAATGGGTGCCCGTAAACACAAACTCTGCAATGAGCAGCAACACAATCGCTACTAACAAAACAGCTCTTAACTGTTGCTTCTTTTCACCCACAATCAAAATCGGCGCCATCAAGAAAAAAGAAAGCAAAACAACAGGAAGATAAACCTGCCAATGTGATGCCAATGGTAGGCCCGCTTGTACTAATAGGCGTGGCACTACCAAGAACATTGCTACTTGAGTTGCATGTAATACAAATACGCCAGCATTCAGGCGCATCAACTCAGGGCGCAGAAATACTTCTTTCAAACTCGCTTGCTGTAGCTTGGGTGCAGGCAAAGTGCTTGGTAGAACATAGTAAGCAACAAACATTGCCCCAATCCCCAACACCGCTAGGACCACAAAAATTCCACTCAAACTAATCCAGCGATAGATTGGCGCAGCAATCACAAGTGACAACGCAAATGACAGCGCAATACTGCCCCCCACCAAAGCCATCGCTCGAGTACGAACCTGCTCGCGCGTTAAATCAGCTACCCAGGCAGAAATTGCTGCCGAAACTGCACCAGCGCCCATTACCCCGCGACCAATAGCAATCCAGAGTAGGTCGTCCTGAGCGGCACAAATAAGAGCGCCCGCAACAAACAAAGAGAGCCCCCATAAAACAACTGGTTTACGGCCAATACGGTCAGAAAGGCGGCCTAAGGGAATGTAAAAGCAGGCCTGAACAATATTGAAGATTCCGAGTGTTAAGCCAACCCATAAGGCGTGCTCGCCGCCAGGCAAACCCCGCGCATGGATGCTGAAAACCGGCAAAAGCAGAAATAGGCCCAGCATACGGAGGCCAAAGATGCCCGCTAAGGCCAGAGTTGAGCGAAGTTCAGAAGGATTCATGGGAAAGGGCTATATTAACAAGTTACGCTAAAAAATCATGAATAACGAAATTAAGATCCGCGGTGCGCGCACGCACAACCTCAAAAACATCAATCTAGATATCCCTAGAGAGAAATTGGTCGTTTTAACTGGTCTATCTGGCTCGGGCAAAAGCTCTTTGGCTTTTGACACCTTGTATGCCGAAGGTCAACGTCGCTACGTAGAGTCCTTATCCGCTTATGCGCGCCAGTTTTTGCAGTTAATGGAAAAGCCCGATGTCGATACGATTGAAGGCCTCTCTCCAGCAATCTCAATTGAACAAAAGGCCACCAGCCACAATCCACGCTCAACCGTAGGCACGGTTACAGAAATTCATGATTACCTGCGCTTATTGTTTGCCCGCGCTGGCACCCCACATTGTCCAGACCATGATCTGCCATTAGAAGCGCAGAGCGTTTCTCAAATGGTGGATACCGTTCTAGCCATGCCGGAAGATACCAAGCTCATGATTCTGGCTCCGGTTGTTAGCGAACGCAAAGGTGAATTCGTCGATTTATTTCAAGACCTCCAGGCCCAAGGCTTTGTGCGCTTTCGTGTGCGCTCTGGTGGCGGCACAACCAATACTGCCAAAGCAGAGATCTTTGAAGTAGATCAACTACCTGCTCTGAAGAAGAATGATAAGCACTCGATTGAGGTAGTTGTAGATCGTATTAAAGTGCGCCCCGATATTCAGCAGCGTGTAGCAGAGTCTTTTGAGACTGCGCTGCGCCTTGCTGATGGTAAAGCCATGATTGTCAATATGGATACCGGCAAGGAGATGATTTTCTCTAGCAAGTTTGCTTGCCCTATTTGCTCGTATTCGTTGCAAGAGCTTGAGCCACGCCTTTTCTCATTCAACAATCCGATGGGCGCATGCCCGTCTTGTGATGGTTTAGGTCATCAATCTTTCTTTGATCCAAAGCGCATTGTTGCTCATCCAGACTTATCGCTCGCCTCTGGCGCGATCAAAGGTTGGGATCGTCGCAATCAGTTTTACTTCAAGCTTTTACAAACACTCGCCAAACATGGCGGCTTTGATGTCGAGAAACCCTTTGAGACTCTGAATAAGAAACAGCAAGATCTGATTTTGTTGGGCTCAGGCGACATCACCATTCCCTTTGAGTACATCAATGAGCGTGGCAAAAATAGTGTTCGTGAGCACGCCTTTGAAGGGATTGTCGCGAACTTTGAGCGCCGTTATCGGGAGACTGACTCAGCGACAGTGCGTGAAGAATTGTCACGCTATCAAAACGTACAAACTTGCCCATCATGTAATGGCAGCCGGTTACGCAAAGAGGCGCGCTTTGTCAAAGTCGGTGACGGCAAACAGTCGCGAGCTATTTATGAAATTAGCGCCCTGCCTTTAAAAGAAGCTAAAGAATATTTTGAGTCTTTAGAACTCAAAGGTGCTAAACGAGAAATCGCTGACAAGATTGTGAAAGAGATTGGTTCACGTCTACGCTTCCTCAATGATGTGGGATTAGATTACCTCTCACTTGAACGCAGTGCTGACACCCTCTCCGGTGGTGAAGCTCAGCGTATTCGCTTGGCCTCTCAGATTGGCTCTGGCCTGACCGGTGTCATGTATGTATTGGATGAGCCCTCTATTGGCTTACATCAACGTGATAACGATAGACTGATCGGAACTCTCAAGCATTTAAGGGACTTGGGCAATAGCGTCCTAGTAGTTGAGCATGACGAAGACATGATTCGTGCCTCTGATTATGTAATTGACATCGGCCCTGGTGCCGGCGTGCATGGTGGTGAAGTCGTAGCTGAAGGCACTCCTGCAGAAGTCGAAGCAAATCCAAAGTCTTTAACAGGTGCCTACCTATCTGGTCGCGAGTGGATTGCAGTTCCAGAAAAACGCATTCCAGTAAATGACAAGTTCCTGGAAATTATTGGGGCTCGGGGCAACAACCTCCAATCGGTACACGCCAAGATTCCAGTCGGCCTATTAACTTGTGTCACTGGTGTCTCTGGCTCCGGCAAATCGACACTGATTAACGACACACTGCACCACGCAGTTGCACAGCATATTTATGGCTCGAATGCTGAGCCAGCAGCGCACGATACCATCAAGGGTCTCGAGAACTTTGATAAGGTTATTAGTGTCGACCAATCTCCTATTGGTAGAACGCCTCGCTCTAACCCTGCCACTTACACCGGATTATTTACGCCGATCAGGGAACTGTTTTGTGGCGTCCCTGCTGCGCGTGAACGTGGCTATGAAGCGGGTCGCTTTTCTTTTAACGTCAAGGGCGGTCGTTGCGATGCCTGTGAGGGTGATGGCGTTATTAAAGTCGAAATGCATTTCTTGCCAGACGTCTACGTGCCTTGCGACGTCTGTCACGGTAAACGTTATAACCGCGAAACTTTAGACATTCGCTACAAAGGGAAAAATATTCATGAAGTGCTCTCGATGACTATCGAGCAAGCCCATGAATTCTTCGAAGCAGTGCCCATTGTTAAACGCAAACTCAAAACCTTGCTCGATGTTGGTTTGGGTTATGTGAAGCTAGGTCAAAGCGCCACGACCTTATCTGGCGGTGAGGCGCAACGTGTCAAACTCTCACTAGAACTTTCTAAACGCGATACCGGCAGAACACTCTACATCTTGGATGAGCCAACTACAGGCTTACATTTCCACGACATTCAATTGTTACTGACTGTACTTCAAACCCTCAAGAAACAAGGCAATACGATCGTCATCATTGAGCACAACTTAGATGTAATTAAAACTGCTGATTGGATCATTGACTTAGGTCCTAAGGGCGGCGCTGGCGGTGGGCAGATTATTGCTACCGGCACACCGGAGGAAGTTTCGAAGAATGAGGCTAGCTTTACCGGTCACTACTTGGCGCCACTGCTGGTCCGTAAACCAATGCCTGCAAAAAAGAAAAAGTAGCTCAGCTAGCGTCAACTAAGTGATTTACTCAGAGTAATTTAGATTCGGCTAAATCAGTCGCTTCTGAATTACCTGAGAGCACCAAGATATCGTTAGCCTGCAAACGTAAGTCAGGGGTGAGCTCCAATTTAACGTAGTCAGAGCCATCCACTTTTCGTCTGACTGCTTGTACGCTCACGCCTTCATTTTCAAGGTGTAACTCTTCAAGAGTCTGCCCAATGCTGGCTGACTCAGGCAACAAAGTTACCGAGTGCAAACGCCATGACTCCTTGGTATCGACCTCATCATCCACTCCTCGGAAGTAACCGCGCAATAGACTGTAGCGAGCTTCGCGTGCACTAGTAATACGACGAACTACCTTACGCATAGGTACGCCCATCATTAATAAGACGTGTGAGGCCATCATGAGACTGCCCTCAATTAACTCTGGTACTACCTCAGTCGCACCAGCGGCTTGCAGCTTGGCTAAATCAGCATCATCCTTTGTGCGCACAAGCACTGTCATGCCTGGACGAAGGTGCTCGACTTGGTGTAATACTTTGAAGCTTGCCGGTGTGTCTGCATAAGTAATCACCACCGCCTTCGCTCTCGCTAAGCCTGCTGCAACTAAATAATTTTCTCGACTAGCATCGCCATAAACCACGTTATCTCCAGCGGCGGCAGCTTCTTTGACTCGGTCTGGATCCATATCTAAGGCGATGTAAGGAATTTTTTCCTGATCAAGCATGCGAGCCAAGCTCTGACCCGAGCGGCCAAATCCACAAATGACGACATGGTTTTCTGTACGGACACTTTTTGCAGCAACACGTGTCAGAGCCAGTGATTGCAACAACCACTCATTGCTTGAAAAGCGCATCGCAATACGATCGCTATATTGGATCAAAAACGGCGCACCAAACATGGAGAGCAACATTGCCGCTAATACCGCTTGACTCAAAGCAGGATCGATTAAGTCCAAGCCATCAATCTGATTTAAGAGAACGAAGCCGAACTCACCAGCCTGTGCCAAGCACAAGCCTGTCCGAATAGAGATACCAGGACTAGAACCAAAAGCACGTGACAGTAAAGCAATCAAGCCAAACTTAAAAATCAGAGGGCCAATTAATAAGAGTAAGACCAACATCCACTGTTGATAGATCACCTCGAAATCCAAAAGCATGCCAATAGTAATAAAGAAGAGGCCTAAGAGCACATCTCTAAAAGGCTTTACATCCTCCTCCACTTGATGACGATAAGGAGTTTCCGCAATCAACATGCCAGCCAAGAATGCACCAAGGGCTAGCGATAAGCCAAAGTGTTCGGTAAGCGCTGACATACCCAAAACAATCAGCAGCAAGTTGAGCATGAATAACTCTTGAGATCGCAGCTTGGCAACCAAGCTGAACCACCGACTCATTAAAGTTTGGCCAATCACGAAAATAAGAACCAAAGCCACCGTGATCTTGATAGATGCTGCACTCAGCGCTAAAAATAAGTCGCCAGGATTTTTACCCAAAGAGGGGATCAAAATAAGCAGGAAAACCACGGCTAAATCCTGGAACAGCAAAATACCGATGATNTTGCGTCCGTGCTCAGTCTCGATTTCTGAACGATCGGCAATAAGCTTGGTGACGATNGCNGTAGAGGACATCGCCAGGGCACCCCCTAGCGCTATAGCTGCCTGCCAAGAAATGGGGTAAATCCAGTTCATCATCAAACTAGCCGGCACCGCTAGCAAAATCGTCAACAGCACCTGGCTGCCGCCCAAGCCAAAAACAATGGTTCGCATAGCCCGAAGCTTATGAAGGTTAAATTCCAGGCCAATCGAGAACATTAAGAAAACCACGCCAAATTCAGCTAAATACTTGACTGTGGCGGAATCATTGGCCAAACCAAGGGCATGCGGCCCAATNAGGACACCAATGGCTANATAGCCCAAAATGGGGGGNAGCCCAAAATAGCGGAAAATAACTACCCCGGCCACTCCGGAGGCCAACAAGATGAGAGTTAATTGAAGGACTGACGGCATATACTCACCCCATGATAGCTAAGACTCGTGACCGAACCCTAAAGCTTGCACGTGACACCCTCACCATTGAGGCTGCTGCACTGCACACTATGCGTGATCGCCTTGAAGGCGCCAATGCTGATGCCCTCGTTTTAGCAGTGGATTTACTGCATTCCTGCAAAGGTCGTATTGTCGTTTCTGGAATTGGTAAGTCAGGTCATATCGCCCGAAAGATTGCCGCCACATTTGCCTCCACTGGATCTCCTGCTTTTTTTGTGCATCCTGCTGAAGCTAGCCATGGCGACCTTGGAATGGTGACTCGTGATGATGTCTTTGTAGCACTCTCCAACTCCGGTGAGACTGATGAACTACTCACGATCGTACCGATCGTCAAGCGCACTGGCGCAAAACTCATTGCCCTAACTGGCGCTCCAAATTCTTCTTTGGCCAAGCTGGCAGATGCCCATTTAGATACGAGCGTTGAAAAAGAAGCTTGTCCACTGAACTTAGCCCCAACCACCAGCACAACTGCAGCACTCGCTATGGGCGACGCTCTAGCTGTTGCACTTTTAGATGCTCGCGGCTTTCAGGCTGAAGATTTCCAACGTTCACACCCAGGCGGCCGCTTGGGTCGTAAGCAACTGATGCATGTCAGTGAAGTGATGCGCAGCTTTGATGAAACTCCCAAGATTGCAATTTCCGCCTCTCTCCAAGAAGCTTTACTCGAGATGACTGCGAAGCGCATGGGCATGGTGGTTACTTTAGACAATCAGAATAAAGTTGCCGGCATTTTTACTGATGGTGACTTACGTCGTCTACTAGAGAAGAGTACTAATCTGGATGGCCTCACTTTAGAAAAAGCAACTACTTCAGCACCTCGCACAATTCCTCCCGAGCTCCTAGCAGAAGAAGCTATTGAGATGATGGAAAAACATCGCATCAACCATTTAGTCGTCACTGATCCTCATGGGGCATTGCTTGGAGCACTTAACCTCCACGATTTATTTGCCGCCAAGGTTATTTAAGCTTTTTACTTTTCGATCGTTTACCCACTTACGCACATGCCAACCGCCTTTAACGCTCATAACACCAACCCTCTGAGCCAGTATCCGCAGGCCTGGGAGCGCGCTGGGGCAGTCAAGCTACTCGTACTCGATGTTGATGGGGTTTTGACTAATGGCCAGGTATTTCTTGGTGAAAGCGGTAAGGAGTCTCTGAAAGCTTTTGANATTCAAGATGGTTTGGGAATTAAGCTCTTAGAAAAAATTGGNATTCCAACAGCCATCATTACCGGGNGNAGCTCCAAAATGGTTTTGGCTCGCTGTGATGAACTCGGCATCAAGCACGTTCACATGGGTGTTGAAAATAAAGCCGTAGCCTTGGAAAAGATTTTGCAATTACTTGGACTGAAGTCATCTGATTGTGCCGTGATGGGCGATGACTGGCCTGATTTTCAAATGATGAAGTCTGCAGGCTTGAGAATATGTCCCGCGCAAGGGCATGATGCCGTGAAAGATACGGCACACTTTGTTACCACTAAAGCGGGTGGCAGTGGCGCGGTACGTGAAGTTTGTGATCTGATCCTAAAAGCGCAAAACCGCTATGAGGAATTGCTCGCTCAAGCGCGCGCTTAAGGTTTGTCTTAATGGAACTGAATGCCCAACAAATTAAACTGAGTATCTGGCGCGGCTTATTGCGCTTGATGCCATTGATCTTGATGAGCACACTGACACTCGTCACTTTTTGGCTGGTTAAAAAAAATAGTCCCGCAGAAAAATCCGCTATTGAGCGAGTCCGCCTGCATGAGCCTGATTACACCATCACCAATGGCGCCCTTTCCGCACTCAACGAAGCTGGCAATACCAAATATCGGGTGCTGGGCAAGAAGGTGATTCACTATGACGATGATGCTTCCATCGATATTGAAACGCCACGTATACGTTTATTTCCCCCTGAAAAATCACCAATTACCGTCAAAGCAGACACAGGTCATTTAGATGGAGATATCACCATCCTTGATCTAATTGATAACGCTGAAATTTTTCGTCCACCGCAAGCCGCTACAGCGACTGAGCCGTCAAGACCACGCATGCTCGCTCGCTCCTCGTATTTCAAGGTACTCATCAATGATGACATTATTGAGACCAATAAACCAATTACGCTAGAACAAGGNGTGTCTGTTATTCGCTCAACTGATGGCGGCATATTTAACAATATCGAACAAAGCATGGTGCTTTCTGGACAGGTAAGAGGCCGTATCGAGCGCATACAACCTGGAGCACAACCATGAGCTTCTTACGCAAACNAGTAATACNTTGTGGTTTGTTAGCAGCTTGCTTTATCGCCAATGTTCATGCTGAAAAAGCAGATCAAGATAAACCGGTTNTTTTGGAAGCAGAAAAAGTTTCCGTGAATGACGTGCAACAAGTCTATGAACTCGANGGTCAGGTACTCTTAACCAAAGGNAGTATTTTAATTACCGGCGAAAAAGGCAATATCAAGGTTGATNCCGAAGGCTATGAATANGTTGATGTTCAAGGGAATCCNGAANTCACTGCCAGTTTNAGACAAAGACGTGAAGGNCCGGCTAATGAGTTTATGCAGGGTCGCGGNCAAACAGTTACCTACAATGCAAAAACTGAGCTTCTGACGTTAACTGGAGATGCCAGTTTGAAGCGTCTTCACAATATGCAAATGTTAGATCAATTGCACGGCTGGAAAATTGATTACGATGATGTGCTGCAACGTTACAAAGTAACGCCACCTCCAAATGCAAAAGCAGAAGACCTGCCGCTGGCTAAAGCCATCCTTTCACCAAGAAGAAAAGCTACACTAGAGAAATGATCACGGATTCCAGCAACATTCAAAAACCAGCAACTCTCAGCGCCCAGCATCTTCAAAAGCGTTATGGTTCTCGCACTGTTGTGCGGGATGTATCGGTTGAGGTTAAGTGTGGCGAAGTGGTTGGACTCTTGGGGCCGAATGGTGCCGGTAAAACCACCTCTTTCTACATGATTGTTGGCCTAGTTCCTTTAGACGGCGGAAATATTGTTCTGGATGGTACGGATATAACCCATCTACCGATTCATGAGAGGGCTCGTATGGGCCTGTCCTATTTACCGCAAGAGGCCTCTGTATTTAGAAAGCTGAATGTGGCTGAAAATATTCAGGCCGTATTAGAGCTCCAAGTCCAAGGCGGCAAGCCATTAAGCAAAGCTGAAATTGCGCATCGTTTAGATGAGCTCTTAGGTGAACTACAAATTAGCCACCTGCGCGACAACCCAGCACTGTCCCTATCCGGGGGGGAGCGCCGCCGTGTAGAGATAGCCAGAGCGCTGGCTTCCCAGCCTAAGTTTATTTTGCTAGATGAGCCATTTGCGGGTGTTGACCCGATTGCAGTTGGAGAGATCCAACGCATTGTGCGCTTTTTAAGAGATCGCCAAATTGGCGTTCTCATCACCGACCATAATGTTCGAGAGACCTTAGGCATTTGTGATCACGCTTACATCATCAGCGAAGGCAGCGTACTGGCAGAAGGTAAGCCAGACCAAATCATCGAGAACGATGCCGTTAGAAGAGTCTATCTAGGCGAAAACTTCCGCATGTAAATATTCAGAGTTTTTCGAATATTTATTAAATAAACATGATCTGCCCCCTTGGTTTTCAGCAAAATCGCTGATACGCTGGAGGCTCATGAAGTTCATTTCCGTATAAACAAGTACAACATTACAGGGGCATGCTGCGCACCCCGGGTAATTATTTGCGCATGCATTTTGTTTTGCTATGAATAGGAGCTGCTGATGAATCTGAAAATTAATAGCCGTCATGTTGAAGTTACTCCAGCAATGCGTTCACACCTCGAAGCGGGGTTAGCCAAAATTCGCAAACACTTTGACCATGTCCTAGATGCCTCCGCATTTTTAATTGTCGATAACGCTAAAGAAAAAAATCTTCGTCAAGCAGCCGAGATTACGATTCACCTCAAAGGAAAAGATCTTTTTGCTGAGGCGCATAACGCTGATCTCTACCACGCTATGGATGCAGTGGTAGATAAACTAGAGCGTCAAATAGTGAAGCACAAAGAAAAAGTTCAAGATCATCACCACGAAAAGCATTTTGAGTGATGTTCGACCTCAGGACACCTATAATGAATCGACATGAATGCCCTGACTGATCTTTTCTCCATAGACCGCATTGCCTTAAATAGCCCCTCTAAAAATCGGGCTGAGGCATTTGCGGCNGTAGGGGAGCTGTTTTCCAAGCAAGCAGGATTAGAAGCCCAAGCCATTGTTGGCTTCTTAAACGCTCGTGAAGACTTGGGCTCCACCGCATTGGGGGCTGGTGTGGCCATCCCGCATGGCCGCGTCAAGGGACTCAAGCATCCGATTGCTGCTTTCCTTAAATTAAAAGACCCCATTGAATTTGCCGC
>JGI25913J50563_1000241_pt1 | contig 10691 bp, 8 predicted proteins | sample LauGreSp1BDMLBSN_2_FD_50563 | JGI IMG/M metagenome (IMG submission 50563)
GCCTCGGTAAGAGCGAGTTGGGCCTAGAGTTGATTTCCCGTGGCAATGGCTTGGTGGCCGATGACGCCGTTGATTTATTTCGCATCAACCAAACCACCATTGAGGCCCGTTGCCCGGAGTTATTGCAAAACTTGCTCGAGGTTCGCGGCATTGGCCTGCTCGACATTCGCGCTATTTTTGGTGAAACCGCGGTTCGTCGCAAAATGCGTTTGAAACTCATTGTTCACTTGGTGCGTCACGAGAACTTTGAGCGCGACTACGAACGCATTCCCACAGAGACGCTCACCCAAGATGTACTGGGCATTCCGGTTCGCAAAGTGGTCATTCAGGTGGTGGCTGGCCGCAACATTGCGGTGCTGGTGGAGGCTGCTGTTCGCAACACCATTTTGCAAATGCGGGGCATTGACACCTACCAAGATTTCATGGCGGCCCAACGCGCGGCCATGGACTGAGTGAGCCTGTTCGGCTTAGGTTCGATTGCGATGCGGGCAGGGGTTTTGGGTGCAGTGAGCGTACAAACTAAGCGCATGGTCGGCAATCACAAAGCCCTTGGACAAGGCCACATCGTGTTGCCTTTTTTCAATCTCGGCGTCGTAAAACTCTTCAACTTTGCCGCAGTCTAGGCACACCATGTGGTCATGGTGCTGCCCCTCGTTTAGCTCGTAAACCGCCTTGCCACTTTCAAAATGGTTTCGGCTTAAAAGGCCAGCCTGTTCAAACTGGGTGAGGACCCGGTACACCGTGGCCAAACCGATGTCGGCATTGTCATTGAGCAGGTGCTTGAAAACATCCTCGGCAGTCATGTGCCTTTGCACCCCTTTTTGAAAGATTTCCAAAATCTTTTGACGAGGGATGGTGGTTTTCAGCCCGGTGCTTTTGAGTTCGTCCATGTGTTTTCAGTTGCAAATGAATGAGAAGGGCTTTGGTCAAAGGGGCTTCGCCAGAGCCGAATGCTACCGCTACAATGACTCCATCATATGGTCTGCCAAGCATCCATGAAAAAACAAAATCTTATTTCTCTGCGCAACACGCTTTCTTTGAGCGTGGCCGTGCCTTTTTTGTTGGCCCTTTTAAGCGCATGCAGTTTGCCTCGCCTCAATGTGGCCACGGATGCTCTTTTGTACATCCCCGAGGTGGTTCAAGGCAACTTTGTCTCGCGAGAGCAAAAAGAATTCCTCAAGCCAGGCATGTCACGCATGCAGGTGCGAGAAGTTCTAGGCACACCCTTGGTTGCCAGTGTGTTCCACGAGCAGCGCTGGGATTACGTCTTCACCATTCGACGCCAAGGTGTGCCGGCGCAAAGTTTTAACCTCAGTGTTTGGTTCAAAGGTGATGTGCTCGATCGCGTCACAGGTGACGAGCTGCCCAGCGAAACTGAGTTTGTGACCAAATTGGTGGCCAAAAAATCCAGTATCAAAGTGCCAGAGTTAGAAGCCAAAGAAGAAGATTTGCGCAAATTCCCTGCACCTGTTCGCAAAGCCGACCCTGCCCCAGCGGCCTTGCCATTGCCAAGTTCTTACCCTCCGCTTGAACCAGCCAAGCGCTGATGAATCACATGACACAAGTTGCTTCTTCACACCCGGTGCCCTTGCATGCTGTGGCCGTTGCAGGCGCATCTGGCCGCATGGGCCACATGCTCATTGAGGCCATTGCCAATGCCCCAGATTGCCGCCTCACGGGCGCGCTCGATTTGGCCAGCAGCACGGCCGTCGGTACCGATGCTGGCGCTGCCATGGGCAAAGCCAGTGGCGTCTTGGTCACNGGCGACCTGAAGCTGGGCTTGCAAAATTCCCAATACCTGATTGACTTCACACGGCCTGAAGGCACCTTGGCGCACTTGAAAATTTGCCAAGCCTTGGGCGTTAAGGCGGTCATCGGCACCACCGGTTTTTCCGATGCCGAGAAAAACGAAATCAAAGCCATCGCCAAAGACGTGGCCATTGTCATGGCACCCAACATGAGCGTAGGCGTCAACGTCACGCTCAAATTGCTTGAAATGGCGGCCAAAGCGCTGGCCACGGGTTATGACATTGAAATCATTGAGGCCCATCACCGCCACAAGGTAGACGCGCCATCGGGTACCGCCCTCAAAATGGGCGAAGTCATCGCCGATGCATTGGGCCGAGACTTGAAAGACTGCGCCGTGTATGCCCGCGAGGGCGTCACGGGCGAGCGTGACCCNTCCAGCATTGGCTTTGCCACCATCCGCGGNGGCGACATTGTGGGCGACCACACCGTCTTGTTTGCGGGTACCGGCGAACGCATNGAAGTCACNCACAAGTCNTCAAGCCGGGCTACCTATGCGCAAGGCAGTTTGCGAGCGGTCCGATTTTTAGCGGACCAAAAAGCGGGCCTCTTCGACATGTTCGATGTGCTGTCCCTGAGATAAAGCCACAGCCCATGAGTTTATTGACCTTTTGGGCAGAAGGTGACTGGGTCACCCGCTTTGTGGCAGTGGCTTTGTTGGCCATGTCGGTTAGCACTTGGGTGGTCATTTTTTGGAAGCTCAACTTGCTGCGCCGCGTAAAGCTAGACGTGCCCCAAAGCACGGCCGCTTTTTGGCAAGCCGCCCAATTCGATGAGGCCCATGCCCGCGTTGCACAATTTGACCGCGATCAATCTGTCACCCCACTTTTAGAGGCCACCTTGTTGCCCTTGGGCGGCACTTTGGCGGCCGCAGGTGAGCGTGAACATCAACTCACCCGTGTTCTTCGCGACAGTTTGCAAGCCACGGTCAACCGACTGCAATGGGGCCAATTGTTGTTGGCCACAGTGGGTGCAATTTCACCCTTTGTGGGTTTGCTAGGTACAGTGTGGGGCATTTTCAATGCCCTGAGCGGTATGGCTGAGGTGGGCCAAATTACCCTCGACCGAGTGGCCGGCCCCGTAGGCGAAGCTTTGGTCATGACTGCTGCTGGCTTGGCAGTGGCCATTCCTGCGGTTTTGGCCTACAACGTGTTGGGCCGCACGGTGGCACAAATTGAAATTGAGCTAGAGGGTTTTGCACAAGACCTGATGAACTTGCTCACCGGTCGACACAACTAACAGGCCAGAAGGCAAAGCCATGGCATTTGGTCGATTCCCTCGCGCNGCGCATGCCAAACCCTTCAGTGACATCAACGTCACGCCNTTGGTNGACGTGATGCTGGTGTTGTTGGTTATTTTCATTCTTACGGCGCCCCTGCTAACCAGCGCTATTCGTCTTGACTTGCCTCAATCCAAAGCCGCGCAAGCGGGGGAAGCGCCCGAGGCGCTCAGCCTCAGCCTGAAAGCATCTGGCGAACTTTTCATCAATGACAAGCCCGTTACGCTGGCGGCCTTGCCAACTGAGCTTCAGCAATTGGCAAATCAAAAGCCCAATTTGGAAGTTCAGCTTCGGGCAGACCAGGCAGTGCCTTATGGTCAAGTGCTTGAACTCATGGGCTTGGCTCAGCAGGCTGGCTTAAGCCGAATAGGCTTTGTGACGGCACCTGGAACGGATGCTCAAAAAGACGGTCAAAGGGACCTTCAAGGGGNCACCCAAAAGGCTGTCACGCGCTGATCTTTTGCAATGCAGGCGCCCTTTGAGGGCCAATCAGGGCTCATGGCNCCCTGCAGAGTAATTTCACCTCGCCAAACACCTACAATTTGCACCATGCAAGACAAGTACAACCACCTCGAAGTTGAGCCCGCGGCGCAAAGCCAGTGGAACGCTCGCGATGCCTACCGCGTGACCGAAGACGCCAGCAAAAAGAAGTTTTACGCCTGCTCCATGCTGCCCTACCCCAGTGGCAAGTTGCACATGGGCCACGTGCGCAACTACACCATCAACGACATGCTCACGCGCTATTTGCGCATGAACGGCTACAACGTGCTCATGCCCATGGGCTGGGATGCGTTTGGTTTGCCTGCCGAAAACGCCGCACTCAAAAACGGTGTGCCGCCCGCAAAGTGGACCTACGAAAACATCGCTTACATGAAGAAGCAGATGCAGGCCATGGGCTTGGCCATCGACTGGAGCCGCGAAGTAGCCACCTGTGACGCCAGCTACTACAAGTGGAACCANTGGTTGTTTTTGAAGATGCTCGAAAAGGGCGTGGCCTATCGCAAAACACAGGTCGTCAATTGGGACCCGGTTGANCAAACGGTNTTGGCCAACGAACAAGTGATCGACGGCAAAGGCTGGCGCACTGGTGCGGTGGTTGAGAAGCGCGAGATTCCGGGCTACTACCTCAAGATTACCGATTANGCCGAAGAGTTACTCGACTTTGTGACCGGCGACAAGTTGCCCGGTTGGCCTGAGCGCGTGAAGCTCATGCAAGAAAACTGGATTGGCAAATCCACGGGTGTGCGCTTTGCGTTTCCGCACGACATTCGCGGTGCAGACGGTCAGCTCATTCAAGACGGCAAGATGTATGTGTTCACCACACGGCCTGACACCATCATGGGCGTCACCTTTTGTGCGGTGGCAGCCGAGCACCCCTTGGCGGCACATGCAGCACTCACACAACCCGCATTGGCCACGTTCATCGAGACTTGCCAAAAAGGCGGTACCACCGAAGCTGAATTGGCCGTCAAAGAAAAAGAGGGCATGCCCACGGGCTTGTTCGTTTCGCACCCGCTCACAGGCAAGCCTGTTGAAGTGTGGGTAGGTAACTATGTGCTCATGAGCTACGGCGATGGCGCCGTCATGGGCGTGCCTGCGCATGACGAGCGCGATTTTGAATTCGCTTTGAAATACAAGCTTCCCATTCAGCAAGTGGTGTCCTCCAAAGGTGTGGCCTTCAGCCATACCGAATGGCACGACGGCTTTGGCGACAAGGCCAATGGCGTGTTGGTCAACTCTGGCCAATACGACGGTCTGAATTTCAAAGACGCTTTAGAAGCTGTAGCCGCCGACTTGGTTGCCAAAGGCTTGGGCGAGAAGAAAACCACTTGGCGTCTGCGTGACTGGGGTGTCAGCCGTCAGCGCTACTGGGGCACACCCATCCCCATCATTCATTGCGATGANCACGGCGCGGTGCCCGTACCTGAAAAAGATTTGCCGGTGGTTTTGCCGCTTGATTGCATTCCCGATGGATCGGGCAATCCGCTCAACAAACACGAAGGCTTTCATGCTGGCGTGGTGTGTCCTGTATGCGGCAAACCTGGGCGCCGCGAGACCGACACCATGGACACCTTTGTTGATTCGTCGTGGTACTTCATGCGCTATTGCGACCCGACCCATACCGACAAGATGGTGGCAGAAGGTGCTGACTACTGGATGCCCATGGACCAGTACATTGGCGGCATTGAGCATGCCATTTTGCACTTGCTCTATGCGCGTTTCTGGACCAAAGTGATGCGCGATTTGGGCTTGGTCAAAGTGGACGAACCCTTCACCAAGTTGCTCACACAAGGCATGGTGCTGAACCACATTTATTCGCGGCGCACCGACAAAGGCGGCAAGGATTATTTCTGGCCACAAGATGTCGAGAACGTTTTGGCAGAAGACGGCAAAGTGATTGGCGCGCGTTTGAAAAAGGCCGTGGGCAATTTGCCCGAAGGCACCGCCATCGATTACGAAGGCGTGGGCACCATGTCCAAGTCGAAAAACAACGGCGTCGATCCACAAGACCTGATTGAAAAATACGGTGCCGACACTGCGCGCCTGTACACCATGTTTACCGCACCGCCCGAAGCCACCTTGGAGTGGAACGATGCGGCCGTGGAAGGCAGCTACCGTTTCGTGCGCCGTGTCTGGAACTACGCGGTCAAAGTGGAAAGTGCTTTGAAAGTGGGGCTGGGCGTCGATCGTTCGCAGCCTCTCACCTTCAGTGCTGAAGCCAAAAAGCTGCGCCTCGAAATTCACTCGGTGTTGCGCCAAGCCAATTACGACTACGAGCGCATGCAATACAACACCGTGGTGTCGGCGCTCATGAAGATGCTTAATACGCTGGAAGATTCTCCGCTCGCTGCCTCCAAAGATGTCAACGACAACGCTGCTCTGGCTGAGTGCTATTCCATTTTGTTGCGCGTCATGTACCCCGCTTGCCCGCACTTGGCCTTCCAGTTGTGGAACGAGTTGGGCTACGGCGCAAGCCAAGGCGATTTGCTCGATGTGGCTTGGCCGACCGTGGACGAAACCGCATTGCAGCGCGACGAGATTGAACTCATGTTGCAAATCAACGGCAAGTTGCGTGGCTCGCTGACTGTGCCCGCCAATGCCGACAAGGCAAGCATTGAACAGGCGGCTGCAGCGCACGAGCAAGTGATCAAGCAAGGCGCTGGCGCGGTGCCCAAGAAGATCATTGTGGTGCCTGGCCGCTTGGTCAACGTGGTGCTGTAAACCTATCGCTTTGAACTACAGCACCCTCAAATACTGCACCTTCACTCACACAACATGAACGTTCCCCCACAGTTGCTGAACCGCCGCCAATCGCTGCAAGCCATGGGGCGCAACTTGGCTGGCGGCGTGCTCGTAAGCGGCCTCGCGGCAACTGGTTTATCGGGCTGTGGTTTTCAATTGCGCCAAAGCGCTGACTTGCCATTCAAATCTTTGTTTTTGATCTTGCCTCGGCAATCGGCCTTGGGCACAGACTTGCGGCGCAATTTAGCCAGTCAAGCCAACTTGAAGGTTTTCACTGAAGCGCCTGACATGGCCACTTCTGAAGTCGTGTTGGATGTCATGTCTGAAGTGCGCGAACGCGTGGTGGTAGGTTTGAATGCATCCGGCCAAGTGCGTGAATTGCAACTGCGATTGAAAGTGAAGTTTCGTTTGCGTACGCCACAAGGCCTGAACCTCATTCCAGAAGTTGAGTTGCAGCAGCAGCGCGATCTGAGCTTTTTGGAGTCAGCGGCCCTGTCCAAAGAAATTGAAGAAACCATGATGTACCGAGACATGCAGGTCGACATCGTGCAACAAATTTTGCGTCGTTTGGCTTCGGTCAAATCTTTTTAAAGCCAGCGCAAAGGCCCTTCTTTTTATGCAACTGGCCCTGCCTCAGCTTCAAGCACATTTGCAAAAAGGCTTGCGAAGTCTTTATACCTTGCACGGTGATGAGGCTTTGTTGGTCCAAGAAGCGGCAGATGCCATTCGTGCAGCAGCGCGACAACAAGGCTATACCGAACGCAGCGTGCATGTGGTGTCGGGCGCTCACTTTGATTGGAGCGAGGTGCTGGCAGCAGGCGGTTCCATGAGTCTTTTTGCAGAGCGACAAATTCTAGAAATTCGCGTGCCTACAGGGAAGCCCGGCAAAGAGGGCAGCCCCATGATTCAGCAACTGGCTCAGAGCGCAGAAGGCAACGACAGCACCTTGACGCTGTTTATTTTGCCCCGCTTAGACGGCCCCACCAAAAAGGGCGCTTGGTTTGGGGCCTTGGAACAATTTGGGGTTTCTTTGCAAATTGACTCTTTAGACAGGGCCCAATTGCCGCAGTGGATTGCACAGCGATTGAAGTTGCAAAATCAAAGCGTTGCAGCTGGACAAGATGGCCAAAACTGTTTGCAATTTTTCGCAGACCGCGTGGAAGGCAATTTGCTGGCAGCCCACCAAGAGATTCAAAAACTGAGTTTGTTGTACCCCGCCGGTGAGCTGACACATGCGCAAGTTGAAAGTGCTGTCATGAATGTGGCGCGCTACGATGTTTTTAAATTGTCGGAAGCTGTGTTGGCGGGCCAAGTAGCCCGCGTGCAACGCATGCTAGATGGTTTGCAAGCTGAGGGTGAGGCGGCTGTTTTAGTGCACTACACACTGGCAGAAGACATTCGCGCTTTGAAACGGGTCAAGGATGCCATGGCAGAAGGGCGGCCCTTGCCTATGGCTTTGCGCGAGCAAAGAATTTGGGGTGTGCGTGAAAAACTTTTTGAACGTGTGTTGCCCAAATTGTCAACGGCTCGCTTGGCGCAGTTGCTGAAAAACGCCCATCAAGTGGACGGCATTGTGAAAGGCTTGAAAGTGGCCGATTGGCCTACCGACCCATGGCAAGCATTGCAGCGATTGGCTTTGCGAGTGTCTAGCGCCTGTGCCATCAAAGCTTAGGCCATTCCAGACAACTCAGCTTAAAAGAGCACAAGGACTGTTTGGGGCTTCCTGAATTAGAGAAATGAGAAGGTCAATTCCCCGTTTGAGCCTAAGAGTGCGAAAATAGCGCCATGAACGCAAATTCGCAAACAACTTTGCAGACCCCCATGCAAATTTTGGGGCAGCAGGCCAAAGTGGCCTCAGCCGCCATGGCCAAGGCATCGACTGCCACCAAAAACAGTGCTTTGAAACGCCTGGCTGCTTTGCTGCGCGAAAACACAGAAGCACTCCAAATTGACAACGCCAAAGACTTGGCGCGGGCTCAGACTGCAGGTTTGGCCGCGCCCATGGTCGACCGCTTGCGCCTCACGCCCCAAATACTGGCCACCTGTGCTGAAGGTTGTGAACAATTGGCGGCTATGCCCGATGTCATTGGTGAAATCTTGGGAATGAAACAACAACCCAGCGGCATCCGCGTGGGTCAAATGCGCGTCCCTCTGGGGGTGTTCGGCATGATTTTCGAAAGCCGTCCCAATGTCACCATTGAAGCGGCCAGCTTGTCGATCAAAAGTGGCAACGCCTGCATTTTGCGGGGTGGCTCGGAAGCCATCGACTCCAACAAGGCCTTGGCCTTGTTGGTTCAACAAGCCTTGCAAGAGTCGGGTTTGCCTGAGCACGCCGTGCAGTTGGTGCAAACCACCGACCGCGAGGCGGTGGGCCAACTCATTGCCATGCCCGAGTATGTCGACGTCATCATCCCGCGTGGTGGCAAAGGCCTCATTGAGCGCATCAGCCGNGAGGCCAAAGTGCCTGTTATCAAACACCTGGATGGCAACTGCCACACCTACGTTGACGACCCNTGTGATGTGGCCATGGCCGTGAAAGTNGCGGACAACGCAAAAACTCAAAAATACAGCCCTTGCAANGCNAGCGAAGGCTTGCTGGTGGCGCAGGGCGTGGCCGCAGAATTTTTGCCACTCATTGGCAAGATTTACGCAGAAAAAGGCGTTGAAATGCGTTGCTGCCCCAAGGCCAAAGTTATTTTGTCGCAGGTGGCTGGTGCCAAGTTGCTAGACGCTACAGAGCAAGATTGGTTTGAGGAATATTTGGCACCCATCATCAGCATCAAAGTGGTGGAGGGCTTGGACCAAGCCATTGCTCACATCAACCATTATTCAAGCCACCACACCGATGCCATTCTCACGCGCAACCACATGCATGCACAACGCTTCTTGCGCGAGGTCGATTCTGCCAGCGTGATGGTCAATGCCAGTACCCGATTTGCAGATGGTTTTGAATTTGGTTTGGGTGCCGAAATTGGCATCTCTACCGATAAGTTTCATGCCCGTGGACCCGTCGGTATTGAAGGACTCACTTCGCTCAAGTACGTCGTACTGGGTGACGGTGAAGTTAGAAATTAAAAAAGTAAAAGGCTCCTATGGTTCCGCATTTAGTCACGGCCTTGAATGGCCCTATCAACGAACTTGAGCAGCGGGTTCTTGACTCCATGCCCGCCATCGAACGTTGGTTCAGGTTGGAGTGGATGGAGCACACGCCGCCCATTTACACCTCGGTGGACATTCGCAACGCAGGTTTCAAGTTGGCNCCCGTNGANACCAATTTGTTTCCAGGTGGTTGGAACAATTTGTCCACAGAGATGTTGCCATTGGCCGTGCAAGCGGCCCAAGCGGCCATTGAAAAAATTTGCCCTGAAGCCAAGAACCTGCTCATCATTCCTGAGAACCACACACGCAACACATTTTATTTGAGCAATGTGGTTCAGTTGCAGCGCATCTTTCACATGGCGGGTCTCAATGTGCGCATTGGCTCGATCAATCCCGAAATCAAAGAAGCCACACTCATTGAATTACCGGGTGGCGAGCAAGTCACCTTAGAGCCTGTCATTCGCACCAAGCACCGGCTGGGTTTGAAAGACTTTGACCCCTGCACCATTTTGCTGAACAACGATTTGTCGGCTGGCGCGCCTGGTATTTTGGAGGAGTTGCATGAGCAGCACTTGTTGCCGCCATTGCACGCGGGTTGGAGTGTGCGCCGCAAAACCGTGCATTTCCAGAGCTACGAAGAAGTGGCCAAACGTTTTGGCAAGTTGTTAGGNATTGACCCNTGGCTCATCAACCCCATGTTCAGCCAATGCGGCGATGTTAATTTTGCAGAGGGCTTGGGCATTGAAGCNCTGCGCAGCAATGTCGATGGGCTCTTGACCAAAATCAAGCGCAAGTACAAAGAGTACGGCATCAACGAAAAGCCGTTTGTGGTTGTCAAAGCCGACAACGGCACCTACGGCATGGGCATCATGACGGTGCGCGATGTGTCCGACCTTGATCAGCTGAACCGCAAAACACGCAACAAAATGAGCGTCATCAAAGACGGCCAAGTGGTCAGCGACGTCATCATTCAAGAGGGCGTACTGACCAATGAACGCATGAACGATGCCGTGGCCGAGCCCGTGGTTTACATGATGGACCGCTATGTGGTGGGNGGCTTCTACCGAGTCCATGCCGAGCGCGGTGTNGACGAAAACTTGAACGCGCCGGGCGCCAGTTTTGTGCCCTTGGCGTTTGCTGAAACCCCTCACCTGCCGCAGCCTGGCATGAAGCCTGGTGCCAGCGTGCCCAATCGCTTCTACATGTACGGTGTCATTGGCCGCTTGGCCATGTTGGCAGCCAGTTATGAGCTCGAGTCAACCGA
>JGI25913J50563_1000243_pt1 | contig 10663 bp, 10 predicted proteins | sample LauGreSp1BDMLBSN_2_FD_50563 | JGI IMG/M metagenome (IMG submission 50563)
CGCGTTCTCCTTCGCGAAACGTTCGAGGTAATGCGAAAGGAGAAGCGGTACATCGTCCTGCCGCTCCCGGAGCGGCGGGAGGCGCAACGGCACAACCGAGAGGCGATAATAGAGATCTTCGCGAAACTTACCCTCCTTGACCATTTGCTGGAGGTCGCGGTTTGTCGCACAAACCAGACGAAGGTCCAGCGCGATAGGGCGATGGGAACCTAAACGCTCGACGGAGCGAGTCTCCAAGAAGCGCAGGAGCTTGACCTGAGTGGTGGCATCAATCTCACCGATTTCGTCTAAAAAGAGGGTGCCGCCGTCGGCCGACTCGAAGCGACCCACCCGGCGCTCATTCGCACCAGTGAAGGCGCCCTTCTCGTGTCCGAATAATTCGGACTCGAGCAAGTTTGCGGGGATGGCGGCGCAATGCACCGCCATGAAAGGTCCTTTGGAGCGCTGGCTCGCCTGGTGAATCATCTGGGCGAAGAGTTCCTTGCCCGTGCCGGTCTCGCCAAGCAGAAGGATGGTCGCATTAGATGAGGCGACCGAACGGACCTGTTCGATGGATCGTTGGAGCGCGGCGGAAGAGCCGACAATCTCACCGAGCGAGAACTTGCGGTCGAGTCGGGCCTTGAGGGTGACGACTTCCTTCTCGGTCGTACGAGCCTTCAAGCCCCGATCGAGAACGAGCTCCACCTGCCGGAGATCTACCGGCTTCTGGAAGAACCAATACGCCCCGAGACTCATTGCCTTCACGGCGGTGTCCACGTCGCCGTAAGCTGTCATCATGATGCAGACCGGCTGATTGGGTAGCTTGAGAGCGCGGTCGATGACCGCCATGCCGTCTTCACCGGCCATACGAAGATCCGTCAGCACCGCGTCGGGAGGCACGTCCTGCATGAGGCGCGCCGCTTCCGCGGCGTCCTTCGCGACAAAGGTCTCGTAGCGATCCTCCAAAGCGGCCCGTAGGCCGTCGCGGATGTTCTTCTCGTCGTCGACGATAAGGACCGTGGGTTTCATGGCTTAAGCTTCCGGGGAAGTCTGATGGTTAGCCGCGCCCCAGGCGCGGGCGGCCTTTTCAGCCAAGGCGATGCGCGCCCGATCGACTTCGGCGAGACGGGCCTTGAGGTTCGCATTGGAAACTCGGGCGAGATCATCGAGGTCACAGAGATAGGTACCATCGAGTCCATGAACGCCTGAGGCGAAATTCCGCGGCACCCCGAGATCAACCAGCAAGAGAGGGCGGCCAGAACGGCGGCCGGTAATCTCACGGAGCGAGACGGCGTCAAGCAAAGCGCGCTCCACCGTCGCGCATCCCACAATGACGTCATGCGCGTGCGCCTGCCGCAACGCATCGGCCAACGTAAGCGAAGAACCCGAGAATTCCTCGGCGAGCGAGCGGGCATTCTCGAACGTACGCGAGGCGACGGAAATCTGGGAGGCACCGCGAGAGACGAGAGCTTGAACGACCTGACGGCCGACGTCACCCGTGCCGAGCACGAGAACCCGGGCCTCCGCAAGTGAACCGAATACACGTAGCGCCAGTTCGACCGCGACGTTGCCGAGACTCACCTGACCTTGCGAGATGCCGGTGTTGGTGCGCGCCCACGCGCCAGCCTGGAAAGCCCGCTGGAAAACGCGATTAAGCACTGGCCCCGTCATGCCGCGCGCAAGCGCATCAGCGTAGGCGTCCTTCACCTGGCCCGCGATCTCGACCTCGCCAACCATCTGGGACTCGAGACCAGAAACGACCGCAAAAAGATGTTCGACGGCCTGCAGTCCGGGCACCGGACGGAGGTGTTGATCGAGGACGGCCGCCGGCGCACCCGTGGCTTTGAGCAACGCNCTCCGCACATGAAGGGCGGCGGCTTCGTCACCGACGGCGTACGCCTCGAGGCGATTGCAGGTCGCGAGTAAGACCGCTTCGGCGAGGCCCGCTTCGCGGGCAGCGGCATAAAAGACTTCCGCTCCACCGGCGGGGACGGTGAACGTCGCTCGTTCATCGAGACCAGCGGTACGATGCGTGGCGCTGAGCGCCACGAGGTTACGGGAACGTTCGCTCATCGAGAGGAGGGTAGCGAAAGATAAAGCGCGATGACCGCCGGAATGGCGACGAGCAGTGAGACCCGTGCGAAGGCGGCCCCCGAGAGACTTTGACGGCGGCGTTGCACGACCGTCCAGAAACAGGCGAGCCAGGTGATGAGCGCCGCGACGAGCTTCGGGGCGGCGACGAGCGCGAGGTCGCGCTGAGCCCAGTCAGTCGCACCAATCACGAGGGAAAGCCCGAGGAGCCAGACCGCGGCGCCCATCAGCTGCGCACCGACTCGATCGAGCGGAACGAGCGCGGGTAATAGCGCGTAGATGCCGCCAAACTGATGACGCGCCAAGGCGCGGTCCTGGAGGAGATAAGCGGCGGAGTTGAGTGCCTGCGCGCCGAGCACGCAGTAGGCAAGAATCGCAGCACCGACATGGATGGCGATGAGCGGCTTACCCGTCGTGTCCAAGCCCGGATGTTCGACGACGCCGAGAAAGGCGGCCGCCACGAGACACAGCGAGGTCGTACCCGCGATCGCCCATGTCGGCAGACGATGATTGAACGTCAGGTCAAGGAAGAGAGCCAAGCCCGACACGCCCCAGGCAATAGAGAGGAGCACTTCGGCCGCACTGGCGATAGGAAGGGAATGGGTGCGCAGCCCTTGGTAGGCCAACATCGTGGTGAGCAAAACCCATCCGCCGCGGAGCAACCAGACTCCGGAGGCCTGCAATTTCCCGGAGGTGTCCCTCGGGGCCAGACCATCCAGCACGGCCGCCGTTAAAAAGACCGAGGCACAACCCAACAGGCAGTCCCGGGTAAGGGGATGGGCGGCGAGCTCGGCAGCCAAGGGGAACATGGGTTGAGATAAAGCGAGGTGAGACATTTTGGCAAACCCTCAAGCCGTCCTGTTTTCTTGCGGCGGAGGGCAGGGGGGTTAGGTTGCTTGTCCATATGGCTCACGACCTCTACGACCTTACCCAGCACCCGCCCCGNAGCCCCCGTGTCCGCCTCGGCGGTTTGGTCATCCTTCCCCGGATGATCGACAAGGCGCGCGCGACTAAAGCCGGTAAAAATGGTGAATATAACTACGGATGCCCGCTAGACGCCAACGTCCTAGACTTCCTGGGCATAGAGGCTAATGGACTTAAAGCACAGATTGACAATGGTTTAGGCGATGGTGAGCTCCTTGTATGGCTGATGGCTAATGCCAAGAAGCCCCGTTCGGCCCAAGAAATCGCTGCTTTCAGCACCTTCCATGAACTACGCGCTCCAAGCTCTCCGGGTAGCCGGGCCAAGATGAGCGACTACCAGTCTTCGACCCCGGCCGGCGCCAAGCGTGATGACATCACCACTTGGTTCGACGTGCTTGATCTGGACGATCACCAGAGCTTCGGCGGCAAGGTCTAAGCCGGTTTCGGCACGAGGGGTATAGATATACATTATTATGATTATCGATGCACNGTGAGGCGAGAACTCTGCTACACTTCACCATCATGAAATCGCTCCTCGCAACCATCAGCCTCATGCTTGGCGCCGCCCTCGCCTCCGCCGCCGACTTTGATTGGAAGACGCGCTTCCCGGAAGGCCTCGTCGATGCAAACGGCAAGACCGTCGACCTCGCTACGCTGAATAATAAGACCGTGGCGGTGTATTGCTCCGCCCACTGGTGCCCGCCCTGCCGCGTCTTCACGCCGCAACTCGTCAAGTTCGCCAATGCAAACAAGGCCAAACTGGCCGTGGTCTTTGTCAGCAGCGACAAGGATGCGGACCAGATGTTCGCGTACATGAAAGGAAGCCGAATGCCCTGGCCCGCCGTACCCTTCAAGTCTGCGGGTGGGGTGGCGATTAAGAACGAACAGGAAGTGACTGGTATCCCGACGCTCCTCGTGTTCGGGAAAAATGGCGAGCTTCTCACCAAGAACGGACGGGACTTGGACGGCCTCAAGAAGCTGCTCGGCAAGTAAATGCCCAGGCGCCCGAGACGTATCCTGCTCGTCTGCATGGGCAACATCTGCCGGTCTCCGACGATGGAGGTCGTGCTGCGAGCCAAGGCCAAGCAGGCCGGCCTCGCCGTCGAGTTTGATTCCGCGGGCACGGAGAACTACCATATCGGCGACCCTCCCGATCCGCGTTCGGTGCGGCATGCGCAGGAGCGCGGCTACGACCTTTCGGCACTCCGTGCGCGGCAGGTGCATGCCGATGATTTCCATACCTTCGACCTCATCCTNGCGGCGGATGAGCTCAACTTGCACGAGCTTCGACGGCGTTGTCCGCCTGAACATCATACCCGACTCCGATTGTTCCTGGACGACGTCGCTTTGCCCGATCCGTATTACGGCGAAAGCAACGGTTTTGAAAAAGTGTTGGATTTAGTCGAAAAACAGGCGGTTTTACTGATGTCTCGCTGGTCACGTCCGAACTGAATGATTGCCGAAGCCGCGCGAGCGGCGTTGGATGCTGAAACCAATGTATCAAGTGAACTTCAGCGACCAAGCGATGCGCGAGCTCGGGAAGCTACCCACCTTGGAACAGATGGATGTCGTCGAAGCGTTCACTGCACTTACGCCCGAAGAGCTCCTCCGCGGCAGTACCGAGCTCGGCACCGTCCGGCGCGGCGGTCATACCTATCATCGGCTTCGCGTCGGTGAATTCCGGATTTATTTCGAAGCGAGCGAGGGCTCTCTCATGGCGAACTACGTGCTGCATAAGCATACTTACGCCGACTTCGCCTTCCGCTCCCATCTACCCTTTCCCGAGGACGAAGCTCGCATCGAACAAGAAGGTGGCTTCTGGAAATACCTCGACGAAACCCCCAAGTCCTAATCGTGAGCACCCCCCCTGTTAAACCCCAGTATTCTTCGCCGGAAGAAGCGGCTCGCATCTACCTGCTGCCCAACCTTTTCACCGCGGGCAACATGCTTTGCGGGTTCCTGGCCATCAAGAACTGCATTGAAGCGCGCTTCACCTCCCTGACTGCCGACGGCCGGGCGGATCACTATATTATGGCGGTCTGGTTCATCCTTTTCGCCTGCGTGTGCGATCTTTTTGACGGCCGGGTTGCCCGTGCTACCAAGCGCGAATCGCTGTTCGGGGCCGAATTCGACTCAATCGCCGACACGGTCTCCTTCGGCGTCGCCCCGGCGCTGATGGCCTGCTTCCTGGTCATCAAGCCCGAGGCCACGGATAACGTCCAGTTAATCACCTGGCTGCTCGCCTTCATCTATCTTTTGTGCGCCGGCGTACGCCTTGCGCGTTTCAACGTCCTGACCAATCCGCTCGTCCCGGGTAACGAAAAACGCGTTGCTGGCGGTGATTTCGTTGGNCTGCCTTCGCCTGCCGCGGCGGGCATGATCGCTTCCTTGGTCCTGGTATTATCTAAGATCATGGAAGCCGAGGGGCCCCTCGAGGTGGCCGTCCAGGCTTGGTCTTGGACCCTCCTGCCGTTGATGTTAATCATCTCCTTCCTGATGGTCAGCAATGTGCGCTTCCCGAGCTTCAAGAAGCTGGATTGGACGGCCCGGGCGCGAACCCGTGGCTTCATCCTCATCATTATCATCGCTGCCGTGGTCTTTCGCTACCCCCAGTATTCGTTCCCGGCCATCTTCCTCGGTTATATCAGCTTCAGCATCTTCCGACACATTTTCCTCCTCAAAAAGAGCGAGATGGACCCCGCGCCAGACGACGATGATGAGCCGGTGTCCAAAGTGTGAATAGACCGTGAAGGATTGGTTGGTCTATCTTCATGTGAACAACCGTGGACTTATTCACCATGGACCCACAGTCGGCCAAGCCGCCGATAGAACCGCTCATCAGTGGCTTGTGGAACTGTACACGGGATTCCGACACCTACTGCTGCTACTGGTATTTATAAATGAAGAGTAACTAGATACAGAGAGACCCGGTATGTCGGCAATGAGGGGTTGCCTCACCCCCTGCCTGTCCTCAATTCTTCGGTCATCATGAAGTTCAAGGTTAACCGGAATCACTTTTTCAACGGTCTCTCCAGCGTCACCAATGTCGTCGGTAACCGCGCGACGATGCCGATCCTGCAGAACGTCCTCATCGAAGCCGAAGGTGATACCATCACCCTGACCACCACCAATCTCGACCTCGGTATCTGCTGCCGCATCAAAGCTTCCGTTTCTTCCCCTGGCCGCATCACATTACCGGTCAAGAAACTCGTCCCCATCATTCGGGCCCTTTCGAGCAGCGATACCATCGTCGAACTCACGGGCAAGGACCGCGTGAAAATCACCTCCGGAAGTTCCGTGTTCCAAATCGCCGGACTCCCTGCCGACCAGTTCCCGCCGATTTCAAACTTCACGGGCCAACCGACCATCTCGATTAATCAGGACGATCTCGGAGACATGCTTCGCAAGGTGAGCTATGCGCAATCGTCCGACGAGAATCGTTATATCCTCAATGGAGTCTTTTTCGAATTCGCCGAAGGCAAACTCACGGTGGTCGCAACGGATGGTCGCCGCCTCGCAAAATGCGAACGCAAGATCGCGGGGAGCGACAAGACCCTCGCCCTTATTCTGCCTGCCCGCACGATCATCGAACTGATGCGCCTGCTCAAGGCTGGCGGCGAAGCCCACGTCTCGCACAACGAACGTCAGGTCGGCTTCACCATCGATATCCCCAAGAATGAGGAAGGCCTCGTAGACCGCATCCAGCTCGTCTCCAAGGTCGTTGAGGGCAACTACCCGAACTACCGCCAGGTCATCCCAAAGGAAGTCGGCTCGAAGGTGCGCCTCGAGCGCGAGAAACTCCTGGAAAGCGTTAACCGCGCTGCCCTCATGACCGATGATCGCAATAATACGATCCGGATGAGTGTGTCCAAGAAGTCGCAGAATCTGGAGATTTCCGCCAAGTCGGATAGCGGTGACGCCCATGAGCCCATCGCCGTGAAGTACGATGGACCGGACGTAAATATCGCCTTCAACCCGCAGTATATCACCGATCCGCTGAAGGCGCTGACGGAAGACGAAATCGACTTCGAATTTAAGGACGAGATGTCCCCGGGTGTGATTCGTGGACTGAAGGATGATTTCCTCTGCGTTGTGATGCCGCAGCGCATCTCCTAAACTTCCGAACGGTCAGAGGCCAAGATCGTCGCAGTCTGGGAGCGACTTGATGCGCTCCAGGATGCGGCGAGATGCCTCAATCGACCGATCAGCGTGGTCGCTGCCGGGATCGTATTCCGCCGCAAGCATCGCTTTGCCGAAACAGACGCGGATTCGCGCCGAAGCCGCGGGAAAGAAAGCCCCGCGCGGGAGCACGTCCCGCGCCCCGCGAATATGGATCGGCACTACAGGGACGCCCGAGCGGCAAGCCAATAACCCAGCGCCCGCCTTAGGCGCCGCAATGATCCCGTCATGGCTACGCGTGCCTTCGGGGAAAATCAGCAGGCCTTCACCGCTTTTCAGTGCGGCTAAGGCGGAACGGATCGCGCCGATGTCGGCTTCTCCCCGGTCCACAGGGATCGAATGGCAGGCACGAATCACGAAACCAAAGACGGGGTTATCGAAGAGCGAGCGGCGGGCAATGAAAGAGATTTCACGCGGAAGGCTCGAGCCGACCAAGGGTGGATCGAGCATGCTCTGGTGGTTCGAGGCGAAGAGGCAGGCGCCTGCGGGGACATTCTCCCAGCCTTCGACTTCTAAGGTGGAAAAGACTTCGATGAACGCCCTCGTGCCGTGATAGACGGCCTTGTAGATTAGGTTCTTCGAATCGAGGATCATCGGGGCAGGGCGGCCACCTGGATGAGTTCACCGATTTCGGCGACGACTTCGGCAAGCGACTTGTGCGTGTTATCGAGACGATGTGCGCCCGCCGGACAGATCATCGGGGCGGTTTTGCGCGTGGCGTCGAGGTGGTCGCGCTGGGCTACTTGGTCAGCCTGGCCTTCGGCGGCCCGGCGCAAGGTACGCGCATCGGCGTCCGCTTCGAGGAAGATGCGGACCTCGGCATCAGGCAGGACGACGGAGCCGATATCACGGCCTTCCATCACGACCCCTGCGAACCCCTGGTCGCTGGCGAGCTTTACCTGCGAGCGTTGGTATTCGAGAAGGAAGACGCGGACGGCCGGGATGGCCGCGATTTTAGATACAGCGGCGTTGACCTCAGTCGTGCGGAGTTCGGCGTCGTCGGGCAGCGTGCCATCGAGCGTAAGCGCGGAGCTGCGGGCACCTTGGCGGGCGATGATACGTGAGCCAATCCGGAGCTTGCTCAGGGCGGATTTGACGGAAGCTGAATCGTCGGCCGAGGCGCCAGCGAGGAGCAAGGCGCGGGTCAAGCTGCGGTAATGCGCTCCCGTATCGACGTGAAGCAAACCATGGATCTGGGCCAACCGCCGGCTCGTACTGGACTTACCGGACGCGGCGCCGCCATCGACGGAGACACGGATGAAATTAGTGCGAAGGGCTTCGAGCGCCTGAAAGAAGTGCGGGAAGGTCTTGCTGGTGCAGGCGGGGTCTTCGATGGCAATCCAAGGCCGACCGTCGCCAAAGAGATCGAAGCTCCCCAGGACGCCAAAGCTCATCGCCATGCGATGATCCTCGTAGGTATGGATCACAACTGGACCGGCGGAGGCGGCCCGCCGCAAAGCGGACTTATCTGGGAAGACCGTCAGCGAAGAGAGAGTATCGTCGGCGCGGAGCGCGTCGGCGGTTGGGGCGACCTTAATGCCGAGACGTTCAAGCTCCGTGGCCATTGCAAGGACGCGGTCGGTCTCTTGTTTACGGGTGTGGGCGATGCCGCGTATTTTCACTGGGCTATCGGCTAGCGTGGCGATGGTCGCCAGCGTCAGGAACGTATCAGAAAAAGCGTTAAAATCGATGTCACCGCCGCGGATAGCGGACCAGGAGTCGGCGACGAGCGTACCTTCCGAGGCCTTGAGGTTAGCCCCACAGGCCGTGGCCACTTTGGCGAAAGCCGTATCACCTTGGAGACCGCCGGAGGCGTAGCCTTCAATGCGGACGGAGGCGCGGAAACCCGTTACCGCCGGAAGGGCGATGAAATAACTAGCGGCGGTGGCGTCTGGTTCGATTGCGTACAAAGGCTGCGCGGCGTACGCACCCGGGGTCGGGCACGACCAGGCGCCATCACCGCTGCAAACAAGTTCGCGTCCGAATTGCCCACACATGCGCGCGGTCATCTCGACGAATGGTTCGGAGACCGTGGAGCCCTTCATACTGACACTGGCGCCTGGTGCCAGCGGCAGCACCATCAGCAAGGCGGAGAGGAGTTGCGATGAGGCGGAGGCGTCGACTTCGAGACGGCCAAGCTTACCGGTCGTGTGCAACGTGAAGGGGAACCCGCTCGCGGGCGATCCATCGGCTGTGAGTGCGCGGCAACCGCCGGCGGTCAGTGCCTCGAGCAGGCCGCGCATCGGACGAGCACGCATGGCTTCGTCGCCATCGAGTTCATAACAGCCATCGGGAGCGAGCGCCAGGAAAGCGGTGAGGAAGCGGGCGGCCGTACCAGCGTTGCCGACATGAATCTTGCACCGGGTGACGGGTATGCGTCCGCCGAGACCGACGAGACGAATCGTGCACGCGGCTTCGTCCACCGAGACTTCGAAGCCGAGTGACAGCAGTGCCGCGATGAGGATGCGCGTATCCCGGCTGAAGAGTGCGCCAGTAAACAGGGTGGGGCCATCGGCGAGCGCGGCCAGAATCAGCGCCCGGTTGGTGATGCTCTTCGAGCCAGGCACCTGGGCGACGCCTCGCGCCGGCGTTTGGAACGGGCGGATGACGAGGGTCGGGCTCATTCTGACCGGTCCAGATTCTGGCGGGCGACGCGGGCTTCGGCGAGTAGACGGCGAAGTGCAGGCGCATCATTCGCTTCGACGGCGGCCCGCAGTTCGGCGGCCCGGCGCTCTAGGCTTCGCAGGCCGGCGGCAGTGTGCCGGGCGTTAGCCAGCAAGATGCCGACCCACAGGTTTTCTTCTCCCGCGGCGATGCGGGTCGTATCGCGGAGGCCGGCGCCAACCGCGAACCGATGGAAGCCAGGCTGATCCATCACAGCGAGCATCAGGGCTGAGGCGGCGGCATGCGGCACATGGCTGATGGCGGCGACGATCTCATCGTGCCGGGCGGCATCAGTCTCATGTAGCAACGAACCCAGCGACTGCCAGAAGCCGCGGACGGCTTCGACCGCCTTAGGATCTTCGCCGCCAGCCGGTGTCACGAAACAAACCCGACCCTCGAAAAGGTTGGCCGCGGCGTGAGCGGCCCCCGCTTTTTCACCTCCGGCCATCGGGTGGGCACCGACGAAAGGATTCGCGGCAGGTAGGCGCCGGGCGGCGAGTTGGATGGCGACCTTGACGCTACCAGCATCAGTGACGACGGCCCCCGGGGTCAGTCCAGGGCTGATGGCAAGGAAGGTCTCTTCCGCGGTGTCCACCGGCGTGGTGACGACGATTAGGTCGGCCCCACGGACGGATTCAGCAGCGTCCGCGAAAACCTCGGCCACCCCAAAACCGCGGAGCGTGGCACGGGAGGTTTCGGAGCGCGACCAACAGGCGAGCGACCCAGCCAAGCCCTTCTTTGCCGCCGCGAGGAGGATTGAGCCGCCGATGAGGCCGGCGCCGACGACGGCGATGCGCTTGAATTGAGCCATTTCCAATATTGAAGG
>JGI25913J50563_1000247_pt1 | contig 10621 bp, 9 predicted proteins | sample LauGreSp1BDMLBSN_2_FD_50563 | JGI IMG/M metagenome (IMG submission 50563)
ACAAAGCTGACGAGCTCTTTATTTAGACCATTGCTGACTGCTACTGACACACAGCTCCTCAGATTATTCATGGAGGGTTTAGACACCATTACGTATTGGTACCGTAGCGGTCGCTTTATTCCGGGCATCTTGCCACTGCCAGCGGAACATCTGGCATCTAGCAACTTCATAGATACTTTAAGCGACCTGATTCTGAACTCTCGGCTGCCAGTTGGCCTCGTGAGTTTGGGTGTTCACAAACTCAATGGTGCCGATCGCATGGATTCCTGCATGGAAGGCCTGTTGCGCATGCGCCGTCTTGGAGTTCTGATTCACCTCTTACAATTTTCTGGGACCAACTCACAAATCCAATGGATTGAGAAGATGGAACCCGAGGGAATTCATATTGAAATGGGGCAATTTCGAGCTGATGGATTACCCCACCAAATGACTTCCCTAGGCGATAAATTCCACACCCAAATCTATGCCAGCAACATCACACTGGTGAAGGATTTAGAAAATGTCATGGCAATCGGAGCACACCATAGCTATGGCGGACTCATGATGCCACCAGTAAGTCGGCATCAAGCCCTACACATCAGTGATAGCCGCATCGCTAAGGCCATTTTTTCGCTGCACCCTCATAAAACCCAAAACGGAGACAAGTAATGAGAAAACGCGTGATGTTGGTAGATGACCATCCAGCTATGCTGATGGCATTAAAAAGTATGTTGCAGGATCAATTGCTTTTTGAAATAGCGGGGCAGGCACAGCATGGTGAAGAGTGCCTACGCTCAATCAAAGAAGTCAATCCTAATATGGTGATATTAGATCTGGATATGCCCAAGACGGATGGCTTTGATGTGATTCGTAGGATTGGCTTGATGTACCCAGAAGTCCGCATCCTAGTGCTGTCGAGCTTGGATGAGGCGGTCTACGGTGGCAGGGTGCGCTCCCTCGGCGCACATGGTTTTGTGAATAAGACTGCAGGGGCAGATGTGATCCTTGCTGCATGCGTTGCGATCTCGCAGGGATACACCTTCTTTACGCATGGAAAAACGGAAATACCTCTCTCAGTGACAATGACAAATTGGCACTGATATCCGATCGCGAACTGCAAGTCATGAAGTATCTCGGCAAAGGTAATACCAACCAGCAGATATCGGACTTACTTCACATTAGCAACAAAACTGTAGCTACCTACAAGACTAGAGTCTTTGACAAACTCGGCATTAATAATATTGCCGATTTGATCTTGTTCTGCCGCATGAACAACATCATCGAAAGCTAGAGACGGTATGCATCGGCTCATGTTGAAAAAGTTATTCATGTTCTGCTGTGTCTATGCTGGTCTGGCTGATGCCGGACCCTTTAGCGCTGCTGAGCAATCATGGATCGATGCCCATCCAGTCGTACGATTTAGCATTCATGAGAAATATGCCCCCTACCTCACCCACTCAAATACAAATGGGGGTTCGGGGCCCTTTAAAGCACTGCTCTCAAAAATTGAAGAATGCACAAGGCAGCAATATGTAGCAGTATGGAGAAAATCAGACGCAGAAGGTTTAAATCAACTTAGCAAAGGCGAAGTGGATTTCATCATCGATCCACCGAATATTAATGGCCATGTCATGCAATTTGGATCTCTATCTGAAGCCATCTTTTGGGGGCATGATGCAGTCGTTACCAAGAACTCAAGCAAAATAGACTCACGCAATCTAAAAATTGGGTATTTCGACCGAGGCCTCGAGAACGCACCCTCTAGTACTGATACTCGCAGTAAAGGCGAGGAAACAGACTCTCCCAATGACTTAATTCAGTCACTTATTAAAAGTGATATTGAGGCACTGGTCATGCCCATTCGCTTGGCTCGGCGATTAATACAAGAAACCCCAAATTCAGATCTAAAAATAGATGGCCTATACAGTCGAGATCCATTTGCGTATCGCTGGTTAATCTCATATCAAGATGCTCCATTGCACGATGTACTGAAGCACTTTCTAAATGACTTAGATCCAATTGCCTCAGGTCAGATTTTTGCCTTAGGCGATGAAGCTCAGCCAAAATCCAGCCTACTTCCTTGGCTCAGTGCGATCTTAGCCCTCACTATTGGTGGAGCTATGTTCTACCAACTGCAGAGAAAATATTTTCATCAGAAGCAAGCTGCGGTTGAGCTACTGCAGTCTAAAGAATTGGCCGAAAAAGCCAATGCTGCTAAGTCCGCTTTTCTTGCAACTATGAGTCATGAAATTCGCACGCCCATGAATGCCATTCTAGGAGTCCAAGAGCTTCTTCTGGGTAGCGCCCAATTTCCCAAAAAAGATAAGTCCCTATTAAAAAGTGCTCAAGCATCTGCTGAGTCTCTTTTAGGTATGCTAAATCAAGTATTGGATATTTCTAAAATTGAGGCTGGCAAGCTCACCCTCAATCTAGAGCCGTGTAATCCACATCAATTGATCATGGATATTCATGCAGCATTTTCTACTGTAGCTAAAAAGCAGGGACTCTTACTCCACACTTCAATTGATCCCAGAATTGCAGCGGTACTCATGATTGACTCCCTACGCCTACGACAGGTTCTCCAGAATTTACTCAGCAATGCAATTAAATTCACCAGCGAAGGCGAGGTGTACTTTTCCATCACCGTCCTTGCAGATGATCACGCAGGTCAACTATTAGAGTTTAGGGTGATTGATACCGGGGTAGGTATGGGTAGTGATCAAATCAAGTTAGCTCTACAGGCCTTTGAGCAATTGCCCGCCTCTCAAGAATCCTATCTATGCGAACAACAGAGGGGCACGGGCCTTGGTCTTACTATCACCAATCATCTAGTGAACTCCATGAATAGCCATCTCTATTTTGAGAGTGCCCCGGGATTTGGAAGCAATGTCCATTTTTCTGTAGCCCTACCGAGAACTAGCATTGCTGCACCCCAGGCTAGCAGCTTTGATTCTCGGGCAGTGTCATCTAGGAGTTTGATCTCTAAAAGGGTCGGTCGAAAGAATTGTGAAATTCAGGCTTTGGTGGTTGAAGACCATCCGGCTAGCCGTCAAATTTTGACACTACAGTTAGAGGCACTCGGAATTAACGCCTGTGTTTGCGAGAATGCCACTATTGCACTAGAGCTACTGAAGGACCATCATTTTGACCTGATGCTGACAGATCAGTCCATGCCCGGCATGCAGGGCTCTGAATTGGCGAAACAAATCCGGTCCCTAGGTAATCGTGACTTAATCATTATTGGCGTCACAGCCGACATATACGCTCTAGACTCACGCCATCAATTTTTATCCTCCGGCATGAACGGAGTACTCATCAAGCCATTGAGCTTAGGCGCCCTTGAGAATGAACTCATGCGCTATTTTGAAACTAGCCAAAATAAACCCCGAAAAAATGAAGAGTATTCGTTTGATGCCTTCTCCAATCTCATCAAAGACGATCCTCTTCAAATCATTGTGATTTTGGAGGAGATTGAAAAAGTTCATCTAGATACTCTGAATCAATTGTGCTTAGAAGGTAATCAAGCCCTCCTAGATGAGGCGCAATTTCGGAGTCTAGTTCATAAAGTAAAAGGTGGGGCGCAACTGCTGCAAGCCACCGGATTTATCGATGCCTGCCAATCTCTTGAAGTTGACGGCCCACTCTCAGATCGTATTGAGCAGTTCGTCAACCTTCTACAAGAACAAAACCAAATCATCAAGACTTACAAGAAAAAATACCGTCAGTAATTTGAGGTGCTCGTGGCATTTTGAGCAGCAAGGTTTATTCTATGGGGAATGCGCACCCAAAATGCTTCGCCCTCTAATAAGACTCTAGTCAATAGTCTATTGGCCTGCGTCTTCGCCTGCTTATTATTCAGCCCGCAAGCACATTCTGCTGATGCAGCCCCCCAATCGGGAACTCTGAAGTACATTCCCAAAGCTGTAGCCGCCAGCCTTGAAAAAAATCAGATTCCCAAAGAGGCAATCAGCATTTCAGTAGTTGAAATTAAGCCGGGACAAGGGGGTAAGGTCACGGCAAAAACAGAAGTCGATTGGCGCTCTCAACAGGCAATGAATCCCGCATCAACCATGAAGCTAGTGACTACACTCACAAGCTTAGATATCTTAGGGCCTCAGTATCGCTGGCGTACCAATATTTATACCGATGGGCTGATTCGTCAAGGGACCCTCAAAGGCAATCTCTATTTGCAAGGCAGCGGTGATCCCAAGCTGATTCCTGAAGAATTTTCTAAAATGATGAAGGCCTTACAAAATCTGGGCATTCAAAAAATTGATGGCAATCTATTCTTTGATAGAAGTGCCTATGCTCCCAGCGTCATGGAGCACAACACCATTGATGGAGAATCGCTACGCGCCTATAACGTGCCGCCCGATCCCCTGCTCTACGCTTTTAGAACCCTTTCGTTTCAGCTAGGAAAGTCGCGCACTGCGGACTTTATCGATATCAGCTACACACCACCACTATCCCAACTTAAAGTAATTAACCAAATGCAGTTGGTTAACCAATCTTGCGATAACTGGAAAAGCAATCTTCGATTTAACCTAGATCCTGAGGGCGACGGAGCCTCTACCAACCAACTTTTGACTGCGCAGTTCTCTGGCAGCTTTCCTAGTGCTTGCAGGGGAGTGAACTATAACGTTGTTGCTTTGGATGCCAATACCTTTCTTACGCAGGGTTTTGCTGCTGCCTGGGAGCTCGCTGGCGGCACTTGGGCTCAAGCGCCTACCGGAAAGTCCGGCACAGTTCCATTGGCATCACGACTATTACTACAGTTTGAAGGCATTCCACTGGCAGACGATGTACAAGATATAAATAAGTACTCCAATAATGTGATGGCTAGGCAGCTTATGCTGACCTTGGCTTTAGAGAAAATGGGCAAACCAGCAACCACTGAAAATGGTGAGCTTGTGATTCAGAGTTGGTTAAAAGGCTTAGGCCTTCAGTTTCCAGAGCTCGTCATTGAGAATGGCTCCGGACTATCCCGCAATGAAGCAATCTCCGCTGAACATTTGACACAACTATTAGTTGCCGCTCGCAATCTATCTGCAGCGGATACTTTTTACAACAGCCTACCAATTGCAGGTACTGATGGCACGATGAAAAACCGCCTTATGGCACATTTGCGAAAATTTTTGCATTTAAAGAAAAAGCCTGANGCGCGAATCAAAACAGGAGCNCTTGTCGACGTCAGGGCAATATCAGGTTANGTAATGAGTAAGTCTGGNAGGATGTACGCAGTAAGCTCATTCATAAACCATCCCAATGCCTTAAAGGGNTTAGATGCACATGATCAACTATTAGCGTGGCTACTAGATGATGGGCCTGAGCCAAAACAGGCNCGCTGAAGTCTATCCCGCACNCCATCCCACTCCTCGCCTGCAGGCGGCTCCGGAAACAGAATCAGATCCCAAGCCTGCTGATCTAAATCTCGCAAAGAGCGATACAAGCGACTCGCAAATGTAGCGCTATCACTAGGCACNATGACTTCCTCAAAATGTACTGATGGATGACCATCCTCGCTTAATGAGGAATCTGAATCCCATACCGCAACCGCTACCCGCGATTTGATATCTGGAAACTCACTGAGTGCATCCANGACTCTGCCTGGCGCATACATTCTGAGTGGAGTTGTCGGGGCGTAATGGGCGCGCAGACTGCCAGAGACCCTAGGAATGTCCTTACCCTGCTTTATTGAGTCACTTTCACTAGGTAAATAGACTTTGATACCCGTCTTAGAAAGAATTTCTCCAGGAGTAATCAGCCCTGGGCGCAATAACACTGGATGATCACCAGAAGATAAATCAATGATAGTTGATTCAATGCCAACTTCGCAATCACCACCATCCAAAATCATGAGGCCCAACATACCTTCAAACTCGTTACGAACATCAGCAGCGCTTGTGGGGGAGACTTTACCGAAACGATTTGCGGATGGAGCAACAACTCCCCCTTTAAATTTACGGAGTAACTCTTGTGCAATGGGATGGGCGGGTGCACGAATCGCAACTGTATCCTGACCACCGGTAAGTTCATTTAAAACACTTTTATCTTTTTTAAAGACCAATGTCAGTGGGCCAGGCCAAAATGCATTAATGAGCTTTAATGCATCTTCTGACAAATCTCTTACCCATGGTGCTATTACCGGCATCCAGTCAACTTGCTCTTGATCAAACTTATCAGGAGCTGCCAAGTGAACGATTAACGGGTGATTGGATGGTCTGCCCTTAGCAGTAAAAATTTGCTTGATTGCATCGGGGTTTTTTGCATCCGCCCCTAAGCCGTATACCGTCTCAGTCGGAAAGGCAACGAGACCACCATCTCTCAAAGTTTGTACTGCTTCGTTAATTACTGCAGATGATTGCAGGGCACTACTATCGCTGGACATTCTAGGGCTCGATCCCTAATTCAAGGGCAACAGCCATGCAATTTTGGCGTGCTTGATTAAGCGACTCACCCAAACAATTAATATGGCCCATCTTGCGACCCATACGTGGATCAGATTTACCGTAGAGATGTAACTTAGCATCTGGATGGGAGAGCACCTTATCCCAAGCTGGCTCTCTTGCCTTATCTTCACTACCCTCGTACCAAAGATCTCCTAAGAGATTGAGCATGGAAACGGGTGCTAGCAAGCGTGTGTCACCCAGAGGTAAGCGAGCCATGCTTCGTACCTGCTGTTCAAACTGACTGCTAACACAAGCATCCATGGTGTAGTGGCCTGAGTTGTGTGGACGCGGAGCAATTTCGTTTGCAACAATGTCGCCACTCTTCAGCACGAAGAACTCGACACACAACACACCAACATAATCAATCTTACGAATCAGTGCTTTAGCAGCTTCAATAATTTTCTTTTCTTGCGGTGGCTTGAGTGATGGCGCAGGCACAGTAGAAGTATGCAAAATACCATCGCGATGAATGTTCTGAGAAACGGGATATGCCACTACCGCATCATCGTATCCACGCACTACTAAAGCAGATACCTCAAAATCTAAATCCATGCGCTTTTCAAGAACACAAGGTACTTTACTTAATTCAGCCCAAGCAGCGACAAGATTGGCAGAGTCATAAACAGTAATTTGGCCTTTGCCGTCGTAACCCATACGAGCAGTTTTCAAAATGCCAGGAAAGAGATCTGCAGGAACGTGCGCAATATCTGCATCACGCTCAACTACACAGTAAGGAGCAGGGACCAATATTGGTTTCCGCTTTCCAAGTCGCTAAGAACTTTTTCTCAGCAACACGGTTTTGAGCCAGAGATACGCAACTGCTGCGAGGCGCCACAAAGACACCCAAAGACTCTAGCTCATCTAAAGCTTGTGCAGGAACATTCTCAAATTCCGTACTAACAGATTTGCATAATGCTGCCATCTCTTTTAGTGCAGCAGAGTCGGTGTAATCGGCTTGAATGAATTTTTCTGCGATGGAGCCAGCAGGACTATCTGATCCAGGATCAAGAACACAGACCTTGTACCCCATAGCTTGAGCGGCTTGCGTAAACATCCGCCCCAATTGACCACCACCTAAAATTCCTAGATACGAGCCCGGCAAAATAGGCTCTAAACGATCTGCCATCTTCTTAATATCCTGGCAAATTCATGGAGCGCGCAGTATCAGATTGCTTTGCACGAAACTCCTCTAGTCGCTTTGCTAACTCAGGGTCATTAACAGCCAAATTAGCAATCACATGTAAAGCTGCATTTGCAGCACCCTGCTTCACCAATAGCAAATGTCGCCACTGGAATGCCCTTAGGCATTTGCACAATGGAGTAAAGAGAGTCTTCACCACGTAAATACTTGCTGGCAACTGGAACGCCATAGATTGGCACAATGGTTTTCGATGCCAACATCCCAGGCAAATGCGCGGCACCACCAGCGCCAGCAATAATGGCTTTAAGTCCATTTTTAGATGCATTTTCTGCATAGGCAAACATATCGTCAGGCATGCGATGAGCAGAAACTACTTTAGCCTCGTGAGCAATACCGAATTGCTCCAGCATTTGAGCAGCGTGTTGCATAGTGTCCCAATCAGAATTGGATCCCATCACTAGTCCGACTACTGGCTTTTTGCTCATTTACCTCTCCAAATGCCCTGATTTACATCGTTAATCTATCTAAGACCTTATTATCCCAGCCTTTTCAGGGCTCCCAGGAATTTAGGCCTTAGTTAAACGAGCAAGGGCTTCACGGTACTTTTCCGCTGTTTTATCAATTACATCNNCTGGCAAAGCAGGTGCTGGGGCTGTTTTAGGCCAAAGCTTGCCATCGACTACGGCTGTTTCAAGCCAGTCCCGCACAAATTGCTTGTCATAAGAAGGAGGATTGGCACCCACATAGTAGGTTTCAGCAGGCCAAAAGCGCGATGAGTCGGCAGTGAGGATCTCATCCATTAAGACCAACTGACCCTCATCATCCAAACCAAACTCAAACTTAGTATCAGCAATGATGATTCCGCAAGTCGCAGCATACTCAGAAGCTTCTTTGTACAAACGAATACTGACTTCACGAATCTGATTAGCGAGTTTCTCACCAATCATCTCGATTACTTTATCAAAAGAGATGTTTTCATCATGCTCGCCAACTTCTGCCTTGGCAGCGGGGGTGAAAATAGGCTCAGGCAACTTCTGCGCATTTTCGAGGCCTGCTGGCAATGCAATACCGCAAACCTTGCCCGTTTCCTTATAGTCTTTCCAACCACTACCAGCAAGGTAACCACGCACTACCGCTTCGACTAAGATTGGCTTTAATCGCTTGGCAACGACAGCACGACCTTTAACCTGATCCACCTCATCGGCAGGCACAACGCTTACAGGATCAATGCCTGTCAAATGATTCGGAATGACATTAGCCAATTTATCAAACCAAAAGTTGGCCATTTGGTTGAGCACAATACCCTTCTCAGGGATGGGCTGGCCCATGACTACGTCAAAGGCAGAGAGGCGATCAGTAGTGATCATGAGTAGCTTGTCATCGCCCAGTGCGTATACATCACGCACCTTACCCTTGGAGAGTAAAGGTAATGACTTAATAGAAGTCGCGTACAAAGCTGGCATTTTTATCTCACTTAACGATCTGGGCTAATTTGCCACTCTTGTACAGCTCTGCCATTTTTTCCAAAGGAATTGGTTTAATTTTCGACGCTTGGCCAGAGCTACCAAAAGCATTAAAGCGGGCGATACACACTTTTTTAGCTGCTTCACGCGCAGGCTTCAGATAATCACGTGGATCAAACTTGCTTGGGTTCTCAAACATATAACGACGGATCGCACCAGTCATAGCCAAACGAATATCAGTATCAATATTGATCTTACGAACGCCGTTCTTGATGCCCTCTTGAATTTCTTCAACAGGCACGCCATAAGTTTCTTTCATATCACCACCGAATTCACGAATCTCAGCAAGCAACTCTTGTGGAACACTAGATGAACCATGCATTACTAAGTGGGTATTCGGAATACGTGTGTGAATTTCTTTAATACGCTCGATAGCCAAGATATCGCCTGTAGGCTTTTTAGTAAATTTATAAGCGCCGTGACTGGTACCAATCGCAATCGCCAAGGCATCACACTGGGTAGCTTTGACAAAGTCAGCCGCTTGCTCAACATCGGTCAACAACTGCTCGCGCGTCATCTTGCCGTCGGCACCATGACCATCTTCTTTATCGCCCTGCATAGTCTCCAAAGAACCAAGCACGCCTAGCTCAGCCTCAACCGTAACCCCAATAGAGTGGGAGAACTTCACCACCTCTCTAGAGACATCCACGTTATATTCATAACTAGCAACAGTTTTGCCGTCAGCCTCTAAAGAGCCATCCATCATCACACTTGTAAAGCCGCTCTTAATCGCAGCCATACACACTGCTGGACTTTGACCATGGTCTTGATGCATCACGACTGGAATATGTGGATAAGCTTCAACCGCAGCAGAAATTAAATGGCGTAAAAAAGATTCGCCAGCATATTTACGAGCACCAGCAGAAGCTTGCATGATGACTGGGGAATCAGCTTCATTAGCCGCCTCCATAATTGCCGTAACTTGCTCTAAATTATTCACATTGAAAGCTGGCAAGCCATAGCCATTTTCAGCGGCGTGATCCAAGAGTTGTCGTAAAGATACTAAAGCCATGATGGTCTCTTAATTAAAAATGTTAGTAATGAATTATTTGAATCAATATTTAAAAAGTGAATTACTTCACTTGAACAATCTTGAGTGAATTTGTTCCACCAGGCTCACCCATAGGCTCACCAGAAGTCAAAACAACTACATCACCCTTCTTTACCGCTCCCAACTTCTTCAGACAGTCCTCTACCTCTTGCAAGGCAGTATCTCGCTGCTTGGTGTAATCCAAGCCAACAGGGAATACATTACGATAAGTGCTCAAGGCACGCTGAGTGGCAATCTTTGAAGTTAAGGCAAAAATAGGCACATGAATATTATGTCGACTCATCCAAACCGCAGTAGATCCTGAGTCTGTCAAAGCAGCAATCGCATTGGCATTGAGATGATGTGCTGTAAATAGCGCGCCCAAGGCAATTGTCTGATCAATACGTGAGAAGGTTTGGTCCAAGAAATCAGTATCTAACTTCACACGGTCCGACTTTTCCGCTTCAACACAAATCTCAGCCATCGCCTTGATAGTTTG
>JGI25913J50563_1000248_pt1 | contig 10569 bp, 7 predicted proteins | sample LauGreSp1BDMLBSN_2_FD_50563 | JGI IMG/M metagenome (IMG submission 50563)
CCCTTATATCGAATAGGCTGGTCAGCAATCACCGTGAAGTCGTCGAACTTGGCCTCAAGACGTAGCTTATCGAGAAAGTTAACCTTAATTTCCATGGGAATAATTCCGAAATGATGTGGCCGCTATTATCCGTCGCAACGCCGATGCCGTGTTCTGCATCAACGCCTTCAACAAACGCTCACGCAAATAATCAATTGCCGGTCACTTATGGCAAATTATTTACTAATGGTCTTAGTGCTCAGTCTTATTACGCGAAGTATCAATTCCCAGGGCCTTTAGCTTGCGATAAAGATGCGTGCGCTCTAAGCCGGTGTATTCAGAAATCTTGGTCATGCTACCGCCCATAATAATCATTTGATGCTCAAAGTAGGCCTTCTCAAACAAGTCTCTAGCCTCTCGGAGCGGCAAATCAAAATACGTCTTTGCAATACCGCTGATGTACTCGCCATCTTGAGCTTGTGAACCTTGCTCGCTGACTGCTACTTTAGGGCTTAGGCTAGACGAGGGCGCTAGAGATGCTTTTTCTTCAGCAGGCTCAACATACTTCGGCGAACTCTCTAGAGCCTTAGTGACAGTCTTGAGTAGCTTCTGCAGTGCAATTGGTTTTTCTAAAAAGTTGAGTGCACCAATACGAGTAGCTTCAACTGCCGTATCAATCGTGGCGTGCCCCGACATCATGACAACAGGCATGGTAAGTTGGCCAGTCTTAGACCACTCTTTTAGCAAGGTAATACCATCAACATCGGGCATCCAGATGTCGAGCAGAACAAGATCTGGACGCATTTGTTCGCGAATAGTGCGCGCTTGCATAGCGCTCTCGGCCGCATAAACAGTATGGCCCTCATCCGTCAGAATCTCGTTAAGAAGCTCACGGATTCCCATCTCATCGTCGACCACTAAGATACTTGCCATTCTTATGCTGCCTCTTTTGCCAAATTCATAAACAAAATGGATACTTTCGCACCGACCACCTCATCACCCCGCATCCGATTCCGGACTTCAATTTTGGCGCCGTGATCATCTAGGATTTTCTTTACAACCGCCAAACCTAATCCAGTACCTTTACTCTTCGTTGTTACATACGGCTCAAATGCTCTTGCCAATATCTTAGCTGGAAACCCTGAACCACTATCACTTATTGTTAAACGCACCGCATTTTGTACGATGCCGTTCAATTCACCATAAGGCACCAATTCTGTTTTTACTTCAACAGGCTCCGCTTGATGCTGCCCCTCAAGAGTAGCATCCTGAGCGTTCTGCAGAAGATTATGAATAACCTGTCTTAGTTGANTTGAGTCGCCCATAATATTTGGGCACTGCGGATCTAACTGGGTTTTTAAGGGGCTACCCTCATATAAACNCAGGATCTCTTGCGTCAAAGTATTGATAGAAATAGATTTCAATTGCGGACTGGGAGTTTTAGCAAAATCCCTGAAGTCATTGACCATCTCTTTCATGGCTTGAACTTGCCCAATGATAGTTTTCGTACTGCGATTCATCATCTCTTCCTGCTCAGGAGTCAATTTACCAGCCAGCTTATGCTGCAAGCGCTCAGCGGAGAGTTGTATCGGGGTGAGTGGGTTCTTAATCTCATGCGCCAAGCGTCTAGCCACTTCGCTCCAAGCAATGGAGCGCTGCGCACTCACCACATCAGTAATGTCATCAAACACCACCATGCGCAAATCTGAGGTCAGCTCCGTTCCGCGCACAAATAAAGTAACGCCAGACTCATTCTCGAACTCGTTTGTACTATGAAGCTGAACCTGCTTTTGCCACACTGGCGCCGATTTGCTGACCTCCGCGCTTGGGTGACCAGCATCAATCCCAACCCTCAGCTTGATGGTTGCAAAACCTTCTTTAATGGCTTTCTCAAACTCAACTAGGGCTGGGCTATCACTTAAAGGGCGCCCATCCATCTGGGTTAAATCTTGCCCAAAGATTCGGTCCGCCCCAGCATTGCTAGACACCACATTAAAGCTTTTATCAAAGATGCAAACGCCTGCAGTTAAGTTACCTAAAACAGTCTCTAAAAATGATTTGGATTCTTGTAGGGAGGTTCTTGTGTCAGCAAGTTGACGTGTCATCACATTAAATTGACGAGTCAACATGCCAAGCTCATCGCCAGTATCTAGCTCCGGCTTGGGAGACAAATCCCCTTGTGCCACGGCCTGCGTGCCCTTTAATAGCATTAGCAAGGGTCTAGCCAGTTGTCGCCCAAGTATTAAGGCCAAGGTAACCGCAACAAATAATGCGAAGAACAGCGTTAATGTGAGCGTGCCCACAAACATCTTGCGCAAACCAGTACGCCCCAATGACTTCTCTTGATAGTCGCTATAAGCAGATTCAACTGCAAAAATATTCTTAGCCAATGGACTCGGAATATTACGCACCAGCTGCAAAAAATATCTGTCTTCGGTCTCTTTGCCGGTATCTAATTTGCTTTGAATTGGTTTTTTTCGCACAATCGGCACGATCGCTCTCACTCGATAGCCGCGCTGCCCATCCTCCATTTCAATTTGCTCTAAAGAGGTAAGGCCCTTCTTTTTAAATGCCTCTGAAATTACATCGGCACTGGGGGCCGGTAGGTATTTTTTAGACTTGAGCTCGCTCGATAAAATCAGAGTGCGCTGCATAGTGAAAAGGCTTACCTCTTGAATGCCAAATTGATTGCGAATCTTCATTACCAGGGCTCCGACCTGATCAGAATTGGTTCCAGAGGGAACCTGAGTCACCTGTTCCGCAATGAACTTACCCTCAGCCAAAATTTCTTCTTGAGCAACCTGCAAGGTAACGCGCCCCAACTCTAAGCCCGAGTTCAGCGCAGACTCAACCTGCACGTCAAACCAAGTTTCAATACTACGAGAGACGAATTGTAGAGATACGCCGTACAAAATTAATCCCGGCACCACGCCTACTAAAGCAAAAATCATAGCCAACTTTGCAATCAGGCGAGTACCAAAACGTCCCTTATGCCAGCGAATTGCAATCACAATCACCAAGGTCAAAATGACTAAGAGCAAGCAAACTCCAATCGCCACGTTCGCCGCGTAGAGCCAAATAAAATAGTTTTCGAAAAACTCAGTATTGGAAGAGGCAATCGATAGTAACGCCAGCAGCAAGAGTGCAAAGGCACCAATCACCGACATTGCTATAGGAAGCGCACGTCTTTTCCAGGCGTTTTTTTCAAACGCATTTGACCCAATGAAGTCGAAAGATATCTTCATCGCTTAATCTGATTGGGCCCATTTGGTGAAAAAGGAAACCGTAACCAATCACTACTGACATTCCAGTCACGATTATTTAAGGCATTAACTTGAAACGGTTTGGGCAACTTGCTCAAATCTAGAGTCATTCGTAATGCTGCGGTGTAAGGCTTGCTGGGATCAATTTGGTTGTTATCAATGACTAGCCAGCCACCAATACTGCCAACCACCTGCAAGGCCTCAGAAATAGTTTTGGCAGAAAAAGTAAGGCCCTCGGAGGCGATTCGATATTGCTGGGTCAACGGTTGATAAGATAGGCGCGTTTGTCGTTGTGCAAACGCAGGCTTTTCGTCAAACCAATACCAACGCGAACGAGTCAGGTCAAACTCAGTCTGAAAATATAAGACCACGCCTTTTTGGACTGCATCTTCTAAGCCAGGAGTTAACTCAATCTTAAATGTGGCATTTAATAGCCAGTCACCATCCACCCGCTCCAATTCGGCAGATTTAATCTTAATTCCCTCTGCGCCAGCAGCTACTGAAAATAGACTCAGCGCTAACAAACCACAGAGAATGAATTGTTTAATGCCTTGGCTCATGGCCCATTTTTCTTAAACAAAGCATAGTAAAAACCATCATTGAGCTCGGCAGGCAAAATTTGCCCAGGAGCGCTTAATCGTAATGCATCGGCATGCTCTGCAGCAAACCAAATTGCCTGCTCTTCACCTTCTTCAGGAAACACAGAACAAGTCACATATAAAAGTGTTCCTCCGGGCTTTAACATCTTCCAGGCCTGCTCCACTATCGCGCGCTGCCTTAGCTGCAAGGCCCTAATGTCCGCCTCGCGACGTAAAAATGGAATATCAGGATGCCTTGCAACAATGCCTGAAGCTGAGCAAGGCGCATCCAACAAGATTTTGTCAAATGGTTTGCCATCCCACCAAGCCGCCTTCGAGGCATCCCCGCGTACTACCTGAACAGCATCCGACTGCAGACGCAGGCGATCTAGATTGCCGCCAATTTTTCCAAGCCGCTCTCCATCTAGCTCCAAGGCAATCATTTCACATTCGGCAAGCTCTAATAAGTGGGCAGTTTTCCCTCCAGGTGCGGCACAGGCATCTAATATCCGTTCTCCCGGCTTTGGATCAAGCAATACCGCAGCAATCTGCGCACCAGCATCTTGAACAGAAACTGCACCACTATAAAAACCCGGCAAATCCGAGACTGGTACTGCCTCACGTAAAAGTAAGGCTGAATTTAGAGCAATGCCAGCAATCTCACCAATAGGCTCTGACGCAATACCAGCCTGTTGTAGCAAATCTTGATATTCCTGACGCGTATGCTGCTTGGCATTCACTCGCAAAATCAGGGGTGCACGTTGCGCCTGCTGAATCAGCATTGCCTGCCAAACCTTCGAATAGTTACGCTTGAGGCTAGCTCGCCACCAGGGCGGGAAAAACATCGGGATGGGGTCTGGTGGATAAGGCTTTTCATTCTCAGCTTGGACCGCCAGACTTACCTTGCGTAAGACAGCATTCACCAAGCCCTTGGCATACATCGTTGGCTCATATTCGCTACAGGCTTTTACGGCCTGATCGACAATCGTATGTGCCGCATAGCCTTTACCCTCTGCCCCATTTTGTAAAAACAAGGCAATCGCGACGCTTAGTAAATACTCCACCTCTAATGGCGGCGTCTTCGGAATAAATTGCTGAATGAATTCGTGAGACCTTACCCACTTACGCAAAGCATCAAAAGTTAGACTTTGAACAATGGGGCGTTCATGCGCATCCAGCTGGTCTAGCACCTCCGTGAGCGATCTGCCGGCCATCACCTCGCCAATTGCTTGCGCAGAAATCGTAATAGCCTCAGATAGAGGAAGGCTGTGCGGTGTTTTTTGATCGGTCAAATTAATCTTTCTTGAACTGCATTATTTTTTCTTGCGTGCGATAAGTCTGCAGGCAAGCACTTGCACCGGTCTTTTTTCCGCCGGGCTTTTGCATCTCTAAGATTTCAATTACACCCACTCCACACTGAACATACACACCATCTTCGCTGAACCCCAAAACTTGTCCAGGGTTTGGAGATTGCCCTGCCGGCCCCTTGTTAGGCAAACAAGAGTCCCAAAACTTCAGTAAATCACCATTAAGGCTGCTAGTGGACCCAGGGAACGGATTAAAAGCACGAATGCGTCGATCGATTTCAACAGCACTTAAATGCCAATCAATCTCCGCTTCATTTTTTAGAATTTTTTCTGCATAAGTAATGCCGTCACTAGGCTGTGGAGTTCTGGTAATCACCGCGCCCCGCTCCAAAGCATTGAGGGTCTTCACCATTAACTCAGCGCCTAACGCTGCTAGACGGTCATGTAGAGATGCGCTTGTTTCTTGTGGAGCAATTTTCAGATCTCCCACTAAGACGGTATCACCAGTATCTAGGCCGGCATCCATCTGCATAATGCTAACGCCAGTGCTGGCGTCACCGCTTTCGATAGCGCGCTGAATCGGTGCGGCACCTCGCCACCTCGGCAGCAAAGAGGCGTGAATATTAAAACAGCCATGTCGCCCATTTTTAGATGCTAGGTCTAAGATGTCTTGAGGAAGAATTAAGCCGTAGGCAACCACCACCATTGCATCAAATTCAATGCCAGATAAATATTGATANGCCTCTTGGGCTACAGTTCTTTTTTGTAAATCTGCATGGTCTTGCTTTAANGTTGCTGGTTGCAATACAGGAATGTTGTGCTCTTGTGCAAATACTTTTACAGGACTTGCATGCAGATGCATCCCACGGCCCGCACGACGATCTGGTTGCGTTAGTGCCAAGACAATTTCATGGCCGGCCTGATCTATTGCGCGCATTGCTTGTGCGGCGAAATCCGGGGTGCCTGCAAAAACAATTTTCATTGGGCGCTTAGCGCTCGCCAACTAATTCTTTAGCGCGCTTCTTCATCCTGAGAGAGATGCGATTGCGCTTCAACATGGAGAGGTATTCAACAAACACTTTGCCTTGCAAATGATCCATCTCGTGTTGCAGGCAGACTGATAACAAGCCATCTGCCTCCACCTCAAATTCTTTACCGTTGATATCGAGCGCCCTCACTCGAACAACAGCGGGACGATCCACCTCATCGTAATACTCCGGCACAGAGAGACAACCCTCGCGCCATGATTTTTTTTCTGCACTTGCCCACATCAGCTCTGGATTAATAAATACCATCAACTCATTCTGGTTTTCTGATACNTCAATCACCACAATCCGCTCGTGAATATCTACCTGGGTTGCAGCCAAGCCAACCCCAGGGGCCTCGTACATCGTGTCGGCCATATCGGCCACAATTTTTTTGATGCGCGCATCCACCAGCGCAACAGGTTTAGCAACCTTGTGTAGGCGTGGATCTGGATAACAAAGGACGGTTAATAAAGCCATATAGGAATTATCCAACAACGCAATCAAGCTGTCCTGATAGTTCTGGCTGGGCCCATACTGAAAATTGCTTTATGTCCTCCCCAAAAATCTCAAACATCACCCTAATACAGCGAAATGATCCTGGCTACCTAGCCCGCCCACTGGATTTGTACGACCCACCCAATTCACTCTATATATATGGCGATATTCAGCTATTAAATTTACCCATGTTCGCCATCGCTAGGCGCGAGCTATTGATCTCTGAACTAGCGCAAGGCCTAGGACCATTTTCCGCGTAGAAACCGCATCATTACAGCCCCTTCCCCAAGAATTCCGGTGATCAAGGCTGCAGAGCGATCTGGTTCGCCCATTACGGCAAGGCTAGGCTGCGAGCTCGGACGTGAAATATTTGCAATTCCTGGCTCGATACATCACCCTCTCCCTAGGGGCGCCATCAACCACTTCAACAAGGCGCCAAACTGATTCAATCTCCTCGAGATATTCTTGAAGAGTTGCCAAAATGGCCAAAAACACCTTTTAAAGACCCCTAAACCCTAGTTTTTGATGCAAAGGAGTTGCTGAATAGACTTCAAATAAACCAAAAAAAGGGGGTTTTTGGACTTTTGACAATTTATCGGTTAATAATAAAAAAGGGATGTAAGAAGCGTCAGGCTGGGATTAGGTTTAAATTGACCCTCTGTTTTCCCTGTTAAAACATCATTTCAAGCTCAAATTTAGGCAAAACGCGTGGCAACTAAAGCATCTACCAAAAAAAGCAGCCCAAAGACTTCAGCCGGGGATCACCCCAAGGCACTGATCATTGCAGAGAAACCTTCCGTTGCCAATGACATTGCCAAGGCTTTAGGTGGCTTTACTAAATATGAAGACTATTTCGAAAGCGATGACTTTGTTATCTCTTCTGCGGTTGGCCATCTATTAGAAATAGCCGCCCCTGAAGAGTTTGAAGTCAAACGCGGTAAATGGTCCTTTGCCAACCTCCCAGTTGTGCCGCCTTATTTTGATTTGCGCCCCATTGCCAAAACTGAAGCGCGACTGAAGGTATTGCAAAAACTCATTAAGCGTAAAGATATTCATGAGCTCATTAACGCATGCGATGCGGGTCGCGAAGGGGAGCTAATCTTCCGCCTGATTGCGCAGCATGCAAAAGCGCCACAGGCCATCAAGCGACTGTGGCTGCAATCGATGACGCCCGCAGCTATTCGCGATGGCTTTGCTTCTCTACGCAGTGATATAGACATGCAACCCTTGGCTGATGCTGCACGTTGCCGATCCGAGGCAGACTGGCTAGTAGGCATCAATGGCACTCGTGCCATGACAGCCTTCAATAGCAAAAGCGGTGGATTCTTTCTGACGACTGTAGGTCGAGTGCAAACTCCAACCCTCTCGATTGTGGTTGAGCGTGAAGAGCTGATCCGTAAATTCATATCCAAAGACTATTGGGAAGTAAAGGCTGAATTTATTGCTGCAGCTGGTGTTTATGAGGGTCGCTGGTTTGACCCCAAGTTTAAGAAGGATGTCGTAGCCCCAGATGCTCGCGAAAATCGCCTTTGGAGCGAAGCTGCTGCACAAAGCATTGTTGCTGCCTGTCGCGATAAAAAAGCGAGCGTGAAAGAAGAAGCAAAGCCAGCCACTCAACTAGCCCCTCAGCTGTTTGATTTAACCAGCCTACAGCGCGAGGCAAACGCACGCTTTGGCTTCTCCGCTAAAAATACTTTGGGGTTAGCACAGGCGCTGTACGAGCGTCACAAAGTGCTTACTTATCCGCGTACTGATGCCAAAGCTTTGCCAGAAGATTATTTGGATACTGTTAAGCAGACCATGGAAAATCTGGCGGAGAACTCACAAGAATATCGACAGTTTGCTAAACAAATTTTGCAAGGTGACCCCAAAGATCCAAAAGCCAAAGAAGGCTATGGCTGGGTCAAGCCAAACAAACGTATTTTTGATAACTCAAAAATATCTGACCACTTTGCGATTATCCCCACCTTAGAGTCTCCTAAAACTCTCAGCGAGCCAGAACAAAAATTGTATGACTTGGTTGTACGTCGNTTCTTGGCTGTGTTTTANCCTGCNGCCGAGTTCCGTGTCACTACTCGTATTACGGAAGCATCAGGGCATCACTTTAAAACTGAAGGTCGTGTATTGGTTACCCCAGGTTGGTTAACGGTATACGGCCGATCCAATCAAGCGGACGATGAATTGGTGGCGGTACAAGAAGGTGAAACCGTACAAACCGAATCCATTGACGCCGTTCCACTAAAGACCAAACCGCCCGCTCGCTATACCGAAGCAACATTGTTATCGGCCATGGAGAGCGCTGGCAAAAGGGTTGATGACGATGACATGCGAGAAGCCATGGCTGAAAAAGGCCTGGGGACACCTGCAACTCGTGCAGCCATTATTGAAGGCCTGCTAGCAGAAAGGTATATGGTTCGCGAAGCGCGTGAACTCATTCCAACAGCTAAAGCATTCCAGCTAATGACACTCTTGCGTGGACTAGATGTTGAAGAGCTCACCAGACCCGATCTCACAGGTAATTGGGAAAACAAGCTCTCACTAATTGAGCGCGGTGAAATGAACCGCGACACCTTCATGCAAGAAATTGCACAGATGACGCAACGCATCGTGAAGCGCGCAAAAGAATATGACAGCGATACTATTCCAGGTGATTACGCAACCATGTCCACGCCGTGTCCACACTGCAAAGGTGCGGTTAAAGAGAACTACCGTCGATTTGCTTGTGAGAAATGTGGCTTTACGATTAGCAAAACCCCGGGTGGGCGTGCCTTTGAATATCCAGAAGTAGAAGAGCTACTTCGTGAAAAAACCATTGGGCCGCTACAGGGATTTCGCAGCAAAATCGGAAGACCGTTTGCAGCAATTATTAAACTCAGTGAAATTCCTGAAGATGATGCCGATTATCCAAATGCAGGCTTTAAATTGGAGTTTGATTTTGGTAACTCTCAAGAGGATGAGTCAGAGGCAATCGACTTTACTGGTCGCCAGTCCTTAGGTGCATGCCCTAAATGCTCTGGCGCCGTATATGAAGATGGTATGCGCTACTTGTGTGAAAAAAATACTGGCCCTGAAAAGACCTGTGACTTNAAAACTGGTAAGGTTGTTTTGCAGCAAGAAATTTCTACAGAGCAAGTACAAAAACTGCTTACAGAAGGCAAAACAGATTTGTTAACCAATTTCAAATCTAACCGAACTGGTAGAGGATTTAAAGCTTACTTAGCTCTAGGTGCTGACGGTAAGATTGGTTTTGAATTTGAAGCCAAAGCGCCAAAGGCAGGAGCTGCAGTTAAAGCTCCAGCAAAGAAACGTGCGGGGGCAAGCGCAGCGACTAAGTCTGCTGCAAAGCCCAAGCGTGCCAGCAAAGCGAAGTCGTCCTCTAGCACTTGAGCGGNGATGAGTTTGGCTGCTAAGGCTGACCAAAGTACGCCTCTCGACCCCAGGGCTGTAGCTAGAAAAATTCCTGGGCGTTGAGTCAGTGCGCCGATGATCGGCAGGCGATCACCCGCCACGCAACGTATCCCCACAAAACTTCCCGCCTTTTGAAGGTCGCTTGTATCGCCTTCCGGATAATTCAACAAACCCTTTGCTTGTTCGCGATTAAAGTCATCGCTTGAAGCCCAGTCTTGAAGATCGGATTCGCCCTCATCAAAACTCGAGCCCACTATCCAGCGATAACTACCATCTGACAGTTGCTCGGCAGGCAAACAATAGCCATCGCAGGATATTGCAGTCTTTGGTAATTTTCCAGCCCAAGCATCGTGCTCATGTATAGAAAAAATACTCAGCTGCCCACGCACCGGCCTTAGTGGCAGGCGAACACCTATGCTTGCCACTAAATTTTTAGTCTCCAACGCTGCTGTAATAATGACTTTGCTAGCAGTCATGATGGGCTCATCTTGATGATTAAATAATTGCCAGC
>JGI25913J50563_1000250_pt1 | contig 10541 bp, 11 predicted proteins | sample LauGreSp1BDMLBSN_2_FD_50563 | JGI IMG/M metagenome (IMG submission 50563)
GGTCCAAAAATTTTCATGGCATGCGCACGAAACTCATCCACAATGCCTGCGGCCAATGGGGCCTCAGGCCCAACCACCGTGAGATCGATTTTTTCTTGTTGCGCCCATTCGCGCAGTGCATTCACATCGGTGATGGGCACGTTAACCAAATTGGGATCGCGCGCTGTGCCGCCATTGCCTGGTGCTACAAACACTTTTTGAATGCGTTGTGATTGCGACAACTTCCAAGCCAAAGCATGCTCGCGTCCGCCACCACCTACTACCAATACTTTCATTGATCAAGCCTTATTCAGAAATGGTTGCGTTGTGGAAAACGTTTTGCACATCGTCCAAATCTTCCAAGATATCCAAGAGTTTTTGCATTTTGGCAGCATCATCGCCTGAAAGGTCGATGCTGTTCTCTGCGCGCATGGTGACTTCTGCCATGTCAGCCGTCAAACCAGCGGCTTCAAGAGCATTTTTAACTGTTTCAAAATCTGTCGTCGACGTCAGGACTTCGATGGCGCCATCATCGTCGGCAATGACATCTTCAGCGCCGGCTTCTAGNGCCACTTCCATCACTTTGTCTTCTGAGGTACCTGGCGCAAAAATCAATTGCCCGCAATGCTTNAACTGAAAAGCCACAGAGCCTTCTGTGCCCATGTTGCCGCCGTGCTTGCTGAAGGCGTGNCGAACTTCTGCCACGGTGCGCACTCGGTTGTCGGTCATGGTGTCAACAATGATGGCCGCACCGCCAATGCCATACCCTTCATACCGAATCTCCTCGTAAGTCACGCCTTCCAAGTTGCCNGTGGCNTTNTCGATGTTGCGCTTCACGGTATCGGCTGGCATGTTGGCNGCCTTGGCCTTCTCAATGGCCAGGCGCAAACGGGGGTTGGCAGTAGGATCACCGCCGCCGGTTCTGGCAGCCACCATGATCTCTCGNACGACACGGGTCCAAATGCGCTGGCGTTTTTCGTCCTGCCGGCCCTTGCGGTGTTGAATATTTGCCCATTTACTGTGGCCAGCCATCTCAAATTCCTTGATGTGATTTAAATCGTCGAGGCTAGATTTTACTTTTCATCTGCGGGCAGATCGAAAGCACTCGGCGTTACTTGAGCTTGCGCAACAAAAAAGCCGGACGAATCCGGCTTTTTTCAGTTAGCAGTTGCCTCTTCAGGCTCGTGGGGTTCAGATTTTGAATTGCGGCCTTCTTTCTTGGGCAAAGGCTGGATGTCCAACAATACCTCGTCCTTTTCGTCCAAATCGACGCTCAAACGACCACCATCGATCAATCGACCAAACAACAATTCGTCGGCCAAGGCCTTGCGAATGGTGTCTTGAATCAAACGCTGCATCGGTCTGGCGCCCATGAGCGGGTCGAAGCCTTTTTTGGCCAAGAACTTGCGCAAGTTGTCGCTGAACGTGACATCGACTTTCTTCTCAGACAACTGTGTTTCAAGCTGCAACAAGAACTTGTCGACCACGCGCATGATGATTTGCTCGTCCAAGGCTTTGAAGCTGACCATGGCATCCAAGCGATTGCGGAACTCCGGAGTGAACAAGCGTTTGATATCGCCCATTTCGTCGCCCGCCTGACGCGGATTGGTAAAGCCAATGGTGGCCTTGTTCATGGTCTCTGCGCCCGCATTGGTGGTCATGATGATGATCACATTGCGGAAGTCAGCTTTGCGGCCGTTGTTATCCGTCAAGGTGCCATGGTCCATGACCTGCAGCAACACATTGAAAATATCAGGGTGTGCTTTTTCAATTTCGTCGAGCAACAAAACGCAATGCGGTTTCTTGGTTACGGCTTCTGTCAGCAAGCCACCTTGGTCAAAGCCCACATAGCCTGGAGGCGCACCAATTAAGCGGCTAACCGCATGACGCTCCATGTACTCTGACATGTCAAAGCGAATGAGGTCGATGCCCATGATGTAGGCCAACTGCTTAGCCGCTTCTGTTTTACCCACACCGGTAGGGCCACTGAACAGGAATGAGCCAATGGGCTTGTCGGTTTTACCCAATCCAGACCGCGCCATTTTGACAGCGGATGCCAAGACTTCGATCGCCTTGTCTTGACCAAACACCACACTCTTCAAATCGCGTTCAATGGTTTGCAATTTGCTGCGATCGTCGTTGGACACATTGGCGGGCGGAATGCGTGCAATCTTGGCCACGATGTCTTCCACTTCGGCTTTGCCGATGGTTTTCTTGCGCTTGGAAGGTGGCAAGATGCGTTGGGCTGCGCCGGCTTCGTCAATCACGTCAATGGCCTTGTCGGGCAAGTGGCGATCGTTGATGAATTTGGCAGACAACTCAGCGGCGGCTTGCAGGGCGGCATTGGCGTATTTCACGCTGTGATGTTCTTCAAAGCGAGACTTCAAGCCCTTCAAAATGTCGACTGTTTCTGCCACAGTAGGCTCAACCACATCGACCTTTTGGAAACGACGTGACAAGGCTGCGTCTTTTTCAAAGATGCCGCGGTATTCGGTGAAGGTGGTGGCACCAATGCATTTCAGCTGGCCGCTAGACAGCGCAGGCTTGAGCAAATTGGAAGCATCCAATGTGCCCCCCGATGCCGCACCGGCGCCGATGAGCGTGTGAATTTCGTCGATGAACAAGACCGCGTGCGGCCTGTCTTTCAGGGCCTTCAAAACGCCCTTCAGGCGTTGCTCAAAATCACCTCGGTATTTGGTGCCTGCAAGCAAGGCACCCATGTCCAGAGAATAGACCACAGCCTCTGCCAAAATTTCTGGCACGCTAGATTGCGTGATGCGCCAAGCCAAGCCTTCTGCAATGGCCGTTTTACCGACACCGGCCTCGCCCACCAACAGAGGATTGTTTTTACGCCGACGGCACAAAATTTGGATGGTGCGCTCAACCTCATATTCGCGGCCAATGAGCGGATCAATTTTGCCCTCTTTGGCCATCTGATTCAGGTTCTGAGTGAACTGCTCTAAAGGCGATGCCTTTTCGTTTCGTTCAGAGCCACCACTGCCCTCTTCATTTTCTGGTGAAGGCGCTGCGTCACTGCCCTTGGTGGCTTCAGGTGGATCGCTTTTTCGAATACCGTGGGCGATGAAATTAACAACGTCCAAACGTGTAATGCCTTGTTGGTGCAAGTAGTAAACAGCGTGCGAATCTTTTTCACCAAAAATAGCAACCAGCACATTAGCACCAGTCACTTCTTTTTTGCCACTGCCGGTCGATTGAACGTGCATGATGGCGCGCTGAATCACACGCTGAAAACCCAATGTGGGTTGCGTGTCGACTTCTTCGGTACCCGCCACTTGGGGCGTGTTGTCTTTGATGAAGGTGGCCAGCGATTGACGCAAATCGTCAACTTGCGCCGAACACGCGCGCAACACTTCTGCTGCGCTAGGGTTGTCTAGCAATGCCAACAGCAAATGCTCTACGGTAATGAACTCGTGTCGCTGCTGACGCGCCTCAACAAAGGCCATGTGCAAACTGACTTCCAATTCTTGGGCAATCATGTGATTTCCTTCAATGCCTTGCGGAGGTTAAAAATATTAGGTTGGGTAGATTTGTTAGATTGCAACTGCTTTATGCCACATTCTTGCCGACTTTTTGTGCGATTCATGCCACAGGCTCGCTTACACACTGAAGTGGGTGTCCGGCCTGATTGGCCGCATCAAGCACTTGGTCGACCTTTGTAGCGGCCACATCACGGGAGAAAATCCCACAGACGCCCTTGCCATCTAAGTGAATTTTCAACATGATTTGCGTGGCAGCTTCTCTGTCTTTGTTAAAAAACTCTTGAAGCACCAAAACAACAAACTCCATGGGGGTGTAGTCGTCATTCAGCATGACAACTTGGTACATCTGAGGCGGTCCAACTTTGGCAGGTCGTCTTTCTAAAACCACAGAATCACTATTTCCGGGGGTACTAGCAGGATCCCCAACCGATCCGGGCGGGTTTGGTGAATTTGGTTTTTTAGGTTTCTCTGTTGCCATGATTTCATTCTATAGAGACTGAGCGGGGTTCTGAGCCGACCCCCGAAAAAGTCCCTATGTCGCAATGCAGCAATTCTGCATCAGTCGGGTAAACCTTGAATTGACAACGTCAAAAACAGTGCTTTAAATGTGTCCTATAAATCTAACGGATGGAGACATGCATGCTCAACGGAACAGTGAAATGGTTCAACGACGCTAAGGGATTTGGATTTATTCAGCCCGATGGTGGTGGCCCAGACGCTTTTGCGCACTTTTCTGCCATCACCATGGAGGGCTTTAAAAGTCTTAAAGAAGGTGCAAGGGTGAGCTTTGACTTGACCGATGGCCCCAAGGGGCCAATGGCCATTAACATTCAGTCTGAGCAGGGTGCGGCGCAGGAAGCCAAACCCGAGGGGATGTGAGCTAACTTAAATTGCCAAGAAAAAAGCCCTTAAGAATTAATTCTTAAGAGCTTTTGTCAGACATCAATGGTCGGCGTGGCGGGATTCGAACTCGCGACCCCTTGCACCCCATGCAAGTGCGCTACCAGGCTGCGCTACACGCCGACAAGCTTTAAATTATAGCCCGAGATTGCTCTCAATTTGAGAGCAGGTCTCTGATATCCATCAATTCACGGCGCAGGGTTGGCAGGCTGCTTGAGGCTTGAAGCGGAGAAGCCCGTTGAGCACTTTCCATGGCCATGACGGATGTTTGATCATTCACTGAGAAAGCTTCGGTGTCCTCGTCGAAGTCCTCCATGCCTTCATTGTCTTCAGTGCTCAATTCAAGCGCATCTTTTTTCATGCCTTTTTGAGATTGAGCCAATTCTTGCATTTTGTTGCGGGCACCACTGATGGTGAAGCCTTGCTCATAAAGCAAATCACGGATACGGCGAATCATGAGCACTTCGTGGTGCTGGTAGTAACGGCGATTACCGCGGCGCTTGACGGGCCGAAGTTGCGTAAATTCCTGCTCCCAATAGCGCAGCACATGCGGCTTGACACCGCAAAGCTCGCCCACCTCACCAATGGTGAAGTAGCGCTTGGCTGGAATAGACGGGAGGGAGTTCTCCATTGAAATCACTAACTTGCTTGGGGGATTGCAAGCTTACTCTAAGCATGGGGGCCGAGTAAAGGGGCTATTGATTAAATTTATGAAGGAATCAAGAAAAATTTTGCAGAGACTGCAAGTCAGAGAAATTCAGTGAACGCCAGTTTCACAATTTTTCATCGCCTTGAATGACCGCTTTCAGCTTGTGGCTTGCATGAAAGGTGGACACACGCCTGGCTTCAATGGGGATCAGTTCACCGGTGCGCGGGTTGCGACCTGGCCGCGGCGCTTTCTCACGAATTTGGAAATTGCCAAAACCAGAGATCTTGACATCTGTCCCTTCTACCAGTTGGGTCGCAATCAAGTCAAAGAAAGAATCAACCATGTCCTTAGATTCGCGCTTGTTCAGACCGATTTGTTCAAACAACAAATCAGCCAGGTGAGCCTTGGTGAGGGCTGGCGTTTCGAGGCTTTCAACAGAAAAATTCATATCCACTTTCAGGCAAGCATCAGGTGCGCAAACGGGCTGCTAACTTCAATGCCAAATGATCCAACACAGACTTAACTGTGGATTCAATTTGCACATCTGTCAATGAGGCTTCGTCGCTGTTCAAAACAAGTCGCACAGCCAAACTTTTTTCTACACCTAGCGAGGCCTGTGGACGGAACACATCAAACAAAACAGCACTTCGAAGCAGGCCTGCTGTAGGGGCTTCGTGAACTGCCGCCATCAATTCAGCGTGCGTTACTTTTTCGGCTACTACGACGGCAATGTCCCGCTCTACGGCTTGAAATTTTGCGACGCCTTGCGCCACTGGTACGTCTCGCTGAAGGACGGCATCCAAATCGAGTTCAAACAAAATAGGCGCCTGTTGCAGGTCCCATGACTGACGCCAACGAGGATGCAACTCCCCCACATGGCCAACCACATTGCCATGCAAAGAGACTTGCGCACATCGCCCGGGGTGCATGGCAGGATGTTCTGCCGACACAAACACTGGCTTGGCGGGTGCCAACAACGCCTCTATTTCACCCTTCACGTCAAAGAAATCGACGTTTCGAACCTTGCCGCCCCAGGAAGTGGAAGACACAGACCCATAAGCGACGCCCGACACACGCATGGGCTGACTCAAACCTTCAACGGTGGTGTCTGAATCCTTAACCGATGCATCGCGCAAAAACACCCGTCCCAATTCAAAGACACGCACGCGATCGGCTTTGCGGTCTAGGTTGAACTTCACAACTTGCAATAAGGATCCCAGCAGGCTGGTGCGCATCACACTCATTTGACTGGCAATGGGGTTGAGTAATTTGAGCGGCGCAGGGTTGCCCGCCAACTCATGCTCCCAGCGTTCTTCCACAAAACTGAAGTTGATGGTCTCTTGGTAACCAAGCGCTGCCAAACTGCGACGGACTGCAAACGGGCCACGCACACTTTCTTTGCGAATTTTGGCCGTGATGGGGGCCAAGGGTGGCGTGGTGGGTAGCTGGGTGTAGCCCACCATGCGTGCAACCTCTTCAATGAGGTCTTCTTCAATTTCCAAATCAAAGCGCCAGCTTGGAGGATTGACCGTGATCAAGCCTTCTGTTTCTGAAACCTCAAAACCCAAGCCACGCAGTGCATCGGCACATTGCTTCTGGCTCAAGGTCATGCCGATGACTTTGTTGGCACGCGCCACGCGCAATGTGACGGGCTTGCGAACTGGCATGTTCAACTTTTGATCATCGACAGGGCCAATTTGCGTTGCAGGTGTACCGCAAATATCAATGACCAATTGGGTAATGCGCTCAATGTGTTCAACCGTGCTTTCAGGGTCGACACCACGCTCAAAGCGATGACCAGCGTCGGTTGAAAAGTTGTAACGGCGTGACCGGCCTGCAATGGCTTTGGGCCACCAGTAGGCGGCTTCGATGTAAATGTTTTGCGTGTCATCAGACACCGCAGTGGCGTCTCCACCCATGATGCCTGCCAAGGACTCTACTTGAGCGTCATCTGCAATCACACCCACTTTGTCGTCTACCGTCACGGTGTTGCCGTTGAGCAGTTTGAGTGATTCATCGGCGCGGCCCCAGCGAACTTGCAAACCGCCATGAATTTTGTTGAGGTCAAAAATGTGGGAAGGGCGCCCAAGCTCAAACATCACGTAGTTTGAAATATCCACCAAGGGGCTGACACTGCGCTGGCCACATCGCGCCAAACGGTCTACCATCCATGCGGGCGTTTGGGCCTTGGGATTGACACCCTTCACCACCCTGCCGCTGAATCGGCCACACAAGTCAGTGGCATGCACGGCCACAGGCAATGTGTCTTGAACTTGTGCAGCGAGTGATTTGAATTCTGGCGCTTTCAAGGGCGCACCCGTTAGGGCAGAAACTTCTCGGGCAATGCCATAGACGCTCAAGCAATGTGCCAAGTTAGGCGTGAGTTTGAGTGTGAAAAGCGTATCGTCGAGCTTCAAATAAGTGCGAATGCTTTTGCCCAGGGGGGCATCGGCAGGCAGCTCTAACAAGCCGCCATGATCGTCTGCAATTTTGAGTTCTTTGGCTGAACACAGCATGCCTTGGCTTTCGACACCGCGCAGTTTGCCCACTTTGATCTGGAAGGGTTGACCATCTTCACCGGGGGGCAACTCTGCGCCCACCATGGCGCAAGGGATGCGAATGCCTACACGCGCATTGGGTGCGCCGCAAACAATGTTGAGCAAGGTGGGTTGGCCGACATCGACTTGGCAAACGCGCAAGCGGTCTGCATTGGGATGCTGCTCTGCACTTTTAATTTCACCAACAACCACGCTGGAAAATGGTGGCGCTACAGGCTGAAGTTCTTCAACCTCCAAGCCCGCCATGGTGAGGGTTTCGGCAAGTTGTTCAGTCGAGAGGGGTGGGTTACAAAACTCACGCAGCCAAGATTCAGGAAATTGCATGGTCTTTAATTTATTGAAATTGACTCAAGAAGCGAACGTCGCCATCGAAGAACAAGCGCAAATCATTGACGCCATATCGGAGCATGGTGAGACGGTCGGGGCCCATGCCAAAGGCAAAGCCAATGAATTTTTCTGGGTCGAGGCCCATGTTGCGAACCACATTGGGGTGCACTTGGCCAGAGCCAGCCACTTCTAACCAGCGACCGGCCAAGGGACCGGTTTGGAATTGAATGTCTATTTCTGCGCTGGGTTCTGTGAACGGAAAGAAACTGGGGCGGAAGCGCAGAACCAAGTCGTCGCTTTCAAAAAACGTGCGGCAAAAATCGGTGAAGACTACTTTCAAATCTTTGAAACTGACGTTCTCGCCAATCCACAAGCCTTCGCACTGGTGAAACATAGGCGAGTGAGTGGCATCGCTGTCCACACGGTAGGTGCGGCCAGGCGCAATGACGCGAATTTCAGGCATGCCCTGCCCTGCTTCCAGCTGTGCTTTGAAGCGCTTCACGTGCTGAACAGCATGGCGAATTTGCATGGGACTGGTGTGGGTGCGCAACAAATGACCGCCTTCTACATAGAAGGTGTCGTGCATGGAGCGGGCTGGATGATCTTCAGGTGTGTTCAAGGCGGTGAAGTTGAACCAATCGGTTTCAATTTCAGGGCCTTGTGCCACTTCAAAACCCATGGAGCCAAAAATTTGCTCAATGCGTTCTAAAGTGAGTGAAACTGGGTGCAAGCCGCCTTGGGTGAGGGGGCGTCCTGGCAATGACACGTCGAAAGCTTCCGCTTTGAGTTGAACGGCCAACTCGGCATCGGCCAAAGCTTGGCGGCGCGCATTCAGCGCTGCTTCAATGCCCTGCTTGGCCACATTGACCGCTGCACCAAATGTTTTCTTTTCTTCAACGCTTAATGCGGCCATGCCCTTCATCATTTCGGTGATGCGGCCNGACTTGCCCAAATACAGAGCCTTGGCATTTTCAAGATCGGCGGGGGTTTGGGCCTGCGCAAAACTGGCACTGGCCGCTTCAACCAAACTGTCCAACTCGGTCATGGTGGGAACTTTAAAAGGAACTTAAATTCAACATAAAAAAAGGATTGAAGCCTTCGCAAGCCTCAACCCCCTTGATCGACTGTGATATCGACTGCGTGAGTGCTTAAGCTGCGGCCAATCTGGCCTTGACTTGGTTCACGATACCCGCAAAAGCGGCCTTGTCGTGCACGGCGATGTCCGCCAACACTTTGCGGTCGATTTCGATGGCAGCCTTTTTCAGGCCATTGGCAAATTGACTGTAGGTCATGCCGCATTCACGAGCCGCTGCATTGATACGCGCGATCCACAATTGGCGGAACACACGTTTCTTGGCACGACGATCGCGGTAGGCGTACTGACCGGCCTTCATCACCGCTTGTTTAGCGATGCGGAAGACATTACCGCGGCGGCCGCGGAAACCTTTGGCCAGGGCCAATACTTTTTTGTGACGGGCTCTTGCCGTGACACCACGTTTTACGCGAGGCATATTTTCTCCTTGTTCGTCAGTGAATTACAAGCCAGCCGAAGGCAGCATTTGTGCCATGTGACCCATATTGGTCTCATGCACGCCTACTGAACCACGGAGGTGACGTTTGTTCTTGGTTGTCTTCTTCGTCAAGATGTGACGCTTGAAGGCTTGACCGCGTTTAACGGTACCACCAGGACGAACTCGGAAGCGCTTTTTAGCGCTGCTTTTGGTCTTCATTTTGGGCATTTGACTGCTCCTTAATTTGTGCTCGTGAGGCGTCTGCAAACTCCTTGCAGCCTTGTTGGCCCCGAGACACTTTTAATCAGCCATTCACCGAGGTGAACAGCTGTTTCACTCCGAAGCTGCCGGAGCNGCTTCGTTGGCTGTTTTACCAGCCGGTTTTTTTCGACCTGGNGCAATCATCATGATCATTTGGCGGCCTTCCAACTTTGGAAACTGCTCAACCACAATCAGATCGCCCAAGTCATCGCGNATACGCTGCAACAGTGCCATGCCCAACTCTTGGTGGGTAATTTCGCGACCGCGAAAACGCAAGGTCACTTTGCACTTGTCACCATCGGCCAAAAATCGGCGGATGTTGCGCATCTTGATGTTGTAGTCACCGTCATCGGTACCAGGTCGGAATTTAATTTCCTTGATCTCAATGACCGTCTGTTTGGCTTTGGCTTCGGCAGCACGTTTTTGTTCTTGGTATTTGAACTTGCCGTAGTCCATGAGCCTACAAACCGGGGGTGTTGCGGTGGCTGCAATTTCAACCAAGTCAACATCCAACTCTCCTGCCATGCGCAAGGCATCTGCCAAAGAAACGATACCGAGGGCTTCGTTCTCGGGTCCGGACAAACGGACCTCAGGGAAAGTGATTTCACGGTTCAGGCGATGCTTACGCTCTTCGCGCTGGCGGCGGTCACGAAATTCAGTGGTAGCGATGGTTTAAATCCTTTAATTAAAAACTGCACAAGGCAGCCCAAACCGACGAGCAAGCGTCAAGCTAAAGCAATCGGAAAATACCTTCAAACTTTAGATTCAATGTCTGATTGGATGAGTTCAATGAACGCATCAACAGACATCACACCGAGGTCTTTGTTACCCCGGGCGCGTACTGCGACAGTACCCG
>JGI25913J50563_1000251_pt1 | contig 10538 bp, 12 predicted proteins | sample LauGreSp1BDMLBSN_2_FD_50563 | JGI IMG/M metagenome (IMG submission 50563)
TACAGTGAGCAACAAGATCCGTCGAATTACACCGCAAGGTGTGGTGACGACAATTGCAGGCTCAGGAGCAAGTGGCTCTACCGATGGCACAGGTTCTGGTGCCACATTCAATACACCGACGGGTATAGCAGTTGACACCAGCGGCAATGTATTTGTTGCTGACTATGGCAGCGGCAAAATTAGAAAAATTACCGTCAGGCCTTAACATAATCTCAGCGCTTTTTAAATTGCGTTGCTCCAAACAAAACCTCTTTAGCCTTGTCATCCTGCAAAGGCTTACGCAAATCCGCCAACACCTTTACACCCCGCTGCACCGCAGGTCGTGCCGAAATCAAATCAAACCAAGCTTTGAGGTGTGGGTAGTCAGCCCAATCAATGCCTTGGTTTTGCCAGCTTCGTATCCAGGGAAAGATGGCATGTCGGCAATGCTGTAGCTGTTGCCACCTATGAACTTGCTGGTTTGCAAGCGTTTGTCCATCACGCCGTATAGGCGCTTCGCTTCGTTGGTGTAGCGGTTGTAGGCGTAGTCAATCTTCTCGGGCGCATAAATGCGAAAGTGGTGGGCTTGTCCCAGCATGGGGCCCACGCCGCCCATTTGAAACATGAGCCACTGCAGCACTTCAAACTTGGCGCGGTCGCTCTTGGGTAAGAGCTTGCCCGTCTTAGCGGCGAGGTACAAAAGGATTGCGCCTGATTCAAAGATGCTGATGGGTTTGCCATCAGGACCATGGGGATCAACCAACGCAGGAATTTTGTTGTTGGGGCTGATTTTCAAAAATTCAGGCTTGAACTGTTCGCCTTGTCCAATGTTCACCGGATGGGCCAGCCAGTCTCGCCCCAAACGCAAGCCACACTCTTCGAGCATGATGTGCACTTTGTGGCCGTTGGGCGTCGCCCATGAGTAAACGTCGATCATCTGTGTTCCTTAGCAGCCGCGTGTGACGGGCATGTCCATGTCTTGAGGCGCTACGGCGATGTGCCGTGCGAGTTCGAGTTTAGCGATGGATTGGCGGTGCACTTCATCGGGGCCGTCGGCCAAGCGCAACCAGCGTTGCGTGCAGTAGGCGTAGGCCAGCGGGAAGTCGTCAGAGATACCCGCTGCACCGTGCGCTTGAATCGCCCAGTCAATCACTTGGCTGGCCATGTTGGGGGCGATCACCTTGATCATGGCAATTTCTGCGCGCGCTTCTTTGTTGCCCACGGTGTCCATCATGTAAGCGGCTTTGAGGGTCAGCAAACGCGCTTGCTCAATCATGATGCGCGCATCCGCAATGCGCTCGTGCCACACGCCTTGCGCTGACAAAGGTTTGCCAAATGCAACGCGGCTGTTGAGGCGTTTGCACATCAGTTCTAAAGCACGTTCTGCCGAGCCAATCGAGCGCATGCAGTGGTGAATACGACCTGGGCCTAAGCGACCTTGCGCAATCTCAAAACCACGGCCTTCGCCGAGCAGCAGGTTTTCTACCGGCACGCGCACGTTGGTGAGGGTGATCTCCATGTGGCCATGCGGGGCATCGTCATAACCGAACACGCTCAAGGGGCGCACCACTTTCACGCCCGGTGTGTTGGCAGGTACGACCACCATGCTTTGTTGTGCATGCTTTGGCGCAGTGGGGTCTGTTTTGCCCATCACGATGTACACCGCACAGCGCGGGTCGCCAGCGCCAGAGCTCCACCACTTGGTGCCGTTGATGACGTATTCATGGCCTTCACGCACGATGCTGCACTGGATGTTGGTGGCGTCTGATGAAGCCACGGCAGGCTCGGTCATCAAAAAGGCTGAGCGAATGTCGCCGCGCAGCAAAGGTTCTAGCCACTGCACCTTGAGGGCTTCGCTGGCATAGCGCTCGAAGGTTTCCATGTTGCCGGTGTCGGGTGCGGAGGAGTTGAACACCTCGGCAGCAAACGGCACGCGCCCCATGATTTCGCACAGAGGTGCGTATTCCAAATTGCTCAAACCATCGGGCACGCGTGGGCTGTGCGGGATGAACAAGTTCCACAAACCTGCGGCGCGTGCCTTGGGCTTGAGCTCTTCCACCAGTTCAGTGGGAACCCATGCATTGCCTTTGGCGCGGTTGGCTGCAACCTCTTCAAAGAAGCGTTGTTCGTTGGGGTAGATGTGCTCGTCCATGAAGGCGAGCAGTCTTGCTTGAAGGCCTTTGACTTTGTCGCTGTAATCGAAGTTCATGGTGTGTTGTTCCTTGGCTATGTTGTTCTTTTAGGCTTGCTGTGCAAATTTCCAGGCCAACTCGGCCATGGGGCGCGCACCAGCGCCGTTGGCTTTGGCCTCGTCGCTAGAGGCTGTTCCAGCCTCGACGCGTTTGGCGATGCCTTGCAAGATGGCCGCAATGCGGAACATGTTGTAGGCGAGGTAAAAGTTCCAGTCTGCTTTGAGGTCGGCAGGTGTGGCCAAGCCCGTGCGGTCGCAATAGCGGTGGATGTATTCGTTTTCGCTCGGAATGCCCAATGCGGCAATGTCCACACCGCCAATGCCTCTGAAAGTGCCGGGCGGAATGTGCCAGCCCATGCACAGGTAGCTGAAGTCAGCCAACGGGTGGCCAAGGGTGGACAGCTCCCAATCGAGCACGGCCAAGACGCGGGGCTCGGTGGGGTGAAACATCAAGTTGTCCAGGCGGTAGTCGCCATGCACGATGCTCACCTTGCTGGCGTCTTGTGCGCTGGCGGGCATGTTGGCCGGTAGCCAAGCCATGAGTTGGTCCATCTCAGGAATGGGTTGCGTGACGGACGCGACGTACTGTTTGCTCCAGCGCCCAATTTGACGTTCAAAGTAATTGCCGGGGCGGCCGTAGCTTTCTAGCCCTCGCTCAGCAAACTTCACGGTGTGCAGTGCGGCGATGACGCGGTTCATTTCATCGTAGATGGCCCCGCGTTCGGCGTTGCGCATGCCGGGCAGGGTTTGGTCCCACAGCACACGACCTTGCACAAATTCCATCACATAGAACGCCCGGCCAATGATGGACTCGTCTTCACACAGCACAAGCATTTGTGGCACAGGCACATCGGTGCCGTACAGGCCTTGCATCACCTTGAACTCTCGCTCAATCGCGTGGGCCGATGGCAGTAGTTTGGCCACCGGGCCAGGCTTGGTACGCAACACGTAGCTGCGTTTGGGCGTGATGAGTTGGTAGGTGGGGTTGGATTGCCCGCCTTTGAACGTTTCTAGCGACAGCGGGCCTTCAAAGCCCGCCAGGTTGGCGTGCAGCCACGCATCCAATGCGGCGGTGTCCACGCTGTGCGCCGCTTGCATGGGCTGGGAAGTGTGTGTGTCGTCCCGGCTCATGCGTGGACTCCTGTCAGTGGTCGGCTTCGCTGATCTGAAGCAAGGCGTCGCGGTTGCGAATCACCAAACCGCCCTGTTCGATGCGAATGGCTTCCTCGCGCTCCATGGCTTTGAGTTCTTGGTTCACCCGCTGGCGTGATGCACCCAAGAGTTGGGCGAGTTCTTCTTGCGCCAGATGCAAGCCAATGCGAATCTCTTGTGCATTGGTCAGCTCTGCACGCCATAGCTGCGTGCCAAGTGCAGCAGCTGTTTGGCCAAGCGTGAGCGCAGAGGCAGGGTGTTGAGGTCTTCCACCAAACCAAACAGTTGTCGAATGCGACGCGCTTGCAAACGCAGCATGGCTTCGTAAAACTCCACATGCTGGCTGAGAATTTTTTGAAAGTCTGCTTTGGCCACGCAAAGAATGGTGGTGTCGCCATGCGCATACACATCGTGCGTGCGACGGTCCCCATCCAGAATCGCCACGTCGCCAAACCAAATCCCTGGCTCCACATACGTGAAAGTGATCTGCTTGCCCGACAGCGATGTAGAGCTCACCCGCACAGCGCCGCGCGCGCAGGCCATCCACTCTTCGGCCGGATCGCCGCGTGCTGCGATCAAGTCGCCGTCTTTGCATCGTTTGACGTAAGCGCATCGAAGAATGTCGTGCCTGAGTGAAGGTGAAAGGGATGAGAACCAACGTCCTGCGTTGATAGCCTCGCGTTCTTCGATGTTAAGAATAGGATCGTCCATAGCCTGTCTTTTGTGTGACCTAAAAGTAAGAATTTGTCGCTCAGGAGACCCGCCACATGTGCGGGGCTTTGCGTGTGAATTATTTGTAAACGGGTGTTTCTTTGTTGAGAAAGGCTTGTATGCCAACGCCTGCGTTGGAATGATGCAAATTCTTCACAAAGTGGTTGCGCTCATGTGCCAAATGTTGGGTCATATTGTGCGTGCCAGCTTCATTCAACAACTCTTTGATGCTATTCATTGCATTCGGTGCGCGTGCATTGATGCGCTCCGCGAGTGCCAAGGCCTGTGGCAACGCGTGACCGCTGTCCACCACCCGGTTGACCAAGCCTAGCGCGTGCAAACGCTGTGCGCTGACGCGTTCACCCAGCATTAGCAACTCACTTGCCAATTGACGGGGCAGGGCGTGGGCCAAGTTCCAGCTGCCGCCACCATCGGGTGAAAGTCCGAGGTTGCTGTAGGCCATCACGAACACGCTGTCATCAGCGGCCACCACCATGTCGCACATCAAGGCCAGCGAGAAGCCCGCGCCTGCGGCTGCGCCCTCGACTGCCGCGAGGATGGGCTTGGGGAAGGTGCGAATCGCTTCCATCCAGTTGTGCAAGCTTTCGATGCTTTGCGCCTGCACCTCCGCCGCTTGGTCTCGGTTGGCTTTGAGGCGTTGCACATTGCCTCCTGCACAAAAGTGCGCACCTTCACCGGTGATGATCACGCTGCGAATGTCGGGGTTGGTCTCTGCGACGTTTAGCGCCTCGATGCCTGCGGCGTACATCTCTGGCCCCATGGCGTTGCGCAGTGCGGGGTCTGACAAGGTCAAGATCAGTGTCTGGCCTTGGTTGGTGCTTTTGAGTTGAGCGGTCATGTGGCTTTAGCTTTCGACGTGCATCAAGCTCAGGCCCAGCGCGCCGCGTCGGCGCAGCCAAGGGCTGGGGCGGTAGCGGGTGTCGCCGTAAACGGTTTGCACGTTGAACAGCACTTCCAAAATTTCGGTCGGGCCAAACTTGTCACCCATCTTCAACGGGCCCATGGGGTAGCCCAGCCCAAGCGTCACAGCGGCTTCCAAATCTTGCGGCGAGCAAATACCTTGTTGGCACATGTCGCAAGCGATGTTGACGATGTTGGCCACCACGCGTTGCGTCACAAAACCNCCGCTGTCTCGAATCACGCTCACAGCTTTGCCGTCGCGTGCGAACAGCGCATGGGCCGCATCGCGCATGTCGGCGCGGGTGGCAGGGTTGGTGGCGAGCACGCGGCGTCGAGTCAGCTTGTCATCGATCAGCATGTCGATGCCGATGGTGCGTGCAGGGTCTAGCCGCTCAATGATGGCCACGGTGGTGATGTCAAAACCNAAAGGTGCCACGATGGACAAAGCTTGAGCCGAGGGCGATGCGCCCGTTTCAATCTTGGCGCCCAAATCTTTGAGCAGTTGCAACAATTCGGCGCGCCGCACTGCGCGGGTGGAGACCCACACGGGCGGCATCTCGCTCACCACTGGCGTAGCGGGCTCGGGGGCGATTTGTGCCACGCCATCCACGTATTTGTAAAACCCTTCGCCCACTTTTTTACCCAGCACGCCGCCCGCCAAACGCTGCGCGGTGATGACGCTGGGGCGGTAACGTGGCTCGTTGTAATACTGTTGATAGATGGACTCCATCACGGGGTGCGACACGTCGAGCCCCGTCAAGTCCAGCAACTCGAAGGGGCCGAGTGGGAAGCCCACTTGATCGCGCAAGATGCGGTCAATGGTGGCGTAGTCGGCAATGCCTTCAGAGGCAATGCGCAACGCTTCTGTGCCGTAACCGCGGCCTGCATGGTTCACGATAAAGCCTGGCGTGTCTTGCGCTTGCACCGCTTGATGGCCCATTTGCTGGGCGAAGGTGGCGAGATCGTGGCAAACAGCAGCTGCCGATTTGATGCCCGCTACCACTTCAACCACTTTCATCAGTGGCACAGGGTTGAAGAAGTGGTAACCCGCAAATTGCTCGGGGCGCTTGAGTGCCGCTGCAATCGCGGTCACCGACAGAGAGGAGGTGTTGGTGGCCAACACGGTGGCGGGGCTAACCAAGTGCTCAATCTGAGCCAGCAAAGACTGCTTCACCTCTAACTGTTCAATGACAGCTTCAATCACCAAGTCGCAATCGGCCAAGTCGTTGAGCGAGTTGACAGCGTGAAGTTGCTGTTTGAAGTGGTTGGCTTGTTCTGGGGTGAGCTTGGTTTTCTCAACCAACTTGTCCCATTGCGCACCAATACCGTGAAGGGCTTTGGATGATGCATCGGCTTGGATATCGAAGAGTTTGACGATGCTGCCTGCTTGTGCTGCGATTTGTGCAATGCCCTGGCCCATGGCGCCGGCACCCACAATGCCCACTGTTTTGTAAATCGAATTCATGGCAAAGATTATGACTGAGCTACAAGCTCTTTTTGCCTTGCACCTGCGAGACATGCGGGCAGCCACGCGCGCTTTGGGCCTAGCTTTGCTATGCAAGAATGCAATCAAATTTTTACATTTTGGAGTGATCCCATGACCCTCAAACTTTGCGGTTTCGCTGTCAGCAACTACTACAACAAACTCAAAATTCAACTGCTTGAAAAAGGTGTTGCTTTTGAAGAAGAGTTGGTTTGGGTTAAGCCGGTGGAGCCTGCGACCTTGTTGCGTTCACCCATGGGCAAAGTGCCATTTCTTGACACGCCACACGGCTGCATCAGCGAGTCCTCGGTGTGTGCCGAGTACATCGAGCAGGCCTATCCGCATCATCCCTTGATGCCTGCAGATCCGTTTCAAGCGGCCAAGGTGCGCGAAATCATCACGTACTTGGAGCTGCACCTCGAGTTGGTGGCGCGTGAGCTTTACCCACAAGTGTTTTTTGGCGGCAAGGTGGACGAGGCGACCCAAGCCCGTGTTCGCAAGCAACTGACCAAGGGCGTCGAAGGCTTGACCCAACTGGTGAAGTTTTCGCCTTATGTGGCGGGCGACACCTTCACGCTGGCCGATTGCTCTGCGATTGTGAATTTGCCACTGATTTCAATGGCGTCAAAGACCGTGTACGGCGAAGACTTTTTGGCACACTTGCCGGTGAAGCCATACACCCAGCAAATGGCCGAGCGTGCTTCGGTGCAAAAAGTCAACGCGGACCGAAAGACCTGCATGGCTTTGATGGCTGAGCGCGCAGCGTCAAAAACCAGCTAAGGGCTCAAGCAGCCTTAGCGACGTACTTGCAGAGCGCCTGGGTTGACGATGTTGGTGGGGGTTCCTCTGATGAAATTCACCACGTTGTCAAACGCCGTCCCGAAATACAACTCGTAGCTGTCTTGCTCGACGTAGCCAATGTGTGGGGTGCAAATGCAGTTCTCCAAACGCAGCAGCGCATGGCCTTGCATGATGGGCTCGCTCTCAAACACATCAATTGCAGCCATACCCGGGCGGCCACGGTTGAGGCCGGTGATGAGCGCATCGGGTTCGATCAACTCCGCGCGTGAGGTGTTGACCAATAAGGCTGTGGGCTTCATGCGGTTGAGGTCCGCTAACTTCACCATGCCGCGTGTTTCATCGACCAAGCGTAGGTTCAAGGTGAGCACATCGCATTCTTCGAAGAATGCTTCGCGTGATTCAGCGACGTTTAAGCCGTCNTTGGCTGCGCGTTCGCGTGAGGCTTCGCTGCCCCACATCAACACGCGCATGCCAAACGCTTTGCCATAACCGGCCAAGATTTGGCCGATCTTGCCGTAGCCCCAAATGCCCAAGGTCTTGCCGCGCAAGACTTGGCCGAGGCCAAAATTGACGGGCATGGAGCCCGCTTTGAGGCCCGACTGCTGCCAAGCCCCGTGTTTGAGGCTGCTGATGTATTGGGGTAAACGGCGCATGGCTGCCATGATCAAGGCCCACGTCAACTCGGCGGGTGCGATGGGTGAGCCCGAACCCTCAGCCACTGCAATGCCGCGCTCGGTGCAAGCCGCGATGTCAATGTGGCTGCCAATCTTGCCGGTTTGAGAGATGAGCTTCAGTTTTGGCAGCTTGTCCAACAACTGGCGCGTGAGGTGGGTGCGTTCACGAATCAGCACCAGTACTTCAGCGTCTTTGAGCCTGACCGACAACTGGCCAACGCCCTTGATGGTGTTGGTGTAGACCTTGGCGGGATAGGCTTCTAATTTGGAGGCGCAAGACAGTTTGCGCACGACATCTTGGTAGTCGTCGAGGATGACAATATTCATCCTCTTATTGTGCCTTGCGCCACATGGGCTTNNCGCACGNCATCTTGGTAGTCGTCGAGGATGACAATATTCATCCTCTTATTGTGCCTTGCGCCACATGGGCTTCACGCACGGGGTGAGGCCAATCTTTCAAATATCAGTGGCGGTTTTCTAGCTCTGCCAAGCGGTCTAGTTCAGCGCAGACATCGGCCATGCGGCCAGAGATGACCATGCGGCCCGCATGGCTGCGGTTGTGTTGGGCTTCCATCACGCGGGCGACGCGCAAAGGCAATGGGCGGCGGGTGCTTTGCAGTGCTTGTGCGGGCATGAAGCCACGAACGACGTTTTGCAGAGGGTTCAAGAGGCGGTAAGCGCCAAAAAGTGCGAGGCTCATGGTCGTGCTTTCTTTACATCATCATGGTGTTACGGATCAGGCCAACGGCCAAACCCTCAATTTCAAAGGGCTCGCCGGGTTCGACCACAATGGTTTTGAAGTCGGGGTTTTCAGCGAGGAGCTCAATGTGGCTGGCGGTTTTGCGAAAGCGCTTGACGGTCACGTCCTCGCCCAAGCGGGCCACCACGATTTGGCCGTTCTTCGCATCGCGGGTGGACTGCACGGCCAGCAAATCGCCATCCATGATGCCGGCATCACGCATCGACATGCCGCGTACCCGCAGCAAATAGTCGGGCTTGCGTTGGAACAAGCTGCTTTCGACGAAGTAGGTTTGGTCCACATGCTCTTGCGCCAAGATGGGCGAACCCGCCGCCACGCGACCGACCAAAGGCAACGAAAACCCTGAAGGTGTCGTGCTGAACGCGTTTTCTTGGTAGCTGCGTTGGTTGCCGCCTTTGAGGCGAATGCCGCGTGAGGTGCCGCTGACCAGTTCGATGGCACCTTTACGGGCCAAGGCTTGCAAATGCTCTTCGGCTGCGTTGGCTGACTTGAAGCCCAATTCGTTGGCAATTTCAGCGCGGGTAGGGGGCGAACCGGTATTGGCAATGGCAGATTGGATGAGCTCCAGAATCTGCTGTTGGCGGGGTGTGAGTTTTGGCATTTCAATCATCGGTTCGACTCCTGCACAATGTGTGTCTTGAGGGATGTGCCTGTTTGGACATCCAGTAACTGTATTTTTAACCAGCTTTTTAAGTTTGGCAAGCCATGAATGCAAATAAAACTAACAAAATCGTTGTTTTAGCCACAGGCGGGACCATCGCTGGGCTGGCGACCGATGCCGCCAAGCCCCAAAACTACCAAGCAGGCCAAGTGGCTGTGGCGGATTTGCTGGGTGGCATTGCTCCTGATGATTTAGAACTGCTCACTGAGCAAGTGGCCCAGATCGATAGCAAAGACATGACGTTTGCCGTGTGGCAAAGCTTGTTGGCGCGTGTCGCCCATTGGGTGGCGCAAGACGATGTGCAAGGCGTGGTCATCACCCACGGCACTGACACCTTAGAAGAAACCGCTTACTTTTTGCAAACGGTGTTACAGCCCATCAAGCCCGTGGCCATCACCTGCGCCATGTTGCCCGCCAACGTGCCTGACAGCGATGGCCCAACTAATTTGAAGGACGCCCTCGCTTGGGTGCAAGCCGACGATGCGCATGGCGTGGTGTTGGTGTGTGCAGGCCAGGTTCATGCAGGTCAAGCCTTGCAAAAAAGCCACAGTCAACAGCGCAACCCATTCACGTCACAACTCAACGTCACGCATCCCGCCGAGTTGCGTGTGCCCAGCGTGGGGCAGGTGTTGGCTTGCAAGCGGTGGCCGCGTGTGGCGCTTGTGCTCAGCCACGCAGGGGCAGATGGGCGACTTGTGCGCAGCGTGATGGCCCATGATGCGCCTGATGGCTGGGTGGTGGCTGGCACGGGCAACGGCACTTTGCATCACGACCTAGAGGCTGCTTTGATAGACGCACAAAAGCAGGGTGCCCAGGTGTTGCGTGCCTCACGCTGCGCCCTAGGCGGCGTGCAGTCGCGTGACGGGGATGTGCTGCCGCATGCCGGCGCATTGACAGCGGTGCAGGCGCGCGTTGCCTTGATGTTGCACTTGTTGGCGCAGCAGGGCTGAGGAACAAAAGGGCTGTACCTGGCAACAAAAAAGCCGCTCATCTGAGCGGCTTTTCATGGCAAACCAAACGCTTGAAGTGGTTTAAGCCGCGAGGGCTTGGAACGCACGGTCTTTGATTTCTTCGACAGTACCCGTGCCGCTGATGGCACGGTATTTAGGTGCAGCANCTGCATCNGCCTTGGCCCAGCCAGAGTAGTAGTCAACCAAGGGGCGGGTTTGGGCGCTGTACACGTCCAAACGTTTTTTGACGGTTTC
>JGI25913J50563_1000253_pt1 | contig 10486 bp, 8 predicted proteins | sample LauGreSp1BDMLBSN_2_FD_50563 | JGI IMG/M metagenome (IMG submission 50563)
TAAATCAGCCGGCAGTATCAACCAACCCTTGGCATCTATGGTTGCCGCTACGCCACAAGCGATGCTGTCTCCCATCCCGGGGGTTTGTAAATGTGCCGTGTGCTCGCGCTCGACCACATGAAACGGCAAACCACTGGCGTGTACCGCCGCCAGCACATGGTCACGCACGCGTTGACCACACAACAACGCATTGAGTTTGTCTTGCGATGCGCCAGACGCCTTGAAACGTTTCCCCTCGCCTGCCGCCAAGACGATGACCGTCGGTGAGTCCGTCACGCTTTGACGCAAGATGGTTCGGACGCCACAGGCGCTGCAGCGGTTGCGTTTTTGACCTGCACGATTTGCGCAAGGATGGACACCGCTATTTCTGCCGGTGTTTTGGCGTCGATGTTCAGCCCTACGGGGCCATGCAAACGGTCAAGTGCTTGGGCGCTGATACCAAAGTGCGTCATCAAGCGTTGCTTGCGCGTGGCTTGGTTGCGGCGAGAACCCAAGGCGCCTACATAAAAGGCATCCGAATTCAAAGCCTCCATCAAGGCCATGTCGTCCAGCTTGGCGTCATGCGTCAAGGCAACGACGGCGGTGTGCGCATCGGGCTTGAGCTCTAACACCACATCGTCGGGCATGCCCATGACTCGGGTGACGCCTTCTAATCCCAAAGTGGCGGCGTATTCCTCTCGCGGATCGCAGACCAACACTTCGAAATCTAGGAGCTTGGCCATGTGCGCGACAGCTTGGCTGAGTTGACCTGCGCCAATCAGCAACAAGCGCCAACGCGGGCCAAACAAGGTGGTGAGCGTGATGCCGTCAAACGCTAACGCATCGGTGCGGGCAGCTTCACGCAGTGTTACCTCCCCTGTNGAGAGCTTCACCGTCCGCGCCACCAACTGATGTGCCGAGGTGCGATGCAACACATCCTCTATCCAAGCCACGTCCTTGACGGGCTCTTGAACCAANCGCAAAGTACCGCCGCAAGGCAAGCCAAAGCGCGCAGCCTCTTCCTTGCTCACCCCATAAGCCACCATGGAGGGATATGAAAGCGCGTCGTACTCACCGGCTTTGATGCGGGCGATCAAGTCGTCTTCCACGCAGCCGCCCGATACCGATCCACTCACGGCGCCATCGTCGCGCACCGCAAGCAACGCCCCTGGCGGGCGCGGGGCACTGCCCCACGTCTCGACCACGGTGACCAAGGTGACGCGTCTGCCGGCTTGTCGCCAAGCCAGCACATCGCCCAACACACGCAGGTCTAAACTTTCCATGATCTAGCCTTAAGCAACCGCCGATTGCGAGAGCGCTGCGGCGCGGGTGGCTCGGCCGGTGATTTGAAAATCGACACGCATCCACATCTCCTCAATCAAAGTAAATTCGAGTATTGCCGAAAAGTATTTACGATTCAATTGTTTCACCTCGGGTTTCCCCTTCTACCTGTCACACACGACACACCTCTGCACCATGAGCCATATTGCCAACCTACGCAAAAGTTACGAACGCGCTGAACTCAACGAATCAGCCTCTGCAGCTGACCCCATGCAGCAGTTTGACCAATGGCTGAAAGAAGCCATTGATTCGCAAGTGCCCGAGCCCAACGCCATGACCGTGGCCACTGTGGGCAGCGACCTGCGCCCCAGCACGCGCGTGGTGTTGATCAAAGGCTACGACGAACGCGGCATTGTGTGGTTCACCAATTACGCCAGCCGCAAGGGCCAGCAACTTGCAGGCAACCCATATGCAGCGCTGCAATTCCATTGGGTGGAGTTGGAGCGCGTGGTGCGCATTGAAGGCCGTGTCGAAAAAGTAACGGACGCCGAGAGTGACGCGTATTTCAACAGCCGCCCCCTCGACTCACGCATTGGCGCATGGGCCAGCCCGCAAAGCCAAGTGATCGACGGGCGCGGCACCTTGGTGGCCAACGCCGCCAAATACGGCGCACAGTTTTTGTTGCAGCCGCCTCGTCCGCCGCACTGGGGTGGCTACCGCCTTGTGCCAGATCAGTGGGAGTTTTGGCAAGGCCGCAAAAGCCGTTTGCACGACCGCTTGCGTTATCGCCTTGAGGCGCCAGCCGCTTGGGTGCGCGAGCGTTTGGCGCCCTGACCCGAGGTTTAAAAGCTGGCTTGTACACCCAACTTCAAACTGCGACCGGCTACAGGTGGGGCATTCGGTGGCGTGTTCATGGCCATGGTTTGCGTCAGCACCGAGGTGGATGAATAGGCCAGCTTGTTCGTTAAATTGTCGAGCTTGGCAAACAGTATCCAGTGCATTTGCGCCGTGTGCGTGTGGTAGTCCAGACCTGCATTCCACAGGGTGAAGCCAGCAGTGGTGACACCTGGCACACCGTTTTTATCAGGCACGCGGTTTTGGGCTGCGGCATGCATGAACCCGAAGCGAGCCCCCCACGCGTTGGACGACCACACAGCTTCTGAGCCGATGCGCATAGGCGCGATGCGCGGCATGGGCTGCTGATTCGTCAAGTCATCGGCGCGCACCACGTCGGCACGTAGCTCTAAGTCCATCGCGCCATGCGCTGCATTGGGCGACCACACGGCGTGTTGGCCACCCACCATGCGAACCCTCGCGCTGGACTCCAGCCCAACAAAGCGAGCGCGCACGCCTTCGTAGCGGTAGCCGGGTAGCCCATCAGGATTGAAGGCGGTCAAGGCACTGACGTCCGCTGACTGCAAAGACAAGTAATTGCCAAACTGCGACGTGAATGCGGTCACACCGACTTTGTGCGGACCGTTCTTCCATTCGCCGCCCACTTGCAACTGCGTGCCCTTCTCAAGCCCCAAACTGGAGTTGCCCACTTCAAACGTACCCGTGGCCGCGTGTGGACCTTTGGCAAACAGCTCATAGTCTTTAGGCGCGCGCTGACTCCAAGTGACGNTGCTGGTGAGTTGCCAACCATTTTGNGCCTCGCCCTCACGAAGATTGCGCATGGCGCCAAGTGCCANGCTGTAAGGCTGAAAGCGTTTCTGGTCCTCAGGGAAACGGGTGGGGTCTGCATTTGTCAGCGACTGCACCACCACCGACTCGCTGCGAACCGCCGCACGCAACTGGCCCCATTGGTTTTTCAAGGCTTGGTAGGTGAACAGNGCCGTGCTGCGCGTGCGACTAGACGGCACAAAGGCCTCCTCGCCTTGCGTACCCAACAGGTTGCCATCACGTTGCAGGCCNGTCACGCCTTCCAACTGTGCGCCATTGCTAAAGNCTTGAGCACGCTGATGCGCTTCCACCCGCAACGCATGGCCTGCGTTGTCAAAGCGCGTGCTGGCCGCAGCGCCCTCATATTCGGTGTGCGTGTAGCGGGTGCTGCTTCCCTGAAACTTGAGCGCCTGAAACGCATCACCCAGTTCGCGCACCTCGCCCTCCAACACATGGTGGCGACGCAACAGGTCGATGGTCACATTTGATTCGGCCACTGTTCCGTAGGTGTTGCGGTACTCGCTGCTGGCCAAGCCCACATAGCCACGATCAAACAGCAAGGTGCCGCCCACGGCGACACCTTGGGTATCACTGGCCGAGTTGCACACGCGGCGCTGCATGATGCCTTTGCAAGCCATGTCTTTGGGCACTTTCAGGTTTTGCGTACTTCGGTCAAACGCATCCACATGCAGGGCGAAGCGGTCATTGCCCGCCTCCACCATGGCGCCCTTGCTGCGCTCGTTGGCGGCACCGCCTGCGCGCACTTCAGCCTTGCCCATCACGCCGCCTTGCGCATCAAATGAGCGCTCGCGGGCAATGCGGTTGTCAATCACGTTCACCACGCCCCCCATGGCACCGCCGCTGTACATCAACGTGGCGGGGCCTTGCAGCACTTCAATGCGTTCGGTGGTCAGCGGGTCGATGGGCACGGCATGGTCAAAACTTAGGCTCGAAACATCCAGGCTGGTGCCACCGTTTTGCAGCAAGCGAACGCGCTCGCCATCAAGGCCGTGAATCACAGGGCGCCCGACGTTGGGGCCGAATGCGCTGTTGGCAATACCGGGCAAATTGTCCAGCGTCTCGCCCAAGGTGCTGCCCTGGCGTTGCGTGAGCGCAGCGCCTGACAACTGCTGCGCGGGTGCAAACAATCCCGTGCTTTCTAGAGCGCGCGCGGTGATCGTGACTTCGTCAAGGCGCGTGGGGGTGGGGGGGTGAACGTGGGTTGATGTTTGAGCGCCAACGTCAACCGCGTGACCGCCCCATACGAGGTACATCGCAGCGGCGACTGCGCTGCGCGTTAAAGAATGATTCATAGAAAATCCTGCTCACTGAAAATGGCTGCACGCCAAGCGTTTAGCTTGAAGCGTGCGAAAAGATCAATTCAGGAAAGAGCAGGCGGGCCACGGGCCGCGTAGAAGCGTTCAAAAAGCGAAAAGCGTTCNGGGCATGAAGCAACTTGCCACACATGCGGTGCATTCACCACCACCGCGCTGAACAGCGAGAGGTGAAGCACATCGGAGCAGGCTTGGTCAAACAGCCGGCAATCGGCCAAGCTGCTGTGCTCACCCCACAAAGAGGTCAAAGCATTGGCTTTGTCGCTGACCGATGCCGATGTCGTTGCCGAATGCAGCGCGTCACCCCTTGCGTGCGCTACCCGATGCAACACACCCAAAGTCTGCGCCAGCAGCAAGACGGTCAACAAAACCAGCAAGCGCCGTCGCAACGTAGCCATGCACAAGCGCACGGGCATCCAACGCAAGACATCAGTCATGCTTGACCCGATTGGCAAAGGTGTGCATGAATTTCTGCACCTTGGGTGCCACCACGAAGGCGCAATAGCCTTGCTCGGGGTGTTGCTCAAAATAGTCTTGGTGGTAGGCCTCGGCCGCTGAGTAATTGCTCAATGTTTTGAGTTCTGTCACCACGCGACCGGCCATCGCAACGTTGATTTCATCCAGCACTTGCTGCGCCACCACACGGTCAGCCTCGTCACTGAGGTAAATGCCGCTGCGGTATTGCGTGCCCGCATCGTTACCCTGGCGGTTCAGGGTGGTGGGGTCATGGATGACGAAGAAGATTTCCAGCAACTCGCGCAAGCTGATGTGCTTGGGGTCATACACCAAGCGGACCACTTCGTTGTGGCCTGTGTCGCCTGTACACACTTGCGCGTAGGTGGGGTTCACTGTGTGACCGTTGCAATAGCCAGACTCCACATCCAAGACACCCTGCACGCGCACAAACACCGCCTCGGTGCACCAAAAGCACCCCCCGCCCAAAGTGATGACCTTGGTTTGATCTGTGGTTAAGAGGGTGTTCGACATGGGCTAGATTCTATGATTGCGTGAACCTGCCTGGCGAACAAAATGAACGCACGCCTCTTTCTCAAACCTAAAGCGATCTCTCGCTTTTGCGGCATTGGCTGCCCAGCGGCAAAGGGCTGCGCGACAGCGCATGGGTGATTTGCGAATGGCTGGCGCTTTGGGTTGGCTAAGTCCATCAAAAGAATTCATCTGATACATTAATAACCAATCAGTCATTAATAGAGCCGTGAACTCAGAACCCCTCATCAGCACGTCCGATTCGGCCCCTAAAAGAGAGCGCCGCAAAGAGGCACGTCCGGGCGAACTGGTCAAGGCTGCCCTCGACTTGTTTGTGGAAAAAGGCTTTGCGGCCACACGGGCTGAAGAGGTCGCCGCGCGCGCTGGCGTGTCCAAAGGCACTTTGTTTTTGTATTTCGAAAGCAAGGAAGACCTGTTCAAAGCGGTGATTCGTGAAAACATCGCCAACCTGTTCCCAGCCTGGAGCGAGGAGTTCAGCACGTTCAAGGGCGCCAGCGGTGAGATGCTGCATTTCGCCATGGACCTGTGGTGGGTCAATGTGGGCAACACGCCCGCGAGCGGCATCGTCAAGTTGGTGATCAGCGAAGCGCAAAACTTTCCAGAAATTGCTGCGTTTTATCAACGTGAAGTCGTGGAGCCGGGCACTCGCTTGCTCCAAGGCATCTTGCAACGCGGCGTGGACAGCGGCGAATTTCGCCAAATGGACACCAGCAAAGCAGTGTTCACCATCATCGCACCAATGATCTTTTTGATGATGTGGAAGCACTCGATGGGCGCATGCGCTGCATCAGCCAACATCATTGATCCCGAACAATTCATTCACATGCAAGTCGACCTGCTGTTACATGGCATGTCGAACAATAAAACCGTATGAAAAAAATCCAAACTCGATGGATCGTGATCGCTTTGGTCGCGCTGGCTTTGTTGGCTGGCGTTTGGCGCGCCTTGTCAAATAAGCAAGCTCAAAAAACTGCCGCAGCATCCCCAGCTTCGTTGCAAACGCAAATTGAATTGGCCGGCAGCGATGTGATGAAAGCCGAACAACGCGACATCACCCAAGGTTTGGCCGTCTCAGGCACGGTGAAAGCGGTGAACTTCGCGGTCATCAAAGCGCGCGTCCCAGGCGAACTGAAAGAGGTTGTAGCCCGCGAAGGCGATGCTGTGAAAGCCGGCGCTGTGCTGGCCCGCATCGACCCCACCGAATACCAGCGCCGCTGGGAACAGGCGTCAGAACAAGCCAAGGCGGCCTTCGCGCAAATGGAAATTACCAAGCGCCAGTGGAACAACAACCAATCCCTCGTTGACCAAGGCTTCATCTCCAAAGCCGCCACGGACAACTCGATGGCAAGCTATCTGGGCGCTGATGCCAGCTACAAAGCAGCGCTCGCGGGTGCCGAGGTGGCGCGAAAAGCTCTGGACGATGCCACGCTTCGTGCGCCCTTCGCAGGCATCGTCTCGGGCCGAGCAGCCCAAGTCGGCGAGCGCGTGGCCATCGACGCCAAGATCATGGAATTGGTCGACTTGAGCCAGCTCGAAGTGGAAGTNCCCCTGAGCCCCAGCGAATCCATGGATGTGCGCGNGGGCCAANTGGCCTCGCTACAAATGGAAGACCGCAAACAAACGGTGAGTGCCAAGGTCAAACGGATCAGCCCGAGTGCACAAACCGGCAGCCGTAGTGTGTTGATTTATTTGGCCCTCGACAAAGCCGAAGGCCTGCGCCACGGCTTGTTTGCCAAAGGCATTTTGGGACTAGGCAAAAGCCAGGTATTGGCCGTGCCTCTGTCTGCCGTGNGAACCGACCGTGCGCAGCCATATGTACAAGTGGTGACGCAAGTCGGCGACCAACTGCAAGTGGCACACAAAGCCGTCACGCTGGGCGTGCGCGGAATGGACTTGGCACAGCCTGAGTCTGAACCCTTGGTGGGTGTGACCGGCTTGGATGAAGGCAGCACGGTGCTCAAAGGCCAAGTGGGCGCCCTGCGCGAAGGCTTGGTGGTGAAGTACACCGCCGCACCTTAAGGCCATCAAGACACATGTGGTTCACCAAAGTCAGTTTAAAAAATCCGGTCTTCGCGACCATGGTGATGCTCGCCTTTGTGGTGCTGGGCTTGTTTTCGTACCAGCGNCTCAAAATAGACCAGTTCCCCAACATCGACTTTCCCGTGGTGGTGATCACCACTGAATATCCGGGCGCGTCGCCCGAGATTGTGGAGAGCGAAGTCAGTAAAAAGATTGAAGAAGGTGTCAACGCCATTGCAGGCATCAGCGCCCTGACCTCGCGCAGCTACGAAGGCATGTCGGTGGTGGTGATTGAATTTCAGCTGCACATTGATGGCCGCAAAGGCGCCGACGACGTGCGCGAAAAAGTGGCCGCCTTGCGCCCCACCCTGCGCAGCGATGTGAAAGAGCCCAAGGTTTTGCGCTTTGACCCCTCGAGCCGCGCCATTTGGTCGCTGGCCGTGTTGCCAGATACCTCGACCAACGCCAAGCCCATGTCTGCCGTGGAGATGACCAACTGGGCCGACCAAGTGCTGAAAAAGCGACTCGAGAACGTGCGCGGCGTGGGCTCTGTGTCCTTGGTGGGCGGCACCAAACGCGAAATCAATCTGTACTTGAACCCCCAAGCCATGGAATCGCTGGGTATCAGCGCTGACCAAGTGGTGAATGCGGTCAAAACCGAAACCCAAGATTTGCCCGTGGGCAGCTTGCGCTCCTTGCAACAAGACCGTGTGATTCAAATNCAAGGCCGCATGCTGCGNCCCGAAGACTTTGGCCAAATCATCGTGGCGCGCAAGAACACCACACCCATTCGCTTGAACCAAGTTGCCACCGTCAACGACGGCGCACAAGAGGTGGAGAGCTTGGCGCTTTACAACGGCCAACGCACGTTGTTAATGACGGTGCAAAAAGCACAAGACGAAAACACCATCGACGTGATCGATGGCCTGAACAAAACCGTGGCCGAGATGCAAGCGCAGGTGCCCGTCGGCTTGCGCCTATCGCAAGTGCAAGACGGCTCGCGTCCCATCCGTGTGGGCGTGGCCAATGTGCGTCACACCTTGATTGAAGGCGCGTTCCTGACCGTGCTGATCGTCTTCTTGTTCCTGAACTCGTGGCGCTCCACCGTCATCACGGGCCTGACCTTACCGATTGCCATCATCGGCACGTTTTTGTTCATGTACATGTTTGGCTTCAGCATCAACATGGTGACGCTCATGGCCTTGTCGCTGTGCGTGGGCTTGTTGATCGACGACGCCATCGTGGTGCGAGAAAACATCGTGCGCCATGTGCAAATGGGCAAGACCCCTTACCAAGCGGCGATGGACGGCACACAGGAAATCGGCTTGGCGGTGTTGGCCACCACGCTGTCCATCGTGGCGGTGTTTTTGCCCATTGGTTTCATGGGCGGCATCATTGGCAAGTTCTTCCACGAGTTTGGCATCACCATCGTGGCGGCGGTGTTGATTTCAATGTTCGTCAGTTTCACGCTGGACCCCATGCTGTCGTCCATCTGGCACGACCCCACCGTCCATGCCCACGGGGAACACGGACACTCCAACGCGTTCTACGACCGGACCATTGGCCCCATCACCACTTGGTTTGAAAAAACCACAGACCGCCTCATCGCCCTGTACCAGCGCATTTTGAAATGGGCCTTGCACCGCAAACGCACCACCCTAGGCTTGGCTGTGGGCATCTTTGTGACGAGCATTTTCATGGTGCCGCTTTTGGGCTCCGAGTTTGTGCCCAAGGCTGATTTCTCAGAAACCACGGTCAGCTTCTACACACCTGTGGGCTCGTCGCTGGAAGTGACGGAATCCAAAGCCCAACAAGTCGAAGCCATCATCCGAGAGTTCCCAGAGGCGCGCTACACGCTGTCCACCATCAACACGGGTGCGGCCAATGGCAAGATCTACGCAAGCATTTACATCCGCTTGGTGGACCGCAATGACCGCCAACGCAATGTGGACCAAATGTCAGCGGTGCTGCGGGAGCGTTTGCGNCAAGTGCCGGGCATCACCGTCACGCATGCGGGCTTGCTCGACACCGTGGGCGGCAACAAACAAGTGGAGTTTTCGCTGCAAGGCAGTGACTTGCGCGAGCTAGAGCGCTTGACCACCCAAGTGATGGACAAAATCCGAACCATTCCCGGCTTGGTCGATTTGGACTCCAGCGTGAAGCCCAACAAACCGACCGTTGAGGTGAACGTGCAACGCGAAGCGGCCAACGACCTGGGCTTGTCTCTGGGTGCCATTGGTAACCAGCTGCGCATCTTGGTCGCGGGCCAAACCGTGACCAACTGGCGCGCTGGCGATGACCAAACCTACGACGTGAACGTGCGATTGGCACCCAACGCACGCAACGCCTTGCAAGACCTCGAGCGTCTGCCCTTCACCATCGGCACACAAGCAGACGGCAGCCCCCGCGTGGTAAGGCTGAACCAAGTGGCGCAAGTGGTCGAGGGCACAGGCCCCAACCAAATCAACCGCCGCGACCTGATGCGCGAAGTGGCCATCAACGCCAACGTCTACAACCGCTCGGCAGGCGAGGTGTCGGCCGACATTCGCAAAGCCATGGACAGCATCCAAATGCCGCCGGGCTACCGCTACCAATTTGGCGGATCCACCAAGAACATGCAAGAGTCGTTTGGCTACGCCATCTCCGCCCTGCTGTTGGCCATCGTCTTCATTTACATGATTCTGGCCAGCCAGTTCCAGAGTTTCCTGCAGCCCTTGGCCTTGATGACCGCCCTGCCCCTCACCCTGATCGGTGTGGTGCTGGCTTTGCTGCTGTTTGGCTCGAGTTTGTCGATGTTCTCGGTGATCGGCATCATCATGCTGATGGGCTTGGTCACCAAAAATGCGATTTTGTTGGTCGACTTCGCCATTCGCGCTCGCCAACCCCAAGTGCAGGCCGATGGTTCGGTCAAACCCGGCTTGAACCGCCACGAAGCCCTGCTGATGGCGGCGGAAGTGCGCTTGCGCCCGATTTTGATGACCACCTTGGCCATGATTTTTGGCATGCTGCCTTTGGCTTTCGCCTTGTCTGAGGGCTCAGAACAGCGCGCCCCGATGGGCCAAGCCGTGATCGGCGGGGTGATCACCTCGTCTCTGCTTACTTTGGTGGTCGTGCCCGTGGTGTACTGCTATTTGGACGATTTGGCCGAATGGATGAAACGCAAATGGGCGTCAGGCTCTGACAGCCCCGCCCGTTAAAATTTTGCC
>JGI25913J50563_1000257_pt1 | contig 10409 bp, 10 predicted proteins | sample LauGreSp1BDMLBSN_2_FD_50563 | JGI IMG/M metagenome (IMG submission 50563)
AAGAACTCCTGAACTAGAGGATAATATTGCTATCCATCAATTATGGAAACATTTTGACCCTGAAGTTTTTAGACGAAGAAGAACGTATAAAATCAATTTATAAATCCAAAAAAAAATCCATTCAAAACTGAATGGATTTTTTAATATCTAATACCTGAATTATTTAAGCGTCTAAATCTACTGTAGTAGCATCTGCAATTTTCTTGTAAGTACCGTTTACTAATTTCTCGCGAATGATTTCGAAAGCCGTTAACGTTTCATCAATATCCGCCAAAGAATGAGACGCTGTTGGAATCATACGCAATAAGATAATCCCTTTAGGAATTACTGGATAGATTACAATAGACAAGAAAATACCGTAGTTTTCTCTTAAATCATTTACCATCACCATTGCTTCTGGCACACTACCTTCTAAATATACTGGTGTAACACATGTATTAGTATCGCCAATATTAAATCCTTTAGCACGCAATCCGCCTTGAAGCGCATTTACGTTTTCCCAAAGTTTGTCTTTCAATTCGGAAGATTTACGTAACAATTCCAAACGTTTCAAAGATCCAACAGTTTGAATCATTGGCAACGCTTTGGCAAACATTTGCGAGCGTAAATTGTATTTTAAATAATCAATAATGTCTTTATCTGCTGCTACAAAAGCACCAATGTTAGCCATAGATTTTGCAAAAGTAGAGAAGTACACATCAATATCGTCTTGAACGCCTTGCTCCTCACCTGCTCCAGCTCCTGTTGCTCCAAGAGTACCAAAACCGTGTGCATCGTCAACCAATAATCGGAAATTGTATTTTGCTTTCATTGCAACAATTTCTTTTAATTTTCCTTGTTGCCCGCGCATTCCGAAAACACCTTCGGTGATGAAAAGAATTCCACCCCCTTGCTCGGTAGCTAATTTTGTAGCACGTTGCAGGTTTTTTTCCATGCTTTCAATGTCGTTATGGCGGTAGGTGAATCGTTTTCCACTATGCAAACGAACCCCATCAATGATACAAGCATGTGCATCTACATCGTAAACAATTACATCATTACGAGTAACCAACGCATCAATAATCGATAGAATTCCTTGGTATCCAAAATTCAGTAAATAAGCCGATTCTTTCATTACAAAAGCAGCCAATTCTTCTTCTAATTGTTCGTGGTATTTAGTGTGACCACTCATCATACGCGCTCCCATTGGGTAAGCAGCTCCATATTGTATAGCAGCATCCGCATCGGCTTTACGCACTTCAGGATGGTTTGCAAGACCTAAATAGTCGTTCAAACTCCAGTTTAAAATATCTTTTCCTTGAAATTGCATTCTTGGCCCTAATTCTCCTTCTAGTTTAGGAAACACAAAATATCCTTCGGCTTGTGAAGCCCATTTTCCTAGAGGTCCTTTATTGTTTTGTATTCTTTCAAATAAATCTTTTACCATGATAAAATATGTTGTTAAAAAGCGTGGCAAAAGTAGTGATTTTTTGAAATAAATAATTATTTTTAACCACTCAATTTTCAAAATAGTTTGAAAATTTATAATTATTAATATAAAAATATTGAAACTCGTCTTTGCTTCTAACAACGCTAACAAAATAAAAGAAATTCAACAATTAATTCCGGCTTCTATAGAAATAGTAAGCCTTCAAGACATTGGTTGTAATGAGGATATTCCAGAAACTGCAGCTACTATCGAAGGAAATGCCATTTTAAAAGCCAATTATGTTACCGAAAAATATGGCCTGAATTGTTTTGCTGATGATTCTGGTTTGGAAGTGGAAGCACTAAATGGTGCTCCGGGCGTTTATTCTGCTCGATATGCGGGAGAACCTAAAAACGACGAGAACAATATGGATAAATTAATTTTGGCACTTAATAATGAAGCAAATAATAAAGCCAATTTTAAAACAGTAATTTGTTTGAATTTAAATGGCGAGCAACATCTTTTCACCGGAATTATCAATGGTACCATTACAGATACTAAAACTGGAGAAAACGGATTTGGTTACGACCCTATTTTTATTGCCGATGGACTTACAAAAACTTTTGCCGAATTAACAATGCAAGAAAAATCTACTATTAGCCATCGTGGTATTGCGGTAAAACAATTAGTTGCTTTTTTAAATACTATGGTGTAATTTTAATATCTAAAAACAATTTTTCATCTACAGGAAAGTCCGTTTTACTATCAAAAAACAAAATTCCTTTTTCATGTTGGGCCTCTACTAAATAATGACTTCCTCTAAAATAGGATGCCGTGACTATTATTTTTAAATTCGAATGAGACACTACTATTAGTTGGTGCGGATAAACAAAATGCATTTTTCCTTGTACATTAATAGCATTTACATCGCCAAAAAGGGAAGCAACATAAAGACTTTTGGGGTTTTCATAAATGAATTTTGGGCTGCCTTTTTCTATTATTGTTCCTTTTTGCATTACCAATACTTCATCAGCAAACGAAAGCACGTCGGTGCTGTCATGGGTGGCAACAATACAAGTTATTTGTTTGTTTTTAAGATAAGTAAACAACTTTCTACGTAAACTATTTTTTCTGAAATTATCAATATGGCTAAAAGGTTCATCCAACAACAACACTTCCGGTTCCAAAGCTAAAACCCTAGCAATGGCAACTCGTTGCATTTGACCGCCACTTAAATATTTAGCCTTGACATCTCCAAATTCTTGCATTTCTACAATTTCTAATAATTCGGAAATACGTTCTTTTTTAGCTTCTGGATAAATATTAGATAGGTATTTTCCTATATTTTCGGCAACAGTAATAAATGGCATCAAATCAAAATCTTGTGCCAAATACTTCATGAATTCCATTCCTGGAATAAGATGGTATTTTGGACCTAAAACTTCTATATCCTTCCAGAAAATTCTACCTTTATCTAAATCATATAAGCCATAAATAAGTTTTAAAAGCGTGCTTTTACCACAACCACTTTCTCCAATTATAGCAAGCGTTTTTCCTTTATCTAAAGTAAAAGAGCTTTCCAAAATGGTTGCTTCTTTTTGATACGAAAAGATTATATTTTCAACTTTTAACATGCTGCAAAATAACATTATTTTTTAATAGAAATAGAACTAATCCCAATAAAAAAAGAGCAGTAAACCAATAGGAATGCTGCTCTTTTCGTTTCCAAAACGTTTTATTTAATATATTGTTTGAAAGTCTGCGTATCTACTCTTGCTTTTAAATCGTGTAATAAATTATAAAGACCAAAGAAGGTTCTATTAATATATAAAAAATGCTTGGAACCTCTATTGCCATTCATTTTTCGAAGTTGTGTGTCTTTAGCAAATTCTTCACCCATGGTTGCTATTTGACCAAAGAAGTCTTCATCAGAAAAATCAAAGAAATCACCATGAAAAGGCTTGGTGAACAAACTTAATAAATCATGAAACAATTTAGTGAAATATAAAATTTCCTCTATAGTATCATCTTTCCGAAGTATTTCTAATTCATATAATTTTTCATTGAATAACTTTGGATCATCAATTACAATAGGGTTTGCCAATTCAAAATATGGCACATAAAATTCTGGTGGTACTTGCTTAATGCACCCAAAATCAATAGCAATTAAATTGGAATCTTTATCAATTAAGAAATTTCCGGGATGCGGATCGGCATGTACTTGCCGTAAATGGTGCATTTGATACATATAAAAATCCCATAAAGCTTGCCCAAGTTTATCCCCTTTATCGCGGTCTTTATTGTGGGAAGTGAATTCTGAAAGGTGCTCCCCTTCCATCCATTCCATGGTTAATATTTTTTCCGATGAAAGCTCCGGATAATAAATCGGAAATCTTAAATTAGCAATAACTTCACATTTTTTAGAAACTTCTAAACTTTGCTTAAGCTCCAATATATAATCGGTTTCTTCCAATAATTTATCTTCAACTTCTTTAAAATATTTATCAGAATCTTTACCTTTTATATTAAACATTCTAACGGCAAAAGGTTTTACCAAAGCCAAATCCGAGCTGATGCTGTCTGCAACTCCAGGATATTGAATTTTAACGGCTAGATTTTTGCCGTACTTGGTTGCTTTATGAACCTGACCAATACTCGCTGCATTAACTGCGTTTGGTTCAAATGTATCGAACAAACTTTCCGGATAATCACCAAAATATTTTTTAAAGGTTTTTCGTACTAATGGTGCCGACAATGGCGGAACTGAAAACTGCGACAACGAAAATTTATCCACATATTGTTGTGGCATAATGCTTTTATCCATACTCAACATTTGAGCAACTTTAAGAGCACTACCTTTTAAATTCTTTAAACCGTCGTAAATATCTTCGGCATTATTTTCATTCAGTTTGTCTTTATTCAAAGTTGGGTTCACAAATTTCTCGCCATAATAGGCTGCATAATTCCCTCCAACTTTAAATCCGGTTTTGATTAATTGACCGGCTCGTTCTATTTTTCCCGTAGGAATTTTATCTAATGTTTTCATTGTTCCATTTTTTCCTTCCAAAGGAATTTACCCAAATCAAATAAGCTTTCTAATGGTTTTGTATCCAACAAATCCACCACTGCATTTACGGATTTTTCTATTAATATATCGGTTGTTTCAAATCCTTTTGAAGTATCGTCTAACCAAAATTTCAATACTAATAAAAACTGAATCCATGCCCCTTCCGACAAAACAGGACTTGTGACAGAAGATGCTTTTTGACGTATTTCCGAATTCCCGTTTTCTAAAAGACTAGTTACATAACTTTTAAAATAACTTCTAAGACTCTTTAAACTCTTTAAATTCTTTAACACATCTTTATTGTCTTTTAGAGAAAACAAAATAAAACTTCTGTTTAATCCAAATAATTCAAATAAGGTAAAATACAAGGTTAGTAACTTATTTTTATCTGAATAACCTTCGTACGCTTCTTCCTTTTCCATTGTCTCCAATGCATTTTCAAAAAACTTCAACCAAATCTCTTGCCTTAAAGCATCTAAAGAACTAAAAAAGGTATAAAATTCAGTTTCAGTGATTTTGCACTCTTTGCAAAAAATAAAAACATTTTTAGGTTCTTCGTTAGAATTTAGAACCTGATCCATGTACATAGAAATAATAAAAGTGTCATCTATTAATTTCTTTTTACTAGTAGGTTTAGCTATCTTTTCCATTAGTATTTAATTGGGTGTTTATTAAGGTGTAAATGTAATTATTGTTTAACAATTTACAGCAATAATTAAACAAAAAGTTTTCTTAATTTTTTGTATTTTTGTTATTTCAAATAACATCATGAAAAACCCATTATTAATCCTCTGTTTTTTGATAGTATATTATTCCTCTTTTGGCCAAGTTAATTATGGAAAACCAGAAGAAGACCCAAAGGCTATTCAGAAAAATTTTCAAATTTGGTGGAACTATCAGAGCAATACTATATTACTTTCTACTGATTTTATAGCTTTAGATACTTCAACTAAAGAAATTTCAAAAGAGTCTTTTTTAAACCAATTAACCACTGGGGACTATTTACCAATAAAATTAACAGCAACAAATTCACAAATATATTACCAACTTTTCAAGATGGAACCCAATACCGATTCGAGTATCAAGGCTACTATCACTTCACTTTCTGTAGAAGAATACGAACATTATAAAATGGAAGGCACTCCATTTCCCGAATTTAGTTTCACCGATTTAAACGGAAACACCATCACTAATGAAACCATAAAAGGGAAATTTGTAGTAATTAAATGCTGGTACATTCATTGTGCAGCTTGTGTAAAAGAATTTCCAGCAGTTAATAGTTTGGTTGCCCAATACAAAGAAAGAAAAGACATTGTTTTTATTAGCCTTGCCGAAGACACTCCAGAACAGCTCCGAACATTTTTAGCAAAAAAACCTTTGAATTATTCGGTAATTCCAAACATGAAAAAATACATGAATGAAACGCTTCATCTAAATGCTTTTCCAACACATTTTATTATAAATAAAAAAGGACAAATAGCGAAAGTTTTATTGGATTATGATGGTTTGGAAGCGGCTTTAAAAAAAGAAAGCCAACTGTAAGCAATAAACCAAGAGCAACAATTTTGCGGAAGCAAAAAAACTACTTTAGCTGCTAAAATCTAAACGATTTTCACTACTTTTGCAGCAAATTTAAAACACCCAATTTTATGCTTACGGTTTCCAATCTATCGGTTCAATTTGGCAAAAGAATATTATTTGACGAAGTAAATACTACCTTTGTTCAAGGTAATTGCTACGGAGTTATTGGCGCTAATGGTGCTGGTAAATCTACTTTTTTAAAAATTCTTGCTGGCGATATTGACCCTACTTCAGGTCGTGTAATTCTTGAACCTGGAAAACGGATGTCGGTTTTGAATCAAAACCACAACATGTTTGATGAAAATACGGTTTTAGAAACGGTCATGATGGGAAACAAGGTGTTGTTTGCTGTTAAGACAGAAATGGATGCTTTGTATGCCGATTATAATGATGCAAATGCCAATAGAATTGGAGAATTGCAAGTACAATTTGAAGAGATGAATGGTTGGAATGCCGATTCTAATGCTGCTGCCATGCTTTCTAATCTTGGAATTTCTGCTGATATGCATTATAGTTTAATGGGGGAAATTGAAGGAAAAATGAAAGTTCGTGTGTTATTGGCACAAGCTCTTTTTGGTAATCCTGATGTTTTGGTTATGGATGAGCCTACCAATGACTTGGATTTTGAAACCATTACTTGGTTAGAAAATTTCTTAGCTAATTATGAAAATACCGTTATTGTGGTTTCGCACGATAGACACTTTTTAGATTCGGTTTGTACACACATTTCCGATATTGATTTTTCAAAAATTAACCACTATTCTGGAAATTATACTTTTTGGTATGAGTCTAGCCAATTGGCTGCTAAACAAAAAGCACAACAAAATAAAAAGGCGGAAGAAAAGAAAGCCGAATTAGAAGAATTTATCCGTCGTTTTAGTGCGAATGTGGCAAAATCCAAACAAGCTACATCTCGTAAGAAAATGATTGAAAAATTAAATCTTGACGAAATACGCCCTTCCAGCAGAAGATATCCTGCAATTATATTTGATGTAGAACGTGAAGCTGGAGATCAAATTTTACACGTGCAAAATCTTGCTGCCTCTGTGGATGGGGAGGTATTGTTTAAAAATGTAGATTTGAATATGGCTAAAGGAGACAAAGTAGTTATTTTCTCTAAAGATTCTCGTGCTACTACTGCTTTTTATGAAATTTTAAACGGAAACCAAACGGCAGATGCTGGAGAATTCAGTTGGGGAATAACTACCAATCAATCCTATTTACCTAATGATAACAGTCCGTTTTTTACGGATGGCGATTTGAATTTGGTAGATTGGTTACGCCAGTTTGTAAAAACAGAAGAGGAACGTGATGAAGTTTATGTTCGTGGTTTCTTAGGAAAAATGATTTTCTCAGGTGAAGAAGCGTTAAAAAAATGTACTGTGCTTTCTGGAGGAGAAAAAGTACGTTGTATGTTATCGAGAATGATGATGATTCGCGCCAACGTATTGATGCTGGATGAACCCACAAATCACTTAGACTTAGAGTCTATTACTGCATTCAACAATTCATTGAAAAACTTTAAAGGTTCGGTATTATTCACCACACATGACCACGAGTTTGCACAAACCGTTGCTAATAGAGTATTAGAAATTACTCCCAATGGTGTTATTGACCGCTACATGACATTTGACGACTATTTGGACGATGAAAAAGTACAAGAATTACGTAAGAAAATGTATAATTAAGATACGAGATACGAAATGAAAAATCCCAAAATTAGAAATTCTAACTTTGGGATTTTTTTATACTTCCAACTTCGTGCCTCGTACTTTTCCTAATCTATTTTCTTGTGTTTCCAACGCTTATGTGTCCAAAGATANAATTCAGGAGCTTCGTAAATCTGTTCTTCAACTTTTCGCATGAATTGTTCTGATATCTTATAATCGGGAACTGATTTTACATCTTCGGAAAGCACTTCAAAGGTTGCTTCATAATATCCACGTTTTACTTTTTTTCCTCTCAGGTAAATAACATTCATATCGTATCGTTTGGCGAGCATTTCGGCACCAAAGTGAATGGGGGTTGGAATTCCTAAAAAAGTATCCCAATACAAATTATCGGAACGTCTTGGGGTTTGATCACTTGCAAAGCCATATACGCCTAATATTTTATGTATAGCATTATACTCTATAGTCGGTTTAGTCTCTTTAGTAGTTATTAAAACCGCTTTGAATTTAGACCTAATATCTTTGGCTAGTTTGTCAAAATATTTGTTTGCAATTTTTTTATAAATCCCATAACCAATAAAATTGATGTGATGGTTCATCGACACTGCCCATTCATAACTAGCGTAGTGAGCACATAGTAAAGCAATACTTTTTTCTTTTTTTTCTAAATCTAAATAGGTTTCCAGGTTGGTAAAAACATACCTTTTATTCATTTCGGCTTTTGAAATGGTTAATGTTTTAATCATTTCAAGAAATGAATCACATAAATGATGAAACGATTTTTTTTCAATAATTAATCGTTCTTTTTCGGAAAGATTAGGTAAAGCCATTGCCAAATTTTCTCGTACTATATTTTTACGATAGCCAATTACATGATATAAAATCACATAAATAATATCGGATAAAAGATACAAAATACGGAATGGCAGTATAGAAATAAGCCAAAGCAAGGGGTAAATAAGTAAATAAAGTAAAAACTGCATTATAATAATTTTATGCAAATATACATTTTAAGTTAATTTTACAACTTTGGTTTAACAAAACCTAAACAACAATTGTTATTTTTACCTAAAATAATCACTATGAGTACTACTGTTTTTTTAATTGCTTTAATTGCCATCAATGTAATTGTAAGTTTTAAAGGGTTTGAGGATACCTATTTTTTCAGAAAATACCAATTCCATATTGGAAGTATTCTTAAGGGAGAACAAATACGAATGGTTACTTCGGGCTTTCTGCATGCCGACATTGCACATTTGGCGTTCAACATGCTAACGCTCTATTTTTTCGCGCCAGTAGTGTCTGCAGCACTCGGTAATTATTCTTTTTTATTAATTTATTTTGCAAGTTTACTATTTGGAAGTATGCTTACATTATTCCTCCACAAAAACGATTATAACTATAGTGCCATTGGAGCATCGGGAGCAGTAACCGGGATTATTTATTCGGCAATATTGTTAGATCCAAGTTTACAAATATTTTTATTTTTTATTCCTATTCCAATACCTGCATACCTTTTCGGAATTGGATATTTATTGTATTCCATCTATGGAATGAAAGCCAAAAATGACAACATTGGCCATACGGCACACTTTGGCGGTGCAATTGGTGGTTATCTTTTTTCGATTGTATTACATCCACAAATCCTTTTAGAAAATACCTTTATGGTAGTTATTTTAACCATCCCAATTATAATTATGGCGGTAATGGCCAAGCAAGGCAAACTATAATTGGCATAAATTTTGAATAATGAAATAATCTAAAATATCTATATTATGAAAAAAGTAATCCTAATTGCATTTGTACTATTTGCAGTATTAGTACAAGCACAAGAACAAAAACAAACTCCTCAAATTTCCGTTTCTGGAGAAGGTAAAATTAGTGTACAACCCGATCAAGTAGTTGTTAATTTTGGAGTAGAAAATTTGGGCAAAGATGCCACCGAAGTTAAAAAACTAAACGACGAAACGGTAGATAAAATTCTGAAATTCGTCAAGGATTATGGCATCCCGACTTCCGATTTCAAAACAACTAATGTAAGTTTGAACCGAAACTACGATACTGAAAAAAAGAAATACAATTACCGTGCTTCGCAATCCATTACTATATTATTAAAAGACCTAACCAAATACGATAGTTTAATGATGGGTCTAGTAGATAATGGCGCAAACGACATTAACAATATAGAATTTAAGTCCTCTAAATTAGAAGAATACAAATCTGAAGCTAGAAAATTAGCAATGAAGGAAGCCAAACACAAAGCCGAAGATTATGTTTCGATTTTGCATCAAAAAGTTGGCAAAGCTATTTTAATAAATGACAATACCCAAGCCTACTTCCCGCAACAAATATACAAAATGGCAATGGCAGATGCAGGTTTGTCTGGAAATGTAACCCCTAAAGAAACCCTTGCAGTTGGCGAAATTGAAGTAACCGCAAATGTTTCAGTAAGTTTTATACTAGAATGATTACGTCAAAAATTTATTATTCTAAACTAATTTTTATTTTATAGCGTGCCCCTTCGGGTCGGGCTGTGCGCTATATCTTTGCTTTTTTAAAGAAAAAAAGCAAAGGATGCCGCTTCCATCCCTCACGCAACACGTATAGAATTTTCCAGAACTATATAATAAATATACAAATTGCGGTATCCATTCCCCTCCTTGAAGGGGTGCCCCAAGGGCGG
>JGI25913J50563_1000258_pt1 | contig 10398 bp, 7 predicted proteins | sample LauGreSp1BDMLBSN_2_FD_50563 | JGI IMG/M metagenome (IMG submission 50563)
ATTAATCTTGATTTCAGCACTTTACTACAGTTACCTTTTCTTTATAGTTCCGCAAAAAGATGAATTTGGATTTTCCTTGAGTATTTTCTCAAAAGTTGGGATAATTATTTTACATATTTTAACTCTTAGGGGATGTTATAAAATGTATAAAATCGCATCCAAATAAAACTAAACCACCACAGATTTGAAGTATATAAGTTTGGTTTTCAGAATTAATTTCTGAAAGATTAAATTAACTATCCGTAAAAATTAGCCACAGATTCACAGATTAGAAATGATTTAGAAATCTGTGAATCTGTGGCAAAAAAATTAGAAGCTTAATCGAAAGGCACTGAAAGTGCATAGTTTTAAATTTATTATAAACTAACAAACCCAAGACGCAAATCTTGGGTTTTCAATTTTATATCTTTTTCTCCATCACAAAATCATCCATTACATAACCATTTCCGATGTCTACCACGAGGGAATCGGCAATTTCGAATTGGTTATGCAAATAAAAATCTTTGGCTTTATTGTATTTATTTACATTCAGAATTAATGCTGCATTGGAATTTTTCTTTGCAATTTCTTGGATATAAAGAATCAAATTTTTACCAACTCCTTTGCCTTGAATGGTTGGCAAAACATATAATTTATGAATCTTAGTTTTGTTAGAATTCTGAAAATTAAGCTCATAGGATGCAAATCCGATAAAATCATTTCCCTCTTTTACTAACAAAAAAACGTTATTATTTTTCAGTTGATTTTCTAAAGAATCCAAACTGTACATCATTTCCATCATGTATTCCAATTGCTCTTGCGATAGGATTGCGCCATAGGCATCTGGCCAAATTGCTTTGGCTAAATCTTGAATAATTTCAAGTTGGGAATGCGTTGCGACAGTAAAAGTCATTTTATTTTTTGGCTCTTTTTTGTTCTCTTGCTAAAAGCGTATTTTTCAATAACATCGCAATTGTCATTGGCCCTACTCCACCAGGAACTGGGGTAATAAAAGATGCTTTTTTAGATACATTTTCAAAATCAACGTCTCCAACTATTTTATANCCTTTTTCGGAAGTTTCATCGACAACACGAGTAATACCAACGTCAATAACCACTACATCATCTTTCACCATTTCGGCTTTAAGATAATTCGGAACCCCTAATGCCGTGATGATAATATCTGCTTGGGAAGTAATTTGATTGATGTTTTTGGTATGGCTGTGGGTTAATGTAACAGTAGAATTCCCAGGGAACTGGTTTCTTCCCATCAAGATACTCATTGGTCTTCCTACAATGTGGCTTCTTCCAATGATTACAGTATGTTTTCCATCTGTTGGAACATTGTAACGCTCTAACAATTCCAAAATTCCAAATGGAGTTGCGGGAATAAAGGTACTCATGTCTAACGCCATTTTACCAAAGTTCTCCGGATGGAAACCATCCACGTCTTTGCTCGGATCAATTGCGTTAATTATTTGTTGGGTATCAATTTGTTTTGGCAACGGCAATTGCACTATAAAACCATCAATGTCGTCGTTTTGATTTAACTCTTTGATTTTTTTAAGCAATTCGGTTTCCGATGTAGTACTTGGCATTTTTACCAAAGTCGATTCGAATCCTACTCGTTCGCAGGCCTTTACTTTACTGCCTACATAGGTTAAACTAGCGCCATCGCTTCCTACAATTATTGCAGCAAGATGCGGTACTTTTTCGCCGTTGTCTTTCATTTTTTGAACTTCGGCAGCAATTTCATTTTTGATATCTTCCGATACTTTTTTTCCGTCTAAAATTGTCATTGTGTAGTTATTTTGTGTGTTGTGTTGTTGTTTCAACTCAATAAAAAAGACGTGATAAATCACGTCTTTATATTACATTTGTGGCATTCCGCCTTTCATTCCGCCCATCATGCGCATCATGTTTTTTCCTCCTGGNCCTTGCATCATCTTCATCATTTTNCTCATCTGTTCGAATTGTTTCATCAATTGATTTACTTCTTCTATTTTTCTACCAGAACCTTTTGCAATTCTAGTTTTACGTTTCATGTCAATTAAAGAAGGTCTGCTTCTTTCTATTGGTGTCATTGAATGGATAATTGCTTCAATATGTTTGAAAGCATCGTCTTCAATTTCAACATCTTTCATTGCTTTACCTGCACCCGGAATCATTCCAATCAAATCTTTCATGCTTCCCATTTTTTTGATTTGTTGTATTTGTGACAAGAAATCATCAAAACCGAATTCATTTTTCGCAATTTTCTTTTGTAATTTTCTAGCTTCTTCTTCGTCGTATTGCTCTTGCGCTCTTTCTACCAATGACACAACATCTCCCATTCCAAGGATACGATCGGCCATACGAGAAGGATAGAACACATCAATAGCGTCCATTTTTTCACCAGTTCCAACAAACTTAATTGGTTTGTTTACTACAGATTTAATAGTAATAGCAGCTCCACCACGAGTATCTCCATCTAATTTTGTAAGAATAACCCCATCAAAATTCAATCGGTCGTTAAAAGCTTTTGCAGTGTTGACCGCATCTTGACCTGTCATTGCATCTACAACAAACAACGTTTCTTGTGGTTGAATTGCTTTATGAACGTTAGCAATTTCGGTCATCATTTCTTCATCTACAGCCAAACGACCTGCAGTATCGACAATCACAACATTAAACCCATTTGCTTTAGCATAAGCAATTGCTTTAAGTGAAATGTCAACAGGATTTTTATTTTCAGGTTCCGAATATACTTCTACACCTATTTGATCTCCAACTACATGCAACTGATTAATTGCTGCAGGACGGTAGATATCACAAGCAACTAAAAGTGGTTTTTTGTTCTTTTTAGTTTTAAGATAATTAGCAAGTTTCCCAGAGAAAGTAGTTTTACCAGACCCTTGTAAACCCGACATTAAAATCACAGTTGGATTTCCAGAAAGATTGATTCCTGCTGCATCTCCACCCATTAATTCGGTCAATTCGTCTTTAACTAATTTCACCAATAATTGTCCTGGTTCTAAAGTAGTTAATACGTTTTGTCCCATTGCTTTTTCTTTTACTTTGGTAGTAAAATCTTTAGCAATTTTAAAGTTAACATCGGCATCCAACAAAGCACGACGCACCTCTTTTAGAGTATCGGCAACGTTTACTTCGGTGATTTTTCCGTGTCCTTTTAGGATATGAAATGCTTTATCTAGTTTTTCGCTTAAATTATTGAACATAGAAATCTATTTTTTTGAATTGCAAATATAAGTTTTAGAATTCAGAATTTAGAATTCAGAATTCAGAAATTGTTGTAAATTTTATTATTACATTCTTTCGGGAACTTCAATTCCTAAAAGTTGAAATGCTAATTTTATGGTGTCGGCTACTTTTTGAGACAATTGCACTCGGAATACTTTTTTAGTTGGATTTTCTTCACCAAGAATTGAAACCGTTTGGTAAAACGAATTGTATTCTTTTACTAATTCATAAGTATAATTGGCAACTAAAGCCGGACTATGATTACGAGCAGCATCTTGAATGATTTCTGGAAAAAGAGCTACTTGTTTTAAAAGTTCTTTTTCTTTAGGATGCAACGTCTCTTCGCTTGCGTTAAAAATTACAGATTTAAAATCAAAATCTGCTTTACGCAAAATGGATTGAATTCTGGCATAAGTATATTGAATGAATGGTCCAGTGTTTCCTGCAAAATCAACCGATTCTTCAGGATTGAACATCATTGATTTTTTAGGATCTACTTTAAGCATATAATATTTCAATGCTCCAAGACCGATTGTTTTATATAATTTGGCTTTTTCGGCATCCGAATAACCATCTAATTTTCCTAATTCTTCTGAAATAGTTTTTGCCGTTGTGGTCATTTCNTCCATCAAATCATCAGCATCCACCACAGTTCCNTCACGNGATTTCATTTTTCCGGAAGGTAATTCTACCATTCCGTAAGACAAATGGTATAGATTGGCAGCCCATTCAAAACCTAATTTTTTCAGAATTAAGAACAATACTTTAAAGTGGTAATCTTGTTCGTTACCCACTGTGTAAACCATTCCGCCAACATCTGGAAAATCTTTAACTCGTTGTATTGCGGTTCCGATATCTTGCGTCATGTAAACCGCAGTTCCATCGGATCGAAGAACAATTTTTCTATCTAAACCATCCGGCGTTAAGTCAATCCAAACAGAACCATCGGGATCTTTTTCGAAAATTCCTTTTTCCAAACCTAATTGAACGACTTCTTTTCCTAATAAATAAGTATTGGATTCGTAATAATAGGAATCAAAATTAACTCCTAAATTTTTATAGGTTTGTTCGAAACCATCATAAACCCATTGGTTCATGGTTTTCCAAAGTTGCATCACTTCTGGTTTTCCAGCTTCCCAATCGAGAAGCATTTGTTGTGCTTCAAGGATAATTGGCGCCAGTTTTTTCGCTTCTTCCTCGGTTTTCCCTTGTGCCATTAGAGTAGCAATTTCCGATTTATAAACTTTATCAAATTGAACGTAGAAATTTCCAACCAATTTATCTCCTTTCAAACCCGTACTTTCAGGAGTTTGTCCTTCCCCAAATTTCTGCCAAGCCAACATGGACTTACAAATATGAATTCCTCTGTCGTTGATGATTTGGGTTTTGTATACTTTTTTCCCAGAAGCCTTGATGATTTCGGCAACCGAATAACCTAAAAGATTATTACGAATATGCCCAAGGTGCAAGGGTTTATTAGTGTTTGGAGAAGAATATTCTACCATAACAGCCTTATTTTCAACTTGAGTATTCTTTGCGGAAGCAGTAACAAAGCCAAAAGTAGCGTTGTCTTTTATAGAATTGAAAAAATCAATATAATAACTATCTGAAATTACAATGTTTAAGAACCCTGCAACAACATTGAATTTTTCAACTTCTTTTACATTTTCAACTAAGTAGTTTCCAATTTTAGTTCCGATTTCTACAGGGTTTCCTTTAATAACTTTCAATAAAGGGAAAATTACTACGGTAATATCGCCTTCAAAATCTTTCCTAGTTGCCTGAAATTCAATTTTTTCTATGGTTGTACTGAATTGTTGTTGAATTGCTTCAAAAATGGCTGGAGATAGAATTTTTTGTAATGACATTGTAGTGATTTTTAAAGGTGCAAAGATAGAATTTTATTAGTAAAATTGCATCTTCCTTTACAATCAAAAAAGGCATAAAAAAACTCGAAAGGAAATTTTCGAGTTTTGAATATATTTAGAATATTATATTACCACTTAATAATGGCGCTTGCCCATGTAAAACCACTACCAAAAGCGGCTAAAACTATGGTATCCCCTTCTTTGATTTTACCTAATTCCCATGCTTCAGTCAAAGCAATCGGAATAGATGCTGCTGTAGTATTACCATATTTTTGAATATTATTAAATACCTGATGGTCTTCCAATCCGAATTTTTTCTGAATGAATTGGGAAATTCTTAAATTGGCTTGATGCGGAATTAACATATCAATATCGGAAACTTGCAAATTATTTGCTTGCAAAGCTTCATTTATTACTTCTGTAAATCGAACCACGGCATGTTTAAAAACAAATTGCCCGTTCATGTGTGGAAAATAACTTTCATCTTCTGGGTTATTATCTGCCAAGATATCAGTAATCCATCTTCCTCCCATTCCTGGAGCCAAAACGGCCAACTCTTTGGCATGTTCTCCCTCGGAATGTAAATGCGTAGAAAGTATTCCTTTGGTACTATTTTCTTCTCTACTTAAAACGGCTGCTCCTGCTCCGTCTCCAAAAATCACAGAAACTCCACGACCTCGATTAGTCATATCTAAACCTAACGATTGCACTTCGGAAGCAACTACAAGTATNTTTTTGTACATACCCGTTTTAATAAATTGATCTGCCACTGATAAGGCATAAACAAATCCGGAACATTGATTTCTTATATCTAAGGCACCAACGGTTTTCAAACCAAGTTCGTGTTGCAATGCAACCCCTGGACCTGGAAAATAGTAATCTGGTGAAATTGTTGCAAACACTATAAAATCAATATCTTGATTGGCAATACCCGATCGCTCTATCGCAATTTTGGCAGCTTTAACTCCCATGGAAGTTGTAGTATCTTCTCCTTTTATTATATGACGTCTTTCTTTTATTCCTGTTCGTTCTTGAATCCATTCATCCGAAGTATCCATTATTTTTGACAGATCGTCATTTGTGACAATATTTTCAGGAACGAAATAACCTAATCCACTTATTTTGGTTTGAAACATTATATAGATAATTTGAAAATTAATGCCATAAATTTATAGAAAATCAATGATAGTTTACAATAAAGTTTCAAAATTTAAAAAACAATTACCCACAAACAAAAAACAGTTACAAGTAATTGCTTGTAACTGTTTATATTAACTCAAATCAAAACAAAATTTAAAAAATAATCAAGTTATATTAATTTAGATTTTAGTAACAATAAACTCACTTCGTCTATTTACTTGGTGTTCAACTTCCGTACATTTTACACCATCTATACATTTATTAAGTAATTGTGATTCTCCATAACCTTTTGCATTTAATCTGTGTTTACTTATACCATGATTAATTAACCAATCCATTGTAGAATCGGCTCGATTTTGAGAAAGAATTGTGTTTTTTTCATCTGATTGACGACTATCTGTATGAGACCGAATGTCTAATTCCATTAGAGGGTATTGTTCTAATACATCTAATATTTTAACTAATTCAACTTCTGCATCCGGTCGAATATTGTATTTACCCAAATCAAAATGAATCATATTAATATTAAATAATTTAATCAAATCATTCCCTTTTTTAATTATTTGAGAAGGTTTTTCTAAAGGAATTTCTACAAAACTTGCTTCAGTATCTTTAATTGTAATCGATTTGGTTTGATTGGTTACAAAATCCTGTTTTTCTCCCTTTATGTAAAAAACTTTTTCACAATCTTTTAATCCAAAATCAAATTTACCATCCATTTCCGATATAACTTCTTTAATCACTTTAAAATCTGCATCTAATAAAGTAACTTTTGAATCTGGCAAAGGCAATCCAGTTTCTTTATCTATAATTTTACCTGCTAAATTTTGCTCACACTTTGTTACTAATTTTAAAATTTCTTTAAATTTGTAAATATCATCTCCGCCTTTACCTCCTTCTCTATTGGAGGTAAAATATCCATATTGAGTTTTATCATTAATTAAAAAAGCAAAATCATCATAGGAACTATTTATAGGCTCTCCAATATTTATTACATCCCCGCAATTATCCTCTTTATCTATTTTACAAACAAAAATATCTAATCCTCCAAGTCCTGGATGACCATCAGAAGCAAAATATAATTCACCAGAGGAAGTTATCATAGGAAATGTTTCTCTTCCTTCAGTATTAATTTTATCTCCAAGATTTATTGGCGAACCAAAAGATCCATCCGAATTTATAGATGTTTTATACAAATCGGACTGCCCTTTGGAGCCTGGCATATCGGATGCAAAATATAATGTCTTTTCATCAGCACTTAATGTTGGATGTGCCACACTATAGTTATTACTGTTAAAAGATAGCTCGGTAATGTTAACCCATTTTACACCATCTAAATTAGCTCTATATAATTTTAGTAAAGTAGTTTTCTGAGCATCATTACCTAATTTACCATCTATATAGTTATTTCTTGTAAAATAAACTGTCTTACCATCTTTAGTAAAAACTGGAGTTGACTCATTTACTCTTGAGTTAATAACAGAACTAAATTTTTCTGCTTTATTTAAAACCCCTTCTGCAACAATATCTGCTTTGTATAAATTAGTAAACCCTTCACCCGTCCATAAATGACGTCTATTAGAGAAACTACCCGTATCTCTAGCGGAAGCAAAAATAATTTTGTTGTTAAAAAAAGCACTTCCAAAATCAGAATACTTTGAATTTATACCAGCATTATCAACAATATACCGCCCAGAATTGTTTTTAATTTGGGTTAAATAATTCTTCTGAGATTTTGCTAATTTTGCTCTTAAATCAGTTCCTTTTAACTCATCAAACTTTACCATCATAGCATCCGCTTTAGCATAATCTTTAACTTCTTTAAGAGATTGTGCATAACGATAGTAATATTCTGGCTCTATGTTTTGGCTATAAGTAAATAATTCGCCATACCATTTAGCAGCATTAACTAAATCTGCTTTAAAATAGTAAGCATTGCCTAATTTTTGAAGTAAATCTTGCGATTTGTATCCTCTAGCAACTACTCTCTCGTAGGTTTTTATAGCATCTACGTAAGCAAGCTTATCATAAGCTTTATCCGCTTTTGCTTCTTTACTTTTCTGCGCATTCATATTAAAAGAAACAATACAAACAGCTATTAAGTATATTGTATTATAATTTTTTACAACTTTAATGTTTTTTGAAAATCTAAGAATATTTAATTTCATGATATTGTTGTTTATTTTTAGAAAAATCTTGGCGATACAATTTTGTTTTGACGTTTAAATAATTCCAAACGCAAAAATATTTCATGAGATCCAGAATTATAATGTGCAAGTTTAGTAGTATCTAAATCATATCCATACCCTACATAAAGTCCATCATTGACTTGAAAACCCGCCATAAAACTACCGGCTGCACTCCATCTCCAAGCTGCTCCTAAAACGAATTTATCGTTAATCAAGAAATTTCCAGAAACATCCAACTGTAATGGTGCTCCTTGTGTCATTTTACCTAAAAATGCGGGTTTAAATTTTAATTTAGAACTTAAGTCAAATACATAACCTCCTATTAAATAAAAATTCATTTTATCTTTATAAACGACATAATCATTATCACTATAGCGTTTCGTTTCAAAAAAATTAGGGACAGAAAGACCTAAGTAAGATTTATCGGAATGCAAATAAACACCCGCACCTAAATTAGGAGAAAATTTATTAGTATAGCTTTGTAAATAATTATCTTGACTATATGCATTGAGTTTTGTAGAATCAAAGCTGAATAAATCTGCAGATCCTTTAACCCCGAAAGACAATTTAAAAGTTTCGGATGTTTTTATAGTATAGGATAAATCTATCGAAATATTATTTTCATCTGTTGGACCAAGACGGTCATTTACAAATGATAGCCCAATTCCCAAATTTGTATTCTCTATAGGTGAATGGATAGAAAAAGCATTAGTTACTGGNGCGCCATCTAAACCTACCCATTGGGTTCTATGCAGTCCGAAAACACTCATAACCCCTCGTGATCCAGCATAAGCAGGATTAACATTAATAGTATTATACATATACTGTGTATACTGTGCATCTTGCTGCGAATAGCCAACTAAATTCACTAACATTAAAGCGAAAATAAAAATTTTTGTTCTCATATTGTTTATTTTAATCTGAGCAGCTACTTTATTGAGCTACTCAGATATTTTATATTAATCTTATTGTGTTAAATAAAGGAATCCTGTTTTAGTAGATACATTACCATTAAATTCTTTATATTTCAAAATATAATAATAAGTACCATTTGGTAATGCTTCAGATTGTTTAATTGTAACTCTACCATCTGAATATCCTTTAAATGATCTAGTATTATTATCATAACCTTCAATTTCATAAACTAAAACTCCCCATCTATTGAAAATTTCAATAGAATTATCAGTATAACAATCTAAACCTCTAATATATAAATAATCATTATTACCATCAGTATTAGGTGTCACTGCATTGAAAACTTCTACTTTACACCCTTGAATACCNAACACGGTTCCACTATTACCCGTATTATTATTACTATCGGATAAATCTTGTACTATAATCCCTAATGGAGAAGTACCATATACNGTTGCTTGATTAAAAACACTTCCATTAATCACGTCTTGAACAGTTATAGTATATGTTCCACTAAAAGATGTTGAATCTATACCTCCAACAGCTAATGAAATTGGACTACCCGACATTATTATTCCTGGAAGAGGATCGCTGATTGTAATGTTAGTTAATGGTACATAACCAGTATTAGTTACTACGAATGTATAATTTATATTCTCTCCAACTTGAGCTAATCCATCTTGATTTAAGTCTTCTAAATGTGCTGTTTTTATCAATGCAATACTTGCACATAAAGAATTATTAACAGCATTTAGTACTATAGGTAACGATGCAAGCGACGAACATGTTCCTGAAACAGCAGTTACTGTATAACTTCCTGATGGTGCTATTATTGTATTTGCGGTTATAGACACACCATTTGACGGATTTACACTGTAAGTATAAGTAGCATTATAGTTAGTGATCGTAAAAGTTCCATTTACACTACTACATGTTGGTTGATTAACAATACTTAAAGTCGGTGTAACTAGCGTACAAGGAACCGTAATAGTAACTATAGCGGTAGAACAAATTGTACCTTGACATACTTGGTAATGTACTGTTACTACTGTTCCAGATTCACTTGC
>JGI25913J50563_1000259_pt1 | contig 10391 bp, 6 predicted proteins | sample LauGreSp1BDMLBSN_2_FD_50563 | JGI IMG/M metagenome (IMG submission 50563)
GTTCGAAGGTAAAGATCATGAACAGAAGCAGAAGGTAGCAGCTGAAATTACTGAAAGCATCGTTCGCAACACAGGTACTGATCCCAAGTACATCTACGTCATCTTTGAGGATGTCAAGCCAACTGACTGGGCCGGTTCGGGGCAGATATTCGGTCAACCGTCTGAGATAANTAGTTAATTCGACAGTAATGGATTGGCTAGTCATTTAAGGTTTGAACGAAGGATGACTGGCATTCCCCCAAACTTCTAGATATTTTCATAGCGCAGTGGACACACGCGGTCTGGTTTCCGTGGTTTCTTGCCCCTACAGGTGAATTTCTCTTTCTTTTTCTCCAAGCTTGTGGACGTGTCCATGAGCTGAATCTAGCATTTATGCGGGTTTGCGTTGATGGGTTGTATGCGTTGGGGATTAATGGGTTCTTTAACGGCTTGCGCTTAAATTAAAGAATCCTTTAAAATGAAAAAGCAAATTAAAGACTCCTTGAATATGATCCGTGCAGCAGGTATTTACGAAAAATCCACCACCCTTGGGGAGGAGGTGAACGCGTTCGTCCCGTTTGCGCTTCCACCTGAAAAACCGAGCATTGATTCTCAGAGCTATGAAGAGCTCAACCGAAAAGCGGAGATGGCGCTGGCACGACTGTCGGGGGTGTCCGGACTTGTGCCATCTGTAGATTGGCTGCTTTACAGCGCCATACGCAAAGAGGCACTTTTAACTTCTCAGATTGAGGGTACTCAGGCGACCATCACGGATTTGTTTGACGAGGAGGCTGGGCTTGATGTCAGTAACACCGATGACGTCGAGGAGGTGACGAACTACATCGCAGCCTACAAACTGGTACGTGAGAACTTGAAAGATCCCAAGGGGTTGCCAATCAGTGTTCGTTTAATGTGCGATGCACACAAGCTCTTGCTGAATGGTGTTCGTGGGACGGGCAAACAGCCAGGGGAACTGCGGCGCTCACAAAATTGGATTGGTGGGACGCGTCCCGGCAACGCTGTTTTTGTTCCACCTCCTGCTTCGAGAGTTCCAGGGCTACTCAGTGACTTGGAAAAATTTATCCATGACCACTCGGTCGGTGGACCTGCCGTGCAGGGCGAAGAAGGGACAGTGCCTGCATTGGTCGTGATTGCATTGGTGCACGCACAGTTCGAAACGATTCACCCATTCTTGGACGGAAACGGACGTATTGGGCGGCTGTTGATTTCTGCGTTGCTCGAGGACATGGGCGTATTGCCTGAACCGCTGATGTACGTGAGTGGCTACTTGAAGCAGCATCAGATGGCGTATTACCGACTGCTGTCCGGTGTTCGCAACGACGGGGACTGGGAGTCGTGGATTGCGTTTTTCCTTGAAGGCGTGTGCGTTGCTGCAACCGATGCGGAGAAAAGCATTGTTCAGATTGCCACCTTGGTAGCTGCTGACCGGCGCAAGCTGCTTGAGTCGCCCAAAGTCAATGCGGCAGCCTATAGGCTGTTTGAGCTGCTGCCCATGATGCCAAGATTTACGGTTGAGAGGGTTCGCAAGGCCTTGGACACAACTTTCCCGACGGCCAACGCGGCGGTCAAAACTCTGGAAGAGTTGGGACTCATTGATGAGACAACGGGGAATAAAAAGAACCGAAGTTTCAGCTACTCGGCCTATATCAACTTGCTGTCTCAGTGAGTTTCTCGCCGCAGGGGAGCCTATACGTCGTAAGGCACTAGGTTGGTGCGAAAAACGTGGACGCGGGTTCAAAGACGAGGCCATCAAACAAGTCATCGATAACCGCCACTCAGTTGTCGGTGTAGCCAAGCGACTCGGGATCGCTGTTCGCTTACCCGGCTAATGCATAAGCAGTGTCAGAGGACTACCCAAAACACAGGGCTAAAGCAAATACGGCGCTGACTGGCAGTAATGTGGAGATTTCTAATCGCTAAAGGTTGCACGCGTTACACCCGTTTCGGGTGCCGTGTTTGCCCTATGCTAATCGGCAACTAGATATTGCAAAGTGTACTTTTTAATTTTCTTATTTAGCTTTTGAATTATATTTAACTACTGAATTAGGGGTGTTATTTCCGCCTGGCCACTGCACAGNCGNCTATTTCNGAGAGTTGGCNACCAAATCTTAATTTCTAAATTAATAAGCNTNATGCTAAATGTAAAAAAATGTATTAAATTAAGTTAGAATAAAAAATATTAAAGAATTAATTTAAATGAAAATTAATAATAACCACGAATAGCCTTTAAAAATATGAGCAATATTGAGCCAAGCAGCATTGTTAGTGGTGGCGTAGGGGCGAGAGAGATCGTCACCGAAGTTCGGCATCAAGAGGCTGTGCTCAAAGCAGGGGCCTTGCAAAATGCAATCCTTAACAGTGCAAATTTTTCAAGTATTGCTACCGACGAAAAGGGCGTCATTCAAATTTTCAACGTCGGCGCTGAGCGCATGCTTGGATACGAGGCATCAGAGGTACTCAACAAGATCACGCCGGCGGAGATTTCCGATCCCCAGGAAGTCATTGCTCGCGCTAAAGCGTTGAGCGACGAGCTGGGAACCACGATTGCGCCAGGCTTTGAGGCGCTGGTGTTTAAGGCCTCGCGCGGAATTGAAGATATTTACGAGCTGACCTACATCCGCAAGGACGGGACCCGTTTCCCGGCTGTGGTTTCGGTCACAGCTCTGCGCGACATACACGACCATGGATCAATCATTGGTTACTTGCTGATTGGCACCGATAACAGCGCCCGCAAACAAGCGGAAGAAGCACTGCGCAAAGCGGGAGCTTTACAAAGCGCGATCTTCAACAGTGCCAATTTTTCGAGTATCGCCACCGATGCCAAAGGCGTCATTCAAATTTTCAATGTCGGCGCTGAGCGCATGCTTGGGTACAAAGCGGCTGAAGTACTCAACAGGATCACCCCTGCGGAGATTTCTGATCCGCAGGAAGTCATTGCCCGCGCAAAAGCGTTGAGCGACGAGCTGGGGACCACGATTGCACCGGGATTTGATGCTCTGGTGTTCAAAGCTTCGCGCGGAATTGAAGACATTTATGAGCTGACCTACATTCGCAAGGACGGTAGCCGGTTCCCAGCGGTGGTATCGGTCACAGCACTTCGCGATGCTGAGAAAGTCATTATTGGTTACCTCTTGATTGGCACCGACAACACGGCGCGCAAACAGGCCGAAGACGCGTTGTTAAAAGCAGGTGCTTTGCAGAGCGCAATCTTCAACAGTGCCAACTTTTCGAGTATTGCTACGGATGCCAAAGGCGTCATCCAGATTTTTAACGTCGGCGCTGAGCGGATGCTGGGCTATTTGGCCGCGGATGTGATGAACAAAATCACGCCGGCAGAAATCTCTGATCCACAAGAAGTTATCACCCGTGCCAGCGCCTTGAGCGCTGAATTTTCGACACCGATTACGCCGGGCTTTGAGGCGCTTGTGTTCAAGGCCTCGCGTGGCATTGAAGATATTTACGAGCTAACTTATATCCGCGAGGACGGCAGCCGTTTCCCAGCAGTTGTTTCTGTCACGGCGCTGCGTGATGCGGACAAAGTCATCATTGGCTATTTGTTAATCGGTACGGATAACACGGCACGCAAGCAGGTGGAAGCAGAGCAAAAAAAGCTCGATCAGCGTTTGCGCGATCAGCAGTTTTACACGCGCTCGCTGATTGAAGCCAACATTGACGCAATCATGACCACCGACCCGGCGGGCATCATCACTGACGTCAACAAACAGATGGAAGCGCTTACCGGCTGCACCCGCGACGAATTGATTGGTGCGCCGTTCAAAAGTTATTTCACCGATCCAGAGCGGGCTGAGGCGGGTATCAAACTGGTGTTGAGTGAGAAAAAAGTAACTGATTACGAACTCACAGCCTGCGCCCGCGATGGCAAAAAAACGGTAGTTTCGTACAACGCGACCACTTTCTATGACCGCGACCGNACTNTGCAAGGCGTGTTTGCAGCCGCGCGCGATGTGACGGAGCGCAAACGCTTTGAGCAAGCGTTGCAGGAAACCAATGTGGAAATGGAGACTGCCAAATCCGCCGCTGAGAAAGCCAACCTAGCGAAATCAGACTTCCTNTCTGGTATGAGTCATGAGCTACGCTCGCCGCTCAACGCCATCCTGGGTTTNGCGCAACTGATGGAGACGTCGTCGCCAGAACCGACGGAATCGCAACAAGAGAGCATTACTCAGATTCTTCAGTCGGGCTGGTATTTGCTGAAATTAATCAATGAAATTCTCGACCTGTCAGTGGTTGAATCTGGCAAGGTATCGTTGTCTTTGGAACCTGTATCACTTGAGGGTGTTCTGTCCGTCTGCCAAGCCATGATGGAGACCCAGGCGCAACAGCGCGGAATTCGCATGACNTTNCCNCATTTCGACCATCCGCACTTCGTTTGGGCTGACCAGACTCGTTTGAAGCAAATCTTTATCAACCTTCTTTCNAATGCTATCAAGTACAACCAAGCNCAGGGCGAAGTGGTCGTAGATTGCATGGTGATGGACTCTGAACGCATTCGCATCAGCGTCAAGGATACCGGCGCGGGCCTAGAACCCAAAAAACTGGCACAACTATTCATACCATTTAATCGCCTTGGTCAAGAGGCCAGCGGCGTCGCTGGAACGGGGATCGGTCTCGTAGTGACCAAGCAATTGGTCGAACTGATGGAGGGAGATATCGGTGTTGAAAGCACGGTCGGTATGGGCAGTGAGTTCTGGGTTGAATTACGTTCGACCGCCGCACCTGAGCTCAAATTGGAAAGCAGTCTATTGGTCGCGCCAGCCCAATCCCTGCCAAATGCGAGCCAAGACCCTAAAACCTTGCTTTATGTCGAGGACAACCCAGCAAACATGAAGTTGGTCGAGCGGCTCATCGCCCGGCGCTCAGACATAACGCTGTTAACGGCAGTGAACGGAACACTGGGCATCGAACTCGCCCGCGAGCGTCAGCCCGACGTGATTCTGATGGACATCAACTTACCGGGAGTCAGCGGAATCGAAGCCATGAAAATTTTGCGAGAAGACCCGACGACGGCGCATATTCTCGTGGTGGCTCTCAGCGCAAATGCCATGCTTCGCGACATCGAACTGGGTATTGAGGCTGGTTTTTTCCGCTACCTCACCAAGCCAATCATGGTGGAAGAATTTATGGAAACATTGGATTTGGCATTTGAATCTGCGCCCAAAAAGATAGGTGTTCAAAATTAAACCAACGACATGCACGAAGTCAAACCATAAATCAGTTTTTTTACTTGTGCAGTAAATGTTCAATTCATATCGGAATTTAGTGTGATATCTGAAGCAGATATTTTGATGGCCAATCTCTTGGTCGTGGACGATCAAGCGGCCAATGTTCTGCTGCTTGAACGCTTGCTGCGCAGTGCAGGTTACGCTTGCATCACGACTACGCAAAATCCACGGGAAGTCTGTGATTTACATCGAAAAAATAATTACGACTTGATCCTGCTTGATCTAAAAATGCCTGACTTAGATGGATTCCAAGTGATGGAAGCCCTCAAAGGATCCGAAGCAGACAGCTATCTGCCCGTGATAGTTATTACCGCTCAACCTGATGAAAAGCTGCGGGCATTGAAAGCGGGAGCCAAAGATTTCATCAGTAAACCGTTTGAACTTGCTGAGGTTTTAGCGCGTGTTCATAATTTTTTGGAAGTGCGCATGTTGCATTCGGAAACCAAAAAACTCTACGAGCAAGTTATCTCTCAGCAAAAAGTGTCGGAGCGACTATTACACAACGTGTTGCCTCAAGCCATTGCCGAACGCTTGAAGGGCCGGTCCGAAGACATGACGCATAGTTTTTCGGATGTGATTGCCGATAGCTTTCCGGATGTGTCGGTGCTGTTTGCCGATATTGTGGGCTTCACGACGTTTTCTGAAGGCGTGAGTGCGGAGGTCGTCGTCAATGTTCTGAATGATATTTTCAGCCGCTTCGACAGCATCGCGGACGAACACGGCCTTGAAAAAATAAAAACCATTGGGGACTCGTATATGGCGGCGGCGGGGCTACCAATTGCGGTGCCCAATCACCCGGAGCGAGCGGCCAACATGGCCTTGGATATGCTCGATGCGATGGACCTTTTTAATCTGCAAAGTCATCACCACTTGAAGATACGAATTGGTATCAGCACGGGTGCGGTAGTGGCCGGCGTTATTGGCAAGCGAAAATTTTCCTATGACGTCTGGGGCGATGTGGTGAANACGGCGAGTCGCATGGAGTCCAATGGTNTCGCTGGGCGTATTCACATCACAGATTCGACACGCAAGGGNTTAGGGGAGTCGTTCTTGGTCGAAAATCGCGGTGCCATTATGGTCAAGGGCAAAGGCGAAATGAACACATGGTTTCTGAACGGCCGCAATACTTTCATGCCGGCCCAGCCCCTCTCCTATTCGGTTTTTAGAGATGATGCGGCTCAAACTTAGCCTAGGTGTTCTTGTATGACGATCCAGGACTTACAGGAGACGTTCATTCGCCTGAATGACTGCTGGGGTCCCCAGTGGCCTGGGTTGCCGCGAATCATGAACAACTGCCTGATTCGGCTTGGGCATCGTCCAGCCGCAGTGATGGGGGACCGTGCGCAGGCGATTCATGACTGTATGCAGGATGTTGCCGAACTGATTGAAGACGATGGACAAGCGCGGGCGGCCCTGAACCAAGAGCCCGATTATCACAACCGACTTCATGTGGCAAACACATTGGAAGCCCTCACAACCTTGCTGCTATTACAGCGCCAATATAGTGATGCTGAGCGCACGATTCCGTCGCCTATGGAGTGGACGGCCATGTTGATCATGCTCAGCCATGATCTGCTGCATGACGGCAGCGTCAATAAGCGGCCAAGTCAAATTGAAGCGCGTTCAGTCGAATATTTAGAACCCTTGATGCAACAACATCAGGTGGAACAAGCGGATCAACACACCATCAATGTGATCATTCTCTCAACCGACCCGATCATGGTGAAAGCCAGTCACGCAAAAATAATAAAGAAACCATTTTTTATCGAGGATATTGACTGCTTGACGGTTCTGATTCAGGAGGCTGACATTTTGGCCAGTGCAATGCCTGAAGTTGGCCCTTTGCACACGAAAAAACTCGCCAGCGAGTGGGCCAAAATTAACCATCCAGACTCGAGTACCCTCATCACCCCCAGCGGGCGCAGTGAATTTCTGCGCAATGGGGCTTTGTTTTCCAGCCCAGCATGTCTAATGTTGGGAATTGAGGCTGCTAAAGCAGCTCAGTTATTAGCATTAGGTAAATATGTCTAAAACACCTCGGGTCGATCATGCAGAGAGTTTGATTCATACAAATGAGCAAGAGCCTGTGGGTTACGTTCGGTCGTCGGTTGCAAAGCATCTGGAGATAGAACTCAACCAAGCTTTGGCAGATTTGAAAGTCGCACAGAATTTGTTGGAAAAACTTAACTCATCCCTGAATCCGAAAACCATTGAGCAAATTGCACCNACTGCTANCACGGAGGAGCAAGAGGTATCTTCACCCTTTGTAATTCAAGCTGTTGAATTGACTTCCGCTCAGGTTATCAAGCCGACACCCAGTCCTAAATCTGTGGGCGACTCAGTTGAATATGTGGATGGGCAAATTCTTTTTAATAAAGGCGATAACGCCAAACATTTGGCGATCGTTCTTGAAGGCACTGTTGAAGTTTTCGATCCTATTGGCAACGTCAGTCTGGCCAATCTTGGGGCAGGCTGTGCATTTGGTGAGCAAGCTGTTTTAGAGGGTGGCGTCAGGGACGCATCTGTCAGGGCGTTGGGAAATGTTAGATGTTTGGAAATTAATACGGAATCTTTGCGCGTTGATTTGATGAAAAACAAAGGCTTATTGAGGCAAACCATAGAGGGGTTGTTACTTCAGTTAAGCATGTGTAATCAGATATCAAAAATGATTTCAAAGCCTGATATGCATCTGGTTTACGAATTGTTGAACAACGACAGGCTGACTACTATTCAGATTCATAATAAGTTAAGAGATGCTTTCGATAACCCGAATTCCCGTAGCTTGCCTGCTGAGCAGATGATGTATCTCAAACTTCAGTCGTCGGAAAAACTCATGTCTTATTGGTTTAAATCTGGCAAAGTTTTGGGCAGTCCATCCAAGGACTCTGTCGGCTCAGCCTATGTCATCACGGAGGGTTCTGTGGAAGCTCAATGTGGCAATCGAACCATCCGATTGGGATGTGGCAGTGTGCTTGGCTTGGCCGAGGGGATAACAGGAGAGCCGTTCTCTTGGACGTTGGTTGCCAGGGAGAACTTGACCGTGAAAGTTATTTCTATTGACGAGGTTCTGCGAGAACTTAAACACAGTAATTTAGGTATAAAAGGTATTGTGAGATACACAACATCGCGGATTTTAGAGTTGAAAAAAACCTTCAACAAAATCACGAATTGAGAAACCCTGATATTGATTTTCCTGCTCTTAAACAAGCAGGAGACCGGAGCTATGAAGAAACCAGGGTGTTCAAAAGCTTGGATCAGTTTCGCGAGGGGAACTTCAGTTGGTAAAAGATGAGCGAATTGGCTGTGGCTAGTTGTGGCTAATCAAGATCGGGGATCGTTATTCCCAGACCGTTTGCTCTGTGGGTGTACCCCACCACCATATTTTTTTAAATAACGTGCACTTAAATTAAAGAACCTTTCAAAATCAAATTAAAGATTCTTTGATCGCATCTCTTTGGCTTTAAATCAAAGGCCTGAGTGCTTGGCTGGTTTGCTGCAACAAAGATAGCCAACGCGTTGCCAAATCGGGTGCGTTAGCGGTCGCACCCGATCGGACCAAATTGAGGGCGGCAATGGTTTCGCCTCGCTGGTTGCGCAGCGGCACCGCCAAGGCGTCTACGCTGAGTTCGTGCTCTTGCGTGGCCAAGCAATAGTCTTGCTTGGCCACTTGCTTGAGCTTGGTTTTCAAATCTTTGGCTTGCGTGGCGGTGTGCGCTGTTAAGCGGCTCAATGGGTGGATCTTGAGCCAAGCTTGCAGCTGTGCGGGGCTCAAGTTGGCCAACAGCACTTGTCCTGTGGATGTGGCGTGCGCTGGCAGCCGCGTGCCCACATGCAGCCCATAAGCCAAGACGGTGTGGCTGGCTTTGGCTGGCAGGTCTGGCCCTTGCCAAATGCCACGCGCCACGATGATGACCGCATCGTTTTGTAACACCGCCACTGAGCATGACAACTGCGTGGCCAAGCTCAGTTGGTGCAAGGTGGGTTGCACCGTGCGCGGCAAGCGCGCGCCGGATAAATAGCTGCCCGCAAACCCCAGCACTTTGGCCGACAACCAGTAGTACTGGCCATCGGTTTCCAAATAGCCCAAATGCGCCAAGGTGAGCAAGTGCCGACGCGCTGCCGCACGCGTCAGGCCGGTGCGTTGCGCGGTAAGCGTGGCGTTCAGGCGTTGGCGCTCGGTGTCAAAACTCTCCAACACGGCCATGCCTCTGGCCATGCCTTCGATCCAGTCGGCTTTGTTCATCGTGCTTGGGGTGTTGGTAGGTTGCGCGATCATCGTGCGACCATTCTATTCACCGCGCAGAAATCTACTTTGGGCTTTGCGCTAGATCAAATGCGCCCTTAATCTCGCAGCACTTCTAAACAAGGGTTTGAGACATGCGTACACAAGTGGTGATTGTTGGGGCCGGCCCCTCGGGTTTGTTGTTAGGGCAGTTGTTGCACAAGGCGGGCGTGGATGCCGTGATTCTGGAGCGCCAAAGCCCAGACTATGTGCTGAGCCGCATCCGAGCAGGCGTGCTGGAGCAAGTCACCCTAGACGTGTTGGCAGAGGCGGGCGTAGACCAACGCATGCACAAAGAAGGATTGGTCCACACGGGCTTTGACTTGTTGTTCAAAGGCGAGCGTCACCGCATCGATTTGACGGGGCTCACCGGTGGCCAAAAGGTGATGGTCTATGGCCAGACCGAAGTCACACGCGATTTGATGGATGCCCGCCGCGCCGCTGGCTTGACCACGGTTTATGAAGCCGGTGATGTGCAGATTCACGACTTCGACACCGATCACCCCAGCGTCAGCTACACCCTGAATGGGCAAAGCCACACCATCAGCTGCGACTTCATCGCCGGTTGCGATGGCTTTCACGGCGTGTGTCGTGCCAGCGTGCCGCGCAAATCGATCCAAGAGTTTGAGAAGGTTTATCCCTTTGGCTGGTTGGGCGTTTTGTCAGACACCCCGCCCGTGCATGAAGAGCTGATTTATGCCAACAGCTCACGCGGCTTCGCCCTGTGCTCGCAACGCAGCCTCACNCGCAGCCGCTACTACTTGCAAGTGCCTTTGACCGACAAAGTGGAGCAGTGGAGCGACGACGCCTTTTGGGGCGAGCTGCGCAACCGCCTCGACCCTGAAGCACGCGACAACTTGGTGACG
>JGI25913J50563_1000260_pt1 | contig 10376 bp, 8 predicted proteins | sample LauGreSp1BDMLBSN_2_FD_50563 | JGI IMG/M metagenome (IMG submission 50563)
AGATTACCAAAATTCTACAGCCAAAAATAGGTTCACAGAAGAGGTAGAACCGATTAACATTCCAAAATCGAATGTGTTGATTTATTATTTAGAGGATGGCTCTAAAATTTGTGCGCGTCCTAGCGGAACCGAACCAAAAATAAAATTCTATTTTAGTGTAAATGCGCCTTTAGATGCTTAGATGCAATAGAAAATGCTACAGAAGTAGAAAAAGAATTAGACGAAAAAATTAAAAATATAATTGCTGCTATGCAGTTGAAATAATGGACGAAAATCTTAAGAAAATATTTCCTTTTATAAAACCTTATAAATTCCATGTGGTTTGGAATGTGGTTTACAATATTTTATATGCGCTTTTTAGTACGTTGTCTTTCATCGCTTTAATACCGATGATGCAAGTATTGTTTGCACAAGCAGAAAAAATAACCCAAAAACCTACTTACACTTCTATTTGGGAAATAGTAAATTTTACAAAACAATATCTATATTATTATATCACCGAATTAGAAAAAAATAATGGACCACAATATGCTTTACTTCTAGTTGTAGTACTTATCATTATTACTTTCTTGCTGAAAAATTTATTTAATTATTTAGCATCCAATCATTTAATGCATTTAAAAAATGGTGTGTTAAAAGATTTGCGAAATACGATGTACAACAAAATCATCGATTTGCCCATTTCTTATTATTCAGAAAAAAGAAAAGGAGATATTATGGCTAGGATGTTGGGCGATGTTGGAGAAGTTCAAAATTCGTTTTTTTCGATCTTAGAATTGATTGTAAAAGAACCAATGACCATTATTTTCACAATAGCAGCAATGTTTGCTATTAGTGTAAAATTAACCATTTTTGTTTTTATTTTTATTCCTATCTCAGGATATATCATTTCATTGATTGGGAAATCTTTGAAATCCAAATCTCAAAGTCTCCAATACGAAGGAGGGTATTTAATCTCCATAGTAGAAGAAAGTCTTTCTGGATTAAAAGTAGTTAAAAGTTATAATGCCGAAAATAGTTTTAAGAGAAGATTCAATGATTCGGTTGATAGATTACTGAAATTATCCAATAGTATTGGCAGAAAGAACAATTTAGCCTCTCCATTTAGTGAGTTTATGGGTATTATTGTAATTGCTGTACTGTTATGGTTTGGTGGAAATATGGTTCTTGTAGACACACTTCCAAATGGAAAAGCAATCTTAGAAGGCGCGCAATTTTTAGCCTATATGGGATTAGCCTATAATATCTTAACTCCTGCAAAAGCTATTTCAAAAGCAACCTATTCAGTAAAAAGTGGCATGGCAGCGGCGCAACGCGTTTTTGAAGTTTTAGAAGTTGAAAACGCTATCACCGATAAACCAAATGCTATTGTAAAAGCATCTTTTGATACCGAAATTACAATTGAAAATATTAATTTCAAATACGAAGAAGAAAACGTGTTAAAGAATTTTTCTTTGCACGTTCCTAAAGGAAAAACGGTTGCATTAGTAGGGCAATCGGGAAGTGGAAAAAGTACAATTGCCAATTTATTAACTCGTTTTTATGATGTTCAAGAAGGTACTATCAAAATTGACGGCACCGATATTAAAGACATGACGATGAATTCCCTTCGTCACTTATTAGGTTTAGTGACACAAGATTCGATTCTTTTTAACGATACTATCAAAAATAATATCCTTATTGGAAAAGAAAATGCTACCGATGAGGAAATCATGGATGCATTGAAAGTGGCTAACGCTTATGAGTTTGTTAATGATTTGCCAAATGGAATCTATACTAACATTGGTGATGCAGGAAACAAACTTTCGGGTGGACAAAAACAACGATTGAACATTGCCCGAGCAGTATTGAAAAATCCACCAATTATGATTTTGGACGAAGCTACTTCGGCATTGGATACCGAAAGCGAAAAATTTGTTCAGGTTGCATTAGAAAATATGATGCAAAACAGAACTTCAATTGTTATTGCGCACCGTCTTTCTACCATTCAAAAAGCAGATAAAATTGTGGTAATGCACCGTGGGGAGATTGTAGAGCAAGGAACCCATGACGAATTAATAGTCCTCAACGGAACCTATTCTAAATTAGTGATGATGCAAAGTTTTGAATAAATGTAAATGTATACCAACAATCCAAATATTACACTTCCTGAGGATCCAGACACAATAGTTTGGAAGTATTTGGATTTGTCAAAATTTTTGGATTTACTAATTTCAAAAAAATTATTCATGTCCCGTTCGGATAAATTTGAAGACCAATACGAAGGGACATTTAGCGAACCAACTTTTGAAGAAATTAAAAAATTATCAGCAAACAATCCAGAGTTTTTAGATTTCTACAAATCGCACCGGGAGAAAGTAGTAGTGAGTAGTTGGCACATTAACGAATACGAATCGTTTGCCATGTGGCAAATATTTACCCAAAACAGTGAAGGTATCGCCATTCAATCTACCATTGGAAGATTGCAAAAAGCACTACAAACGGAAAAGGAATTTAATCAATATATAGGTGAAGTAAATTATATTGATTACAAAAAAGAATACATTCCGTTTGACGATATGTTTTTTCCGTTTTTGTTTAAACGAAAAAGTTTTCAATACGAAAGAGAAGTTCGAATACTATCGGATTTACACGATAAAGATATTAAAATCAACGATGGTCTAAAGATTAATGTGGACCTTAACCAATTGATTGAAAAAATCTACATCCATCCAAAATCAGAAAACTGGTATAAAAAATTAGTTATCGAGTTGGTTTCGAAATTGGATTTTGATTTTGAAATAGAAAAATCCGATTTGGAAAGTGATATTTTAATTTAGTTCACCGGAAAATATTCCTGNACTTTCCANTCTTTTGAAAGTAAATCTAAAAAGTGATAATGCACTTTATCCTCTTTATCAAAAGCCCCATTTTTATTGATATCCTCAATGGTTCTAAAATACAATCTAGAGGTAGATTCCATACAATTCCAATCAATTAACTCCTGAAGATCTTGTGATAATTTAGTGAAATTAGATCCATTGATTGCACTTATATAAAGCGTCTTAATATCGTTACTATCTATTTTTCCGTCCTTGTTAGTATCCGCATCCGCAAGAGTATAAACCAAAAACTGTTTCTTAGTTTTATCGGCAGTATTCTTTAAATAAGTAGCAGTTTCAATTAAAATCTGTTTATCCGTTAAGGATTTAATAGAATCTTTTCCAATTTCTTGGAATTTAATATTTTGCAAATAACCCGTAATTTCAAATTCTCTATTATCGGATACTGCAAAACTTTGTTGCGATTCGCCTTTGGAAGAGGAAGAATCGTAAGCAACATTTTTATCTCTACTGTAAATACTCAAATCGCCAATTGGATGAATAAGAATATTAGTTCCACTGAAATTAATTGGCAAATCAGCTACTTTTATAGAAGACGCATCCGTTTTCGCAACTGGTTTTGCTTTAGCATTGGTATCGTAAGAAACTTTGGGAGTTTCTTTTTCTTGTTTGCAACTCACTAAAAGCACAATAACGGAAAGGAAAATATAGTTGGATATGTTTTTCATTGGTAACTTATTAAACATCAAATTTAGTGAAATTTACAATCTTGCAGTCAATTTTACATTAAAAACTCGTGTTGTCATATAATTCGGAATTCCATATTGACTCTTAGTATAGGCATCACGAACCCAAGTATTGGTAATTGCATTTTGATTATTGAACATATTATAAATTTCAAAACCAAGAGACAAATCGTTGAATTTTTTCAACCAATGCCCTTCGGGACGTTCGTTATTTTTTTCGGTAAATAAGTAAGAAAATCCAACATCCGCACGACGATAATCGCGCAAACGACTTTGGTATTGATAAGCATCCGCATACGAAGGAGAACCTCCGGGCAAACCAGTATTATAGGTTAAATTCAAATACAATTTCACGTTAGGAATGTTGGGCATATAATCTTGAAATAAGATTCCGAATTTCAATCGTTGGTCGGTTGGACGAGCAATATAGCCTCTATCATCTTGGTTTTCTTCGGTTTTCATGTATCCGAAACTAAACCAAGATTCGGTTCCAGGAACAAAAGCACCATTCAATCTACAATCAAATCCGTAAGCATAGGCAACAGCATCATTATTGGCACGGTAACGTATTCTCACATTTTCTAAAGTATAAGTGTTTACATCACTCATTGTTTTATAATAGGCCTCACTTACCAACTTAAATGGTCGGTTCCACATTTTGAAATTATAGTCGTTGCTCAACACAAAATGTATTGATTTTTGCGCTTTCACATTTGGATTTACTGCGCCATATTGATCGCGTAATTCTCTGTAAAATGGTGGTTGGTAATAAAATCCTGTCGAAAAACGGAAAATCATATCTTTTTCCCAATCGGGTTTTAGAGAAACTTGTGCTCTCGGACTAAAAACGGTTTGACTTTTAGCATCGGTAATTGCNCCACCAGAAACCAACCAATTTTGTGCTCTAACTCCAGCATTCAACCACAATTGGTTGTCCCCTAAATTAGTCTTGGTGCTCCATTGGGCATAACCTGAAAATCGATTGATGTTTACAAAATTCAACGCACGCACATTTTGATAAGGCACTAAAGGCCCAACATAAGGATTATATGGCTGATCGTTATGCGGTAAATTTACAATTGGAGGTTGAATAGAAAATCCAGCAGAATCAATAACTTCCCATTCTACAATACGATCGCGAATACTTTCATGAGTGTACTTTAATCCCCAATCCAATTGAAATTTTTTCTTGAAATTGTGATTCCCTTTTACTTCGGCATTAACAATTACGGCATCCAAATCGTTTCGCGCATGGTTCAATTGCGAACCTATAGCGCGATTGTACGTTACATTTCCAAAAGTTTCTGAACCAATATTAGAATCTACTTCGCCCAAATAATAGGCGGCATCAATATCAAAATGCTCCTGCTCTTGGGTATGATACGCCGAAGCTATAGCCTTATAAGTGCTTGTTTCATTAGCTATAAAATTGGTCTTGAATGCACCAAAATAGGTTTGGTATTGGTCTTTCTCTTGCCCTTCGTAAAAAACTTGAAGTGCTATAGGATCATTTAAAGTTCCAAAATTTGTTTGACGCGTTAAGGGTTGGTAGCTGTATTTATTTTGTGAGATATTTCCCAATAAGCTAAATTGCAATCTTTTGGAAGCATTAAAATTAATGTTCGTTTGAATATCGGCAAAGGTAGGCTTGTAATTGGATTGTGTTTCTTGGCTGTTTACCAACAGAGAGTTGTTTCTATAACGAATACCTGTAATGGCACTCCATTTTTTGTTTTTAGAAATCCCTTCGGCAGAAACACTTCCGCCCAACAAACTAGCTTCTAAAGAAGCGCCAAATTTGGTTGGCTTTCTATAGGTAATATCCAAAACAGACGACATTTTATCGCCATATTTTGCTTGAAAACCTCCTGCAGAAAAATCAATATTTTGAATTAAATCGGAATTGGTAAAACTCAATCCTTCTTGTTGCCCAGAGCGCACTAAAAACGGGCGGTAAATTTCAATTTCGTTTACATAAACTAAATTCTCATCGTAGTTCCCACCACGAACCGAATATTGCGAACTTAATTCGGTATTGGAAGTTACTCCCTGCAAGGTTTTAATAATGCCTTCTACCCCACCTGACAAACTTGGAACTCGTCTTATTACTTCCGTATCAATGCTAACAATTCCTTGCACTCTTTTTCTACTGCTGGTAATTACAACATCTTCCAATTGTTCATTTTTAGAACTCATAATCGGATTGTAATCTAAAACTTCCTTGGGTTTTAATTGAAAAGTAGCCGTAATACTTTTTAAAGAAATATGGGTATAAACCAATACTATTTTTTGATTGGAAGGGATTTCAATGACATAAAATCCATTGGAATTAGTTACCGAGGATTTACTTTGGTAACTTACATTAACACCTTCAACAGGTTTTTTATTTTCATCTAAAACGATACCGGTAACTTTTGCATTTTGAGCAAATACCGCTAGACTCATTAGAAAAAAAAGAAGCGATAAAACTTTATTTTTTGTTTTCAAAAGGATTGTATTATTTTTGACTTCTATTAAATTGCGTTTCAAAGATAGTAGAATTTCCTACATTATCGGTTACTATCACTTTCAATTTATTGGCGCCTTCTAACAACAGATTATCCTTAAAAACATGCGTAATCTTATTCAGTTTTGGTTCGTATTCAAACAAAACCCAAACGTCATTAAGGTAACCGTTGTAAGATTTTATACCCGATAAATTATCCGAAACAGAAAGACTGACACTTTTTTGAGACGTAATCCATTTACCCTCTATACTTTTTGCAATTTTAATAATTGGTGCAATAGTATCTTTAATTAATGTGAACTGTCCTAATGTTTTAGTTCTACAAGTAAACGTATTACCTACTAGTTTTGTTGTATTATAGTTCCATTTTTTTCCATATAACGAGGCTAGAAACATTTTTTTCTTATCTTCATCGGAAGAAATTGTATCTACAACAGTTATAATAAAATTAGAATGGGCAGGGACCGTGTCGTCGTGTAAATACAATATATTGTTTTTAACATCAAAATTTAAATAAAAATCATCGTAAAAAGTTCCCGCAGGAAAGGAAACTGAGAAATTTTCTTTTTCAAAAATGGCATCTACTTTGGCCTTTACAAAAAATTTAGTTGCTTTTGTTGGATTCAAAACTGTAGCAGCCTGTTTAGAATACTGAATAGGAATAGTTATTATTGTTTTATTCTGAAAAAAATCTGATACTTCCACTCTTTGCATTCCGGTAAAATTTGGAACAACGTTGTAAATTCCATTACCAACATTTTGGTAAATGTTACTCCAGTTATAAGAATTTTTCATAAATAATTTTTGTACCCTTTGGTGTGTTTTTTTATACCTATAATAATCAATGAAAGCATTTACATAACGACCTTCATCAAACACCATTTGATCCAATTCATAACCAAAAATTGGTATGCCATTTGAAATTAATTGCAATTTATAAATTCCATTAGCATTATAAGAAACATCATCTAAATCAATAGAAATGATTCCGAAACCGATTCTACCAGTTGCTTCAACTTTTTCTGCAAGATAGGTGCCATCTTTTTGCAAAGATAAATTTAAAATAACAGGTATTTTAGATTCATTAGCTATAGAATTTTCGTCTATAGGATACACTAAAAGATTAGAAACCACCGGGCTTTTAGTGTCTTTTAATTCCAATCCAAAAAACAAGGGATTAATAATTTTTTCGGTTTTACTATCTCTAAATTCAAAATGCAAATGTGGTCCTTCTGATCCACCAGTATTTCCAGACAAGGCTATAATTTGCCCTCTCTTAACTGGTAATTCATTCGGTTTAAAATAGGCCTCAATTTCATAATTCTTAGCAGAATATTGTAGTTCTTCAATTTTTTCTTGAAGGATACCAACGGCTTTTTGTAAATGTCCATAAACTGTAGTATAGCCATTGGGATGAGTAATATAAATAGCTTTACCGTACCCTCCAGTAGAAATTTTTATACGAGAAACATAACCCTCGGCAGCAGTATGAACATTAAGTCCTTCACGTTGATTCGTTTTAAAATCGAAACCGGCATGAAAATGATTTGGTCGGAGTTCTCCAAAATTACCCGATAATTGCATCGGAATTTCCAAAGGCATTGAAAAAAAATCTTTAGGATAATTATTTTGACCGAAACAGACTAGCGATATTAAAAAAAAATAAGTAAAATATCTCATGGAAAAAGGATTTTTGCTAAATTATGAATTACTGAAGATATAAAAAAATCTTCAAAAAAATAAATTTTCAACTACCTATTTTACAAAAAGTTATAGTTAATTGAAAAAATAAATTTTTTTTTTAGCAAAAAATATTGCTTTAATAGAATAGGAATTATAAATTTGTAAGATTAAGTATAGAATATTGTTATAGATGAGTGAAATTACGGAAATAATGGATACTCTTGAAAATAAAATTCAGAAACTGTTTACTAAAATAATCAGTTTAGAAGAAAAAAATCAAGTGTTACAAAAAGAAATAACCATTTCTGTGGCTTCCCTACAAAATCAAAATTTAGTAATGGAAACACTAAAAAAAGATATAGAGTCTTTAAAAATAACAAATTCATTACTTGGCAGTGAAGAGTATAAAAGAGATACCAAGCTTAAAATAAATTCATTAATTCGTGAAATTGATTACTGTATTGCACAGATAGCAGATTAAAACTATGAATGAAAAGCTTAAAATTAAAATATCAATTGCGGATAGAGTTTACCCATTAACGGTAGAAATGTCGCAGGAAGAAGGACTGCGAAGTGCTTCTAAAAAAATTGATGGAATGATAAAGCAATTTGAAGAAAATTATGCTGTTCGTGACAAGCAAGACGTTTTGGCTATGTGCGCCTTACAATTTGCTTCTCAATTAGAACAAAAAAACGTAGATAATTCTATTGATGGAACCGAATCAATAGAACGATTGACAAAAATTAATGAATTATTAGACCAATATCTCAAATAATAGTACAAAAAAAACGTTCTTTTAAATAAGCTAAAAATACTGCCTACATTAGTTCATTTTTGGTAAACTCAACACTAACAAATTAAAATGAGTGAATCATCGCTTCTAAAGTACGCCCTCTTTATGTGGGAAACTTGAACAGCGAGTTAACTCAAAACTTGTCTTTACGAGTTTATACAAGCAATTAATGTAGGTTTTTTTTATATATAAATTTTTTAAACAACCATGGACATAGTATCTATAATTATCGGAATAGTAGGCGGATTAGTAGGTGGATTTGCAATATCAAAAGTATTGGAAAAAAGCAACATCTCTAACCTATTAAAAAACGCAAAAAAAGAAGCAGCTTCAATATTGAAAGATGCTAACCTCGAAGGCGAAAACATTAAAAAAGACAAATTACTTCAAGCTAAAGAAAAGTTTTTGGAATTAAAATCCGAACATGAAACTGACATTTTATCGAAAGATAAAAAAATGGCCGAAGTAGAAAAGAGAATTAGAGATAAAGAATCTCAAATTTCAAGTGAATTATCTAAAGCTAAAAAAATCAATGACGATTTTGAAGCTAAAACCATTGAATACAATTCTAAGATTGAAGTCTTAGACAAAAAGTACCAAGAGGTTGAAAAAATGCACAAAAGCCAAGTAGAACAACTAGAGGTTATTTCTGGTCTTTCTGCAGAAGATGCTAAGGAACAATTGGTAGAAAGCCTTAAGGCAGAAGCCAAAACTAAAGCAATGGCACACATTCAAGAAACCATTGAAGAATCTAAACTAACTGCACAACAAGAAGCCAAAAAAATTATAATAAGCACTATCCAACGTGTTGGAACAGAAGAAGCAGTAGAAAATTGCGTTTCTGTTTTCAATATTGAATCGGATGATGTTAAAGGTAGAATCATTGGTCGTGAAGGTAGAAACATTCGCGCACTAGAAGCTGCAACAGGTGTTGAAATAATTGTTGACGATACTCCAGAAGCGATTATTCTTTCTTGTTTTGACCCTGTTAGAAGAGAAATAGCTAGACTTTCGTTGCATAAATTAGTTACCGATGGTCGTATTCACCCAGCTAGAATTGAAGAGGTAGTTGCTAAAACTACGAAACAAATTGATGATGAAATTATTGAAGTTGGTAAACGGACTGTTATCGATTTAGGAATTCACGGATTGCATCCAGAATTGATAAAAACTATTGGTAGAATGAAATACCGTTCTTCTTATGGTCAGAATTTATTGCAACACTCTCGTGAAGTTTCTAAACTTTGTGGAATCATGGCAGCTGAATTAGGCTTGAACGTAAAACTTGCAAAACGTGCTGGATTACTTCACGATATTGGTAAAGTTCCAGATGCAGAAAGCGATTTGCCTCACGCATTGTTAGGTATGCAATGGGCGGAAAAATATGGTGAAAAAGAAGAAGTATGTAATGCAATTGGAGCCCACCACGACGAAATTGAAATGAAATATTTAATTTCTCCAATCATTCAGGTTTGTGATGCTATATCTGGAGCTAGACCGGGCGCTCGTCGTCAAGTTTTAGATTCGTATATTCAACGTTTGAAAGATTTAGAAGAAATTGCTTTCGGATTTAATGGAGTGAAAAATGCTTATGCTATCCAAGCAGGACGTGAATTACGTGTTATTGTAGAAAGTGAAAAAGTAAGTGACGATATGGCTTCTAGTCTATCATTTGAAATATCTCAAAAAATTCAAACCGAAATGACCTATCCAGGTCAAGTGAAAATTACAGTAATTAGAGAAACTAGAGCAGTAAATATCGCAAAATAATTAGTTAAGCTATTACTATAAAATTCAAAAGCTTGTCCTAACCGACAAGCTTTTT
>JGI25913J50563_1000265_pt1 | contig 10344 bp, 9 predicted proteins | sample LauGreSp1BDMLBSN_2_FD_50563 | JGI IMG/M metagenome (IMG submission 50563)
CCAGAGCGTTTCAAGATGTGTCCAAGGTCGCCCAACAAACCATCGCTCACATCAATCGCAGCGTTGGCCACGGCGCGCAATGCGATGCCCAGCGCTACGCGCGGTGAGGGTTGCTCCATGCGCACGCGGGCTTGCTCAAACGCTTCGCCTGACAAGGACTGCGTGCCGCGAAACACTTCCAGTGCCAAGCGTGCATCGCCCACGGTGCCNCTGATGTAAATGTCATCACCCACTTGTGCGTTTTGGCGCAGCAGCGCATCGCCTGGGGGTACTTCGCCAAACACAGTGATGCAAATGTTCAGTGGGCCTTGGGTGGTGTCGCCGCCCACCAGCTCGCAGCCGTGGGCATCGGCCAAGCGCAGCAAGCCGCCAGAGAAACCAGCCAGCCATGCTTCGTCCACGCGGGGCAGTGAGAGGGCCAGCGTGAAGGCCAAGGGCTCGGCACCCACAGCGGCCAAATCGCTCAGGTTCACAGCCAAGGCTTTGTGGCCCAAGCGGGCGGGGTCAACTGTGCTTAAAAAGTGGCGACCTTCCACCAACATGTCACTGGACACGGCCAGTTGCATACCGCGTGTGGGGTTCAGCAGGGCGCAATCGTCGCCCACGCCGAGTGCCGCTTTGTGTGTGGGGCGCTTGAAGTAGCGCTCGATCAGGTCAAATTCGCCCATGGCCGTCTGTGCTGATTGGTCAGTGCAAATTACGCTTGCCCGGCACGTCGCTCAGGGCGTCGAGCACAAACATGGGAATGTCCACATCAAACTTCTCGCCGTCTTCGGCCACGCAAAAGTAGCTGCCGTGCATGGTGCCCGTGGCCGTGCGCAGACGCGTGCCGCTGGTGTACTCAAACTGCTCGCCGGGTTGCAGCAAAGGTTGGTGGCCCACCACGCCCAAGCCTTTGATTTTTTCGTGCATGCCCTCGGAGTCGTTCACATTCCACGTGCGCGAGATGAGTTGGGCCGCGACATCCCCCACATTCGTGATGGTGATCGTGTAGGCGAAGGTGTACAAACCGCCGTCTGGGTCTGATTGCTCAGACAGGTATTGCGGATGAACTTCGACTTGGAATTTGTAGCGTGACATGAGGTGATTTTGGCCTAAGCCAGCCACCCTGCGGCGAGGGTGAAATAATCACCCCATGACCAGCCTACGCCCCCCATTCAACATCGCCCCTTCCATCCTGTCTGCCGACTTCGCCCGCTTGGGTGAAGAGGTGAAAAACGTCATCGCCGCTGGCGCTGATTGGATTCACTTTGACGTGATGGACAACCACTATGTGCCCAACCTCACGTTCGGCCCCATGATCTGCCAAGCCTTGAAACCGCATGCCAAAACGCCAGCGGGCGTGGCGGTGCCGATTGATGTGCATTTGATGATCTCGCCCGTGGACAGCTTGGCCGCAGCGTTTGCCGACGCTGGCGCGGACTACATCAGCTTTCACCCAGACGCGAGTGCCCATGTGCATCGCAGCATTCAAGCCATCTCTAACAAGGGCGTCAAGGCAGGCTTGGTGTTCAACCCCGCCGAATCGTTGGATGTGTTGAACTGGACGATTGACGAAATTGACCTCATCCTCATCATGAGCGTCAACCCCGGCTTTGGTGGCCAAAGCTTCATCGACTCCGCCTTGCGCAAAGTCGAGCAAGCCCGCAAGTTGATCGATGCCAGCGGCCGCGATATTCGTTTGGAAGTCGATGGTGGCATCAAGCCCGACAACATCCGCCAAGTCGCCGATGCCGGTGCCGACACCTTCGTGGCAGGCAGTGCGATTTTTGGCAAACCCGACTACCAAGCGGTGATTGACCAAATGCGCGTGGCGTTGGCTTAATCCGTCCGCCGTCGACAACGCCCCAGCCAGCATGACTGCCACCCTTATTAGCACGCCCTCGCGCTTGAGTCGCATCAAGGCGTGGGCGCGTGGCGTCAAGCGCGATGTGGTGACCGTTTACTTCGCCGCACGCGACCCAGCGGCCCCCATGGGCATGCGCATCTTGGCGGCCTTGGTGGCGGCCTACGCGCTGAGCCCGATTGATTTGATTCCAGACTTCATCCCCGTCTTGGGCTATTTGGATGACTTGCTCATCGTGCCGCTCGGTTTGCTGCTGGTCATGCGTTGGATGCCTGACGAGGTGCTGGCCAACGCCCGCATCAAAGCCGACACCCTGTTGGCCAAACCGCGCAGCTTTTTTGCGGCGGCTTGCTTTGTGGTGATCTGGGCTGCACTCGGGTTTTACCTGGTACGCTGGATGCTCTGAGCGGGATTTATTCCCTACTTATTTCGATTCGAACCGTCTAAATTCGTCCTCAAGTTTTGAAGGTGTCGGGCCTTTGATGTTTGGTTTTGATTTTTAAAAAAGTTCGTATGACAAAGCTTCGCCCCTCTCTGGTTTCTTTGGCTGTGATGGCCATGTGCGCGGGCGCTAACGCCTGGGCGCAAGACGCCGCAGAGTTGGCTGTGGTCACCATCGTGGGCACCATGCCCATCCCCAGTATTTCGCAGCCTTTGTCTGAAATTGCTTCTGCCGTGCAAACGGCCAACAGCACCGACCTAGCCAACAGCCAAGCCTTGGATTTGTCCAGCTTCATGAACCAACGCTTGGGCGGTGTGTATGTGAACGAGGTGCAAGGCAACCCCCATCAAATGGATGTGAACTTCCGTGGCTTCACCGCCTCACCCTTGCTGGGTACGCCGCAAGGTTTGTCGGTGTACATGGACGGCGTGCGCATGAACCAGCCCTTTGGCGATGTGGTGAGCTGGGATTTGATGCCCCGCTCCGCCATCTCCCACATGACGCTGATGCCCGGCTCTAACCCGATGTTTGGCTTGAACACATTGGGCGGCGCTTTGGCGGTGCAAAGCAAATCCGGTTTGAGCCACCCCGGCACATCGGTGCAAACCACCATCGGTTCAAACCAACGCCGCTCCGTCGAAATGGCGCATGGCGGTCGCAACGACAAAGGACTGCACTGGTTTGTCACGGGTAATGCCTTCAACGAAGAGGGCTGGCGCGAAGCTTCGCCTTCTCGCGTGCGCCAAGTGTTTGGCAAGCTGGGTTGGAAAGACGGCGCATCAGACGTGACTTTGAGTTTGAGCCACGCTGGTAACGCGCTCACGGGTAACGGCATGCAAGAAGAGCGCATGCTGGCCAATGACTACCGCAGCGTCTACACCAAGCCGGACGAAACCAACAACCGTTCAACACTGCTCAACCTCACCGGCAAACATGCGTTGAGCGACACGACCCTTTTGGCTGGCAATGCTTACTACCGGACGATGCGGACACACACATTCAACGGGAATGTGAACGATGGTGCTTTAGCGACAAACTTTGTAAATGGTGAGTTATTTCCCCGCGCTGATTGTCTCCAAGAGGTGCAGGGCGGTCAGCCGAACGATGCGGACGAAAAATGCACCGGCATGATCAACCGGACCAGTACAAAGCAAAAAAATTATGGGTTTTCAGGCCAGTTGACGTTGTTAGATAACGTGTTCGACATGCGCAACCAGTTCACGACCGGCCTTGGATACGACACCAACCGAACCGAATTCAAACAATCCGGCGAATATGGTTACATCAACCCAGATCGTTCGATCACGGGCGTGCAGCAATTCGAAGAAGACGCGGATGTGCATTTGAAAGGCAAAGCGAGCACTTGGAGTGTGTTTGCAACAGACACAGTTTCTATTCAGGATCGTTGGCATGTGACCATGTCGGGCCGTTACAACCGCACACACATCGTCAACGCCGACCAAATCTTGCCGGGTGGCGGCGCTGGCTCGTTGGACGGCAACCAAGTATTTCAGCGCTTCAACCCAGCGATTGGAACCACCTACGTTTGGACGCCCGCTTTGAATGCCTACTTGGGTTACAACGAAGGCAGCCGCACGCCCACGTCCATCGAACTCGGCTGTGCTGACCCAGCCAACCCTTGCAAGCTGCCCAANGCAATGGCGGGCGATCCGCCTTTGAAACAAGTCGTCACCAAAACATGGGAAGCCGGTNTGCGCGGCGCCCTCTCTCGCCAAACGCAGTGGACGGCTGGCGTGTTCCATGCGCAAAGCACGGATGACATTTTGTTTGTGGCCTCAGGCGTACCTGGCCAAGGTTATTTTCAAAATTTCGGTAAAACCTTGCGGCAAGGTTTGGAGCTGGGATTGAACAGCCAGCAAGGCGCGTTGAAGCTTGCAACCCACTACACCTGGCTCAACGCAACGTTCCAAACTGCGGAGCAGTTGGGGGGCCAATCAAACAGTGCCAACACGGGCGGGACNATCGGCATCAAGCCTGGCAACACCATTCCTTTGACGCCAAGCCACATACTGAAATTTCACGCGGACTACGCGTGGACCGATGCGTGGAACACCGGTCTAAGCATGACGGCTTTCAGCAGCATGTATGCACGCGGCAATGAAAACAACCAACACACGGCGAACGGCGGTAGTTACTTGGGCTCTGGTCGCACAACGGGCTACGCAGTGTTTAATTTCAATGCGGGTTATAAGGCCACCAAAGACACCAAGTGGATGCTGAATGTGATGAACATATTTAACCGTCAATACGCGACCGCCGCTCAGTTGGGTCCTGCCGCGTTCACCGCAAATGGTGGTGCATATGCGGCGAACGCAAATCAGAAATCAATGTTCGTCGCTCCCGGCGCCCCTCGCAGTGTGTGGCTGAGCCTAGGCCACAGCTTCAATTGACGTAGCGGTCGATCAACTGGTGGCGCTGGGCCATGTGGACCAACGCTGCTGTGTTGTGCACAGCCAGTTTGTCTTTGATTTGCGTTTGGTTGTTGGCCACGGTTTTGAGGCTGATGTTCAGGCGCTCTGCGCAGTCGGCTGCCGTGCAGCCTTGTGCCAGCAAGCGCCAAATTTCTAGCTCGCGCAAGGTGAGCTGGGCAATGCGATCGGCCTCGTCATTGGTTCCTTGGTTGACTTGGGGCAGCGACAAATCGTCGCTCAAATAGCGTNGCCCGCTGAAGGCCGATTTGACGCCTGTGACNAAATTCTCAGGCGGCGAGTTTTTGGTGACAAAGCCCATGGCGCCACCCTCTAAGGCGCTGCGTACCAAGTGGTGTCCGTCGTACATGCTGCACATCAGCACCTTGGCATCGCCATGGCGCAGCTTGATTTTGCGCAACAGCTCTAGCCCACCGACGGGAGGCATCGAGATGTCCGAGATGGTCACATCGGGCTGATGCTGCAAATACGAGGTGTAGCCAGACGTGGCGCATCCCGCTTCGGCCACGACAGTGATGTCACCGGCCTGTTCAAGAAAGCGGGCATAGCCAGCGCGAACCACGGGATGGTCATCGACCAATAAAACACGAATCATGGTTGTGCCTTCTAGAGCGGAACTTGCACATGGATGCGCAACCCTGGCTGCGCATCTTCAAAATGGATGTGGCCTTGCAGGCTGGCAATGCGCTCGCGCATGCCGGTCAAACCGAGACCGTGTCTGCCACTGTGGGTTTGCTGCAAACCTCGGCCGTTGTCTGTGATGGAAAGGGTCAGCACATTTTGGTTGATCTGTAGCCCAATCCAGACCTGTGTGGCATGCGCGTGCTTGGCAATGTTGGTCAAGGCTTCCTGCGTCACACGGTACAGGCTTGTGCAGAGGTGATCGGGAAGGTCATCTCGCAATTCGTGAATGAGGGTGTGGCACTCGATGTGCCCGTGTTGCTGCCAGCTGTCGCACAGCTCACGCAGACTGGCTTCAAATCCGAGGCTGTCTAAATTTGGAGGCCGCAAGCGTTTCAAGATGTCACGCGCCAAGCTGTGCATGCGCAATGACGATTGATCAATGCGTTGCGCCGCAGCGAGCGCTGCCTCAGGGTCGCTGTGTATCGCTTTTGCGATGTAGGCGGCTTCAATGCGCAGTGCGGTGCAGGCTTGGCCGACCTCGTCGTGCAGCTCTTGCGACAAGACGCGGCGTTCATCCTCTTGTGCGGTCATCAAGCGTTGCGTGAGGTGGCGGTTGGCAGTGAGCAAGTCAGAGGCTTCGGCGATGCGTCTGAATGCAAACCAAGCCAGACCGATCGACAAGATCAGCAGCGTCAATGGCACTTCATCCAGTTGAAAGCGCTCATGGCTTTGTAGCCAATACGCCACCGTTTCCGACAGCTCTATTTTCATGGCGAGCAACCAAAATATGCCGACGATCATCAGCACGCGAACCAAGTCGCGCAGGGCGGGTGACGTGGCTGCGAGCCTCATAGCCCCATGCGTTTCAAAACACCATCACGACGCAGCGCGTGCCATAGTGCAGCCAAGATGTGTGCGGCAATTGCGAACATGAAGGCATAGCTGGTGGCGGTATGAGTGGCGCCAAAAACCTCCTTCAAATCCGCAGAGGGTTCCCACAGTCGCGGCAAAGGCGTGCCAAAAAATTTGATGGGATAAGGTGTGAAGCTTGAGCCAAAAAAACCACTCAACGGCATGGCCACCATGCAGGCATAAAGCAAGGCGTGGTTTGCAGAGGCGGCCCAAGTTTGCCAACTCGGCAGGTCTGCAGGCAATTCAGGCGGACGATGGGTCAAGCGCCAAAGGCCGCGCAGCACGATGAGCAGGCCCAACACCATGCCCATGGATTTGTGCCAGTTGAACCATTCGGCGCGAATGCCTGGCGGAGATTTGGGAATGTCGCCCATCCACACGCCTAGGCCGAGTTGGTAGAGCAGGCCAACCGCCAAAAGCCAATGCAGCGCAATGGCGATGTGTGTGTAGCGTGACGTCGGTTCTGCCGTTTCAAGGGCGTGCGTGTTGTCTTCCATGAATTACTTTCGGCAGGGGTACATCAATTGGCGGCAGCGCCCCAAGGCAATTTGCCAACAGCAATCGTGCTGATGGGGGTAAATGCGTTGGCATCAATCACATGGACGGCATGGCTGCGGCCCGCTGCCACATACAACTTTGAGCCGTCTGGGCTGATGGCCATGTTCCATGGACGCAGACCCACAGGGACTTTGGTGTGCACGGTAAAACTGCGGGTGTCGATCACAGCCACATTGGCGTCTCCACCGTTGGTGGCAAATAACCACTGGCCATTGGGATGCATCGTCACGCCGTTGGTTCGCGCACCGACGGACAGTGCGCTTTTGACGCTGAGCTTTTGCATGTCAATGGCGACGAGCAAGCTGTCGGTTTCTACCGCGACGTAGGCGGTGTTGCCATCAGGGCTGAAGGCAATGCCACGCGGACGGTTGCCCACACGAATGCTTGCGATTTGTTTGCGGGCGGTCACGTCAAGCACATCCACCTGATCTGCTTCTTCTGCTGACACCAGCATGCGTTTGCCATCTGGGCTGAACACGGCATGCTCTGGGTTTTTACCTTGGACCGCAATGTCAAATGCAATCTTCCAATTGGCGATTGAGGCAAAGCTCACGCTGTTGCTGCCCTCGTTGGCAATGGCCAGCCACTGACCATCGGGGGAGCAATACACCGCCTCGGGCGAGTCGCCGAGGGTCAAAGTTTTGCTGACCTTGCCTGTGCGTGTGTCGATCGCTTGCAGCTGCGAATCTTTTTGGTTGCTCACATACAAGTGCGCGTCGTTTTTGCACAGTGCGACACCGCGAGGCTTGCCACCCGTGTCAATGGTTTGCAGCACTGCTTGTGTTTTGCTGTCGATGACAGACACACTGCCGCTGCCTTCGTTGGTGACGAAGACTTGATCCGCTGCGAACGCGGCTTGGGCCAGTGCCGCTGAAATGCACAAGCTGGCAAGGTGAATGTGAAGCTTCATGGCGAGGTTCTTTTAAAGTGGGATTTGGCTTTGCACACCCATCACCCAAGAGCGGGGCAGGCCGGGTTCGAAGTATTGCTTGGATGATTGGTTGACGATCACCGAGCTGATGCTGTCTTTGTTGGTCAAGTTGTCGACGCCGATGTAGCCCTCAACCCTTGCAGGCCCTACTTGGTAGCGTTGACGGACACGGGCATTCAATTGGCTAAAGCCGGGTGCCAAGGCGTAGTCAGCAGCCGTGGAAGAGTTGGTGTCGTTGGCCCACATGCTGGAGCGGCTGATCAAGTCGAGGCCCGCTTCAAGACCGAGGGCGGGTTTTTGTCCCGCAGTGGCAAACCCTTTGTCAGACCATTGCAATGAGGCGAACAGTTGACGTTTGGGAATGGCTGGCAGTGCGTTGCCTGCCAGCACGTTGTTGGTTGTGCCGTTGACAAAGTTGCTGAACCCTTTGTCATAAGTGGCATTCATGAAGGTGGCAGAAGCTTGACTACGCCAGTGACTATTTATCTGATGACGCAGCGCAAATTCAAAGCCATCACGCGTAGTGCCTGATGCATTGGCGTACGCTGTTTTGCCGCCGGATGAGCGGGCTGTGACGATCTCGTTTTCTGTCTGAATTTGAAACCATGCCGCATCAATGCGCGTGCGAGACGATGGCATCCACTTGCTGCCTAGCTCTAAGTGCTTGCTGCGCGAGGCTAAGAGCGTTGGATTGAATTGCCCTTGGATCGTGGTGGGGCTGGTCAGTGTGTAAGCCGCTTCAGACAGGGTGGGTGTCTCAAAACCTTTGCCTTGGTTGATGTAAATGTTGAGGTTGTCATTTGCGTGCCAAGTCAAGCCCAGAATTGGGCTGGTGGCTTTGTATGTCACGCTGCCCGATCCGTCTGGATCAGAGCCAGTGATGGGCATGTCATCACGGCTTTTGAGTGTCACATTGCTTTGTCGTGCGCCTGTCGTCAAGGTGTAGCGCTCGCCCAGCGACCAATTGGCTTGTGCGTAATAGTCACGGTTGCTAGCTTCGTTGAGTTCGTTACGCGTGGTGTCTGATTTTTCACCAAGCGATGCATTCCCACCTTGACGTTGCTCTTGTGCGTGGTCCATGTCTGTGCCGAGCACCCAGTTCACACGTTGGCCATCAAACACTTGGCCCTTGCCTGTGGCTTGCAACCCCATGCCTTCGAACTGGCGTTCCAGCCCCGTCCATGCGCCTGCTGGGTTGGTCGTTGTGGCGGCTTGGTATTGCAAATTGCTTCGATTGCCACCGTAGATGCGACCTTGAAATTTCAACTCACTGTTCACCGTGTGTTCAATCACTGCGCCAGTTTGTTCCTGCTTCACAGTCTTTCGCGTGCGATAGGTTACGGCGCCATTACCTGCGACAGAGGGTGTGGAAAGCTGGTCCGCTTTTAGTCCTAAGGCGTCTTTCGCATAAGGCATATCAAACACGTTGATGATGAACTTGATGCGCGTGTCAGGCTTGGCGTCGACCGTGATCACGCTGTTGAGTTGTTGACGGCGCGTATCGCTGTTGGCGCGGTAGCCTTCGATGGCAAACGTGCTGTAGTCAGCCACTAGGCCGACATTGCCACTGCGTTGGCTCACTTGCCAATCGGTGCGTGTCATGCCAAAAGAACCCGCGTACATCTGCACTTGTGCTTCGGGTTTGTCACCCGCTTCGCGTGTGAAGGTTTGAATCACGCCACCTGATGCATTGCCGTACAACTGCGCCAAGGGGCCTGTGAGTACTTCCACACGGTCAGCCGAGGTCATGCTGACGGTTGAGGTTTGTCCTTGGCCGTCAGGCATGGAGGCAGGGATGCCGTCTGTGATGAGGCGAATGCCGCGAACGCCGAATGCTGAACGCGCACCAAACCCGCGAATCGAAATTTGCACGTCTTGTGCGTAGTTGTTTCGATTCAATGCCACAACGCCAGGCACTTGCGCCAAGACATCTGACAAGTTGACCTGCGGGCCTGAATTGCGAATGGCTTGTGCATCCATCGTGTAAACCGAAGCCGGTGCATCAAATTGCTTTTGCGCCAAGCGACCACTTTGCACCACCACTTCTTTCAAGTCAGTGGTGGCTGTTTGCGCATGTACGCCAAAGCTAGGGAAAACACNGAGGCAAAGAAGCATCCCCACAGACAGCGCAGGGTGAGGTTGGGGGTTTTGATGAGTTCGGTTGGTTTTCATAATTTGCCAAGTTCAAGGGCTGTCATTCGTTGCAAAGAGTGAAGCAAAACTCATTCCATCTTTGGGTGTTCCAGAGCGGTGGCATTTTTCGTGCTTAGGGTTAAGCCTAGAAATTTATGTCTCATCCATCTGGGTCTCGTTATCTTATGGTTCGTGTTGTGACTTGTCTGCTTGCAAGAGTCGCCTTTGTGCTTCTTGGGTTCCTGTTTGCAAGTGCGCAAGCCGGCGTGATGACGCGTGAATCATTGGCGCAGGCGTTTCCCGCGCCGCTGGTGGTGGGCGAGAAAGACCGTGACTTACCGGTGTGGCCCATTTATCGNCAGGAGCTCACATCCACCACCATCGCTGCGTATGCTTTTGAGTCGCAAGACTTTGCGGCCATTCCTGGCTTCTCGGGCACCCCGTTTAA
>JGI25913J50563_1000266_pt1 | contig 10340 bp, 8 predicted proteins | sample LauGreSp1BDMLBSN_2_FD_50563 | JGI IMG/M metagenome (IMG submission 50563)
TTGAGCGTGCGCAGATGTTGATTGAGTGCACCTCGCGCAAAGCGCTGCAACATTTCTTGGCGCATTGGCAGGCTGACTTGCACGCGATGCGTAGCGCGCATCGCCAAGTGATTCGTTGGGCTGTGGACGTGGACCCGTTGGCAATTTAAGAACGAACCGAGAACTTATCCGTTCAGCAGCGCCACGGCACCCGAAAAGGTAAAAAACGCCGCTGCCGTGCTGACCAAAATAATCATGGCAATGCGCCCCGTGTCAGCACCAAAGCGCTCCGACAACAAAGACACGTTGCTGGCACTGGGCAGCGCGGCCACCAACACCACCACGTTCATGGTGAACGGGTCGATTTGAAAGCCCATTTGAACCACCGCCGCAAACACCAACAACACCAGCACTGGGTGCAACACCAGTTTGAAAATGGCCACCGGTACAAAGTCTCGCCACAGAATGGGCGGGTGGCCACTTTCTTTCACGCGAATCTGTGAACGCGCCAGCACGGCACCAATGGTGAACAGCGCCACCGGCGACGCCGCGTCGGCCAACAAGCCCACGGTTTTGGCGAAGGGACCCATCAATTCATAGTCCATCGCTGACGACGCTGCGCCCAAACAAATGGCCCAAGGCATGGGGTTGGTCAACACACCTTTGAGGGCATTTCTGGCGGCACGGCTGGCCCCATGTTCGTCCGCGCCGTCCAAGCGAGAGAGCGCGATACACAGCGAGGTGGTGATGACCATGTCCACCAGGATGGTCACGATGGCAGGACCTGCGGCGGCGGCACCCAACAACGCCACCAACAATGGCACACCCATGAAGCCCGTGTTGGGAAATGCGCCCACCAAAGCGCCAAACGAAGCATCGTTCCAGCCAATGCGCTTGTTCAGGCTGACCGCCACCACAAAGCCCACCATCAGTAAGGCGCAAAACAAATAGGCAAAAAACAAGGTGGCATCCAGCAGTTGCACGATGGGCGTACTCGCGCCAAACCGATACAACATGCAGGGCAGCGCAAAGAACAGCACAAAGCCATTCAGACCAGGAATCGCGTCCAGAGGCAGCATGCGGCGATGCGCCGCCACAAAGCCAGCCAAAACCAGCGCAAAGAAGGGGAAAGTGACAAGGAGAATGTTTAGCACAGGGGGTATTTTGCCTTCTGAACCGACCAGTATCATTGCCCGCTTCAATACAACTGCCTCCCTCATGTCTGCTGGTCTGAATCTCGCGCAACAAGAAGCCGTCAATTTCTTGCACGGTCCTTGTCTGGTGTTGGCGGGGGCAGGCTCGGGCAAGACGCGGGTGATCACCCACAAGATTGGGCGGCTCATCCAAATGGGGCTAGAGCCCAAGCGCATTGCGGCGATCACCTTTACCAACAAGGCGGCCACCGAAATGCGTGAGCGCGCCAAAGGCTTGATTGGCTACGCCGCCAAAGATGTGCTGATTTGTACCTTCCACGCCTTGGGCGTGCGCATGCTGCGTCAAGACGGCGGCGTGTTGGGCCTCAAACCCCAGTTCAGCATCATGGACAGCGCCGATGTGACCGGCATCCTGAAAGACGCAGGCGGAACAACTGACGCGGCCACTGCGCGCCAATGGCAATGGACCATCAGCCTCTGGAAAAACATGGGTCTCAACTCGGCCCAAGCTTTGGCGCTGGCCAAAGACGACAACGAACGCATCATTGCCAAAATCATGGGGCGCTACGAAGAGCGTCTCACCGCTTACCAAAGCGTGGACTTTGATGACTTGATTGGCATGCCCCTAAAGCTGCTGCAAGAGCACGATGACGTGCGCGCCAAGTGGCAAGAACAACTCGGCCATGTGNTGGTCGACGAATACCAAGACACCAACGCCACCCAATACGAAGTGCTCAAGTGCTTGGTGGGCCCAGACCACTCCAGCGCCCGCTTTACCGCTGTGGGTGACGACGACCAATCCATCTACGGCTGGCGCGGCGCAACGCTAGACAACCTGCGCCGACTGCCGCAAGACTTTCCAACGCTGAGGGTGATCAAGCTGGAGCAAAACTACCGCTCCACCAGCGCCATTCTGCGTGCGGCCAACAACGTGATTCAGCTCAACCCCAAACTGTTCCCCAAAACCTTGTTCTCAGAACTCGGTGAAGGTGAACCCGTGCGCGTGGTCGATGCCGACAACGAAGAACACGAAGCCGAACGCGTGGTGGCACGCATTCAGTCCTTGCGGGAAGGCACTGATGCAGGCAGCTGCGGCTTCAAAGAGCTCAAAGACTTTGCGGTGCTCTACCGCGCCAACCACCAAGCGCGCATTTTTGAAAAAGCGCTGCGCAAAGCGCAAATCCCGTACAAAGTGTCTGGCGGCCAAAGCTTTTTTGACCGCGCTGAAATTCGCGACTTGTGCGCGTGGCTTCGCCTGTGGGTGAACAATGATGACGACCCTGCCTTCTTGCGCACCGTCACAACCCCTAAGCGCGGCATTGGCCACCAAACCTTGGCCAGCTTGGGCCAGTTTGCCAGCCAATACAAACTCAGCATGTTCGAGGCGCTGTTCAGCAACAGCTTGCCCTCGGTGCTCAACGCCCGCGCCTTGGGTAGCCTGCACGAGTTTGGCCGCTATGTGAACGACCTCGAATTCCGCGCACGTCTGACGACCGGTGCCGAAGATGCCCGCGCCTTTTTGAACGACTGGCTCAAAGACATTGGCTACGAAAAACACCTCTACGACGGCGAAGAAAGCGAAAAAGCCGCGGCCTCCAAGTGGAACAATGTGATGGAGTTTTGTGACTGGATGGCCCAGCGCTGCGGCGGTCAAATAGACGACACCGCAGGCGTGACCACCGGCTCGCAAGTTAAAAACTTGCTCGAAGTCGCGCAAACCATCGCCTTACTGTCGACCTTGACCGAGCGTGAGAAAGACCAAAACGTGGTCACCCTCTCCACCCTCCACGCCTCCAAAGGTTTGGAGTGGCCCCACGTCATGCTGGTGGGGGTGACCGAGGGCATGCTGCCCTTCAAACTCGACGACGAGCCCGGCACCGAGCAGACCAACGAAAACATTGCGGTGCGTCTGCAAGAAGAACGCCGCCTCATGTATGTAGGCATCACCCGCGCCCAACGCTCACTGGCGGTGAGCTGGACGCGGCGCCGCAAAAAAGGCCGCGAGATGATTACTGCGCTGCCGAGCCGCTTCATCGCAGAGATGGCCTTGGACAAAGACACCGTCAAAGAAGACCCGCGTGAAAAACTCAAAGCCTTGCGGGCTGAATTTGCGCAACGCGCCAGCGTGGCATCGGCCGAGAGCGCGGCCAACAGATAGCAAACGGCCAACTCGCTGAGCCCTGATGACGCATGGATTGCAAACGCCTTTCTTTGATTTAAAGCATGGTTTGTTTCAGCGCTTCGCGATAGCCTGAACTTTTGCAATCCGCCAACAACGGGGGAAATCTTATGAACCAGATCCAGCGTAGTTTTTACAAGTCGATCTTGCTGAGCACATTCGCTCTGCTTCTTTGCGTCATGGGCCAGCAAGCGACGGCAGCAACGGCTGAAGAGCTGAATAAAAAATCTGCCCTAGCACTTGAGACCCTCTACAAAGCCAACCCAACAGCAGCCTTGATTTCCAAGCAAGCGAAGGCGATTTTGGTATTTCCCAAAGTGGTGAAAGCGGGACTGGTCTTTGGTGGCAGCTATGGCGAAGGGGTACTGATGAAAGGCGGCCGTGTGACCGAATACTTCAACACCGCCTCCGCTTCATGGGGCTGGCAGATCGGTGCCGAGTCTTATGCCTACGTCGTGTTCTTGATGAATGACAAGGCGGTCAAATACCTGGAAGACTCCCAAGGATGGGAATTCGGTGTCGGCCCCTCCGTGGTGGTGGTCAACGAGGGCATAGCGAGGAACTTGACCACCACCACGCTCAAAGATGATGCCTACGCCTACGTCACAGACCAATCAGGCTTGATGGCTAGCCTCAGCTTTGAAGGCACGAAAATCAGTCGCATCAAACGGTGAAAAACCGGTGCCCAAAAAGAAAAACCCCGTAGCTTCTTACGAAACTACGGGGTATATCTGGTGGCCTGGACGGGGATCGAACCTGTGACACGCGGATTTTCAATCCGCTGCTCTACCAACTGAGCTACCGGGCCGAGGCCTAAATTGTAGCACAACGAGGGCGTTAAGCGGCGCGTTTAGCCTTAGAAAGGTCCACACCCAACTGCTTGAGCTTGCGGTACAAATGCGTGCGCTCTAAGCCTGTTTTATCGGCCACGCGCGTCATCGACCCGCTCTCTTGCGTCAGGTGGTATTCAAAATAAGCCCGCTCGAAAGCATCACGCGCTTCACGCAAAGGCTGCTCTAAATCAAAGCTTTGGTGCGTGTGCGGTAGCACCACAGCTTGGGGTGCTGCCAATGCCGTTTGCGTTTCTTTGCCAACGCTCTGCGCCACACCTTTGACCACCGCGGGGGCGATTGGCCTGCGGACCAAACCTTGTTCGACTGCTTTGAGCAGCTTTTGCATGGTGATTGGTTTTTCAAGAAACGCATGCGCGCCGATGCGCGTGGCTTCCACGGCGGTGTCAATGGTGGCGTGGCCGCTCATCATGATGACTGGCATGTTCAACATACCAGCACCCGCCCACTCTTTGAGCAAGGTCACGCCATCGGTGTCGGGCATCCAAATATCGAGCAAAACCAAATCTGGGCGGGCAGCATGGCGGGCCATGCGTGCTTGCGCCGCATTTTCTGCGGTCTCCACCGCATGACCTTCATCGCTGAGGATCTCAAACAGGAGGTCCCGAATGCCCAGCTCGTCATCCACCACCAGAATGTTTGCCATGTGTAAATTTGTCTCGCTGAATTAAATAAGTTGGTTTTGTTGCGATTCTGCAACTTGGAATGATAACGACACTTGCGCACCGATCACCCGCCCCTCTAATTCACGATTTTTCAGGTCAATTCGTGCCGAATGCTCATCGGCAATTTTCTTCACCACGGCAAGGCCCAGCCCCGTGCCACGGGTCTTGGTGGTGACGTAGGGCTCAAACGCACGGTTCAATATTTTGGGTGGGAAACCAGGTCCGTTGTCGCGCACGACCAATCGCACGCGGCCTGACGAGGGTACCCATTGGGTCGCGATAGAGACCATAGGTTGCGCCTGCCCCTCTGTCGCGTCTTGTGCGTTTTGCAACAGGTTGTGCACCACTTGGCGGAGCTGCTGCGCATCGCCTTGGATGATGGGGCACTCGGGATCGAGATGCGCCAGCACAGGCACGGCGGCGTTTTCAGCACCATAGAGCTGCATCACATCTTGCACCAAGGCGTTGAGGTCTAGCGGCTTGAGTTCAGCCACCGGCAAGCGCGCGTAATCACGAAACTCATTGACCAGCCGCTTCATGGCATCGACTTGCTCCACGATGGTTTTGACGGACTTGTTCAACACCAGCTGCTCGGGCTCTTGCAACTTGCCTGTGAGCTTCATGGCTAAGCGTTCTGCAGACAATTGAATCGGCGTGAGTGGGTTCTTAATTTCATGCGCCAAACGACGCGCCACCTCGCCCCAAGCTTGCGCACGTTGGGCGGAGACGATTTCAGAAATATCGTCAAACACCAACAAGCGTCCGTTATTTGGCAACACCGCACCACGCGCCAGCAAGGTGGTGTGTTGCAACATGTCATCGCTTAACTGCACGGCAGGGCTGATGGTGGTGGCATGCAGCTCGAAGGACTGTTGCCAATGATCCAAGCCATGTTGACTGCGTTCGCCTAGGAACCCATCGAACTCATGTTGCACATGCTTCGCAAACTCGGCGAGGCCTTCGATGTCACTCAACGATCGCCCCTCCCAAGCCGCCAACGGCACGCGCAAAATGCGTGTCGCGCCTGGGTTGGAGGACTTGATCAGCCCTTGGTCTGTCAGCACGATCACACCAGCCGTGAGGTTATCAAGGATGGTTTGCAAGTTGGCCCGCGAGGTGTGGACCTGCAACATGCTTCGGTCCACGGCGGAACGGGCATCGGCCAATTGCTGCGTCATCACTGCAAATGATCGCGTGAGTCCTCCCAATTCATCGCGCCCTTGCAAGGTGGGCTTGGGACGCAAATCACCCGCCGCCACATCGCGCACACCTTCGGCCAGCATGAGCAAGGGGCGGGCCAATTGGTTGCCCAACAGCACGGCCAACAACACCGCACCGAACACGGCCAAGAACAAGCTCAAGGTCAGCGTGCCGATGTACATGCTGCGCAAGCCCTCGCGCCCCAAGGCACGCTCTTGGTATTCGCGGTAGGCCACTTCCACCGCCAAGGCATTGCTCACCAACGTGGGTGGCAAGGCTTTGGTCACTTGCAAGACGCGCGGCTCTATCAGCAAGCCCAAGCCCGAAGGCGAGACCAACACCAGCGCACGAATGCGCGCTTTGGCAGTGCCCTGCAAGTCGGCATCTTCCAGCCCCTCGATCGCGGTCACCACGTTTTGTGTTTTCACCAATCGCAACTGCGCGGGCGTGGGGCGATCGGGGTTGATTTTGTAGCGCGACTCGCCTGCGCTGGCTAAGGCTTGGCCGGCACTGCTCCACAAAATCACATCGTCGGCGCCGAGCTGGTCTTTCATGCGGTCCAGTGCCACGCCCACTGATGCATCCGGTAGATCATTGATTTGCATGCTCGCTGCGCGGGTTTTTTGTCCAAGGTCATTGGCCAAGGTGTCCAGCGTGGTGCGGCCCAAGCTCAAGCCCGCATCCAAAGCGCCCTCGACCTTCACGTCAAACCAACTCTCGATGGAGCGCGACACGAACTGGTAGGACACACTGTAAATCAGCAAGCCCGGGATGAATCCCACCAAGGCAAATGTCGCGGCGATCTTGAGCAGCAACCGACTGCCGAACTTGCCCTGTCGCAGCCGCAGTAACAACCGCACCGACAGCCATGCAATCACGCCCATGAGCAAAGTCGCCACCACCACATTCAAACCAAACAGCTGACGGTAGTTGCGTTCGTATAAATCGCGGTTGTCTGTGGCTTGCGTGAGTAAAAACAGCAAAACCAAACCCAAACCCAGCACCACAGTGGCGCTGATGACCAACAACCACCTTAACTGAATGCCTGAAAGACGCAGCCGTTTTTCAGCGAGTTCAATCACGGCGTCAGCTCCAAGCGCTGCGTTTTGCTGAACTGGATATTCCAGTCACTCTGCCCCGTTGCACCTATTTGCAAGGGACGTGGCAACTGCTTGAGGTCAAGTTTGAAATTGATGTTGATGGTTTGCTTGGCCTCTGGGTTGACGTCTGATGCATTGGCAATGCGCCATTGCACGATGCGGCTTACCGCACTCAGCGCCTCCTCTGCCGTGTCGTAGCTTTGGCCCAAGCTCATGCCCAGGCCACTCACATTGAAGGGCTGTGGCGACGTATTGACGCGCCATCTGCGCGTCAGTGGCTGGTAAAACAAGCGCACATGCCGCTCGGCGTGCGCCACGCGCTGGGTGTAAACATACCAACGCTCTTGGTTGATATCGATTTCGGTCACGAAATAAAGCGTGATGCCCTTGAGCAAAGCGTCTTCCAACGCCGCTGGTAAATCAAATCGCCAATTGCCCGACATGTAAAGCGCAGCTTCTTGACGCTCTAGCTTGAAGCCTTGCAACTCGACGGGGGTGTCGGCTTGGGCCACACTTGCGCAGGCCAAACACGCGATGCCCAAAAGCACCGCGCCATTGCCGTCCGCGCTTGAGGCCGCTCAAAAAGAGCGCGTCAAGGCGTAGGCAGTTTTTCCAGCAGTGCGTAATAAAAGCCGTCGTGATCACCCGTCAGATTGTCAACGAGGGCAGGCAGGGTTGCGCTGTTTTGGGGCCTTAAATGCCCCAGAGAGGGCAGTAAACGCGCATTGGTGTTGTGTTCAACAAACGTTTTGGCTTGGTTCTCGCCTTCGGCTCGGAAAACCGAGCAAGTGCAATACAGCAAACGGCCGCCGGGCTTGACCAAGGGCCAGAGCTGCTTGAGCAAATTTCGTTGAATCGCAGCCAGCTTGTCGATGTCCGACTCTCGGCGCAACCAACGCACATCGGGGTGGCGACGCACAATGCCTGAGGCCGTACAAGGCGCATCCAACAAAACGCCATCAAACGCTTGCCCATCCCACCAAGTTTTGGTCAAGGCAGCATCAGCGGCAATGACTTTGGCGCTGCGCCCAATGCGCTGCAAGTTTTGCGCGATGCGCTCGCACCGCTGCGCGTCAATGTCCAAGGCGATCACTTCAGACTTGTCGTTGAGCAGCTCCAGCAAGTGGGCAGTTTTGCCACCAGGGGCTGCGCAAGCATCCAAGATGCGCAAGGGCTGCTGTGCGGGCGCCAAACCATTCAGCAAAAGCTGAGCGGCGCATTGCGCCGCAGCGTCCTGCACCGAGCACAAACCTTCAGCAAAGCCAGGAATATCGCGCACGGCCATCGCCTTCTCCAGAACCAAGCCTTGTTCACCCACGGGGTGCGAGGCGAGTCCGTGGTTGGCCCAATCTGCTTGCAAAGCCTCTCGGCTCACGCGCGTGCTGTTCACACGCCAGGTCATGGGCGCCGCTTGGTTGTTGGCTCGCAAGATCTCTTGCCAGTGGTCGGGGTGGTCTTTTTGTACGCGCTTGACCCACCATTCGGGGTGGTTCCATTGCGCTTGCACATCATGGTCTGTGGCTTGCACCAAGGCATCACGCTCGCGCAAAAATCTGCGCAAACAAGCATTGAGAAAGCTCGCTTGCATTTGCAAGTTACGCGTGTTCTTCGCGGCCTCCACCGCTTGGTTCACCAAGGTGTGCGGCTCGTAGGGTGCGTTGTCTGGGTCCCACGCCAACGCCAAGGCGGTGCACAGCAAGGCATCCGCCAAAGGTGCTGGCGCACGCGCGGCCAATTGCGCACGCAATGCTTGGGCGCGGCCCAGCTGACGCAGCGCCTGAAACAGCAAGGCTTGCACGCCTGGTCGCAAAGCGGCAGGCACAGCCTCTAACGCGGTTGTGCCAGACACACCACGCCGCACTTGCGCCAGGGCTTGGGCCACTGCTTGCAGCTGCTGCCACAGTGGGACAGATGTGTTTTTGTTTTCAATCATTCCAAAATGCGTCCGGGTGTGAACTTGAACATGCGCGCCATCAAAGTGGCAGGGAACATTTCAATTGCTTCGTTGTAGTGGGTCACGGCTTGGTTGAATCGCTGCAAATCCGGCTGGATGGAGATACCCAACTCAGCCCAACGCTGCGTCAACTCTGCAGGCACAGAGACGTAATACACATCGGGGTGCGTGAGTGCTTCCCATGCATCCTGTAAATCGCGACTCGTCGCGACCAAAGCGATGGAAGAGGACGGGTCTAAGGGATGCTCTTGCATGCGTGCCAAAGCCATGGCCGATAAATTGGCGGCCACTTGCAAGCGTGTCCAATGGCTGGCGCCCATCTCTGGCGACACGGCGGTGAGCCAGCCGGAAGGCGAGGTCACCGCTGCCGTGGTGGCCTCTTGCACCAACGCTTGATAGCGCAGCATGAGCTCTTCGAGCACGGCAAACTGCTTGTTCACCGCCGTACGCAAGCCCACCAATCGGCGGTAGGCGCCCACGCTCCAAAACACCATCACGGCCACGAACAGCCAAAACCACCACGCATCAAGCATGTTGAACTCCTTGTGTCATCAAACTCTGCGCCAAACAACAAAGGCCCTTTCGGGCCTTTGTTGAGAGGGTCGCTTTACGCTTCTTCGCCCGCGCCGTGGTCCACCTGAGCTTCTTCTTCAGAAGAATCTCCGGCCAACTCAGCAGCTTCGGCATCCGCAATGGCGCGGCGCTCGGCGTCGTCCATCGCGTCTTTGACCTTACGTGCCTTGTGATAGGCCATGCCGGTACCTGCAGGAATCAGGCGACCGACGATGACGTTTTCTTTCAAGCCGCGCAATTCATCGCGTTTGCCCATGATGGCCGCTTCGGTCAACACACGTGTGGTTTCTTGGAAAGAAGCCGCAGAGATGAACGAGTCGGTTGACAAGGATGCTTTGGTGATACCCAGCAACAAGTTGGTGAAAGTAGAAGGAACTTTGCCATCACGCATCAACGCTTCGTTGGTGTTGAGGATCTCAGAACGCTCCACTTGTTCGCCAGCGATGTAGTTGGAGTCACCCACGCTTTCGACCACAACGCGACGCAGCATTTGACGCACGATCACTTCAATGTGTTTGTCGTTGATCTTCACGCCTTGCAAGCGGTAAACGTCTTGCACTTCGTCGACGATGTAGCGAGCCAGCTCTTCCATGCCGAGCAAACGCAAGATGTCTTGTGGGTCGGCTGGGCCGTCCACAACGCTCTCGCCTTTGTTGACCACTTGGCCTTCGTGGACCAAGATGTT
>JGI25913J50563_1000268_pt1 | contig 10300 bp, 7 predicted proteins | sample LauGreSp1BDMLBSN_2_FD_50563 | JGI IMG/M metagenome (IMG submission 50563)
GGTTGCGATAGTTACTACTCCAGGTTTCCCTGCTTCGGCAACGATATCGGCTTCTTTTTTGTGCATTTTTGCATTCAATACATTGTGTGCAACACCACGCATTTTCAACATTCGACTTAATAATTCGGAAATTTCTACCGAAGTTGTACCAATTAAAACTGGTCTTCCTGAAGCAGAAAGTTGCGTTACATCTTCAATAACAGCATTGAATTTTTCACGAACCGAACGATAAATTAAATCTTCTTTATCGTGACGNGACATTCCTCNNTTGGTTGGAATTTCAACAACGTCTAATTTATAAATTTCCCAAAGTTCTCCTGCTTCTGTTACCGCTGTTCCTGTCATACCAGCAAGTTTGCTGTACATACGGAAGTAATTTTGTAAGGTAATGGTTGCAAAAGTTTGAGTTGCAGCCTCGATAGTAACTTGCTCTTTGGCCTCAATGGCTTGGTGCAATCCGTCCGAATAACGACGACCATCCATGATACGACCCGTTTGCTCATCAACAATCATAATTTTGTTGTCCATGATTACATATTCCACATCTTTTTCAAAAAGGGTATAGGCTTTTAATAATTGCGTAAGGGTGTGAATACGTTCTGATTTGATTCCGAAATCTTGAAACAAATGTTCTTTGGCTTCGGCCTCAGCATCTTTATCTAATTTTTGTTTTTCGATGTTTGCAATTTCAGTTCCAATATCTGGAAGTACGAAAAATGTTGCATCGGTATCTTGCGACAAGTATTGAATTCCGTTATCGGTTAATTCAACTTGGTTGTTTTTTTCTTCGATTACAAAATACATTGCTTCATCAACAAGCGGCATTTTGCGATTGTTGTCACTCATGTACTCGTTTTCAGTTTTTTGCAAAAGGGCTTTTACACCTTCTTCACTTAAAAACTTAATAAGCGCTTTGTTTTTAGGTAAAGCACGGTAGGCTCTCAATAATTGAAATCCACCATCTTTAGCATTACCTTCTTTGATTAATTTTCTAGCTTCCGATAAAAAACCGTTAGCNAATTGACGTTGTAAGTTGTAAAGATTTTCAACTTTAGGTTTCAATTCGTTAAATTCATGACGATCGCCATCTGGAACTGGACCTGAAATAATTAATGGCGTTCTAGCATCATCAATCAATACCGAATCGACCTCATCTACAATCGCATAATTGTGTTTTCGTTGCACTAAATCTTCTGGCGAATGCGCCATATTATCTCTTAGGTAATCAAAACCAAATTCGTTGTTGGTTCCGTAAGTAATGTCGGCTTCGTATGCTTTTCTGCGTTCTTCGGTATTTGGCGAATGGTTGTCAATACAATCTACTAGCATTCCGTGGAATTCGAATAATGGCGCTTTCCAGGTACTATCTCTTTTAGCAAGATAGTCGTTCACGGTTACTAAATGCACTCCGTTACCCGTTAAGGCATTCAAATACAATGGAAGCGTAGCAACCAAAGTTTTTCCTTCCCCAGTTTGCATTTCGGCAATTTTACCTTCGTGCAACACAATCCCACCAATCAACTGAACGTCGTAGTGAATCATGTCCCAGGTGATTTCTTTTCCGGCAGCATTCCATTGATTAGCCCAATTGGCTTGATCACCAACTAAAGTAATATAAGGCTTGGTAGCCGAAAGTTCTCTGTCTTTTTCAGATGCAGTAACGGTAATTATAGAATTGTCTTTAAAACGTCTTGCAGTTTCTTTAACNACTGCAAAAGCCTCAGGAAGAATTTCTAANAANACTTTTTCTGAAATTTCGTAAGCTTCTTTTTCTAAAGCATCAATGGCATTGTAAATATCTTCTCTTAAATCAATATCGGAAGTATTTTCGGCTTCTTGTCTTTTAGATGCAATTTCGGCATCTTTATTGGCACGTGCTTCTTTTATCTTGGCTTTGAATTCGGCAGTTTTACCACGTAATTCATCGTGAGACAAAGCCATTAATGCAGGCTCTAATGCTTTAATTTTGGCTATATAAGGTTGTGTTGCTTTAACATCTTTTTCGGATTTATCGCCTACAAATGCTTTAAGTATGCTATTTATGAAACTCATAATGGGTTTGTTTTTATTTTTAATATTTCGATTCCGAAGAATCGAACTAGGAATGCAAATTTAAACAAAAAAAAAGCCCCGAAGGAGACTTTTTTTCTGTGGTATTAATTATTTTTTAATATTCATCCTCGTTCCAAAGATAATCTTCGTCGGTAGGATAATCCGGCCAAATCTCTTCCATTGATTCGTATATCTCGCCTTCGTCTTCAATAGACTGAAGGTTTTCTACAACTTCTAAAGGAGCACCTGCTCTAATAGCGTAGTCAATAAGTTCGTCTTTGGTAGCAGGCCACGGGGCATCGCTTAAATAAGATGCTAATTCTAATGTCCAATACATCTGCTTTCGATTTTATAATTTATGCAAAAATAATTTTTTAACTGAAATAGTCAAGTAAAAAATGATTTATTTTCAATTTAAAGTTAAGAACGTGTTTTTTTAAATTCCAATTTTTAAATTCCAAATTACAAAACACTTGATTTTACAAGGACTTATAACTGCTAGACATTGGAATTTGGAATTTTATTTTTTTTGGATTTTATTCAGAAAATTCTATTTTCTAGGTATCCATTGCACCTCGTCTGCTTTAAGGTCAAAGGACAACTTTCGTGCCAAGACAAAAAGGTAGTCAGAAAGTCGGTTGAGGTACTTAATTACTAGTTCTTCGGTAGGTTCAATATCATTAAGATGTACTGCTAAACGTTCGGCTCTACGGCATACGCAACGTGCAATGTGACAATATGACACAGTAGTATGTCCGCCTGGAAGCACAAAATGTGTCATAACAGGTAGAGATTCTTCCATGGCATCCATTTCTTTTTCAAGATATTCTACATCCGATTCTAAAATGCCAAGGTTTTTCAATCTTCTTTCGCCACTTTTTAGTTTTTCATCTTCGGGTGGCGTTGCAAGAATTGCACCAACGGTAAAAAGACGGTCTTGCACTTCTACTAATACATTTTTGTATAAAGGATTGATGTCTTGGTCGCGAATTAAGCCTATGTGGGAGTTTAATTCGTCTACGGTTCCGTAGCTTTCTATGCGGATATGGTGTTTGGAAACTCGGGTGCCACCATAAAGTGCTGTGGTTCCGGTATCGCCAGTTTTAGTGTATATTTTCATTTTTAAGATGCTTAGGTTCTAAGGTTGAAAGTTGCTAAGATACTGCCTTTTTTTGGAGATAACAAGTAAGCAAAATGCTGCCTAATTAGCCCCGATTGAGCCGATAGCTCTCGTGGAGGAACGGAACGAGACTAAAGGCGAAAGCGGGAATTACCTTTACGGATAAAGCCCTAACGATTCGCTCCTGAATACCACAAAAGGATTATAAATGGTTGGTATTTTGGGTGTCGCTTTCAATCATTCCGTCGCGTAAACGGATGATTCTGTGGGCGTATTTGGCAATATCTTCTTCGTGAGTTACTAGAATAACGGTGTTTCCTGCAGCGTGAATGTCGCCAAAAAGTTTCATGATTTCTACGGAGGTTTTACTGTCTAGATTTCCGGTTGGTTCGTCGGCAAGGATGATGGAAGGCTTGTTGACCAAGGCTCTAGCCACGGCAACACGCTGGCGTTGGCCACCCGAAAGTTGGTTGGGTTGGTGGTCCATACGGTCGTCTAGCCCAACTTGTGTTAGTACTTCGGTGGCACGAATGTTTCTTTCGGTTTTGGAATATCCTGCATAAATCATTGGTAAGGCAACGTTGTCTAGCGCGGTAGTTCTTGGCAATAGGTTGAAGGTTTGGAAAACGAAACCTATTTCTTTGTTACGAATTTCGGCTAGATCGTCATCGTGCATTTGGGAAACGTCATTCCCGTTAAGGATATAGGTTCCCGAGGTTGGTGTATCGAGGCAGCCCAAAAGGTTCATAAGGGTAGATTTTCCAGAACCGGAAGGTCCCATTAGGGCTACGTATTCGCCTTTGTTGATTTGTAAATCGATGCCTTTTAAAACGTTGATTATTTCGCTTCCTAAAACGAAGTCACGCTTGATATTAGTTATGTTGATTAATGGATTTGCCATTGGGAAATATAAATTATGAATTACGAAATAGGATTTCAGACTATAAAATTACAAAAATGAAAGTTTAATTACGGTATAAGTAGGATTAAAATGATTTTTGTTACAATTTTTTCATGCCTTTATTTATTTCATTCCTTACTAAATTACCATAGTTGTAATTTTTTAAATGTAATTTCTGTTTTAGGAAGGAATTTTCTTATTTTTTATTGAAATTTATTTATTTGTAAAATTTTGAAATATCTGTAAAAACCTCTATATCAGACNANTATNGTTTAATTTTCTTAAACTATACTACATTAATACTTGCTTATTGTTGGGAGAATTTGTAAATTGTAGTGACATTAATTCTAAATTTTATCGAAATATGAAAAAAAATTTATTTTNAGCAATCTTTTTTTGTTTTTTTATTTCTAGTGTTTTTGCACAGCAAAGTATTTGTTTTGGAACAATAAAAAATTATTCGGTAGATTTAGTAGATGGTGTAACCGGAACAACAGGTTCTGTTTATGCTTGGAGTGTTACTGAACCTACTTTTTCAGGCACAATCTCAGGAAATCCATCCCTTTCAGGAAATAGCNTTACCATAAATTGGAGCACTACTCCAGTTGGCACCTATACAATTAAAGTTATTGAAACTAATAATGGCTGTGTGGGTTTGCCGGTAACTTTATCTGTTATTATCAATGCGCTTCCTACTATTTCAGGAACACTAAGTGCGTGTGCGGGAAGTACTACGCAGTTGAGTGGTTCTGCAAGTCCTAATGCTACCACGCCTTGGGTTTCATCCAATACAGCGGTTGCTACCATTAGTTCTACAGGATTAGTAACAGGAATTAGTGCAGGAACCACCAATGTAACGTACACCAATTCTAATGGTTGTACCAAAACAGAAGTGGTAACTATTTATGCTCTTCCTACTATTACAGGCACATTGAGTGCTTGTGCGGGAAGTACTACACAGTTAACTGGTTCGGGAATTTCAAATGCTACCACTCCTTGGGTTTCATCCAATACAGCGGTTGCTACCATTAGTTCTACCGGATTAGTAACTGGGCTTAGCGCTGGAACTACAACAATTACGTATACCAATTCTAACGGCTGTATTAAGACGGAGGTGGTAACTATCAATGCACTTCCAACAATTACTGGAACACTTAGTGTCTGTTCTGGAAGTACTACCCAGTTAACTGGTTCGGGTACTCCAAATGCTACCACGCCTTGGGTTTCATCCAATACAGTTGTTGCTACAATAAGCAACATTGGATTAGTAACAGGAGTTAGTTCAGGAATTGCTACGATAACCTATACAAATTCTAATGGTTGTGTTAAAACAGTTTCAGTTACAATTAATGCAACACCAATAACTTCGTCCATAAATTTTAATTAATAGAAACTTGAAAGTTTTTAGTTACATTCTATTATTTTTCAACATGGTTTGCTATGGACAGCAGCACCTTTGTTATGGTTCTTTGAAAAGTTATTCTGTCGATATAAATGAAAATTCAGGGAACGGCACAACGGGAAGTACTTATTCTTGGAGTGTAAATAATAATTTTCAAGGAAGCATAATCTCGAATTCAATAAGTGGCAATCAAGTTACTATTGACTGGGGGAATACTCTCGCGGGTAACTACCAACTTATGGTACAAGAAACAACTAGTTCTGGCTGTATTTCAAAAAGCACTCTTGCAGTNTTAATAATGCCTAATCCAATAGTTGAGTTAGCAGATGTAATAGTTTGTGTAAACGCTGCTAACCAATGGGTTTCAAATCCTACATTACAAACTAATTTGAGTTCTAGTTTGTATACTTTTAAATGGTACTACAATTCTACTTTACTCCCCAATACCACATCTTCATTAGTTCCAACACAATTTGGAACTTATAAAGTAATTGTAACCATTAATTCTACAGGATGCACCACAGAGGATTCTGCTACAGTAACAACTTCAAGTCCTATTACTGCAATAGCAGCAGTATTGGAGGATTTTACCTCTGATCAAACCATCCTAGTGGAAGCAATAGGCGGTTCGCCTCCATATTTTTATAGTATAAATGGTGAAACTCCTCAAACTAGTAATGTTTTTCAGGTGGATGCTGGGGGCAAATATTATATTACAGTAACGGATCAATCCATTTGTAATTCGGTAGTAGTGTGTGCTTGTGTTTTTATGTATGAGAAGTACTTTACTCCAAATGGAGATGGATTTAATGATACTTGGAACATTAAAGTGCCCGACCAAACAAAAGTAATGCAAATTTCTATTACGGATAGATTTGGTAAATTAATTAAACGATACAATCCAGAAATTGACCGTTGGGATGGCACTTACAATGGCGAGAAATTATTTTCAACCGATTATTGGTTTGTGGTTGATTATGAAAATTGCACAGGAGAATTCAAACAATATAAATCCCATTTTGCATTGAAAAGATAAAATAATGAAAAAATTAGTAGCGAAAATAGTGTTTTTTTTAATGGCCTTATCTGTAAATGCACAACAATTTACTTTGCAAGGAACTGCAGCCGTTGTAAACTCCAATACATTTAGATTAACACAAGATACCTTTTCGCAAGCAGGTTTGATAACCAGTCTTTACCCATTAAATTTAACTCAAAATTTCGAATTAAATTTCGAACTTTTTTTAGGTAGCAATTATGGAGGTGGAGCTGATGGCATTGCAATAATGTTTTCTAAAAATTGTAATCCAACTTTAACCGCCGGACAGGGATTAGCCGTTGGAGGTACGCCAAACTCATTAATTACCGAATTTGATACTTATGATAACGGGACTGGAGTTTTTGATGTTCCGCAACACCATATCACCATTTTTAAAAATGGATTAATGGATCAAGCAGATCAGGTAATGGATGTTGTTACACAACCTGTTTGTGCAAGTTCAACTTGTGGGATTATTGATGATAACAATTGGCATGCAGTAAAAATAAAGTGGGAGTATCTATCCGCAACTTTACAAAAACTAAGTGTCTATTTTGATAGCAATCTTAGGGTTACTTCCACTCGAAATCATATATTGAATAGCTTTTCAAATGATCCAATTGTATTTTATTCTTTTGGGGGTTCTACAGGTGCTGTGACTAATTTTCAGCAAATTAGAACTAATGACGATAGTGTGATTCAAAATGTTTGTAGCGGAGGACAAGTAACAATAGTAGCTCCAGAATTAGGAACAAATTATGCTTGGAGCATAGGAGGCTCCACTACTAATATAAATAATTTCACTCCAACCAGTTCAGAAACGGTTACATGTAATTATACCGATTATTGTGGGATTAATAGGACTATTAGTTTTACTATAAATTTATTTCCAGCAATTTCTTTACCTAATTTAAGCGCTGTATCACCACTTTGTACTGGACAAAATGGTGTGTTTACAATAAATGGTACTCCAGGTCTTGTTGTTGAATATACTATTAATAATGGTACTTTACAAACATTAACAATTCCTGCTTCTGGAACTATAGCAATAACGGTAAATAACCCATCGGGTAACCAAATAGTAAAGATAACCAAAGTTAAAAATGCTAACTGTGAAGTCGATAATTTAAATATAAACCAAACTATACAAGTTTCGCAAATTCCAACTACCTCTGCACCAATCCAGACAAATTAACCTTCATAAAGTATAATTAATTTAAGAAGGTGGATTATTTAGCAAAATTAGATTTACCCCACCCGAATCACAAAATGCTCTTTCTTTTGTTCGTTTCGAAAGAAAACAATTCCCCAATGAAAAGTGTCAATTGTAATGGTAACTTTGGGATGGTTTTGAATAATTTTCCAAGCCGCTTCCATGTCTTTACACCTATGAATATCGTCGAAAATCCATACGGAATCGTTGGTGATCGTTGGTAATAAAAGTTCAAAATACTCTAAAGTGACTTTTTTTGAAGGATTACCACCGAAGTAAATTAGGTCTTGGGTCTTGGGTTTTGGGTTTTGGGTTGAGAGGTAACTCGAAAATTCAGTATGGATTGCCGTTACATTAATTATATTGAATTTTTGCAGTTGTAATTGACATTGATTTAATGTATTTGAACATTCTTCTACTGTAATGATTTCCGTTTTTTTCTTCCCTAATGCTAAGGCAGAAGTTGCTAAACCTAAAGAAGTTCCTATTTCTAAAATACTTTCAGGTTGAAAATAGTTTACAATTCTAAATAATAATTCGGCTCTTTTGGAAGAAATCCCAGCTGTTTTCGCAATTTGAGAAATGGCTCTGGTGGTGCTTTTAAATACTCGAGAACTAGCACCAAAATAAGTAACTTCAATAGTGTTTTTATTTGCCAGAAGAGAATTTCTGTAGGCTTTTAAAGTTGAATATTCGGGATATTTAGCAGTATCATAAAAGCATTTTGTAACCAAATTATATACAAATGGCGAATGCACTCCATGTTGGTTCTTGGAGTTATATAAGAAATTTAAATAGGATTTAATTTGAAACAGCATCTTTTAGTGATTAGTGACAAGTGACTAGTAATTAGTCAAACTATTCACTAATTACTAATTACTTTTTATTATTCCATTTTAGAACTCAATTCAAACCAGCGTTCTTCTTTTTCTTCTTTCAAATGAATTACTTTTTGCAATTCCAATGCTTTAGCCTCAATTTCGTTATCGGCTACTTTACCATCCGAAAATAATTGTTCAATTTGTTTCTTTTGGAATTCTAAATCTTTAATTTCTTTTTCAATTTTGTTGAACTCTTTTTGCTCATTAAAATTCAATCCTGCCGAAATGGTTTTGGCTTGTTTCCAATTGTTCTTTTCTTTGTTTTCGTCTTTATTTGCAGGCTCGGCCGAATCTTCATAGGCTCTAAAATCAGAATAATTTCCAGGGAAGTTTTCTACAATCCCATCCCCTCTAAAAACAAATAAATCATCTACAATTTTATCCATAAAATACCTATCGTGCGATACTACTAGCAAGCATCCTGGGAAATCCAACAAGAAACTTTCTAATACATTCAAGGTCACAATATCCAAATCGTTGGTAGGCTCATCCAGAATCAAGAAATTTGGATTCTGAATTAAAACCGTACATAAATACAAACGTTTCAATTCGCCACCACTTAATTTCTCAACATAATCGTATTGTTTTTTGCTATCAAATAAGAAACGCTCCAACAATTGTGATGCCGAAATTAATTTTCCTTTCATCAACGGAATATATTCTCCGTATTCCTTGATGATATCAATAACACGTTGTCCCGGTTTTGGGTTGATGCCGCTTTGCGTGTAATAGCCAATTTTAATAGTTTCGCCAGTAATTACTTTCCCGGAATCGGTCGGAATGGTTTGTGTCAATAAATTCAAGAAAGTCGATTTTCCGGTTCCGTTTTTACCGATAATTCCAATTCGGGCACCACGTTGAAAATCAAAACTAAAGTTCTCTAAAATCTTTTTATCGCCAAACTTCTTCGAAATCTTATGTAACTCAATAATCTTGCTTCCAAGACGTTCCATATTGATTTCCAGTTCCACTACATTTTCTTTTCTTCGGCTTTCGGCCTTTTCCTTAATCACGTAAAAATCATCTTGTCGCGATTTCGATTTGGTTGTTCTTGCCTTAGGTTGTCGTCGCATCCAAGCCAATTCCTTCACAAAAAGGTTTTGTGCTTTGTCTACACTTGCATTTTCGGAGGCAATTCGTTCTTCTTTTTTCTCTAAATAATACGAATAATTGCCTTTATAACTGTATAATTTCCCGTTGTCTAGTTCAATGATTTCGTTACAAACACGCTCCAAAAAGAAACGGTCGTGCGTCACCATAAACAGTGTAATATTTTCTTTTGCAAAATAACTTTCCAGCCATTCAATCATCTCTAAATCCAAGTGGTTGGTAGGCTCATCCAAAATCAATAACTCTGGTCGATTGATTAAGATAATTGCCAACGAAAGGCGTTTTTTCTGTCCACCCGACATATTTTTTACCTTCAATTTGAAATCTTCCAACTTCAATTTGAATAAAATTTGCTTGAATTGGGTCTCAAAATCCCAAGCATTCAACCGATCCATATCGTCAAAAGCCAACTGATATGCCTCACTATCATCTGGGTTTTCTAGTGCTTTTTCATAGCGTTCAATAACATGAAGAATCTCATTATCACTTGCAAAAATACTTTCCTCCACCGTCAATTCGTCTTGCAATTGCGGCACCTGAGATAGAAACGCCATCTTAATTTCCTTCCGCATCACCACTTGC
>JGI25913J50563_1000269_pt1 | contig 10300 bp, 11 predicted proteins | sample LauGreSp1BDMLBSN_2_FD_50563 | JGI IMG/M metagenome (IMG submission 50563)
GAACGAGCCCACCGCACACATCAGCGTAGAGAACAGCAAGGTTTCGCGGTCGCTCAACTCACCTTTGGCGGTGGGGCGCCATGCGGTGCGCTTCATGCGCGCGTCAATGCCCTTCTCGACCAAGCAGTTAAACGCCGCAGCCGCACCGGCGACAAACCAAATACCCAAGCAAGCCAGCAAAGCCAATTGCACCTCGGACCATGACGGCACACCGGGCACAGCCAACACCATGCCGATGAGGGCGCAGAACACAATGAGTTGAATCACGCGTGGCTTGGTCAGCGCATTGAACTGCCGCCAGCGTGACATAGAAGGAGAAGCAAGGCTCATAAAACGGGGTCTCGTCACAATCCAATCAGCACCGTGCTGCGCGAAGGCCGCGCACCGGTCAACATCCACATCACCACCACCACCAGCGCCGCAGCGCCACCGGTGTGCAACACCGCAGCCACCAAAGGCCAATCAAACACCACGTTTGACAGGCCTGTGAGCAACTGCAACAACAAACACGCCAGCAACACATGCGCCGCCGTTTTCAAGGCTTGCACGCGGCGTAACTGAAAAGCTAAGAGGGCCAAGTACGCCAGCACCCCATAAGCTGCCAAACGGTGCACGTAGTGAATCGCGGTCAGCGACTCAAACACCAAAGGCTGGCCATTCGCATCCACACCCAAATGACGCCACAAGGTAAAGCCTTGTTCAAAGTTCATCAACGGCCACCAACTGTTTTGGCATTGCGGGAAGGTGTTACACGCCAGCACCGCATAGTTGGTGCTGACCCAGCCGCCCAGCAACACTTGCACCGTCAACAGCAGCAAGCCCAGCAAGGTGGCGGCATACAACACAGGACGCATCAAAATCGATTGGCTGCGCTCACTCGCCAAGCGTTGACGTTGCACCTGCAGGGTCAGCAAAGCGAGCAGCACCAAGCCGCCGAACAAGTGCAGCGTGACGATGAGCGGAAACAACTTCATGGTCACCGTCAGCGCGCCAAACGCGCCTTGCACACACACCCACAGCAAGGTGAAAGTGGGCCACAGCACGTTGCTGCTGGTGTCGCCGCGCCAGCGGCGCAGCCAGGCAAAAGCAGCCAAGGTCAAGATCAATCCGCCCACGGCCATGGCCATGTAACGGTGCACCATTTCTATCCAAGCCTTGGTGTGTGTCACAGGTCCGCTGGGCATTTGGCTTTGCTCTATTGCAATCGCTGCTTGCGCACCCACAGGACTGGCGTGGCCATAGCAGCCAGGCCAATCGGGGCAGCCCAAGCCAGAATCGGTCAAGCGGGTGAACGCGCCGAATAGCACCAAATCAAAGGTGAGAAACAAAGTGATCAAGGTCAAGACCTGCACACGTCGGGTGGTCGACGCTTGGGGGTTGCGCAGCCACACCCAACACAGCGGCACCATGGCCACCAAGGCACCCATGATGAGCAGGTGCAGCGCGGGCGTGAGGTTGTACAGACTTTCGTTCATGTCGGCTGGGCTGGGCTTAACGACCCGCCTCGTCCCATGACGCGGAAGCGCGCAACAAGCGCTCCATGTCGCGCTTGGTTTTCAATGCCCCCTCGTTGCTGAGCTTGGGCGGAAAGCGCATCATCCATTGGCCGTGTGGGTCTACCAAATACAAATGGTCTTGCAACTGTTGGCCCTCCGCGGCTTGCAGCCATTGCGCCAGGGCTTCGCCATTCACGCGCAACACCGTGGCCTCTTTCAGGCCAGACAGGATGCCGCTGGGCAGCTCGGCTTGGTCGTTCACCAGCCATACCCACTCAGTACGTGCACGGTCTTTGCCCAAGCCCGTCAAGATTTGGCGTTGCAAATACAACTGCTGCTGGCAATCGGCTTGGCAATCGCCGCCCGCCACACTGATCAACAGCCATTGGCCTTTGAGCGCGGACAGTGGCAACACATCCCCATTCAAAGCCTGCCCCTTCACATCGGGCAAGGTGCGCATGGGCTCAATCAAATCCCCAAAGTTACGACGACCTTCGGGTCGCACCACGTAATAGGTGAAGTACGACGCCACCACAGGGGCAGCGCACACCAACAACACCATCAGCATGCGCAAGCGGCCCATGGCGGTGCGTTTGCCATCGGCTTGCACCACATCAACGGGTGAAGGCATGTCATACACCGTCATCCCCAGAGGATGCGGTGATTTAGAACGAGGAGCGTCTTGCATGGCGATAAGGTTGAATGAATTGGAACCAAATGTAGAGCATCAACTGCAGAGCAGCGAGCGCGAACCATTGGACGGCATAGGCGAGGTTTTTTTCAACCCCCGTCTGAATTTCGGGCCAGTCGCGCAGCAAACCGTCTGTGGCCGCATCCGTTTGCAGCACCACCGCAGCGATCGCGCCACCTGTCTGCGCAGCGTAGGCATCGAGGTTGAGATTTTGCCGAATCTTCAATGTCCCTGAAGCATCAGCGGTCGCATCCCCCTCTTGTATGGGCTTACTCAGCTCCATCAATTGCGACGGCGGCGGTGCGAGTCGGCCTCGCACCTGCACCACACCCAGGGGCGTTTGAATTTCAGGCAACAACGTGCGCTCTCGCTGGTGGCGCGGCACCCAGCCCCGTTGCACCAACACACGCGTAGAAGCGTTCAACTGCAAAGGGGTCAGCACCCAAAAACCTGCATGCCCATTCATGGGGCGATTCTCTAAATAAACGGTGTGCTCGGCCTGCCACTGGCCTTGCAATGCGACACGTCGGTGCAATGGTTCAAAGTTCGCGGGGTTCGACAACAACGCGGAGGTTTCCAGCACAGGCGCATCCAGCTGCGCCACGATGGCGGCATGCCTTGCTTCTTTCTCAGCCGCACGAGAAAGCTGCCAGAACCCCAATCGCACCGTCACCGCCACGCCAATCAGTGCGGCCAGTGTCACCCATGCAAAGGCACGGGTACGCGGGATAGAGATAATGATGCTCATGAAATTCATCGTTGCAATTGCCTTCTTAGCCATTCTCGCCAGCTTGGGCTCCGCGTTGGTCTTCATGATGCGCAATGGGCGCAGTGGTCAGGCCAAGTCTGGGCAAATGGTCAAAGCATTGGGGCTGCGTGTGGGTCTCTCGATTGTCTTGTTTCTTTGTATTTTGATTGGCTGGCATTTGGGTTACATACAACCCACAGGAATTGCTGCCGGCCAATAAACCAAACCCACCAAAGACAAAGGCCGCGCATGCGGCCTTTGTCTTGTGTGAATGAGGTTTATAGCCAGTAGATCATGACGTAGAGGCCCAGCCACACCACGTCCACAAAGTGCCAATACCACGCAGCACCTTCGAAGCCGAAGTGTCTCTCTGCCGTGAAGTGGCCTTTTTGCAAACGCAAAGTGATGACCAACAACATCAACATGCCCAAGAAAACATGGAAGCCGTGAAAGCCGGTAAGCATGAAAAATGTCGAGCCGTACACACCTGAGCTGAGCTTGAGGTTCATCTCGTGGTACGCGTGGTAGTACTCGTAGCCTTGCACGACCAAGAACACCACGCCCAGCAACACGGTCAACCACATGAACTTGATGGTCGTGTCACGCTTGTTTTCAACCAAGGCGTGATGCGCGATGGTCAAAGTCACGCCTGAGCTCAACAGCAACGCGGTGTTGATGGTGGGCAACCAAAAAGGCGTCATGGTTTGGAAAGGCTCGATGATGCCAGCAGGAGAAGCCGTCACACCTGCCGCCACGCTTGGCCAGATGGCTTTGAAGTCAGGCCACAACAGCGCGTTGTCCAAGCTACCCAACATCGGCACCGAGTGGGCGCGTGCCCACCAAAGCGCTGAGAAGAATGCGCCGAAGAACATCACTTCAGAAAAGATGAACCAGCTCATGCTCCAGCGAAAAGACAGGTCAACCTTGTGGCCGTATTGGCCGCCTTCGCTCTCGCTGATCGCGTCGCCAAACCATTGGTAAAGCACGCCCAGCCAAAACACGAGGCCAAAAAGCAAACTGTATTTGCCCCAGTCCACGCCGTTGACCCATTGGCCTGCGCCCAGAATCACAAAAAACAGACCTAACGCCGCCAGCGCCGGGTGGCGTGACGCATCAGGTACGTAGTAGTAAGGCGTTGAGCCGTGTGCGGTGCTACTCATATCCACTCCTTCATTATTTCGCGACGACCAGATTGACCAAGACGATCAAGCTGATTACAAATATAAAAACTGCCACCAAGCCCACTCCCAGCACATGCAAAGGGGTGATCTTGTCTATGTCCTCTTGGAATTCGCTGCTTTTTCGAATTCCCAAAAACGACCAAGCCACAGCCTTGACAGAGCGAATGAGCGATGTTTTCTGACTCATGCGCCCGCTCCTGCTTTGTGCGGGGCATCCAACGCGGCCGTGGGAGCGGCTGGCGTTTTAGAGCCCACTTCGAAGAAGGTGTACGACAAGGTGATGGTGGTCACGTCTTTGGCTAATTTGGGGTCAATCACAAACACCACGGGCCACTGCTTTTTCTCGCCGGGCGCCAAGGTGTATTGGTTGAAACAGAAACATTCCAGCTTGTTGAAATGCGCCGCCGCTTGGCGTGGCGCATAGCTGGGAATGGCTTGGGCTGACATGACACGGTCTTGCACGTTTTCAAATTCGTACATCACCGTCATCATCTCGCCCGGATGCACTTGCATGGAGCTTTGTGCAGGCTTGAACTTCCAAGGCCCACGCGCATTGGCATCAAACTCGACCGTGATGGTGCGGCTTGTGTCCACTTGCGTGTTTTTGGCTTTCGAACGTGCGTTGCCAGAACCTGGAATTTCACGCTCACCCAGTGCCAAGATGTTGATGCCTGTGAACTCGCAGATCGCTTTGTACATGGGCACCAAGGCATAACCGAACGCAAACATGCCAGCCGCCACGACGACGAGCTTTTTGAACATCAGCAGGTTATGGCGTGCGGTGGTCATGGTTTCAGCGATTCAACAACATGACTTTGACAAAGAAGCCCACAAAAAACACCAGTGCCACCGAGGCCAAGATCAGGCCTAGGCGAAGGTTTTTTTGACGTTGCTCTGGCGTGCTCATGTTCAGCCGATCACGCGGGTTGCCGTGACGTCCAACTTGGGTGGCGTTTCAAAGGTATGGAAAGGTGCAGGCGAAGGCACTTCCCACTCCAAACCTTCGGCAGCTTCCCAAGGCTTGGCCGAAGCCTTTTCGCCGTGGCCGCGCATGGCGGGCAACACCACAAAGATGAAGAAGTAAACCTGCGCAAAGCCAAACAAGAAGGCACCGACAGACGCCAAAGCGTTGAAGTCAGCGAACTGCATGGGGTAGTCGGCATAGCGACGCGGCATACCAGCCAAACCCAAGAAGTGCATGGGGAAGAAGGTCACGTTGAACGAAATCAGAGTCCACCAGAAGTGAATTTGGCCGCGTGTTTCGTTGTACATCACACCGGTCCACTTGGGGCACCAGTAGTAAAAACCTGCAAACATCGCAAACAACGAGCCCGCCACCAACACATAGTGGAAATGCGCCACCACGTAGTAGGTGTCTTGCACTTGGGTATCAATCGGAGCCATCGACAAGATCAAGCCCGTGAAGCCACCCATGGTGAACACGAAAATGAAGCCAACTGCAAACAACATGGGGGTCTCAAAGCTCATTGACCCCCTCCACATGGTGGCGATCCAGTTGAACACCTTCACACCTGTTGGCACAGAAATCAACATCGTTGCGTACATGAAGAACAGCTGGCCAGTGACTGGCATGCCGGTGGCGTACATGTGGTGAGCCCACACAATGAAGGACAAAATCGCGATCGACGATGTGGCGTACACCATCGAGGCGTAACCAAACAAACGCTTGCGGGCAAAGGCCGGCACGATCTGGCTGATGATGCCGAAGGCCGGCAAGATCATGATGTACACCTCGGGGTGACCGAAGAACCAGAAGATGTGCTGGTACATGACGGGGTCACCGCCACCTGCAGGGTTAAAGAAGGTTGTGCCAAAGTGGCGGTCGGTCAGCGTCATGGTGATCGCGCCAGCCAATACAGGCATCACCGCAATCAGCAAGTAAGCCGTGATCAACCAAGTCCACACAAACATGGGCATCTTCATCAAGGTCATGCCAGGGGCACGCATGTTGAGGATGGTCACCACGATGTTGATCGAGCCCATGATGGACGATGCGCCCAAGACGTGCATGGCAAAAATACCCGCATCCATGGAGGGGCCCATTTGCAAGGTCAGTGGCGCATACAGCGTCCAGCCTGCAGCAGGTGCACCGCCAGGCATGAAGAACGAGCTCACCAAAGTGACAGCGGCAGGAATCATCAACCAAAAGCTGAAGTTGTTCATGCGGGCAAATGCCATGTCAGATGCACCGATTTGAAGCGGGATCATCCAGTTCGCAAAACCTACGAAGGCCGGCATGATGGCACCGAACACCATGATGAGACCGTGCATGGTGGTGAGCTGGTTGAACAGCTCTGGGTTCACCAATTGCAAGCCGGGCTGAAACAGCTCAGCGCGAATCAGCAGCGCCAAAACGCCGCCGACCATCAGCATAGAAAAGGCAAACAACAGGTACAAAGTACCAATGTCTTTGTGGTTGGTGGCATACACCCAACGGCGCCAGCCATGGGGCGCGCCGTGGTGGTCGTCGTGACCGTGGCCGTGGGAATCGAGGACTGCGCTCATGATGTTTTCCTTCTAAACGCTAGCTTTTAACGGGCGGCCTTGACTTCGGCAGGCTGAACCAGCTGGCCGGTCTTGTTGGACCAATTGTTTTTCGTGTACGTGATGACAGCCGCAATGTCGGTGTCGCTCAGTTGCTTCCAAGCTGGCATGGCCAAGTTGTTTTGACCATTCAACAAAACTTTGATTTGCTTGCTCTTGTCGGCATTCAACACCACGGCTGAGCCGTCGAGTGCTTTGATGGGGCCCATGCCTTTACCGTTCGGTTGGTGGCAAGCCGCGCAGTTGGCTGCGTAGACCTTCTCGCCGCGCTTGCTGATGTCATCCAAAGTCCAAACCTTGGAAGGATCATCCATCTTGGCAGCCATCTTCTTTTGCTCGCCAGCCACCCACGCGGTGTAGTCAGCCGCGCTGAGCACCTTGACGTGAATCGGCATGTAAGCGTGTTCTTTGCCGCACAACTCTTGGCACTGACCGTGGTAATCGCCCACCGTCTCAGCGCGGAACCAGGTGTCGCGCACGAAGCCGGGAATCGCGTCTTGCTTCACACCAAGGGATGGCACAGCAAACGCGTGAATCACGTCGTTGGCGGTGGTGATGATGCGCACTTTTTTATTGACCGGCACCACCAATGGGTTGTCGACTTTCAACAAATAGTCGTCGATGTCCACGCCCTTGGCGCCGTTGTTCGACATTTCGCGATGCGCGTTGTCCAGCGTCGAGATGAAAGCAATGCCTTCGCCTTGACCTTTGATGTAGTCGTAGCCCCATTTCCACTGGTAGCCCGTGGCTTTGATGGTGAGGTCGGCGTTGGAGGTGTCTTTCTGCGCAACCACTGCTTTGGTAGCTGGTAAAGCCATCAAAATCACGATGATGAAAGGGATGACCGTCCAAGCGATCTCCACCTTCACCGACTCGTGGAAGCTGGCTGATTTGTGACCCACCGATTTGCGGTGCTTCCAGATGGAATAGAACATCACACCAAACACCGCCACGAAAATGACCGTGCAGATGATGAGCATGAACCAATGCAACCAGCCTTGCTCTTGAGCAATTTTGGTGGCGCCAGGTTGGAGGTTCAGTTGTCGAACGGCAGGGCCGCCCGGCAAATCGTTCACCGCCCAAGCGGCTGTGCTCGCCCATGCGGCGAGGAACAACACACCTGAAGTCAACTTTTGTAAAAGATTGTTCTTCATCACTTTGATCGCCTCAATGTTTTTCTCTTCATGACAACAAATCGGTTAAACACGGATTCAACCCAGCGTGTTTAAGCGTGATTTGCGCTACAAGTTACCAATGAAAATCATACAGAGCGACGGCTAGGGGATTGCCCTAGTAGCACGCGCATATCTTGTAGGGTCACATTGCTCTCACTCTGCACTTTTAAGCGTGGCAAAGGCTTCAAAGCATGGCCATAAATCACTTCAATGGTCAGTGTCAAACGGCCATCTCGGTCAGGCCTCGCCAAGGTCAACAACGCATTTTTCAGCTGTGCCAACCACCGCTTGCCACGCAAGCCTGCGAAGCGTTCTCGGTGCAGGTTGCGGCCTAGCGCACGAAATTCGGCCAACAAACTATCGGCATTCGCATAGGTCAGAGTGATGCGTTCCATGTCCATCACAGGCTCAGCAAAACCAGCGTGCACCAGCATGTCACCCCAATCGTGCATGTCGGTGAACGCGTGGCACGCCGGTGGCCAACCCATGTTTTGGTACACCTCGTTGAGTTCGCGCAGCGTGTCCGGTCCGAGACAGGAGAACATCAAAAACCCATCCACCGCCAAAAGCCGGTGCCATTTCTGCAACAAAGCTTGCGGGTCAGCGTGGGTGTGCAAGGCCATATTGGCCCACAACATGTCGGCGCTGGCGGCTGCGGGTTCAACAAAAGTTAAATCCTTAGGTTTTAGCCAACGCTTCCACCACGGTGCTTGCAAGGCTTGGCGCGCAAGGCGCTCGCGTTGCGGGCTGGCCTCCACCACTTGACATGCCGCTTGCGGATAGCGTGCGCGGAGCTTGCCGTGCGTTTGCAAGCCGCCACTCAGAGGGGCCCAGTCCACCCAAGATTTGGGCTGCAAGCGAATCCACTGCAAACGGTCTTCCATGCGACGCGCCACTTCCTCGTTCAGCCATGGCGATTGCGTATGGGGCCAAGTGGCCCATCGGGCACTGGCAATGGGGTCTAAGGTGGGGGGGCGCTCGGCGCTTGTGTTGTCAGACATGGTGTCCATTATCGACACCGCGCCCTTCGCAAACATTGCGCTGCGCTTCAACCCAAACTGGCGCAATGTCTTTCCAATGCGGGGCATGTTGCATAGGCCCAGTCGTTTTCCCAGTCTTTGTCAAATCTGCCACCGCTGGCCCAGCCGGCCCTTGTGTGGGCCTTGCATCGAGCGCTTCGCCCAGCCCACGCAGCGCTGCACCACCTGCGCCCTCACACTGAGCCACACCTCGCTTAACCCAATCTCGCCTATCGCCCACTGCCGAAATTGCGCCGAACACCCCAGTCCACTCGACGCCTGCGTGGCCGCCGTGAGTTACGCCTTTCCGTGGCCCGACTGCATCGCCCGCCTCAAGTTCCAAGCCGACCCCAGTGTGGCCCGAGCCTTGGCCGATCTCATGCGCCATGCCCCATGGGTCGAGCCCGCGCTAGACCAGGCTGGCCTTGTGTTGCCGATGCCGCTCTCCAACATGCGCCTGCGCGAACGCGGCTTCAACCAAGCGTTTGAATTGGCCCGCCACCTTGCGCCACACAAAGCCAACGCCCACACGTTACTGCGCAGCGGCGATGGCGCTCACCAAGTGGGTGCCTCGCGCGAAGAACGGCTGGACCATGTACGCGATGCCTTTTGGGTATCGCCTGAGCGTGTGGCAGCATTACGCGGCCAACGCGTGGTGCTGGTGGACGACGTGATGACCACGGGTGCGTCGATGTACGAGGCTGCTCGCGCCTTGCGCGCCGCAGGGGCTGCGCACATCACAGGAATGGTGCTGGCCCGCACAGAGGCGCGCGCGTATGCAAGACAATAGATGCATGTTCAACATCGTCCTCGTCCACCCCGAAATTCCGCCCAACACGGGCAACGTCATCCGCTTGGCCGCCAACACTGGTTGCGCCTTGCATCTGGTGGAGCCTCTGGGCTTCTCGATGGAAGACAAGCACATGCGCCGCGCGGGTTTGGATTACCACGAATACGCCCCCGTGCTGCGCCACGCCGACTGGGCCACCTTTTTGAGCAATGCCCAACCCGACCCCGCCCGCATGTTCGCCATGACCACCAAAGGCTCTCGCACCGCCCACGACATGGCCTTTNAGCCCGGCGATTGGTTTGTGTTTGGGTCGGAGACCAGTGGCCTGCCCGCTGACATTCGCGACAGTTTTGCCNTGTCGCAGCGCTTGCGCCTGCCCATGCGCGAGGGNCAGCGCAGCTTGAACTTGTCTAACGCCGTGGCGGTCATCACCTTTGAGGCATGGCGTCAAAACGGCTTCGCGCACAAGGCCTGATCGCGCAAGGCGCCCAAGCTGGGCCCGAGCCCCGTCTTATAGCGGCCAAGATGGCAACATATAGCCCCAGGTTTTAAGCCCTCGCCTACACTAGAGGGCTTAATTTCTATTGTTTTTATCCCAGTCATGAGTGCATTCCTAGACGAAGAAGTTTTGTCCG
>JGI25913J50563_1000270_pt1 | contig 10279 bp, 10 predicted proteins | sample LauGreSp1BDMLBSN_2_FD_50563 | JGI IMG/M metagenome (IMG submission 50563)
ACATCNTCAAAATCCACTAAAATCTCGCTAGAAGTTGGATGCGCTTGACAGGTTAAAATTAAACCTTCGGCTACTTCTTTATCGGTAAGAATCGAGTTCTTTTTCATTTCGGCGGTTCCTTTAGAGATACGCGCTAAACAACTGCTGCAAATTCCGCCTTGGCAAGAATAGGGAGCATCAATACCTTGTTTTAAAGCAGCCTCCAAAATGGTTTGTTTCTGACTCATTTCAAATGTAGTTTCCTCGTCGTCTACCAAAATCGTAATTGTAGTATGCCCTTCGTGGGAACTTGCTTCGGCATTTTCGGTTCCGGAAGCAGTAAATAATTCAAATTTTATATTTTTATCAGCAACATTATGTTCTTTCAAAACGGTAGTTGCCAAGTTGATCATTTCTTCAGGACCACACAAATAGAACTTATCAAATTCTTTTTCTTTGTGTTTGTTGTTCAAAATAAAATTAAGATTCGACTTGTCAATTCTTCCAAAAAGTTCGTTTTCTACTTTGGATTGACTGAACACATAATGCACAAAAAAGCGACCAACAAATTTTAATTGCAATTCGTGCAATTGATTATAAAAGATAGTTTCTTCGGGAGTTTTATTGCCATAAAGCAAAACAAAAGAACTCTTAGGCTCGTTTTCTAAAACCGATTGCAGTATTGCCATCACTGGCGTAATACCACTTCCGGCAACTAATGCTGCGTAATTTTTTTGTCTTTCGATATTGGGTTCAAAAGTAAAGTTTCCTTCGGGTTGACCAACTTCTAATAGGTCGCCAACGCTAAGATTTTCGTTAGCAAATTTTGAAAAAAGACCATTTTTAACCGCTTTAATTGCAATGCGTAATTCGCCACTATTGGGAGAAGAACAAATGGAATAGGCACGACGGATTTCAGTTCCGTCTAGCGTTAATTTTAAATTAATATATTGACCTGCAGTGAATTGGTAGGCAGATTGTAATTCGGTAGGTACATTAAAAACCACAGAAACTGCGCTAGGGGTTTCCCGTTTTATTTCTTTGATTTGTAATTTATAAAAAGATGCCATTGGGTTTTATTTTTTGCAAAGGTAAGAAATAGCAAGGATTTTCTAATTATTGAAACTTTAAATTTGTTTGTAACAATTTCCTATATTTATAAACTTATTAGTTAATCTAAATTCCGCAATTATATGTTCAAACATTTTATAGTTCTAGAATGGAAATCCTTTTTTCGTTCGGCATCTTTTGGAACCAATGTAGTGCTCAAGGTTTTCATGGTACTCTTGGCCTTGTACTTTATGGCAATGTTTCTTGCCTTGGGTTTCGGGATTTTTCCAATGCTGGAAGATATGGGATTGAATCCGTTTACCACCGTAAATAAATACCTAATTTATTATTTTGTTTTGGATTTAGTAATTCGTTTTTTCATGCAAAAAATGCCCGTAATGAACATCCGACCTTTATTGGCTTTGCCTATAAAACGAAATTCTGTAGTGCATTTTGCTTTAGCAAAAACTACAATCTCATTCTTCAATTTGTTGCATGCGTTTTTCTTCATTCCGTTTTCAATCATGTTGGTGCTTAATAATTATTCGCTTCCGAGTGTGGTTCTTTGGCATTTNGGCATCGTCGGAATTATCTATGCCAACAACTTTATTAATATTTTACTCAACAATAAAGACAGCATCTTTTATCCTATTTTGGCTTTGGTTGTAGGTTGTGGAATTGCCCAATACTACAAAGTATTTGACATTACCATTTACACGGCTCCTTTTTTCGAAGGACTATACAAAACCAGTTATTTAGCCATACTACCAGTAGTAATTGCTGCAGCATGGTACTACTTTGCCTTTAACTTTTTTAAAAATAATTTGAATTTAGATGAAGGTTTGGCGGCCAAAAGTGACGTTGCCAAAACCGAAAACTTCAATTGGTTAAATCGATTCGGCACCTTAGGGACATTCTTGAAAAACGATATCAAAATGATAAAAAGAAACAAGCGTTCTAGAACTACTGTTTTAATGAGTTTCCTGTTCTTGTTTTATGGTTTTATATTTTTTAATAATCCTACCCAACCCGCGGTGATGGGAATTTTTGCAGGAATTTTTGTTTCTGGTGGTTTTCTTTTCACTTTCGGACAATTTGTACCTAGCTGGGATAGTGCCTACTACCAATTAATGATGAGTCAAAACATCCAATACAAGGAATATTTGAGCTCTAAATGGTGGTTAGTAGTTATTGCTACAGCAATTTCTACTCTTTTGGCGTCTTTTTATCTCTTTTTCGGATGGCATACCTACCTCTTAGTATTAGTTGGTGCTGTTTATAATATTGGAGTAAATTCGCATTTGGTTTTGCTTGGAGGAGCTTTTGTAAAAACGCCTATCGACTTATCTACTGCCACTAAAGCCTTTGGAGATAAGCAAGCTTTTAATGTAAAAACAATGCTTATTGCAATTCCTAAATTATTGCTTCCAATTTTACTTTACGGACTTGGAAAATCATTTTTTAATGATAGTATCGGACTTTTATTCGTTGCTGTAGCAGGAGTTTTAGGATTTGCTTTTAGAGGGAAAGTCTTTAATTGGATTGAAAAAATCTATAAAACAGAAAAATACGAAACCATCGCTGCCTATAAACAGAAAAATTAGTGCTCAGTAATTGCATCCACTAAACTTATAAACCCATAAACTTCTAATCTAAAAAAGATGATACAAGTAAACAATCTTACCAAAACATATAACAACGGAGTTAAAGTAGTAAATATTTCTAATTTGGAAATTCCAAAAGGACAAAGTTTTGGCCTTGTTGGAAATAACGGTGCTGGAAAAACCACCTTTTTCAGTTTGTTGTTAGATTTAATTCAGCCAAGTTCGGGCTTTATAAAAAACAACGACATCCAAGTAAATACTAGCGAAGACTGGAAACCTTTCACATCTGCATTTATCGACGAAAGTTTTTTAATTGGCTACTTAACTGCCGAAGAATATTTTTATTTTATTGGCGATTTACGCAATCAAAACAAAGCCGATGTAGACGCTTTGCTTAATAAACACAAAGAATTTTTTAACGATGAAATTCTAAATAGCAAAAAATATTTGAGAGATTTATCTAAAGGGAACATGAAAAAAGTAGGAATTATAGCCGCATTAATTGGAAATCCAGAAGTGATAATTCTTGATGAACCTTTTGCAAATTTAGATCCAACAACAGTAAATAGATTAAAGAAAATAATCAAAGAATTAGGCGAAAATCCAGACGTTACCGTTTTGGTCTCAAGTCACGATTTAGTCCATACGGTTGAGGTTTGTGAACGAATAGTTGCATTAAATAAAGGGGAAGTAGTAAAAGATATAGTAACATCAGAAGAAACTTTAAAAGAACTAGAAGCATTTTTTGCGGTATAATTTTCTTTTGAAAGGATATAAAATCTACGGAATATTTTGTTGTTCTGTAGATTTCTTGTTTAAAAAAACGGCTTATTTTTTTTAAGGTATCAAAAAGAAACGTAATTTTACCAGTTAGTTATACTAAAATCGACTTTTTTAAGTTAATGATTAAAACGCTTTGCAATTGAAAACGAGTACTTTTACATACACCATCCTAACCACAATAGCAATTTTTTTTGTAGCGTGTTCTACCAAAAAAAACACTTTTGTTTCTCGAAATTATAATGCTTTAACCACTAAAGACAATGTTCTTTACAATGGTAATTTAGCTTTAGAAAAAGGAATTATTGATTTAAAAGCAGACTATAAGGATAACTTTTGGGAAATCCTACCAGTGGAACGCATGCAAATTTCGGAAGAGCAAATGACCCCCGGTCAAGCCAAAAACCCCAATTTTGAAAGAGCCGAAACCAAAGCAATTAAAGCCATCCAAAAACATTCCATGAATATTGATGGGTCAGAAAAAAACCCTCAGATGGACGAGGCGCATTTATTGTTAGGAAAAACAAGGTATTACGACCAACGATTTGTTCCGGCTTTAGAAGCTTTCAACTATGTATTGTATAAATATCCTACAAGTAATAAAATTTATGAAGTAAAAATTTGGAGAGAAAAAACCAACATGCGAATGGATAACGATGCCGCAGCTGTTGTAAACCTTAATAAACTTTTAACCGAGATAAAATTTAAAGATCAAATTTTTGCGGATGCTAATGCTACTATAGCACAAGCCTATATTAATTTAGAGGAGAAAAAAAATGCTTTAGCGAAATTGAAAATTGCCACTCAATTTACAAAATCGGAGGAAGAAAAGTCGCGTTATCGATTTATTGAAGCCCAACTTTATGAGCAATTAGGATATAAAGACAGTGCCTATGCCAAATATCAGGAAGTGATTGACATGAAACGTAAATCGGCTCGACAGTATATTATTCAGGCACATGCACACCAGGCCTCTCAATTTGATTTTAAAAAAGGAGATACTTTAGCCTTTTTAGAAAAATATAATAAATTATTAAAAGACAGAGAGAATCGACCATTTTTAGATGCGTTGAACCACCAAATGGCTTTGTTTTATGACAAACAAAACAAACCCGAAACAGCAATTGTATATTACAATAAATCATTACGAAAAAAATCAGGAGACAGTTATTTAGTTGCATCCAACTACAGAAATCTTGCTGATATATATTTCAATAAAGCAAAATATGTTTTAGCAGGAAAATATTTTGACAGCACACTAACTTCCTTAAATTCTAAAACGAGGGAGTTTAAATTAATTACAAAAAAGAGAGAAAATCTTGAAGATGTTATAAAATATGAAGGTATTGCACAACGCAACGACAGTATTTTGAAAATAGCTTCATTATCTAATGAAGGAAAAGAAAAATATTTTAAAGTTTACATTGAAACTTTAAAAAAGGAAGACGCTAAAAAGCTAGAGCTTGCTAAAATTAAAGCTAAAGAAGTTAATGCCGAAGGTAAAAACAATGAATTGCCAGGTGCTGACAACGCTACTGCTAAAGCACCATCTGCTAAAACAATAGCACCAATTCCATTAAATTCGGATTCAGGGAGTACTTTTTATTTCTATAACCCATCCACTGTTGCTTTTGGGATAGTAGAGTTTAAGAAAAAATGGGGCGATCGAGCTCACGTGCTCAATTGGAGATTAGCAAAAGAGGGTGATAAGGACGACAAATATCAAGAAGAAACAAAAGAAACAATTGCTGGAGGCGACCAACCAAAAGAAGCAAATGAAAAATACACAACTAATTATTATCTAAAACAAATTCCATCCTCCACTAAAATTTTGGACAGTATTGGTAAAGAACGAAATTTTGCCTACTACCAATTGGGAGTTATTTATAAAGAAAAATTTAAAGAATACAAGCGAGCTGCCGATAAATTAGAAAAATTATTAGACAATAAGCCCGAAGAACGCCTTGTTCTACCAGCGATGTATAATTTATTTAAAATTTATGAAATTATAGATAAAGACAAAGCGCTTGCCATGAAATCTAAAATTTTAACTCAATATCCTGATTCTCGATATGCACAAATTCTTAGTAATTCGGGAGCTGGAAATTTAATAAGTTCCACACCAGAAATTGCTTATGATGCATTGTATAAAGAGTACGAAAAAGAGCAATATCGAGAAGTACTTCCTAAAACAGAAGGCGCTATTGAACAGTTTACAGGAGAAGAGATGTTGCCAAAATTCGAATTGCTAAAAGCAAATCTAATAGGAAAACTTAAAGGAGTAGCAGAATTTAAAAAAGCTTTAAATTATGTAGCATTAACCTATCCAAATAGTGAAGAAGGAAAATCTACCGAAGTTTTTATCGCTACTAAAATCCCATATTTAGAATCGCTTTCGTTTAATTCAGAACTACCATTATCTTGGAATATTTTATATAGAGCGGATGATTTAACCTCTAAAAACACTAAAGTTCTTTTAGAGAAAATATCCAAATTTGCCAAAGAAAGAACCGTTGAAAAATTAGCAGTATCTACGGATTTGTATACTATTGACAAAAACTTTTTGGTAATTCATGGTATTAAAACTGCCGAAGGTGCCAAAGCAATAGCGCAGGTATTGAAAGAATATAAAGACTACAAAATTTCCGAACCAGCTGTTGTTATTTCTAGCGAAAACTATAAAGTGGTTCAAGTAAAAAAGAATGTTGACGATTATATTACAGGAGATTGGCTGAACAAACCGATAGTTCCAATTCAGAGGAATATTGCAGTTCCAGAAATTAACAAAAAAGGGAATGAAAAATCTAATGTAAAAGAACAAGGTTCAGCAAATTCATTACAATCACAAAGCACTAAAGCAAAACAAAAAATAGAGGCACAACAAGCGGATCTAAATCCAATGGATAATAATTTGGATAATGCAACGCCAAAAAAACCGTAATCTATGTTTGATAAAAAACCAAAATCCTACACCGATTTGTTAGGGAAAACCAATCGAATTGTAGAAGGAACCACTATTAAAGGTGACATTACTTCTCCTGCTGATTTTCGATTAGACGGTCATTTAGTTGGAAATTTCGAATCGAAAGGCAAGCTAGTAATTGGACCTGCTGGAAGTGTAACAGGCGATATCCTTTGTAAAAATTGCGATATTGAAGGAAAATTTAACGGGAAGATTCAAGTCACAGACTTTTTGAATTTAAAAGCAAAATCAGTAGTGCACGGCGAAGTGGTATGTGGAAAGCTTTCGGTAGAACCGGGAGCAATTTTTACAGCATCCTGCATAATGAAATCTACTAGCGTTAAAAGCATATCGCAAAAAAATGATGGACAACAAGAAAAAACAGCGTAATAAATGGTTGGTTTTAATTAATATTCCTATTCAGATGGGAATAATAATTTTTCTATTTTCTAAAATTGGCTTTTGGTTAGATGAAAAATATACAAATGAACTTGGATTTTTTTCAAAAATTTTTATTTTAGTTGGTGTAGCAATTTCTTTTTATAACCTAAACCGACAATTAAAAGATATAAATGAATAAAATAGCCCCATTAAAACCATTAATTGAACTTGTCTTTGGTTTGTTTTTAGTCCTTTTTCTCCATTTTTATATTTTTAATTATTTTTNTTCGCTTAACAACCAGTCTTCCCATTTTGTGTTTTCACTTTCAAAAATATACACCTTTTTTGCAATAAATTCTTTTGTGATTATTCTAATTCTTATTCTAATTAAAAAAAAATCTATTGATTATGTTGGTTACGTATTTCTGCTTCTTACTTGTATTAAAATGGGAATAACTTTTTATTTTGCCCAAATTCTAATTAAAAAAAAATCTATTGATTATGTTGGTTACGTATTTCTGCTTCTTACTTGTATTAAAATGGGAATAACTTTTTATTTTGCCCAACCTATTTTAGCACTAAAAGAGCAGAATAATAGCATAGAATACAAAAACTTTTTAATACTGTTCCTTATCTTTTTAGCTGTTGAAACAATAATATCCATTCGAATTTTAAATAAAAAGCAGTATATTGAATAAAAATTGATTTTTTATTCAAAAAAACAAAGTTTATACTTTTTCATGTAAATATTAATTGTACTTTTGCACCAAATTTCGGAAACGTTAAAATTCAATAAAAAAGATATGGTGATTTCAAAAAAACCACTCCATTTTATACTAGTAGCTATGTTGGCTTTTTTGCCTTTAGTTACAATTGCTAATACTACCAATGATCCAACAACAGTTGAAGACCATAAAACTGCGAAAACGGAAGCAAATTCTAATCCAGAGGAACATGCTGAACCTTTAGATCAGAAATCAAAAATAAAGGAATTCATTAACCACCACCTTTTAGATTCTCATAGTTTTAACTTCAATGCAAACGAAGAAACTAAAGAACATTATGGAGTTGCCTTGCCAGTTATTCTTTGGGATAATGGGATTCAAATTTTCTCCTCTTCTAAATTTCATGATGGAGAAGAAGTAGCAGAAAGTAATGGAAATTTTTATGTTTTACACCATGAGAAAATTTATAAAACAGATGCATCCGGAAAATTAAATGAAGAACATGGTCATCCAACCAATGTTAGACCTATAGATTTTTCTATTACTAAAAGCGTTATCGGAATTTTATTAGTTGCAATCTTGATGTTCGTACTCTTTACAAGTTTAGCAAAATCGTACTCTAAAAACGGAGGTATTTCTAAAGGAATTGGAAGAATTTTTGAACCTTTAGTTTTATACATCCGCGATGAAATTGCTATTCCAAATATTGGAGAAAAAGGATATAAAAAATACATGAGTTATTTACTTACCGTATTTTTCTTTATTTTCTTCTTAAATATACTAGGTTTAGCTCCTTTTGGATTTAACATTACAGGGAATATTACAATTACTTTATCATTGGCATTGCTAACTTATTTGATTACTACGGTTACAGCTAATAAAAATTACTGGTCTCACATGCTTTGGATGCCTGGAGTTCCTGTAGTTTTAAAACCAGTTCTTGCAATTATTGAATTACTTGGAACTATTATTAAACCATTTTCATTAATGATTCGTTTGTATGCAAATATGATGGCAGGTCACGTAGTATTAATGAGTATTATTGGTTTAATGTTTATTTTTAAAAGTTGGCTTGGAAGTTCATTATCATTTGTTCTTGCATTTAGTCTTTCTATATTAGAAATATTAGTTGCATTTTTACAGGCTTATATTTTTACAATGCTAACTTCATTATATTTTGGTGCCGGAAACGAAGAGCACCATCATGAAGAAGCACACTAGATTACCGATTCTTGAATGTGGGATTTAGATACATAACTCTAAAAACCAAGTTCATAAATCAAGTTTAAATTGAATGTTTAATTTTTAATATATATATTATGCAAATTCCAGAAATTGTTGGAGCAGGATTAATTGTAATCGGAGCAGGTTTAGGTATTGGTAAAATTGGTGGTTCAGCAATGGACGCTATTGCTCGCCAACCAGAAGCTTCAGGGAAAATCCAAACAGCTATGATTATCGCAGCTGCTCTTATTGAAGGTATTGGTTTCGCAGCTTTATTCGCGAAATAAAAACAAAAGCAATAGTTATAACGGTTGGTTATAACTATTGTTTATTTTATTTATTAAAATTTATTTTAAAATAGTATGGAAAAGTTAATAAATGATTTTTCATTTGGTTTGTTCATTTGGCAAGTAGTAATATTTGTTGGATTGATATTTTTGTTAAAAAAATTCGCTTGGAAACCAATTCTTGATGCAGTAAACGAAAGAGAAGAAGGCATCAAAAATGCTTTACTTTCTGCAGAAAATGCTAAAAAAGAAATGCAAAACCTTAAATCTGATAATGAAAAATTATTAGCAGAAGCAAGAGCAGAACGCGATTCATTAATGAAAGAAGCTCGTGAAATTAAAGATAAAATGATTAACGATGCTAAATCAGAAGCGCAAGAAGCTGGAGAAAAAATGATTTCTCAAGCTAAAGCAGCTATTGAAAGCGAAAAGAATGCAGCTATGGCAGAATTGAAAAATCAAGTTTCTTCTTTGTCACTAGAAATTGCAGAAAAAGTATTAAGAGACGAATTATCTAACAAAGATTCTCAAACTAAATTAGTTGAGAAAATGTTAGGTGACGCTAAATTAAACTAATCATTATGTCTAGAGCAGCGATTAGATATGCAAAAGCAATATTAGACATTGCACAAACAGCAGAAAAAGCCGATGCAGTTAACAATGACATGAAGTCAATTGTTACTGCTGTAGCAGAAAGTGCTGAATTGAAAGATTTTTTAAAAAGTCCAATTATTAAAATGGACGTAAAAAAATCGGCTTTGTCTGAAATATTTTCAAATGTTGAGAAAGAAACGAATAGTTTATTTAACTTATTATTTGAAAATAAAAGATTTGAAATACTAGAAGCAATAGCAATTCAATACAATAGATTGTTTGACGAAAGTAACGGAATTGAAGTTGCCAAGGTAACTACAGCTTTCCCAATTACTCCCGAATTAGAAACTAAAGTGTTGGCTAAAATTGCTGAGTTTTCCAATAAGAAAATCACAATTGAAAATATAGTAGATCCTGCCATTATTGGTGGATTTATATTACGAGTTGCCGACAAGCAGTATAACGCCTCAGTAGCTAACAAGTTAAGTGAATTAAAAAGAGAGTTTAGTAATTAGATTTCCATTAAAGATATATCAAAATGGCAGAAATTAAACCAGCTGAGATTACAGCAATATTAAAAAAACAATTATCTGGTTTTGAATCAGGTGCAAGTTTAGAAGAAGTAGGAACTGTACTACAAGTGGGTGATGGTATCGCTCGTGTTTACGGTTTATCTAATGCTCAATATGGTGA
>JGI25913J50563_1000271_pt1 | contig 10265 bp, 9 predicted proteins | sample LauGreSp1BDMLBSN_2_FD_50563 | JGI IMG/M metagenome (IMG submission 50563)
CGTGAGTTGTCCAAGCTGAGGTTGCCTGCTGAAGCGCAAGCCAAATTCAGCCTGCTCGATGTAGGTTCAGGCGCTGGCTTGCCCGGTATCGTCATTGCCATCACGTGTCCCGAGGTGTCTGTGACGTGCGTGGACACGGTCGCTAAAAAAGCAGCCTTCATCCAGCAAGTTGCAGCCACCCTGAGGTTGCCGAATCTCAAGGGCTTGCATGCCCGCGTGGAAAGTTTGACCCAGCCTTACGATGTGGTGTGTTCCCGCGCCTTTGCCTCGTTGCTTGATTTCACCACTTGGTCCAAGTCTGCCCTGGCAAGCCATGGTGTGTGGATGGCCATGAAGGGCAAGCACCCCGATCAAGAAATGGCCGTATTGCCTGAGCCCATCAAAGTGTTTCACGTGGAACAGCTTCTGGTGCCAGGTCTGGATGCCGAGCGCTGCATCATCTGGATGCGCGGTTAAACTTCCCCCAGTTTTTCACCTAAGTCATTTATGTTCGGTATCGCGGACTACGGCGCTTTCGTCGTGGCCATCATTGTCTTTTTGGCCATTCCCGGCCCCGGTAACTTGGCCTTGCTCACCGCGACAGGCAAGGGCGGCGTGCGTGCGGGCATCGCTGCCACGTTGGGTGTGATTGCGGGCGACCAAGTGTTGTTGTGGTTGGCGGTGGCGGGTTTGTCTGCAGTGCTCATCAGCTACCCAAGTTTGTACAGCACGGTGAAGTGGGTGGGTGCTGCGTATTTGTTGGGNTTGGGCTATTCCTTGTTCAATACCAAACCGGGCGATGCGCCGGTGCTCGACATGAAGCCTGATCATTACCTGCGTCAAGGTTTGCTGATCACCGTGCTCAACCCCAAGGCGATCGTGTTTTACATGGCGTTCTTCCCGTTGTTTGTTGATCCAGTCATTCACTTGGGGCTGCTCACATTTGCGGTGATGGCGGCGACCATTGCTGCGCTCACGTTGGTTTATGGTTTGGTGGTTGTCTTGTTAGCGCATCACTTGGCCGAGCGTGTGCGGGCCAACCCGTTGGCCACCGTCATGCTGAACAAAATTGCGGGCGCCTTGCTGATGGGTTTTGGTTTAAAGCTGGCCCTGTTTTAATTATTTTTCCGTTACTTTCGAAAGCTCTGTATGGCCAAAATCTTCTGCGTTGCAAACCAAAAAGGTGGCGTTGGCAAGACCACCACCACCGTCAACTTGGCGGCTGGTTTGGCGTTTGTTGGCCAGCGCGTCTTGATGGTCGACCTGGATCCTCAGGGCAATGCCACCATGAGTTCAGGGGTCGACAAGCGCGAGATGGACTTGTCGGTGTACGACGTGTTGCTTGAAGAGGCCACGGTGGCCGAGGCGCGGATTCGCAGCAANTGGGGTGCCGATGGCTTGCGCGCCAAAATCCCNACCTATGACGTGTTGGGTGCCAANCGCGATTTGGCGGGTGCGGAAGTGGAGTTGGTATCGCTGGAGCGCCGCGAAAACCGCCTCAAGCAAGCCTTGGCTGCGGTGGATGGCGAATACGACTTTATTCTTATTGATTGCCCGCCTTCGCTGTCCATGTTGACACTCAATGGCTTGTGTTCTGCCAATGGCGTCATCGTGCCCATGCAGTGCGAATACTTTGCGCTTGAGGGCTTGACCGATTTGGTCAACACGATCAAACAAGTACATGCCAATTTGAACCGAGAACTCAAAATCATCGGTTTGTTGCGGGTCATGTTTGATCCGCGCATCACCTTGCAACAACAAGTCAGCGACCAACTCAAAGACCACTTTGGCGACAAAGTGTTCAGCGCCGTCATTCCGCGCAATGTGCGCTTGGCAGAAGCGCCCAGCTACGGTTTGCCCGGTGTCGTGTATGACCCCGCCGCCAAAGGCAGCCATGCGTTTGTGGACTTTGCCCACGAGATGGTCCAACGCGTCAAAACGCTTTGAGCCCCAAGCCCGAACNCACAGTGGCAAACCCTGTACTCCTCATTCCCGGCTGGCACAACAGCGGGCCTGACCATTGGCAAAGCCGCTGGGAGTCCACGCACGGCTTTACCCGCGTGGACCAACACAATTGGGATTTCCCGTTGCGCGGCGACTGGATGATTCAGCTGGAAGAAGCCGTGCTGGCCAATCCCAATGCCGTACTCGTGGCGCATAGTTTGGGCTGCGTGTTGGTGGCGGCGTGGGCGGCACACTCGCTCAACGCACACCATGTCAGCGCTGCCTTGTTGGTGACGCCTGCCGATGTGGAGCGCTCGGAGATGCAGCACATGCTGCACAGCTGGAGCCCCATCGTGCGCGAGCGTCTGCCTTTCAAGAGCACCGTGGCGATCAGTCGCAATGACCCCTATTGCAGCCTTTTGCGCGTCAGCGCGATGGCCCACGCATGGGGTTCGCGATTGGTCGACTGCGGCATGAGCGGCCACATCAACGCCGATTCACGCTTGGGCGATTGGCCGGAAGGCTTTGCCCTGTTACAAGATTTACTCAAAGAAAAAGAAACCCATGGTCACTAAAAAAACCAAAGGCTTAGGCCGTGGTCTCGAAGCCTTGCTCGGCCCCAAAGTGGACGACAGCATCGCCGCACAAACTGCCGCCGCCGAAGGCTTGCCCAGCACCTTGCCGCTGACCCAAATGGTGCCCGGCATGTACCAGCCGCGCACACGCATGGACGAGGGCGCTTTGTATGAGTTGGCCGAAAGCATCAAAGCCCAAGGCATCATGCAGCCCATTCTGGTGCGCCAACTCACCGACGGCCCCAACGCTGGCAAATACGAAATCATCGCGGGTGAACGCCGCAGCCGCGCCGCCAAATTGGCGGGTCTAGACACCGTGCCGGTGCTGGTGCGCAACGTGCCCAACGAGGCCGCTGCCGCCATGGCGCTGATTGAAAACATCCAGCGCGAAGACCTCAACCCGCTGGAAGAGGCGCAAGGCCTGCAACGCCTCATCAAAGAGTTTGGCCTCACGCATGAGCTGGCTGCGCAAGCGGTGGGCCGTTCACGCAGCGCCGCCAGCAACTTGCTGCGCTTGCTCAACCTGGCCGAGCCTGTGCAATCCATGCTCATGGCCGGTGACATTGATATGGGCCACGCCCGCGCCTTGTTGGCGCTTGACCGTGGCACGCAAATCACGGCGGCCAATCAAATCAGCGCCAAAAAAATGTCGGTGCGCGAAGCGGAGAGCTTGGTCAAAAAACTCAGCGCCGAATTCAACCTCGTTCCTCAAAAACCGAAGAGTGAAAAATCGCGCGACATCAAACGTGTCGAAGAAGAGTTGTCCGACTTGCTCACTGCACAAGTTGAAGTGCGCGTTAAAAAACGCGTCAAGCGTCATGGCAGAGTTGAGGAACTGGGCGAACTGGCCATACAGTTTGGCTCCATCGACGAACTCAACGGCTTGATCGACAAACTGCGCAAACCTTAAAAATATTGATGTACCCACCGCTGCAAAACATGTTCTTGCCGAGGAGCTTTTTTAAAGGCTCACCGCTAGAGCGTCGACGCAGCTTGCTGACCTTCATGCTGCTCTTGGTGGGCGCGTGTTCGTTGCCGTTTTATTTCATCTACCAGCCAGACTACAACCATGTCGCCAATTTGGTGGGCACAGCGGGGTACTGGTGCTTGCTGGCTTTGCTCCTCTTGGACGCACCTTATTTGCTGATTGCCCACGGAACGATGCTGTGGTCGATTTCCTATGTCGCGTACTTGGCGGCCATGACGGGCGGCATCAACTCACCGGTGATGGTGTGGATGACGGCTGTGGTGCTGCCTGCAATTTTGTTTTTGGAGCGCCGCGGGGCGTTGTTTTGGGTCGTGGTGGTGTTTTGCACCAACCTCATGCTTTTGCTTATCAGCAAGTATGGTTGGGTCAACAGCGACATCAACATGAGCAATGACGTCATGGCTTGGACCGTGGCCAGTAAATTGTTCGTCATCAGCTTGGCGATGTATGTGGTGTNTGTCACCGAGCACATGCACCGCAGCCAAGTCGCAGAGATGGATCAAAGCAATGCCGAACTCGAGCAAACGCACCAAGCGCTCATTCGGGCCCAGGCGCACAAAGACGAGTTCATCGCCTCCGTGGGCCACGAGCTGCGCACGCCCATGAATGCCATCTTGGGGCTCAACGGCATCTTGCGTACCGAGTTGGCGGCGCGTCCGGAAGACGCGGAAGTGGTGGACCACATCCGTCGATCGACGGAGCAACTGCTGCAAGTGGTGAACGATATTTTGGATTTCTCACAGCTGCAAGCGGGTCGTCTGACGCTTCACCCCGAAGAGTTTGCCCTGCGCGAAGCCTTGGACGCGCTGCGCGCTGCCTACGAAGCCAAAGCCCAAGCCAAAGGCCTCACGCTGAATTTAGAAGCGTCGGCNGTGCACAACATGTGGGTCAAGGCGGACCGCCAGCGTTTGGTGCAAGTGCTCAAGAACTTGTTAGACAACGCGATCAAGTTCACAGCTGAAGGCGGCATTCAGATCCGCGCACAAAGTGTGGGCGGTGGTGTTTTGTTTGAAGTGCAAGACACTGGCATCGGCATCGCAGCGGATCGACAAAAACAAATCTTCAATGGCTTTGAATATGCGGACGTGCAAACCAATCGCCAATATGGCGGCACGGGCTTGGGGCTGTCCATTTGTGAACGCTTGGTCAGCTTGCAAGGCGGCACCCTTGGCGTGAGCAGTGTGCAAGGTCAGGGCGCACGGTTTTGGTTTCTGTTGCCCTTGCGCAGCATCGCCGTCAAAGAAGCACAAGCCGCAGCGGAAATGGCGCGTTTGTTGGTGGACCAACAACTTCAAATCTTGCTGGTCGACGACAACGCGGTGAACTTGTTGGTTGCACGCATGATGCTTAAAAAATGCTTTCCCAAAGCTGAAATTGTCGAGGCGAGCAGTGGGGCGATTGCCCTGGAGAAGTTGCGCACACAACACTTTGATTTAACCCTGATGGACATGGTCATGCCAGAGATGGACGGCATGCAAGTGACAGAGCGCGTGCGACAAGATTTCCCAGCCCCCACCTGCCACATCCCCGTGCTGGCACTGACGGCCAGTGCCAATCCTGTGGACCAAGACCGTTGCTTGGCCTCAGGCATGAACGATGTGCTGCACAAACCTTTAGATGAGCAGCAACTGATTTCTAAAATTTCCAATGCACTCGCCGTGCATGCCCAGAGGTACAAGTCATGAGCCGTGACATGCTCGACCAGTTCACCGCGTGGGCCGTGCCAAGACTGCCCATGAAATTCAGAGACGGGCGCATGCCCTATCTCTTCTTTGTGGTTTGGTTGTTGATTGTGGTCATGGTCATCTTGGCGTTCATCACGCCTTACCCCAACGGGGTGCCCGTGCCTTTGGCTTTTGCATTCATGCTGTTGGTTTTACAAGTCTTGTTCATATGGGGCTTGCCGTTTGCCATCGCGGCCAACGTGGGCTTGTTTGCNGNCNTGTTACAGGTGAGNTATGCGGCTTGGATGTCGGGNGGTATTTTTTCTCCGCGCATGGGTTGGATGGCGGCCATTCCATTGATTCCGTTTTATGCCGTCAGCCGCAAAGCCGGCTTGGCATGGCTTGCCTTGGTGGTGGGCGTTGAAATTGCCATGGCCTATGTGACTTGGCAGGCCTGGTTGCCCGACAACCCCACCGTGGGTGCGGCGCAAGTCATGTCGTCGTTCGCCAGTTATTCGGTGGTCACGCTCATTGTCATCACGGTTCCGTTTCTGTACGACAGCTTGTTTCGGCAAGCCTACAAAGCCAGCGCACAACGCAACTTAGAGCTCGAAGAAAAACGCAAAGAACTGCTGCGCACCTCCGCTTTGCGCGAGCAATTCATTGCGACCGTCAGCCATGAATTGCGCACGCCCATGAATGCAATTTTGGGCTTCAACAACATGCTGCTCGCACGCGTCTCTGACAACCCCCAAGCGCTCAAAATTTTGAATCACACGCGGCAATCGGCAGACCACTTGCTGACCGTCATCAACGATGTGCTCGACTACTCGCAACTGCAAGCAGGCAAGATCAAGGTCCAGAGCGAAACCTTTGCCTTGCGCGACACCATCCACTCTGCGTTCGATCTTTTCGCACAGCGCGTGGAAAGCATGCACCTGCAATACACCTGCACCATCGACGACAACGTGCCGAATTGGGTGTGTGCGGACCGTCACCGCTTGATGCAAATTTTGGTCAACCTCTTGGGCAACGCCATCAAGTTCACCCACCAAGGCCACGTCACCTTGCAAGTGAGACGGCAGCCTTTGTGTGTGCATTTTTCNGTGCGCGACAGCGGCATTGGTATTTCTGAGGCGCAACAGCCCAAAATCTTTCAGCGCTTTGTGCAAGCAGACGACGACATTCAATCGCGCTATGGTGGCAATGGCCTAGGGTTGTCCATCACGCAGCGTTTGGTGGAGTTGATGGGCGGCCACATTGGGTTTGTGAGCACGGCCGGCCAGGGTTCGCAGTTTTGGTTCACCTTGCCCTTGGTGGAGGTGGCGCCACCGGTCACGGACGTGCCACACGCCGCCGAACTCGCCACACCGATGGAAGCGGTGCAACGCTTTTTGGTGGTGGACGATCACCCCATCAACCGTTTGCTGGTACGCCAGATTCTTAAAAACCACTGGAAGAACTGCGAGCTGGTCGAGGCCGACAACGGGGCCAAAGCGCTGGATGCCTTGCGCAAACAAGACTTTGATGTGATCTTGATGGACATGGTCATGCCCGAAATGGATGGCATCGAGGCCACCCACGCGTTGCGACAAACTTTTGAATCACCCGTGCGCGAGACGCCCGTGCTAGGCCTCACCGCGAACGTCAACCCACAAGACCTCGAGCGCTTCTTGGCCGCCGGCGTGAACGCCGTGGTGCTCAAGCCCTTTGACGCGGTGAAGGTGTGCGCTCAGGTTGAGCAAATGCTCATAAAGAAAAAATCTTCCCTGGATTCATGATGTTGTGCGGGTCCAATGCCCGCTTGATGGTGCGCATCATGTCCACAGCGCCTTCGCCTGTTTCGGCGCGCAAGAAATCCATCTTGTGCAAACCAATGCCGTGCTCGCCCGTGCAAGTGCCGCCCAAATGCAAAGCGCGCGACACCAGCTTGTGGTTNAACTCTTCGGCCGTGGCGCACTCTTGCGCGTTGTTGGGGTCGATCAAATANCCCATGTGGAAATTACCGTCACCCACATGGCCCACTAAGAAATAGGGCAGGCCTGAGGCATCCGCTTCGGCAATCGAATCCAACATGGCATCAGCCAGTTTACTAATCGGCACACATGTATCTGTCGTCACGGCGCGGCAGCCGGGGCGGCTTTGAATGGCTGCAAAGTAAGCGTTGTGCCGTGCCGTCCACAAACGTGTGCGCTCTTCAGGTGTCGTGGCCCATTCAAACGCCACACCGCCAAACTCAGCTGCAATTTCTTGCACTGTTTCGGCTTGCTCTTTCACACCTGCGGGTGAGCCGTGAAACTCCATCAACAGCAGCGGCGCCTCTGCCAAATTTAGCTTTGCGTATTGGTTCACCATGCGGACCGAGCCACCGTCCAGCAGCTCTACGCGCGCAATCGGCACACCCATTTGAATCGTCGCAATGGTGGTGTGGACAGCCGCCTCAATGCTGGGGAACGAACACACCGCCGCCGACACCGCTTCGGGCAAAGGGTAAATGCGCAGTGTGATTTCGGTCATCACACCCAGCGTGCCTTCGCTGCCTACCAACAAACGCGTCAGGTCGTAACCTGCTGCCGACTTCTTGGCCCGTGTGCCCGTGCGAATCACCTCGCCGCTGGCGGTCACCACTTCGAGGGCCAACACGTTTTCGCGCATCGTGCCGTAGCGCACGGCATTGGTACCGCTGGCACGCGTGGCGGTCATGCCGCCAAGCGACGCATCCGCACCNGGGTCGATGGGGAAGAACAGGCCCGTACTTTTGATCTCATCGTTGAGCTGCTTGCGCGTCACGCCGGGCTGCACCGTGACGGTCAAGTCTTCCGCATTGATGCTCAGCACTTGGTTCATGCGGCTCACATCCACACTGATACCACCTTGCACCGCCAACAAGTGGCCCTCGAGCGACGAGCCCACGCCAAACGGAATCACCGGCACTTTGTATTGCGCGGCCAGCTTCACTGCGTCTGCCACATCCTGTGTGCTTTCGGCAAACACCACAGCCGCAGGCGGCGGCACATGCACAAACGGCGACTCATCGCGCCCATGCTGCTCTCGCACCACCAAGGCGGTTGAGCAATTCGCGCCAAAGCGGGCTTGAAGCGCGGCGATCAATTCTGCNGGCACCTCGCGTTGTGCGATGGTGGGGGCCAAGTGTTGGTGGGCGGTGGGGGCGTTCATGCGGTGTCTCCTAAGCGGGGCCTCGATTCTAAGAACAAGCCCAGATGGCGAAAGCCTCGGGCGTGACAGGCACAATAAGCAAAAACCGTAAAAAGGGTAGACACATGGGTAAACGACTGACACAAATCGCCACCCGCACCGGCGATGCTGGCACCACGGGTTTGGGCAACAACCAACGCGTTTCAAAAAACAGCTTGCGTGTGCACGCCATGGGCGAGGTCGATGAACTCAATTCCAACATCGGCGTTTTGCTCTGCGAAGAAATGCCGCAAGACGTGCGCGACGTGCTGGTTGAAATTCAGCACCAGCTCTTCAACCTCGGCGGTGAGCTGTCCATCCCCGGCTTTGAGCTACTCAAAGAAGAAGCCGTGCAAGCCTTGGATGCAGCGCTTGAAACCTACAACGCCAAACTCCCCAAGCTCGAAGAGTTCATCTTGCCGGCAGGCACCCGTGGTGCCGCACTTGCGCACGTCTGCCGCACCGTGGCGCGCCGCGCCGAGCGCGCGGTGGTCGCCTTGGGGAACGAAGAAGCCATTGGCGACGCGCCCCGCCAATACCTCAACCGCCTGAGCGACCTCATGTTTGTGTTGGCCCGCGTGCTCAACCGCATGGATGGCGGTGATGATGTGTATTGGAAGAGCGAGCGCATGCAGCGCGGCGAAGGCTAAGAAGCGCCACTCACGGTGTTTAAAAGCGCCACTCAAAAATATCAAAAACCCCCGTAAAACATAGCGATGTACGCCAGTTGGCGTATGTACGGGTGCGGGGAAACCCCAGACAATCAAAGTTGTCAAATTTGACGTTTATTCCGACTTTCGTGTTTGTGTTCAGCACGACCGTCGAATTCATTTGGGTGGTGTTTGATGGCTTCAATTCTCACGCTGTACGCAAAGCGTTGGCACTTTGCGATTTGTGCGCTCACAACAGCCGTTNTGAGTTGGCAAGTTCATGCGCAAAGCGATACAAACGCTGGGCCTAACAAGCCCAAATATGGCGTCAACAAACCCTTGGGCGAGACCTACGCCGCCGCGAGAAGCGTGGCTGACGAGCAAACCCGNCTCGTCCTCTATCGAACCCCTGCTGACAAGAGCANACGNGCTGACAAATTAGGCGTCATCTCGGTCTATCTNAATGAGCGTTACCACGCCTCTTTGCAAAGTGAAGCCTTTTCGATCATTTGCATGGGCGGCAAAAAAACCGATGTGCGAACCCGTTACCTGCCAGATCAATCCGCAGAGATCCGCCCTGAACTTGACACCCGTCACACGCTTTCCGTCGAAGGTGGCCAATCCGTTTATTTGCGCATTGCAGAAGTGGCTAACAACAAAAGCCGCATCGAAGTCGTCACGCCACAGGTTGCAGCAAACGACTTGGTGGATGCCAAACAACAAATGCACACCCTCAGCCGCGTGCCCGGTGCACAGCCTTGCCGCGAAGCCGAAGACACGCGCATCGTCTTCGATCCCAACGTCATCACCTTTGGTTCCGACGCCATCTTTGAATCCAAGAAGACTGAAATTCATGCCATCAGCCCTCAAGGTAACCAAGAGCTGAAACAAATCATCCAAAAAATAAACGTCAAGTACAAAACGTTCTCAGATATCAAAGTTCACGTTGTCGGATTTGCAGATGACGAAAGGGACGAAGCCGTCAACCAGCGCATCTCCCAAGAGCGGGCCAAAACGGTGCGCACGTACTTTCAAAGCCAAGGCCTGCGCTCTACAGCCCTCACTTATGAAGGCCGGGGCTCCCAAGAAAAACAAAAAGCCGACCTCTTTGGCCTATCCCCCCGCCGCGTTGAAGTGGAGGTTGCTGTAGGCATTCGTTAACAAAACTTAATACTTTGTGGCGCTATAAGTTGCAAAAATAACGGAACTGTCAATCTAATTCCGTAACTTGATAAAAAATGTAGTGCAAAATACACTCGTTTTTTAGCGA
>JGI25913J50563_1000272_pt1 | contig 10264 bp, 9 predicted proteins | sample LauGreSp1BDMLBSN_2_FD_50563 | JGI IMG/M metagenome (IMG submission 50563)
TGAATCAGGAGTTATTGGATATTGGTGAATTGCCTTATTCCAATCCTAGAAATACGGCTTCTGGAAGTTTGAAATTACAAGACAGTGCCGAGGTTGCCAAACGTCCATTAGATTGCTTGTTATATTTTATTATTGGAAATAATTTGCCTTTTACTTCACAACATACCGGATTGGAGGTTGCTAGAAACTGGGGATTTAAGGTCCCAGCCCAATCAAAATTAGCAACTAATTTAGAGGAAGTTTTTGAATTTATAAATTATTGGGATGTACACCGCCATGATTTACCTTATGAAACGGATGGGGTAGTTATAAAAGTAGATGATTTTAATCTTCAAAATGAATTGGGTTATACTGCCAAATCCCCCCGTTGGGCTATTGCTTATAAATTCAAATCGGAACAAGTTACCACCGTATTAAACTCCATTTCGTACCAAGTTGGAAGAACAGGCGCTATAACTCCAGTGGCTAATTTAGAGCCAGTGCAACTTGCAGGAACTATTGTTAAACGTGCTTCGTTGCACAATGCAGACCAAATTGAAAAACTAGATATTCGAGTTGGTGATACAGTTTTTGTAGAAAAAGGAGGTGAGATTATCCCGAAGATAATTGGTGTTGCTCAAAGAGGTTCTCAAGCAGAACCGACAAGATATATAACCCATTGCCCTGAGTGCTTTACCGAACTAACTCGAAAAGAGGGAGAAGCCAATCATTTTTGCCCTAATTTTTATGGTTGTCCGCCACAGATTATCGGGAGAATTCAGCATTATATTTCCAGAAAAGCCATGGATATTGAGGGCTTAGGGGGTGAAACAGTTGCTTTGCTTTATGCAAATGGATTGGTTAAAGACTATTCTGATTTGTATGAATTGACCGTAGACCAAGTGATTCCGTTGGAACGAATGGCGCAAAAAAGTGCCGAGAATTTGGTAAATGGAATTGAAAAATCGAAAGAAATTCCCTTTGAACGCGTGTTATTTGCAATAGGAATACGTTATGTAGGGGAAACGGTTGCTAAGAAATTAGCCAAACATTATAAATCTATTGAAGCCTTACGTCAAGCATCGCTTATGGACTTGATTCTAGTAGATGAAATTGGCGAACGCATTGCACAAAGCGTTATAGAGTTTTTTGAAAACAAAACGAATTGTGAGATTATTGATCGCCTAAAAAACTTTGGGGTACAATTNGAATTAGTNGAAAAATTCAATCCCAATGCCACGGATAAATTAGTTGGAAAAATCTTCGTGGTTTCGGGAGTCTTTGAAATATTCTCTAGAGATGAATTAAAAAAAGCTATTGAAGATAATGGAGGTAAAGTAGGAAGTTCTATTTCTGCTAAAACTGATTTTGTTATTGCGGGAGATAACATGGGACCTGCCAAATTGGAAAAAGCCAACCAACTAGGAATAGCAATTATTTCTGAAAATGATTTTATTGAAATGATAAAGGGTAACGCATAGATTGCATTACCCTTGTTTTATTTGAATAAATCACTATTTTAAACTACAATAGATTTTCCATGGCTCGCAATTTCTTTATCGGAAGTAAGATAAAAATCGATGCGTCCTAAATTCAATCCGTAACAACCTACTTGGTTAATTAACACCTCTTTTCCATCTAGATTTTTTTCGATTACTGGTTTGTCTAAAAAAGTATGGGTATGTCCACCAATTATCAAATCAATATCTTTAGTTTTCTTAGCGAGAAGAATATCACAAACTTTATTTGGTTCTTCTTTGTATTTAAAACCAATGTGTGAAAGACAAATTACCAAATCACATTTTTGTTCTTGTTTTAGAATTCGCGCCATATCGGTAGCAGTTTCTATGGGATCATTGTAAACAGTTTCCTTGTAGTTTTTCTTATCTACCAATCCTTGTAATTCGATACCTAATCCGAAAACGCCAATTTTTACGCCATCTACATAAGTTATTTTGTAAGGCTTTACATGGCCATCCAGTACGGTGTTTTTAAAATCATAATTGGAAGAAACAAAATCAAAATTGGCGTTTGGCATTTGCGAAAGCAAGCCGTCTATGCCATTATCAAAATCATGGTTTCCTATGGTTACGGTTTCGTAGCCCATCATGTTCATTAATTTAAATTCCAATTCTCCACCATAATAATTAAAATAAGGAGTTCCTTGAAAAATATCACCTGCATCTAATAAAAGTACGTTTTTGTTTTCTTTACGTATTGTTTCAATAATAGCAGCTCTTTTTGCTACGCCACCCATACCAGGATTTTTTGGATGATCGGCTGGAAAGGCATCAATATAACTATGTACATCGTTCGTGTGAAGGATGGTAATGTGTTTTACTTTTTCACTTTTAAAACTNCTTAATGAAAANCCCGTTAANCCTAAAAAAGCAGAACTTGCAGCTGTTTTTTGAATAAAATCTCTTCTTTTCATAGTGCTATTCTTTAGTAATTCTAATGTTATTATTAATCTTCAAGGTATCTACATCTTTAAAATAATCAATCATAATGTTGCGTAGCTTGTAGTCTAAATCATGTCGTTCCACATTCTTTTTAAAGAAAACCATATTATCACCACCATTGGATAAATAATCGGAAGTTACTACATAATAAATTTTATCTTTTTCTAGAGGTTTTCCTTGCACCAAAATGTTAATAGGCTGGTTGTCTTTAGATATTGTGAAGGTCATTCCGGCTAGTGGATGTGGTTTTTTTTCGGTAATAATATAATTAGCAATATCTATTACCTGTTCTTGTTTTAAACCTACAACTACGGCACTATTTTCAAAAGGCATTACTTCATAAGCATTTCTAGCAGTTACATTTCCTTGAGGGATTATAGTTCTAATTCCACCATGATTTAAAAAACAAATGTCGATTGATTTATGTTCTCTTTGCAAGAAAACAGGATTGCTTTTTTCAAGTGTAATATCTGCAAGAAAACAGCCAATACTTGTTTGCCAAGTACCTTTAAATTTATCTAAAGTTTCTGGACAATAAGCCAAAACTTCACTTAAATCCTTATCAATATGCTCTCTGTAAGGCTTGATGTAATTTTCTATTTCCGGAATTCCACCTTGCTGGTTGCTAATGCTAATTTTTTTTCCTTCTATTTTGGAAACATAAAAAGGATGACTAGAGCAGGAGGTTAAGAAAATAAATGTTAATAATAAAACAAAATGTTTCATTTCAACGGTATAGTTTTTTAGTTTTACCATCTTTATACGACTAAAATCAGTTAAATTTGTAATCTGGTAAAAGTACTATGTTTTGGAATAAAATAAAGGAATTTTGGATAAAAAAAATAGTTAAGAAAAAATTACTAAATGTGAAGCATTTAGCAACGAATTCTACTATTAAAAAAGTCGGAATCCTGTTTGATGAAACTTATTTTTATGAGAAAGATGCTTTACTAGCTGAGTTAATAATGAATGGAATACTAGTAGAGGATATTTCTTTATTAGTTTTTAAAAATGTAGTTAAGAAAAACGAAATTCTGGATAATCCTTTTTTTTCGTATAAAGATATAAGTTGGATTGCTACAATAGATAAAAAGGNNGTAACTGAATTTATTCACCAAGATTTTGATTTGTTAATTAGCTATTACGATACCGAAAAATCTGCTTTGNTGCTGGTTACTCATCTTTCTAAAGCAACTTTTAAAGTAGGTTTCGCCACCATAGATAAACGATTAAACCATTTTATGGTAAATACCATTGCCGAAAATTATAAAGTTTTCGTTTCCGAATTATTTAAATATTTAAAAATATTAAACAAACTATAACTATGCAATCATTAATAGGAACTGGAGTTGCACTGGTAACCCCTTTCAAAAAAGATTTTTCTGTGGATACAGAAGCATTGACAAGAATTGTAAATTTTCAAATTGAAAATGGTATTGATTATCTTGTAGTTCTTGGAACTACAGCTGAAAATGCTACTTTAAGTCAAGAAGAAAAAGAATTAGTGATTCAAACAGTAGTGGCTGCAAACCAAAAAAGAGTACCTCTTGTACTTGGTGTAGGAGGGAACAATACCCACCAACTAGTAGAAGAATTAAAAACTAGAAATTTTTCTGATTTCGTTGCTATCCTTTCGGTTTCGCCTTATTATAATAAGCCTACTCAAGAAGGTATTTACCAACATTTCAAAGCTATTTCCGAAGCTTCCCCAGTGCCAGTTATTTTATATAATGTACCTGGAAGAACTGCAAGCAATATGTTGCCCTCAACGGTAATAAGATTAGCGAAAGATTTTAAGAATATTGTAGCAATAAAAGAAGCAGCTGGAGATATAGTGCAAGCCATGAAATTAATTCAGGGAAAACCTGAAGGATTTTTAGTGATTTCTGGCGATGATATGGTTACTTTGCCAATGGTTTTAGCTGGTGGAAGTGGCGTGATTTCAGTTATTGGAGAAGGTTTTCCAAGACAGTTTTCGGATATGGTTCGATTAGGGTTAGACCGAAAAGTGGATGAAGCATACAAAATTCATTATCAATTAGCAGATGCCATCGATATGATTTTTGAACAAGGGAATCCTGCAGGTATTAAAGAGATTCATAAAACACTAGGCTTATCGGAGAATACCGTTCGTTTACCATTAGTAAATGTGAATGAAGATTTAGCAAATAGAATCTCAAATTTTGTAAAATCTTTATAGTTTTTGCTAAATAAAAACAATAAAAAAAAATCTTTCATAGTATCTAATTATTAACTAATTTTGCAGTTCGTTTTTTAAGGACTAATAACCGTCTATAAAAACTGCATTCAAAAATTAAAAATGAAAAAAATAGTTTCTCTTATAGTATTGGTTGTTTTTTTTTCCTCGTGTAGCGAATATCAAAAAGCATTAAAATCAGAAGACATTGCTGTAAAATATGGTGTTTCTGTAAAAATGTATGAAAAAGCGAAATACGATAAAGCGATTCGATTGTTTGAACAAATAGCACCTTCCTACAAAGGAAAGCCACAAGCGGAGAAATTGTTTTATATGTTTTCGCAATCCTATTATAAAACAAGACAATATTACCTTGCAGGATACCAATTTGACAACTTTGCATCAAGTTATCCTAAGAGTGAAAAACAAGAAGAAGCCCTTTTTCTGGGAGCGCAATGTTATACCAAGCTATCGCCGGTGTATAGTTTAGATCAAACCGATACGGATAAAGCGGTAGATAAATTGCAAAATTTTATTGATACCTATCCAAACTCAACTTATTTACCGGAAGCAAATGTATTAGTTAAAGGATTGCGTAATAAAATTGAAAAGAAAGCATTTGAAAATGCCAAACAATACAATACCATTTCCGATTTTAAAGCAGCACAAATAGCTTTTGATAATTTCATTTCCGATTTTCCAGGTACTCCTTTTAAAGAAGAAGCGTTATATTACAAGTTGGATTCTGCTTACAAATTAGCAATAAATAGCGTTCCATCTAAAATGGAAGAACGTTTGAAAAATGCAAAATCAGCTTACTATAGTTTGACTAAATACAAAGCAGATTCAAAGTTTAAAACAAAAGCTGATGAAATGTTAGCTAATATCGATAAAGATTTACAACAATATTCTAAATAAAAATGTCCATGGATTTAAAGAAGACCACTGCACCAGTAAACACAATAACTTACAATAAAAACGTTATTGAAGAACCAACAGGTAATGTTTATGAGGCGATAACTATTATTGCTAAAAGAGCAAATCAAATTAATTCGGAAATTAAAAAAGAATTAATTGAAAAATTAGAAGAGTTTGCAACTTACAATGATAGTTTAGAAGAAGTCTTTGAAAACAAAGAACAAATTGAAGTGTCAAAATTTTATGAAAAACTTCCAAAACCACACGCTCTTGCAGTACAAGAATGGTTAGACGGAAAGATTTTTTATAAAGACTCTAACAAATAAAAAAGAACTATGTCTGTTTTAAGTGGTAAAAAAATAATACTAGGTATTTCTGGTGGTATTGCCGCATATAAAACAGCAGCTTTGGTTCGATTNTTTATAAAAGCAGGTGCTCATGTCCAAGTGATAATGACACCTGCTTCTTTAGATTTTATTACCCCCTTAACACTTTCTACCTTATCTAAAAATCCAGTTTATTCCAAATTTTATAATGAGGAAGAGGAGGGTGCTAAATGGAATAATCATGTAGAATTAGGACTTTGGGCCGACCTAATGATTATTGCTCCTGCAACTGCCAATACCTTGTCTAAAATGGTGAATGGCAATTGTGATAATTTGTTAATTGCAACGTATTTATCTGCTAAATGCCCTGTGTATTTTGCTCCAGCAATGGATTTGGATATGTACAAACACCCGTCAACCATTGCGTCCTTTAAATCATTGAATCAATTTGGGAATATTCTTATTCCAGCTGAAATTGGGGAATTGGCAAGTGGATTATCCGGTGAAGGCAGAATGGCAGAACCTGAAAATATTATTACTTTCTTAGAGGCCGATTTATCTAGTAAATTGCCATTAAAAGGAAAAAAAATACTAATTAATGCAGGTCCCACATACGAAGCTATAGATCCTGTACGTTTTATAGGTAATCATTCTTCTGGAAAAATGGGATATGATATTGCAGATGTAGCTGCGAATTTAGGTGCTGAAGTTATTTTAATTTCAGGGCCAACGAATATTTCGTTGAAAAATAATTCTATTCAATTAATTAAAGTCGTTTCTGCTCAAGAAATGTATGATAAATGTTTAGAATTTTATGATACTATGGATGTAGTAATTGCAGCAGCAGCTGTCGCAGATTATAAGCCAAAAGTGGTTGCAAATCAAAAGATTAAAAAATTAGAGGAATCTTTTTCTATTGAATTAGAAAAAACCAAAGATATATTGGAAGCTTTAGGTAAAGCAAAGAAAAATCAATTTTTAATTGGATTTGCATTAGAAACTGAAAATGAAATTGAAAATGCTAAGTTGAAAATTCAGAAAAAAAACTTAGATTTGATTGTTTTAAATTCGCTTCAAGATACCGGAGCAGGTTTTGGAAAACTAACTAATAAAGTAACCTTTGTAGATAAGGATTTCAATATAGAACCAATGGAATTGAAGTTGAAAGAGGAAGTAGCAGTCGATATTTTAAATAAAGTAATAACTCATTATCATGCGTAAAATTTTTAGTATCCTTTTTATTTGCTTTTTTGCAAGCGTGCAAGGGCAAGAGCTTAATTGCAAAGTGATTGTAAATTACGATAAAATCACCAATGCTAACAATCAAATATTTAAGAGTTTAGAAAGATCATTAAATGAATTTGTAAATAAAACTTCTTGGACTGAAAAAACGTATAAAGCCAACGAGAAAATTAATTGTACGATGTTTATTACTTTAAATTCCTACGATTCTAATAATTTTGAGGCAAGTATTCAAATACAAAGTTCTAGACCTATTTATAATTCTAGTTTTACTACTCCTTTATTGAATATTAATGACAAAGATTTTTCTTTTCAATATATCGAATTTCAAAATTTATTTTACAGCCCAAACACTTACGAGTCTAATTTAATTTCAACTATTGCTTTTTATAGTTACATTATTTTAGGTGTAGATGCCGAAAGTTTTGAATTGGAAAGTGGCACTAGTTATTTTGAATCTGCTTTACAAATAGTTAGTTTAGCTGCGCCTTCAGGAGGTAAAGGATGGTCGCAAACTGATAAAACGCAAAACAGATATTATTTGGCTGCTGATTTATCATCTGCAACTTTTAAACCTTTTAAAGAAGCCATGTTTCAATATCATTTTAATGGTTTAGATTCTATGAATAAAGATCTAAAAGAATCAAAAGAAGCTATATTAAATTCAATTAATACTTTAGTTGCCTTGCACGAAATTCGTCCAAATGCTTATTTAACAAGAATATTCTTTGATGCAAAAACAGACGAAATTGTTTCCATTTTCTCTGGTGGGCCAAGTGTTTCTTTGGATGGCTTGGTAGATAAATTATCGCGTATTTCTCCAATTAACTCTGCTAAGTGGCTAAATATTAAGCAATAAGACTATTAGCCATGATCCTATCTTTATCTATCGAAAATTTTGCTTTGATTGAAAAACTATCTGTTAAATTTACGGATGGTTTTTCTGTTATTACTGGGGAAACTGGAGCTGGAAAGTCCATTCTTTTAGGTGCTTTAGGTTTGGTTTTAGGAAAGCGTGCCGATTTATCATCTCTTAAAAACAAAGAGGAAAAATGTATTATTGAAGCCCATTTTCAAATAAAAAATTACAATCTAAAATCTTTTTTTGAAGCGAATGATTTGGATTATGAAGAAGAAACAATCATTCGAAGAGAGATCCTTCCTTCCGGAAAATCTCGTGCTTTTATAAACGATACTCCCGTAAATTTGAACGAATTGCAAGAGTTGAGTAATTACTTAATTGATATTCATTCCCAACACCAAACACAGGAACTTTCTGACGATGCAGTGCAGTTTCAAATTATTGATTCCGTTGCTTCCAATTGGGAAGTTATTGCCCAGTATACTTCGCATTTAAAACAATATAAAAAATACAATTCCGAATTAAAATCTAAAAAAGAATTATTGTATTCCGTTGTAAAAGAGCAAGATTACAATGCGTTTTTATTGGATGAATTACTTGCAGCTAATTTAATATCAGGCGAGCAAGAAGTTTTAGAATCGCAATATGAAAAACTTAATAATGTAGAATTTATTAAAGAAAATCTACTGAAATCGCTATCTATTGCAAATGAAGAGCAATTTGGAGTGCTTCAAAATTTGAAAGAAATCAAACTTTCTACTCAAAAAATCGCATCGTTTTCAACCGAATTTAATTCATTAAACGATCGAGTTTCCAGTATTTTAATAGAATTTGATGATATTGAAAAAGAATTAAATCAATTATCAGAAAGTGTTTTTTCTAGTCCAGAAGAATTAGAAGCAATAAATGATAAGTTGCAAGCGATTTATTCACTTCAAAAAAAACACCAAGTAAATTCAGTGGATGCATTATTAATGATTCAAAATGATTTGGATGCTAAAGTAGTTTCATTGGTCACTTTAGAAACGGAAATTAGTGCTATTGAAAATCAAATTGCTGCATCTGAAATAATTTTAAATGACTTAGCAATTACAATTCATGACAATAGAGTTCTAGCAATACCAGTTTTAACTAATAAATTGGCTCTTATTTTAGAACCACTTGGAATGGCAAATGCAAGGTTTGATATACAATTGACTCCTAAGGAAACTTTTAGTACTAATGGAAAAGATGAAATTCAATTTTTGTTTTCAGCAAACAAAGGTTCTGATTTTGGTTTGCTAAAAAAAGTAGCTTCTGGTGGCGAAATGTCACGAATTATGCTAGCCGTAAAAGCCGTTTTATCGCAATATTCTAAACTTCCAACTATAATTTTTGATGAAATTGATACTGGAGTTTCAGGCGAAATAGCNCATAAAATGGGAGAGATTATGAAGCAAATGAGTACCAATATGCAGGTTTTTGCCATCACCCATTTACCACAAATTGCAGGAAAAGGTAAGGATCACTTTAAGGTTTTTAAAGTAATTAAAGAAAATCAAACGCAATCGGAGTTGAAATTACTTACTAAAGATGAGCGAGTTATAGAAATTGCACAAATGCTTTCTGGATCTGCTATTTCTGATGCTGCATTAAATCACGCCAAGGAATTGCTTAACTAAAAAATAGAATTATATTTGTTTGCTATTTTTAGTACAAAAAAATAGTAAATCCTAAACCTGAAATTTCTCAAATTATGATTATAGAACCAAGAATGCGTGGCTTTATTTGTTTAACAGCCCATCCAAAAGGTTGCGAGCAAAATGTTAAAAATCAAATAGAATATGTAAAATCTAAAGGTCCAATTGATGGTGCTAAACGAGTGCTAGTTGTTGGAGCCTCAACTGGATTCGGATTAGCTTCTCGAATCTCAAGTGCTTTTGGTTGTGGTGCTGCTACTATTGGCGTTTTCTTTGAAAAACCACCAACAGAAGGAAAAACGGCATCCCCTGGATGGTACAATTCTGCGGCGTTTGAAAATGAAGCACAAAAAGCAGGGTTATATGCTAAAAGTGTTAACGGTGATGCGTTTTCTAAAGAAGTGAAACAACAAGTTATGGATACTATTAAGGCCGATTTAGGTCAGATAGATTTAGTAATTTATAGTTTGGCTTCCCCAGTACGTATGCATCCTGAAACTGGAGTGTTGCATCGTTCTACTTTAAAACCAATTGGAGCTACTTTTACAAATAAAACCGTTGATTTTCATACAGGTAATGTAACGCAAGTTTCTATTGAT
>JGI25913J50563_1000273_pt1 | contig 10258 bp, 10 predicted proteins | sample LauGreSp1BDMLBSN_2_FD_50563 | JGI IMG/M metagenome (IMG submission 50563)
TCCTCCTAGGTCAGAAACACATTCGAGGATGTGAGGAAGCAGAGTTCGTTTGCTACCTATGTACTTGACCCCATGAGTCTGCATAGTACTTTCCCTTCTTGATGAATGCAACTACGTTTTCCCAAACTTCTATTCTCAAAAAAAAGTTTCGTTTTTTCATGGAGAGTTTGCGGAAATGGTCGGGTCTGGGGTTTTTTGGAGATTTGGAGATTATTGCCCCTCTTGTGCAACTATGTTTTCCCAAACTCCTATTCTCAAAAAAAAGTTTAGGATCTGAAAAAGAAAGTTTGCACATTTGATCGAGTCGGGGAGTCTGTGAAATCATGAAATATTGTCGCGCCCCTATACAATGGAGTTTCCCTCATTTGTGTCCAAACGAATGTCGATAGTCTATCACGAACACAGATATACATGCACAAACTGCACTAAGGGTAGCGACTCTATGAATGCCGTAGAAATGTCATGGCATTTAAAATCAGCTAAGCACAAGGACCGTATGGCGGAGTTAGACGCATTCACATGCAAACCATGTAACTTTAAATGTAAATATCCAAGTGGATACAATGCACATCTCATAACCAATGCACACGCTGCAAAGATGAACCCAGAATCTGTTAAAAAACTAGAATGTGTTGCATGTAACATTGGGTTCAGATCGAAGAAAGAAGAAGAACGTCACCTTGAAACCCCCAAACATGCCAAGAACGTTGCCAAAGCACAGGCCCTAGGAGTAGACAACCTTGCGAAGCCCATACTCGTTCATGCACTTGAACAGGAATAGCTTACAATCTGTACAGGGCTCGGAAGGCTGTAGTTCACCTAGTTTATTAACACGTACCACAACCATAGTACAACCACGAAGTTGTGATACGTCACCAAGACGTTTCACGACTGCGCGTTCTGCATGAATAGTTCGGTCTCCATATCCACATCCGCGTGAACGAGATCCGATTGAGTTTCGGGCGATTGCAATCACCTTGTTGCGCTTGATTAACTGTGCATAATGAAGACTTGTCGTGTGACAGTCAATATGAGGGAACTCCATGATACGACTCTACCTACAAAGCTACTCTTGTTCGTTTTTTGAAAACGAATCCAGACTCTGCAAGGTCTGTCATCCTATTCCCTCCAATACAAAATGTCAGTCTACTCCCTCCGCATCTACGTCTACGAGAACGGACAGCGAATTGACCTGGACAACTATTCAGGCCAAGAGATGTCTTCGCTTGAGGACACAATTCAGGAGCTTTGGAAGCCGACATATAATTCAAATCTCTTCTTTGATGTTCGTGATGGCGACGATTGGCTCGCGCGCCTCCACTGCACCAACGGAGACGATGAAAATGCTCCCTTCCCCGAGGAGTGGCTAACAAAGACCCTCGAATACGGCTACGGAAAGACTGCAAAGACATATCGTCTGGTAGGCGACAAGATTCCAATCCGACCTGCGCAGTATGGACTCAGTCCTTGGCCAGCAGATGTCAAGGTGCTGTTTGAAATCTATTAAGCACGACGGGTTCCACGACGAGTCTTACGGGACTTCTTACCCTTTCGNGTCTTCCGCTTTCTCCCGCCATACTCCGATACTTTACGAATGACATCCTCGGGGAGTTTCTGACCAAGTCTCGAGGAGTTCAGCGCAGCGATCCCAGCCTCCCTGCCTTCTTGCTCCCTCTTCGCAAGATTACCAGGCGCAGCTATCTCCGCCGCATCATTCCTTTTCGTAATCTCTGCCTTCGTTTTTGCAAGCATGGCCTCTATTTGCGATTTGGTCTCAGGCTTGTACTTATTTGGTAGTAACTTGTTAAGCGCATAATAGTCGTAGTTATCACGGATGTGTTCGTAGTCCCCAAGTTCCTTCTGAAGAGTTGCGAGGCTCTTCGGCATTGTAGATTACCAGCAAAAAAATCCCACCTCGAAGTCGAAGTACTAGGTGAAGAGTTGACTCCTTCTGGATGTTGTAGTCTGCCATCGTACGACCATCCTCCAGCTGTTTCCCAGCAAAAATAAGACGCTGCTGATCAGGTGGGATTCCCTCCTTGTCCTGAATCTTTTGCTTTACATTCTCGATCGTGTCACTCGCCTCCACATCCAATGTGATTGTCTTTCCAGTTAGCGTCTTTACGAAGATCTGCATTGTTTAGTTTAGGTATTTATTCTTTAAGCTCCGTCCTGAGCTCCATCAGGATCTTGCCCATCATGTTCTTNCCAGGCCACTGATCGGGCTTCTTTGCCTTGCTCGTGTCGGACGATGTGCCGATACCCCAGAACTTACTGCGAGGATCTGCCTCNGCCAAGGGACGAACACCCGTCGCCTGCAACTTCTTGAGCAACTCTGGATGCTGCATGAACTTGGCCTTGACACCTGTCCTCATCACCTGAACCGCCTTCTCACCCCATACATCTGCATCGAACTGCGTAACCTTCTTGCCGTAGGACTTGACACTCTTGGGACTGGATGTCTTCAGGATCTTTGCCTGAGCTGTTGCATCCCCAAACTGCTTTGCCTTGGACCACTGGAAGTAGTGCTCAACCGTTGGGAAGGTGATGCCCTCAACCTGCATAGGNGCCTCAAACATATTNCCGAACTCCTTGGTGTCATTCAGTGCAGGATTGCCCGTGAAGAAGAACACTGGCTCAGGTCCAGCCTCAACTGCAATCTTTGCCTTCAGGACTCGCTTCTTCTTGGGTTCCTCCTTCTTCTCCTCTTCCTTCTTCTCCTCTTCCTTCTTCTCTTCCTCGGGCTTCTTCTCCTCTTCCACAACCGTCGTGGGAATCTCAACCTCCTGCTTCTCCTCCTCAATCGGCGTGGGAACTCGCTTGAACACGAAGCTACGATGCAGGAACGAGAATGCCTGGAGATCGCCAGAGATCACGTACTCGGTCTGGGCTGCATAGTGNTCGTTGAACATNGTCGTGTTCATCAGCTCGTACCCATTCTCCTTGAGGATCTCAGTCATCCGACCAAACGGCACCAAGAACTCCTTTGCAGGCTTCTCGAAGCTCTCCAGCTTGACCACGATCGCCTTTCCAAACTCCTCGGTCCAACCATCACCATCTGCATACTCCTTGGACATCTCTCCAAAGATCTGGTTGCCAGATCGGTAGATATATCCAGACTTGCCCAACACCTGAGTGTAGACTGCCTGTCCATCCATGCAGGTTCCGAAGAAGATACCCTTTCCATGCCGAGTCAGGTTTCCAACAAAGACGCGGAAGGTCTCCTCCGTCTCACATGCATAGTGAATCGCATTCTGGCACGAGATCACATCAAACTCCGTCAGTCCCGCAAACTTGGCAAGATACTCGGTCGGTGCAGGTTCGCGCTTGTCAAGGATCTTGATGTACCGATTGTCCTGCTCAAGCAGAGTCTGTGTCATGTCACCCTCAATGAACAGTGCAGGAGGCAACTTGGTCTTGGCATTCTCCTGGATATACCGCACACACGCTCCCTGACGAGCACCCTCTAGGTTTCCACGAGCCAGATCAACACCCACAATGATCGATGGCTTCGTCTTTCGCCACTTGTGCAGATCGTTCGCACGTCCAACTGCAAGTTCCAGTAGACTGTCACCAGGCTTGATGGCAGACTGGTAGAGTCGCTCCTTGACCTTGTTGTGGAAGCTCATCACATCTCGCATCACACGATCACGAGACTCGAGCGAATCGCGATAGTACAGTTCNTCCTCGAACGTATCGTCGGAAGGATTGCTGTGCAGAACNCGNATCATCTCCTCNGTNACTGGATTGTGAATGTTGGTCCAGATAGACTCTGCAACCTTGATGTCATTCCCAAACTGTGCCTCACCTCGTACACGGTACTGGTAGGTCTTGTCGTAGCGAGTTCGAAGCACATTCCAGCGACCATGCTCAACATCACGAACACACTCGATAATCGTATTGTCCTCGATACGATTGTTCTCAATGTCAGTTGGGATTCCCCTTGCATTGACTGGAATGAGAATCTGGTATGCGTCAGGCGTCTTGGGAGCCGTTGGCTGGAAGGGAGAGGGTGCACGATCCCTCGTCTCGGAGATGACACGCAAATCTGCAGGAATGTCGGGTTGCTTGTACTCACCTGTCATCGTCTCGCAAGGATAGATGATGTCTGATCCAGGATTGCGACCCACAAACAGGTTGCCACGCACGACACGCTGACTCAGGACGGGGTCGTAGCTCTCACCCATCTTGAATCGCACGAGGAAGTCAATCGAGTTCTGATTGCCAGGCTTCCACTTGTAGACACGCAACCACGTGTCACCCATCCTCTCGTTCAGAGGTGCAACAGGTGTTGCACGAGGTGTGAAGATAAGGCCGTCCGTAGGATACTCGAACTTGGTGTCCANCAAGGTTCGGATCGCCTGCTCCATTGTAGGCCCGTTGCCNGCAAGGAACATCTTGGTCTCAATGCGGACTGGAGTTCGCGCAGAGAGAGTCGTAAAGTCACGCTTGATGTCGTCGACAAACAGATGGGCGCATCCGAGTCGAGACTTTGAAGGATCACGAGTGACATCGTCGTCCGTTGTCATGAGAGGAAGTCGCACAATGCTCTTGCCACGGAAGTTGTAGGCATCGAAGATACAGAACAGATTGCGATCGTAGAGATACTCGCCGTCCATCACATCTCCTACATGCAGATCCTTTGTTGCAGTAATGCCAGTCCACGCGATCCGACCGTCGCGATACCATCGCAGAAGTCGCTTGTCACGGGCCACAACGAGGAAGCAACGCTCGCCATCGGCCTTGTTGGTCACCGTATATCCAGAGAGCACGTTGTTGGGGCGAGATGCGAGAATGTGACGCCGCTCCATCGTCACGGGGTTGATGAACCGCATCTTCATACCCTCTAGCTCCATGCGATAGCGCTGGTAATCGGAATCGGTCAGGATGAAGGCAGACTGCTGGTAGGCAGCCACCAACGGCTCGACTGTGCGATACATTGACTCGACGATCTTGGACTTGGGAGCCTCCTTGTCGAGAACCTCAACCTCAAGCTCATAGACAGGAGTCTGCTTGAGAATGTCTGCAAACGACTTGTGCTGCTTCGTCTTGGTCTTGACAAGGGACATGTCGATTCGGAGCATCTTGTCGGCGGTAACCCAGGACTTGCGATGAAGGATGCGCACGTTCGATGCAGGATCCATCGGTGTTCCAGAGAAGTCCTTGCGAAGAGGCTCCTCGTGACGAAGAGTGAAGCGCAGACGCAAGTCAGCAACGTCAACAGTGTCGGAAACCTTGGAATCTGCACGACTTCCAGGAACGTCAAAGTACCGACGCTTTCGCTCGACGTTGAGTTGAATACCACGAAAGCTGTTTGAACTGCAGACTGCGAGAATGTTTGGTGCTCCCTGTACAATCACCCGAAGACCATCCGAGTAACTGAATGTTACGTGATGTTCGTCGGCTTGACTGGTTGCAGACAATGCCTCGATCGCCTTTACAATGCGATCTGCAACGTCCTTTGTCTGAATCTGACCAGCAAGAACCTTGACCTCTAATTCGGCCTTCTTGTCCTTTGCTGCGATAGCCACTAACTCTTCAATATCAGAACGAACTGTTGAAGGGATGAGGGACTCCATACTTGCTTATACTTTTGCTGGACTTGCTTTCGTCCGTTTTCACAAAACGGATACGTTCATGTGAAAGAGGAGAAGAGTAAATGGAGAACCTTGTACAGTTGTTGCGTATGCTAGAGGCGTCTGAGTTGTCCGACAGGGCGGAGGATCACTATCTGCAGGAAGCCGAACATCCTCTCGTGCCTGAGATCGGGTTTATGGCAAGTGACGTTCTCATCTCGGGCACAGGTCACCCAAACTTTGAGGTGATTGATGAGTTATATCGTGATTATGGGTACTTTATCTTCCCAGGTGAGCGGGATAGTTTCGGATGGCTCACTGGATGTCTGCAAACCAAAAAGGGTATCATTGTCTTCGGGTAAGATCCATATCCTTCCGTTGATCAATATAGAAGGATACCATCTTCTCCATCTCCTCAATACATTCGACAGGCAAGGACTCTGACGATACAAATGCACCCGTCTGCGTCTTGGTAAATGTTTCCGTGTGACGCTTGACAATCCCGAAGATCTGTGCATGTTCATCCGAGTCTAGTCTGTCGAGTTTTTCCTTTAGTTGTTCAAGCCGGAGGCGGTTCATTTGACTTTGCATCAGGATTCAATCTGATCCTTCGCTTCCGCGGTGCCTGATCAGGAGCCTTTGTGGATGCAATGTCCACCGTAACCTTCTTGATGACATCTTGGTCGTTGCCTGGCAGAGGAGCAGCAATGACTGGCATCTCGTCGTTTGCCTCCATGGGAGCTGTCTCATTCGGATCGGCAGCCTGGATGGTGCGTCTCAGCTTCCCTAGCACAACGATGGTCTCATCTCCCTGCTGAAATCGAGCTCCAACAACCTCAAACTCAATCTCCTCCTTCTCGCCAATCGTGTCAAAGTCCGAGATACCAATGTGTAGGTCACGAGGTAGGAGGGCCTTGATGGGTGTCATCTCTGCATGAACGCCAATCTTGCTCTTCAGACTCACGGGCATACGGAACACCTGACCTGGGTGTGGCATACAGACATCGGCCTGAAAGTTTACAGTGTAATCCAACCCACCCTTGATAAGGTTGGTACGTCCAAGTGAATGCTCTACGATTGTAATACTTCTGCGCTGAATGAAGCCCTCTGCAACACAAACTCCCTCATACTTCATGCGGAGTTGTGCAAGTAGACTTGCCTGAATGTTTCTTTGAAGAAATCGTGCCTCAATGTGAACATTTCGAACCAGGGATCGACGTTCAAACAAAGGGTCCATATGCAGTCTTACTCTATTACGTCGATGATTTCGTTTTCTTACTTTCTAAACGCCTCTGTGAAGAGATCCTTGTTTGAAGGATTCGACTTGGTTCCCTTGCCTTCATAGAGCACTGACAGTTCCTCAGGTGTTACCCATACACAGTTGTTCTCCTCACGAGCCAACAACTCGATATAGACGCACCGACTGGGACCTGTCATATCCTTTGGCGCTTTGCCAGGTCCAGGCGATACCTTTGGCAGTCCAACACCCTTGCTGTCGATAAACTTGGCAAAGGCATTCATCACTGCAGTCGTGTTCTCACCTGTATCGCAGACAATCGGCTCGAACTTCTTGCTTCCCTTTTCACGTACACGTTTGACAGCTTCGCCATCGATTGTCAGTTTCGTCAATGTGAGTTTCCCCTTCTTCAAGGAAGCAAACGGCTTGTCCTTGTTGTCAATGAACCGCTTCAGCAACTCTGCATTCCAAGCACGATAGGCAGACAGATCGTCGCCAACAGGAGTCTCGGGAGGTTCGAAGGTCTGTTCACCCAGTACAATGTACTCTGTATCCTCGACATACANCCGTTCTGCAAAGGGTAGATCCATCGGATGTGTCTTTAGGTAGGCTCTCTTCTCTGCATCCGTGAAGAGGTGGTCGAAGATATACCCGTTGATAACATCGTCTGAGAATCGAGTCAATGCATCTGCTGGGAGTTTAAGATCTGCCTTCTTGACTGCCAACATGTCGGAAGCAACTTCAATGTCAGTATCCTCCTCTGACTTCTCGGGTAGTTCGACTCGGCCTCTGGCAGGAGGTTCCGTTGTTCGTTCGACAACCGTATTGTTCGGGACACCAAGAGGAGCCAATGCATACAGATCGCCCTTGGATTCGAGAGTGGAAGGACGGCCAAACGAATCCTTGAAACGGAAGGCAGAGGAAATAGCCTGTTGCAGATTGTAGATGACCACATCCCGAGTGTATGGCTTCAGTGCATTAATGAGNTCCTCNCGATCCCAAATAGGCTTGTCTGCAAGAAGCTTTGCCAACTTGACCAGAATCTCATCGCGTACATCCAGGTAGGTGGAGAGAGGTCGGACGTGATCTGGATCGGAGACACTTGGGGTTACGATGCAGGTAGCCACATCAGGAGTTCGGTCAAAGGTAGGTGCCATCATGTCGTAGAGATGGTAGGTTTCGGTTACATTGCCCTCGGATCGAGTTTGTGCAACTTCCAGATTCTTCCAATCTTCGGGNAGAGTGTTGATGACATTNTGCAAGGGACAATCCATGGCTGATTCTGCAATGACCTTTCGGACACGTGCAATCTTCATCGCCTTCTGTTCAACCTTGGTTCGGTAGGTGTACTCGTCGAAACACTCCTTTCCATCTCCCGTTCGAACCACGTGGAGGTAGACTGTGCAGTTCTGATTGTCAAAGGTCAAGAGCTGGTGACTACAGGTTCGAAGACCACGACCAACAACTTGCTCGATACGGCTCATATTCCACCAAGGATCCAGAACGTGAATCTGTCGCATGTAGCGGAAATCAACACCTTCCGACACAATGGGTCCAGCAATGACAACTCGAATCTGCGAACCATCTCGGTTCTTCGGTGATTTGGCTTGGGACAACAAACTCGAGATCTGTGCTTCTGTGATATCGGATGTCAGCAAGATGTACTTGCCCTTTTTGGCTCCCTTGTAACTCGGAGATGCCAAGAGAGAAGAGCCCATTGCAGGTGTGTATCCTGCCTCCTCCAATGCCATGGCAAAGAGTCGAGCACCCATTGTGACAAAATTGGAATACACCAGTGCAAGTCCAGATCCACCGTCAATCGCCTTGATGACATTTGAAAACTTGATGGAATGTTCAGGCAACTTCTCAGGTGTCAAGAACGGTTCGCCAACATACTCGTACTGCTTTCCTGCAGACTTGAACGTCTCTCCAAAATCCTTGTTGCCAGGAAGAACAGACAATGTCGCCTGCATAAGAGATCGCTTCTTCTCGTCATTGTCAACCTTCTCAGTCTTCATAAGAACTGTCTTTTGAATCCCCTGCACATCCGATCCAACAAGATTCAGGTACTCGATCCGATCGGCAGACAAGATCGGCTTGCCCAAAAAGGAGGTTGTAACGCCATCCTTCTCAATCACCTTGGGTGGAGGCAGACGAAAGGGNAATGTGAAGGGATTCTCACCCTTGACGAAGGAGACATAATCCTGACACCATTTGCGGAATCGTTCACCGTCAGGTCCAGCCTTCAAGGTTGCATCAGGGTTGAAGAAATCAGAGGTCTTTACAGATTCCTTTGGAGGCTGTTTGCGATCGTTCCACAGGAACAGGTTCATGTAGAAGATGATCTCCTCGTATGTGTCATACATGGGTGTGGCAGTCAAAAGCACCAACACAAGCCCATCGGCAGTCTTGACAAGGTTCTCTAATGCACGTGTGATTCCCTTGATACCTTCCTCATCCTTGGACTCTCGGATGTTGTGTGCCTCGTCAATGATCAACAGACGATTGTCGAAATTCGCATGAACCCACTCACGATCAATGTCCTTCTCTGTACCACCCAACTTGGAGAGAATGAGATTACCAAACGAGTTGTAGGCAGTGAACTCGTAGAACTCGGAGATGATNTTGTCNGCAGTACGTTCTAGCTTTGCACGAATGTCTGGATTGTTCCAGTTCTTNGGTTCTGATTCGATGCGCAAGAGCATATCGAGNTACCGACGGCCTGTGCATTGNTTGGATTCGAGTGTTCCAGCAATCTCNTCTATCTTGACACGATTCATGTCAAACAGCTCGTGTTGAAAGTTGTCNTGNACAGCTGCAGAAGCAACGACCATAACCTTGCTGTCCTGGAACTCGGGTCGCAGGATGTACTCTTCGGCAATCTGGATGCCTGTGCAAGTCTTTCCTGTACCCGTGCCATGAACCATGAGGAGGTTTCGGACAGGCGAGTCAGGAGAGAGGACACGACGCAGGAATCGTTGCTGACTCTGTAGCTTAAATCCGCCTTGTGTCGATTCACAGGCTTGGTTTCGGAGGGTCTTCAACGCATCTATTGATGCAGGTGGAAGTCCCGCTGTTGTGATTTCTGCAATCTCGGGATACGAGAGGTTGGCCATTGTTAGTAGGAAGTAAAAAGGTCTATTGCTTACGACGATGTCTGAGTGTTCTCTTCGAACGTTTACGACCTAGATTGGATCGTTTGGTTTGGGGTCTTGTTGCACTTGGATTGACGATTTTCTCAACACGGAGCGAGTAGAGCGGACGACGGCCTCCCCTAATCGCACGTCCGTCTGGCTGAGGTATGCGGGGAACAATCACACCAGTAGCAATGGATTGGTAGGATGTATTACCATCGCCGAGAGGTGATATACCGAATGTCCACAAGCCACTTTCACCTGCTTTGGCATTTTGAGATAAATAATCTATCGGCGTTGAAACCCCCGTG
>JGI25913J50563_1000279_pt1 | contig 10130 bp, 9 predicted proteins | sample LauGreSp1BDMLBSN_2_FD_50563 | JGI IMG/M metagenome (IMG submission 50563)
TCAGGTGCTCTTATGAGGTGTTGCTTCGACGACCACATAGCTGGTGGCGTAGTCGGACTCGTCGCTCAGGCTGACGTGGGCGCTCAGGCCTTTGGCTTCAAACCATTCTTGGAGCGGGCCATGCAGCACGAGGGTGGGCTGGCCGCTGGGCAAGGTGGCCACTTCACACGACCGCCATGTCATGGGCATGCGCATGCCCAAACCCACCGCTTTGCTGAACGCTTCTTTGACCGAAAAGCGGGTGGCCACATAGCGCACGCCGCGTTCGGGCCAACGCGCGCTGCGGGCGCGGTAGGTTTTGAGTTCGTTGTCACTCAACACTTTTTGCGCAAAGCGTTCGCCATGACGCTCGAGCGACGCACGGATGCGCCGGATGTCGCAAATGTCGGTGCCGATGCCGTAAATCATGTGTCGCCTCAAGCCTGCGGCATGCACGCGTTGTACGCGCGGATGGTTTCCGTGTAGCCAATCTCAAGCGCATCGGCAATCAGCGCGTGACCGATGGACACCTCTTGTACGCCGGGCACGGTGGTGAGGAAGGTGTGTAGGTTGTCGCGGTTCAAGTCGTGGCCGGCGTTGATGCCGAGGCCCGCTTGCAACGCGGCTTCGGCTGTGGCTTTGAATGCGGCCAAGGTTGACGCTTGTTGAGGTGTGCCGTAGGCCGAGGCGTAGCGCTCGGTGTAGAGCTCCACGCGATCGGCGCCTACGGCTTTGGCTGCGGCCATGGCTTCAGGCACGGGGTCCATGAACAGGCTCACGCGCACGCCCAAGGCCTTGGCTTCGTCAATGAGGGGCTTCAAGCGCTCGGCGTCTTGCGGGAAGGTCCAGCCATGGTCGCTGGTGAACTGGCCTTCGCTGTCAGGCACGAAGGTCACTTGATGGGGGCGCACTTGGCGCACGAAATCCATCAGGTTGTGGAAGGGGTTGCCTTCGATGTTGAACTCGCGGTCGGGCCAGGCTTTGAGCAAGGCGGCCAAGTCGTGCACGTCGTCGGTGCGGATGTGGCGTGCGTCAGGGCGTGGATGCACCGTGATGCCCGCAGCGCCCGCCTCTAAGCACAGCGTGGCCGCACGCGTGACGCTGGGGATGCCCAAATGGCGCGTGTTGCGCACCAAGGCCACTTTGTTGAGGTTGACCGACAGTGCGGTTTTTGTGTGTTGAGGCATCGCGTAAATCAAAGTGATTGCAGGTCAATCATCATCTGCCGAGTGCGCAGTGTTTTGACCCCGCAATGGTAGTGCAGCAAGGCGCGTAGCTGGCCTTGCAAGGCGTTGCGTTGCTCGGGGGGCATCTCGGCACACAAACGCAGCGTGGCGGTGAATGGCGCGTCTGTAGACAGGCTCTCGTGCAGCTGCAGCCAGACGCTGCCAGCCAAGCCTGTGCGGTCTTGCGCGTTGTGCGTGCGCAAGCCGCCTTCGGCNACCAGCACATACANGGCATCGGGCTGCAAGGTGCTGAGGGTGAGGGTTTGGGCGTTGAGCTCGGGCAAGAAACCAATGTCACGCAACAGCAGCAGCTCAAAGGCGCGCAGCGCGGGCGCTATCGTGCCCTCATGGCCCGAGGCCAACACCTGCACCACTTGGCGGTACAGGTCGAACAGGGAAGGATGCGGGTCGTCACGCGCCAGCAAGCGCAGCAGCAACTCGTTGATGTAGTAGCCCGACAGCAGCGCCTCGCCCGTGGGCATGATGTGGCCGCCCACCCATTCAGCGCCCTTCAAGGTGCGAATTTCGGCATCGCCCGAATAGCTGACAGTCAGCGGCTGCAAGGGCAGCAACACGGGGCGAAAGTTAGAGGTCGGTTTTTTAGCACCTTTGGCCACCAAAGCCACCCGACCGAAGTGGCGGGTGAAGGTTTCCAAAATCAAACTCGACTCGCTCCAGTCGTAGCGGTGCACCACGTACGCGGGCTCGTCATGGATGCGGGGAATGCCCCGCGACATCGTGAAGGTGCTCGACTTACTCGTAGCCAAAGCTACGCACCCGCGCTGCATCGTCGGCCCAACCCGAGCGNACTTTGACCCACAGCTCTAAGAACACTTTGGCGTCGTAGAGTTTTTCGAGTTCGGTGCGGGCTTCCATACCCATGCGCTTCAGGCGTTCGCCTTTGTCGCCAATGACCATGGCTTTGTGGCCATCGCGTTCCACCACGATGGTGGCGGCAATGCGCACCAATCGTTTGACGCCTTTGGTCTTGCCCTTTTCTTCTTCGAACTTGTCGATCACGACAGTCGAGGTGTAGGGCAATTCATCGCCCGTCAAACGGAACAATTTTTCGCGCACCATTTCGGCGGCCATGAATTTTTCGCTGCGGTCGGTCAGCTCGTCGGCGGCGTACATCCACGCTTGCTCGGGCAGGTATTTTTCGGCAATGCCCAAGAGGCGTTGCACGTCTTTGTCGTTCTTGGCCGACATGGGCACGATTTCGGCAAAGGGGTGACGGTCTTGCATGGCCTGCAGCCAGTGCATGATCTCGGGACGGTTTTTCATGGTGTCGAGCTTGTTCGCCACCAAGATGGTGGGAATGCCAGGGGCCAACAGCGACAACACTTTTTCGTCGGCGGAGGTAAAGCTACCCGCTTCCACCACCAAGAACACCACATCCACATCGCCCACCGCGCCTTGCACGGCTTTGTTGAGCGATTTGTTCAGCGCATTGCCATGGATGGTTTGAAAACCGGGCGTGTCCACAAACACATATTGCGATGCGCCTTGGGTGTGCATGCCCGTGATGCGGTGACGCGTGGTTTGCGCTTTGCGTGAGGTGATGCTGATCTTTTGACCCACCAAAGCATTGAGCAAGGTGGACTTGCCCACGTTGGGCTTGCCCACGATGGCAATCAGGCCGCAGCGTTGGTCAGCAGGTGCCACCACCGCTTGGCTGGCCACGACACGGTTGCCTTTGCTGGCAGCCAGCATGGCATCNATGTCTTGCAAGGTTTGATCGTTGTTAGGAGGAGTCGCCATTATTTGAGCCCGTTATCTTTAATCACTTGGAGCATGGCTGCTGCGGCGGCTTGCTCTCCTGCGCGGCGCGAGCCGCCAATGCCACGCTCGCAGCGGGCCAGTTCTGGAACTTCACATTCCACATCAAAGGTTTGTTTGTGCGCCGCACCCAAGGTGCCGACCACACGGTAGATAGGTAGCTTGAACTTACGCCCTTGCAGCCATTCTTGCAACTCGGTTTTTGGGTCTTTGCCCACCGCTTGCATGTCGGGGTTGACTTCCACCTTGGCAAAGATGCGCTGCACCAGTGCATCCGCGGCTTGGTAGCCTGCGTCAAGGTACACCGCACCGAGCACGGCCTCCAAAGCGTCAGCCAAGATAGACGGTCGCTTTTGACCACCCGAGTTCATCTCACCCTCGCCCAAACGCAAGATGCCAGACAAACCCAGCTCAACAGCCAAGTGGTGCAGCGTGTCTTGCTTGACCAAGTTGGCACGCACGCGCGAGAGGTCGCCCTCGGGCAAGGTGCTCAGACGCTGGTACAACAAATTGGCGACAGCCAAATTGAGCACCGAGTCACCCAAAAACTCCAAGCGTTCGTAATGGTCAGAGCTGAAGCTGCGGTGCGTCAGCGCCTGCACAAGTAAGGCAGGGTTTTGAAACGTGTACTCCAAGCGCGCTTGCAGGGTCTCAAGGATTTGTGTTTGAGACAGGCTGGGGCGAGCTGTGCGTGCGCGTGAGGTCATTGAAATGCGCCGATGCGCGAGAGGCTGCCAAAGTTCATCCAAACAAAGAAGGCTTTGCCCACGATGTTTTTCTCTGGCACAAAGCCCCAGTAGCGCGAGTCGAGTGAGTTGTCGCGGTTGTCACCCATCATGAAGTAATGGCCGGCTGGTACTTTGCAGGTCACGCCTTCGACGGTGTAGTGGCAGTTTGCTTTGAACGCAAAGTCATCAGCGCCGGGCACGAATGAGGGGCGGTCTTTGTCATTCAGGAGGTTGTGGATGCGCACGCCCGTCATCTCAGAAGGCTGGGTACCCAAAGGCAACTGCTCTTCAAACTGGGTGATGTAGCGCATGCTGTCTTGCTCAAAGAAGTCGGCACGGGGCGCTTGGCTAACGGGTTGGCCGTTGATGGTGAGTTGCTTGTTCAGGTAAGCCACTTCGTCGCCGGGCACGCCGACCACACGCTTGATGTAATCGAGGCTGGGCTTGGGTGGATAGCGGAACACCATCACGTCGCCACGCTGCACGGGGTTTCCCTCGGTGAGTTTGATGTTGAGCACGGGCAAGCGCACACCGTAGTGGTACTTGTTCACCAAAATCAGGTCGCCCACCAGCAAGGTGGGGATCATCGAACCCGATGGAATTTTGAAAGGCTCAAACAAAAAGGAGCGCAGCACAAACACCACAGCGATGACAGGGAACAAGCCCGCTGTCCAATCCAGCCACCAAGGCTGCATGTACAGACGCTCTTTGGCTTCGGTCACATTCACATCAGTTTGGGTGATGCCTTGGGCATGCAACTCGGCGGTGCGCTTGTCAGCTTGCGCTTGCAATGCTTCGGCCGCTGCTTTGCGCTGGGGCAAGAAATAAAACTGCTCAGCCAACCAGTAAACACCAGTCACGACAGTTGCCATGAACATGAGCAAAGCAAAGTTGCCTTCAATCATGCCCAGATACCAAGAACCAGCGTAGCCCACAAAGGCGGCCAGTACGAATGCGGTTAGCGTTGCCATCAATCCTCCACCTGCAAAATGGCCAAGAAGGCTTCTTGTGGTACTTCCACTGAACCAATTTGCTTCATGCGTTTTTTACCTGCTTTTTGTTTCTCGAGCAGCTTGCGTTTGCGGCTGATGTCGCCGCCGTAGCATTTCGCCAGCACGTTTTTACGCAAGGCCTTGATGCTCTCGCGCGCAATGATGTTGGAGCCAATCGCCGCTTGTATCGCCACGTCAAACATTTGACGGCTGATGATTTCACGCATCTTGGCCACCACAGCGCGACCACGGTAGGTGGCTTGTGTGCGGTGCACGATGATGGACAAGGCATCGACCTTCTCGCCGTTGAGCAAGATGTCGACCTTCACCACATCCGACGGGCGGAACTCTTTGAACTCATAGTCCATTGAGGCGTAGCCGCGTGACACCGATTTGAGCTTGTCAAAGAAGTCGAGCACGATTTCGCCCAAAGGCATCTCATAGGTGAGCATCACTTGGCGACCGTGGTAGGCCATGTTCATTTGCACGCCGCGCTTTTGGTTGGCCAGTGTCATCACCGCGCCCACGTAGTCTTGCGGCATGTACAGGTGCACGGTCACGATGGGCTCGCGAATTTCATGCAGCTTGCCTTGCTCGGGCATCTTGGCTGGGTTCTCCACCATCAGCACTTCGCCGTCAGGCAGTTTGACTTCGTAGACCACGCTGGGTGCAGTGGTGATCAGGTCTTGNTCAAACTCNCGCTCCAAACGCTCTTGCACGATTTCCATGTGCAAAAGCCCCAAGAAGCCGCAGCGAAAACCAAAGCCCAAGGCTTGCGACACTTCAGGCTCGTATTGCAACGATGCATCGTTGAGCTTGAGCTTTTCCAGCGCATCGCGCAGGCCGTCGTATTGGTTGGCTTCGGTGGGGTACAAACCTGCGAACACCTGAGGCTGAATTTCTTTAAAGCCGGGCAAGGCCTTTTCGGCAGGGCCTAAGTTGTTGGGCAGCTTCTTTTCCAGCGTGATGGTGTCACCCACTTTGGCCGCTTGCAATTCTTTGATGCCCGCAATGATGTAACCCACTTGGCCGGCTTCGAGCGACTGACGTGGCTCGTTGGCGGGGGTGAACACGCCGAGGTTGTCAGCGTTGTAGACGGCTTCTGTGGCCATCATTTTGAAACGCTCACCTTTACCCAAGCGGCCATCGACCACGCGCACCAACATCACCACGCCCACGTAGCTGTCAAACCAGCTGTCGATGATCATGGCGCGCAAGGGCGCGTTGGGGTTACCTTTGGGTGCGGGCACATGGGCCACCACGGCTTCTAAGATTTCGTCGATGCCCAAACCTGTTTTGGCAGAGCACGGAATCGCATCCGTGGCGTCGATGCCAATGACGTCTTCAATTTCAGCTTTCGCATTCTCAGGATCTGCGTTGGGCAAATCCATTTTGTTGAGCACGGGCAATACTTCGACACCGAGGTCGAGTGCGGTGTAACAGTTGGCAACCGTTTGCGCTTCCACACCTTGACTGGCATCGACGACGAGCAACGCGCCTTCGCATGCAGAGAGTGAACGAGACACTTCATAAGAGAAGTCAACGTGACCCGGTGTGTCGATCAAATTCAGGTTGTAAATCTGACCGTCTTTCGCTTTGTATTGCAGCGCAGCAGTCTGCGCCTTGATAGTTATCCCACGTTCTTTTTCGATGTCCATCGAGTCGAGAACTTGCGCGGACATATCGCGTTCTTCAAGTCCACCACAACGCTGAATCAAACGATCTGCCAGCGTAGATTTGCCGTGATCGATGTGGGCAATGATTGAAAAATTTCTGATGTTATTCATCAACGGGGGCACTTAAGTGATTGAATTCAAAGGGAGAGCGTCAAGAAAAAAGGGCGCGTCATGTACTGACGCGCCCAGAACCAACAAGCAATGGCAACTGCATAAGTCGGGCGTTCATTGTAGGCAAAAACCCCGAATTGCACAGCGGTCGTAACCCAACCGAGGCCTCGTTGCGGGTTCGCAACATGAATTTATCCACAACTTATTAACATTTTGACAAAGGGGTTTTGGGACAACTTGTGGGCGATCTGTGGATCACCTGTGGAGTCAATCGTCCAATCCCGTATCGTGGAGTTTTGGGCTTGCGATATATCGCAAAAACGCATTCAGCCCCCCAATTCTATACAAAAAGGGCTTGAACACTTTATTTAAGTTAGCAAGCACCAACTTGTAAAGTATTTTCAAGCCCTTAAAAATATTTTGAGAATCGCTTCATTCCCGACTTTGGTAAAGGGATTTAACGCACAGGTCGAATGACTGTGTATTGGGCCCACTCCCCGCGTCGAATCAACAGGCTCACAGGTTTGCTGCGATCCAGCTTGGCTGTCAGTGCTTCCAGCACCTGTACGTTGGGCGTTTCGATGTTGGCCAAGGCCAAAATCACATCGCCTTCTTGAATGCCAGCGCGTGCAGCNGGCTCAGCCACAGCGTCTACGCGCACACCGCCGCGCAGCTTGAGCTCTCGCTTCTGCGCATCCGTGAGCTCGCCAACGGTCAGGCCCAACACTTTGGCGGCATGGGATTCTTTCGGTTTCTCTGGTGCTGGCTCTTTCTTGGCGGGTTTTTCTGTTTCAAATTCACCCACCGTGATGTGCATGTCTTTCAAGCTGCCACGACGCCACACTTGAATGGCGCTGCGCGTGCCGGGCTTGGTGTTGCCCACCATGCGCGGCAAATCGCTGGACTTCTCGATGGTCTTGCCTTCGAACTTCAAGATGATGTCGCCCGGCTCTAAGCCGGCTTTTTCTGCGGGTGAGCCCTGCTCCACACCGCGCACCAGAGCACCTTGCGCTTTGGACAAGCCCAAGGACTCGGCCACTTCTTTGTTCACTTGGTCAATCTGCACACCCAAGCGACCGCGTTGCACTTTGCCTGTGGCGCGCAACTGTTCGCTGACGCGCACGGCTTCGTCGATGGGAATAGCGAACGAGATGCCCATGAAGCCACCCGAGCGTGAATAGATTTGGCTGTTGATACCCACCACCTCGCCGCGCATGTTGATCAATGGGCCACCCGAGTTGCCAGGGTTGATGGCCACATCGGTTTGAATGAAAGACAAATAGTCGCCCGTGTCGCGCTGCTTGGCACTGACGATGCCCGCCGTGACCGTGTTCTCCAAACCAAAAGGCGAGCCAATCGCCATCACCCACTCGCCTACTTTGAGGCGGCCCACATCACCAATCTTCACGGCTGGCAAGCCTGTCGCTTCGATCTTGACCACCGCCACGTCTGTGCGCTTGTCAGCGCCGACCAGACGGGCTTTGAACTCACGCTTATCAGGCAAGGTGACCAAAACTTGGTCTGCACCTTCCACGACATGAGCATTGGTCATCACATAACCATCTGCCGACAAGATGAAGCCTGAGCCCACGCCTTTGGGTTGTGCGTCCTCTGGCTGCTGACCTCGGTTAGGGTTCTGCTGACGTGGTGCCTTGGGCGCATTGGGTGTGGGCATAGGCACGCCGAAGAAGCGGCGGAAAAACTCTTGCATCTCAGCATCGGGTTCGTTGCCTTGCGCCTCGCGCACAACCGCTTTTTCTAGGGTGCGGATGTTCACCACCGAGGGGCCGACCTGCTCGACCAGCTCAGTGAAATCGGGCAGGCCCTTCACCACTTGTGCCGTGGCTGGCAGCACCAGCGCCAGGCTCAGTCCGGCTGCATACAACGAGGTGCATAAATAGGTTTGCAAAAGGCCCCTAACGACAGAACGGTTCAATGCCAATGGACGTGCCATGTTTCTTCCTTCACTACATATCGGTGCGCTGGTACACAGCGCGACGTAAATCTTGCCAACGGTTGATTGAGGCTTGCGAGTCCAGCCACAACCACACTGGCTTGGCGTGCAGTGTGTCAGATGCGGGCTGCCAGTGCAAAAGCAAGGCTTTTTGAACATCCAATGCCACACGCACCTCGCCTAAAGCATCTTCGCGGGCTGGGCTTTGGTCATGCAAGCACCACACTTGGCCATCCCAAGTCAACGTGGCTTCGTGCTTTAACGCACGCCAACCTAAGCTTGCACCAATCGCTGCCAACGCAAGGGCTACACACCAAACCCCACTCACCCCTTGATTCAACGCCCATGCCAGCAACACCACTGACGTGAGCAGCGTGAAGCACGCGTAAAGCCAGCGCTGAAAAGCACAACGCCCCACCGGATATGAAACCGATGGGGCGTTGTACATGGCGAAACCCTTAGATGCGTTTGAAAACTAACGCGCCGTTGGTGCCGCCAAATCCGAAGTTGTTTTTCAGAGCCACATCAATCTTCATGTCACGCGCGGTGTTAGCGCAGTAGTCCAAGTCGCACTCGGGATCTTGGTTAAAGATGTTGATGGTGGGTGGGCTCTTTTGGTGGTGGATCGCCAACACGGTGAACACACTCTCAATGCCGCCAGCGCCGCCCAACAAGTGGCCGGTCATCGACTTGGTGGAGTTGACCACGGTCTTCTTGGCGTGATCGCCCAGCGCCGCTTTGATGGCGTTGGTTTCGTTGATGTCACCCAAAGGAGTGGATGTGCCGTGCGCGTTCAAGTAATCGACCTGATCGGCGTTGACGCCTGCATTGCGCAATGCGCTGAGCATGGCGCGGCGTGGGCCGTCCATATTGGGCGCAGTCATGTGGCCTGCATCGGCACTCAAGCCGTAGCCACTCAACTCTGCATAAATTTTGGCGCCGCGTGCTTTGGCGTGCTCGTACTCTTCGAGCACCAAAACGCCAGCACCTTCGCCCAAGACGAAACCATCGCGGTCGCGGTCCCAAGGACGTGACGCGGTGGCTGGATCGTCGTTGCGTGTCGACAATGCGCGCATGGAGGCAAAGCCACCCACGCCCAATGGCGACATGCAGCACTCTGAGCCGCCAGCGATCATGACGTCGGCATCGCCGTACTCAATGTGACGACCAGCTTCGCCGATGCTGTGCAAGCCTGTGGTGCAGGCGGTGACCACGGCCAAGTTCGGGCCTTTGAAGCCAAAACGCATGGACACGTGACCAGAAATCATGTTGATGATGGACGCTGGCACGAAGAATGGCGAAATGCGACGTGGGCCTTTGGCCAACAGCTCGCTGTGCATGTCTTCGATCAGCGGCAAGCCGCCAATGCCAGAGCCGATCACGACCCCAATACGGGTTGCCTCTTCTTCGCTCAGGGCTTCGCCCGTTGCCAAGCCAGAGTCTTGAACCGCTTGCATCGCCGCTGCGATGCCGTAGTGAATGAACTTGTCCATGGCTCTCGCATCTTTCGGCGAGATGTATTGGTCAAGGTCTAAATCTTTCACTTCACCAGCAAAGTGGCAGTTGATTGCGGACGCATCAAAGCGTGTGATGGTTGCAATGCCAGATTTACCAGCTAAAAGATTGGCCCAAGCGTCAGCCACCGTGTTACCCACGGGGCTGATACAACCTAGGCCGGTCACGAC
>JGI25913J50563_1000288_pt1 | contig 9981 bp, 11 predicted proteins | sample LauGreSp1BDMLBSN_2_FD_50563 | JGI IMG/M metagenome (IMG submission 50563)
TTTCGATAAACCGGTCTATCTTTTTTTACGTTTTGCTGTGCATCAACCATGGGCAATCTCAATCTTTCGGTGGAGGTTCAGTGTGGCTTTGTTGTGTCGCAACATATTCTATTGGAAACCTTAGGGGTGGTGGGGACTTTTTAGCGTTTAAAGGGGTTTAATAGTGGTTTTTACTGATTTTTCAGTGTACTACCTAGTTCAATTTATTGTCGTAGTGCTGATCAGCAGTGTCGTATCTTGCGTGTCGAATTTCTACTGGTTTATTCCCGTAGGTGAAAGCCACCCTTTCAACCGACAGTAAAGCTGCGCCAACAGGAACCTGTAAATATTGAGCAAGGTCGTCATTTGCAAGAACAGCCTTAATTTTCTCTTCAGCACGCACCATATGAGTTGCATACTCACCCTCATAAAGCGCATACATGGGGCCAGACAAGGCATTCAAGGCATTTAAAGTCAGCCCCTTAAATCGGCCTTCCGGCAGCCAAATCTCTTCAAACACGATAGGTCTACCTGCGGAACTTTGCACTCGATCAATACGAATAATCGGGTCACCTGCCTTTAATTTAAGCAAATGGGCGATATATTCATCAGATTTGATGTATTCACAAGCTAAAAACTGGTTTTTGAGTTGGAGTTTTTCACCGGAATCCGGCTCAAGACGCAAAAAGCGGTACTGCCAGCCCTCCTCTTGATGGGTGGCAACAAAAGTGCCCTTCCCTTGACGTCTGACCAATAAATTTTGTGCGGCTAACTCATCAATCGCCTTACGCACAGTGCCCTGGCTGACAGCATAACGAGCTGCAAGCTCCATTTCACTGGGAATGGCATCCCCAGGCAACCACTCGGATGCCTGTAAGCTAGCCAGAATCATGGCTTTGATTTGCTCATAAAGCGGGCTAAATGAGGCAATTGGTTCGGATATAAGTGACAAATTAACTCCAGGACAGCTTCAGTTGGATAAAATCCAGGTTTATCTCATATCTTATATAAGACATTGACAGTGTAATTGGAAAGTCCCTACACTTGAATGGATAATGGAAGAGTTTTCATTAATTAACCTGAACTGGAGTTATTAGTAATGGCAAAAGCCCCAATGCGTGTTGCAGTCACCGGTGCAGCCGGTCAAATCGGATATTCCCTTCTCTTTCGCATCGCCAATGGCGACTTGTTGGGCAAAGACCAGCCAGTAATCCTCCAGTTACTAGAAATTCCAGACGAAAAAGCTCAAAAAGCGTTGGCTGGCGTGATGATGGAATTGGAAGATTGCGCATTCCCATTGCTTGCTGGCATGACAGCCCACTCTGACCCAATGACAGCTTTCAAAGATATTGACGTTGCATTATTGGTTGGCGCACGTCCACGTGGTCCAGGCATGGAACGCAAAGATTTGCTCTCAGCAAATGCTCAAATTTTCACTGCACAAGGCAAAGCGCTTAATGCGGTTGCTAAGAAAACTGTCAAAGTCTTGGTTGTTGGTAACCCAGCAAATACCAATGCTTACATCGCCATGAAATCTGCTCCAGATATTCCTGCGAAAAACTTCACAGCAATGTTGCGCCTTGATCACAACCGCGCACTATCACAGTTGGCAAACAAGTTGAACAAGCCAGTTGCCGATATCGAGAAATTGGTTGTTTGGGGTAACCACAGCCCAACGATGTACCCTGACTATCGCTTCGCAACTGTTGATGGCCAGTCTGTAAAAGACAGCATCAACGATGCAGCCTGGAACAAAGATACTTTTATTCCTACCGTTGGAAAACGTGGTGCAGCGATTATTGAAGCGCGCGGCTTATCTTCTGCAGCTTCTGCCGCTAACGCAGCAATCGATCACATCCGTGATTGGGTTCTCGGTACGAATGGCAAATGGGTCACTATGGGTATTCCATCTAAAGGTGAATACGGTATTCCTGCTGAAGTGATCTACGGCTATCCAGTAGTTTGTGAAAACGGTGAATACAAGATGATTGAAGGCTTGGAGATTGATGAGTTTTCACGTGAGCGCATGAATCACACTCTGAATGAATTGCTTGAAGAACAAGCTGGTGTTAAGCATCTCCTCTCATAAGGATTTATACACATGAAAAAAACTCTTCTTATCGTTGGCTTGGCTGTAGCCGGACTTTTGGGTTCAGCGCCGGCCTTTGCTAGCGAAGAAGTATCTACTTGGACTTGTAGTGAAAGTAAGCAATTCAAAACTACGGGAACAACGGAAAAGGTTCGCCTTACTTGGGAATCTAAAACCTTTGACCTCAGTCGTGAGAATTCTTTACCGGGTAGTTTGCGTTACAAGAACACCACTACTGGCCATGATCTTGTAGTGCTGGGTAATAAAGCGATGCTTTTCAATATTAAGTCTGGAACTCGTCTGGCTGATTTCTGTCAAACCGCAGAAATGAAGACCGGCAAACTTCCACATTTATTTGCTGGTGCAGAGCCTTTTACACAGAACTAATAGCAGTATTCCTGTTTTAGCTTCAATATAAAAAGCCGAGAATTTCTCGGCTTTTTATATTTCTACTGAGAAGTCTGGAGTTCGCCTAATGAAACAAAGGCTGCTGTGTTGGGGCATCATCGGGCAACTCTGCATGCACGGCATCGCCTGATCGATCTGGGAATAAGGGCGCACCACAATCATCACAAAGCTCAGGGTCAAAAAGCATCGCATGGCGGAAGACGTCATCGACACCAGCATCACGCAGTGCATCTGCAATTCTCTTCATCGGACTATCGTCATCCGATAAATCATTGAGCGCATCATTGGCAACGCTCTCACGATCGTACAGGGGCCAAATCACACCATAGACAACCTCTGAGGATCCCTTCACGCTAAATGAAATGCGATATTCATCAGCTTGATCTTCGCCAAAGGCGCCAACGACACATGAAATTCCAGCAGGCAAGATCCCAAGAGTGCTTTCCAAGAAATTCACGGCAGCCCTAATGCTTAATGGACGAACATGCTTATCTGCTAAACGGCAGTTAGTAAAATAAGCCTCTGGCAATAAGAGCTCAAATTCGCAACCAGGCAAGAGTGAGGCAATCGGCTCTTGCATAGTGTTTTGCCATCCGATGATGCTCACGCCACGCTCTTGTCGAGTTGGGGGTTCAGCTTGCCAACGAAACAGTGGCGAACCAGATGGGGCGGAAATAGCCGCAATAATAAAACGTGGATCAGCCAATACCGCAATCGTCTCAGACATCTCGCGCAACTCTATTTTGATCTCGCTTCCAGTAATGGCCGCTGTTGCCAGAGCTTCAGTAAGCAATCGAGTTTGGCAATGGGAGTGCGGCATTTGATCAATGCTGTATAGCCAAGGAATAATTGCTAAGCGCGTCTCTGTGGATGCGATTGAGCTATGTAGCGCAGCAGCAGTCGCTTCAATAGCACTTACGGATAGGGGGCCGGATGGAATTTGATAGCGGGTATGGGCAACAATAGGCATGGCTAGCAACAGCACATCCCAATTCCGCCCTTCATGCTCCATCACCAAAGACTCTGCCAGAGTCTCAGCGCAATCAGCAAGCACTTCAAAGGCCACCGTATTAATTCTGAAGGTTTGATCCAAGGCCGCATCAATTACATTTTGATTTTGACTCTTGAGTAAGCGCATTAAACGAATATTTAAGCGCTCCTCCCAGAACTGATCTTCAATATGACTGCCTGATGCTGCCAAAGAAATAGCATCTGCAACCAAGCGCTCTACATCTGGCGAAGAGCGTTGCGAGGATTTAGTGCGATGTACAGCCATGATGCACCCTCCTACTTTCTTTCTGGACGTCTAAATAGCGGTTTTTCAGGCTTAGATTCAGAGGCAATATATTTGTAGCCATCCAAATTAAAGCCCTTCAAATCTGCGGGATCGGTAATCTGATTTTCAACAACATAACGCGCCATTAATCCTCTAGCGCGTTTGGCATAAAAGGAAATAATTTTGTACTTGCCATCCTTGGCATCCTGAAATACCGGAGAAATCACTGGGCAGTCCAAATTTTTTGCTTGCAGTACTTTAAAATATTCTTCGGATGCCAGATTAAGGAGTATGGGCCTCTTTTGATTCTCCAGCACCTTCTTAAGGGAGTCCGTGACCCGCTCGCCCCAAAATGCATACAAGTCTTTGCCTCGAGCATTCTTAAAAGAAGTGCCCATCTCTAGGCGATAAGGCTGCATTAAATCGAGAGGCCTCAGAGCGCCATATAAACCAGAAAGAATCCGAATATGGTCCTGAGCAAAATCCACTGCCTTGGTATTGAGCGTCTTAACGTCAAAACCATCATAGACATCTCCATCAAAAGCATAAATGGCTGGCTTGCTGTTTTCTTCGGTAAATTTCTTAGACCAATCTCGGTAGCGGCCAACGTTGAGCGCGGCCAACTGGTCGGACAAACCCATCAAATTGGCAACCTCCTGAGGCGAGAGTTTCTTGAGATCGGCAATAAGCTTTGCCGATTCCAAGACAAACTCAGGCAAGGTAGGCGCCTTAACCTTGGCTGGAGTTTTGTAATCTAGGGATTTAGCGGGTGAAAGAACAATCAGCATGGCACAATTTGAATATGAATTTCTTCCATTCTAGCGACTACCCACCTTATTTGCCTTAAACCGCCCGCATGGACCAAAATTCTTATCTGACACCAGCATTTCCGAGTCGCCTACCTGAGGTGGGGACAACGGTATTTACGGTCATGTCAGCCTTAGCAGCAAAGCACCAAGCCATTAACTTAGGTCAAGGTTTTCCAGACTTCCCTTGTGATAGAGGGTTAATAGCCGAGGTCAATGCAGCCATGCTAGCTAATCACAACCAATATCCACCGATGGCAGGGGTTGCAGAGTTACGGCACAACGTAGCCCAGAAAATTTCCACCCTTTACGGTCATGACTACGATCCAGAAACGGAAATTACCATCACCGCAGGTGGTACTCAAGGAATTATGACTGCAATCTTGTCATGCGTGAGCCCAGGTGATGAGGTTGTCATTATTGAACCCGCTTACGATAGTTATCGCCCATCGATTGATTTAGCTGGCGGGAAAACCATCGCCGTATCTTTGCTTGCAAAACGCGATGATCAAGCTAAGGTCTATTCTTACGCAATCCCTTGGGAAGATCTTGCCAAGGCAATCGGTCAAAAAACGAGACTACTCATTATTAACACGCCACACAATCCAACCGGAATAGTGTGGCAAGCATCTGATCTTCTTCGGTTGGCTCAATTGGTAAAGAACACCAACACGCTTATCCTGAGTGATGAGGTGTATGAACATATGGTGTATGACGGGCATGTACATCAAAGCATTGCTAGCCACCCTGCACTAGCTGCGAGAAGTTTTTTAATTTCCAGCTTTGGTAAAACGTATCACGTTACTGGCTGGAAAGTCGGTTACGTGGCAGCACCTGCGGCAATGATGAGGGAGTTCCGCAAAGTACATCAGTTCAATGTATTTACGGTCAATACTCCCATGCAATATGGCTTAGCGAAATACTTAAAGAATGAAAACCATTATTTAAGCCTACCCTCTTTTTATCAATCTAAGCGGGATTACTTCCAAACTGGTTTGCAAGCAACTGGCTTCAAACTACTGCCTGCGCCAGCAACGTATTTCCAGTGCGTTAACTACACGGATCTAGATATCCCGCAATCGAAGTTGAGTGAAGCAGAATTTTGCGCTTGGCTCACCTCGGAGATTGGTGTAGCAGCTATTCCGGTCTCTGCTTTTTATGCGGCCCCAGTTGAGTCTGGCGTGATTCGTTTTTGTTTTGCTAAAAAAGAACAAACACTTTCCAATGCATTAGCGCGTTTGCAATCCCTGTAAAAAATAAAGGAATCTAAAGTGGCGAAAAGCAAATCCAAACAAGACATTATTGATGTCTATAGCTGGCCAACTCCGAATGGGCATAAGGTACACATCATGCTTGAGGAGTGCGGCTATAAGCTCGGTAAAGATTGGATAGCTCATCCGGTTGATATTGGTGCAGGCGATCAGTTCAAGCCAGACTTCTTGGCTATTAGCCCAAATAATAAAATCCCGGCTATTCAAGATCCTCAAGGGCCAGATGGCAAACCCATCCACCTCTTTGAATCTGGCGCAATCCTGCTCTACCTTGCCGCCAAAACAGGGAAGTTTTTACCTAAATCTACCCGCGGCAAATATGAGGTGCTGCAATGGCTGATGTTTCAGATGGGTGGATTAGGCCCTCTTTTAGGGCAAAACCACCACTTTAGGATCTATGCACCAGAGAAAATTGATTATGCGATTACTCGCTACACTAATGAAGCCAAGCGCCTATATGGAGTAATTGATCATCAACTGAAAGATAATCCCTATATCGCAGGAAAAAGTTACTCTATTGCAGATATCGCCATTTTTCCTTGGACACGCAATTGGAAGAATCAGGGAATCGATATCAATGAGTATCCTAATTTCAAGCGCTGGTTTGAAATGGTTAGTGAGCGCCCTGCTGTAAAGCGTGGCGTTGAAGTATTAACAGCATTACGCAAGCCTTTGCATGATGACAAGGCAAGAGAACAGTTATTTGGTTCATCACAGTATCAAAAAAGGAAATAGCATGAAGATTCAATCAGTCGGAGTAATCGGTGCGGGTACGATGGGCAATGGTATTGCGCAAGTATGCGCAGTTGCCGGTCTAGACGTGGTGATGGTTGATATTAGTGATGCCGCTGTTGAGCGTGGTTTAAGTCAAATTAGCAAAAGCCTAGATCGCCTAGTAAAGAAAGAAACTCTCACGGCCGAAGGCAAAGATGCTGCACTCAAGCGCATTAAGGGCAGCACATCGTATGCTGACTTCAAGGGCTTGCAATTGGTGATTGAAGCTGCCACCGAGAATCAATTAATTAAAGAAAAGATTTTGCATCAAGTCGACGAGATTGTTAGCAAAGAAGTCATCATCGCAACCAATACTTCTTCGCTATCGATCACGAAACTTGCCGCCCTCGATTCCAATCCAAGTCGTTTTATTGGTATGCACTTTTTTAACCCACCTCCTATGATGGCGCTGGTTGAAGTCATACGCGGATTACAAACTTCAGATGCCACTCATGCTGCCATTATTGAAATGGCTAAACGCATTGGCAAAGAGCCAATCACCGTTAAGAACTCTCCAGGCTTTGTTGTGAACCGCATTTTGTTGCCAATGATTAATGAAGCCTTTTTTGTTCTCTATGAAGGGCTTGCTAGCCCAGAAGATATTGATGCTGGCATGAAATTAGGCTGCAACCAACCCATTGGCCCACTTGCCTTAGCCGACTTAATTGGTCTAGATACCTGCTTAGCTGTTATGGAAGTATATTTTGAGAACTTCAGCGACTCTAAATACCGCCCTTGCCCGCTCCTACGCGAAATGGTTGCTGCCGGCTATCTCGGACGTAAGACTGGTCGCGGCGTCTACACCTATGATCAATAATTTAGCAACTCAGTAACCGCGCAACTCAGCCCCCAACCCAAATGAAGAAGTCTTTGTGAATCCATTGCCACCCCTAGTACTCAAATTAGCCTATGCAGGCCTAATTCCTTTTGTAGGACTAGCTTTAATGGTTCAGCTAGCACCAACCCCGCTCAATTATTTAAGTGCAGAGTCCTTGGCTAGTTATGGAGCAATCATCACTGCATTTATGGGTGCATTGCATTGGGGTGCTAATTTACACACTCTAGGAAAAGCACCTCCGGGAGATCGCTGGGAAGATCGTAATGCTTGGATTTGGGGCGTCATACCTGCATTAGTCGCCTGGGTAGCCTTACATATCTATATTCCTGTTGGCTTGGTCATTCTGGCATCTGCATTAGTTATCCAACGCAATATTGATAAAGAAACCTATCAATATTATTTTTCCAGTGAAGAAGCTTGCAAAGCATTTATTACTTTACGCAATCGACTCACAATAGTTTCGGCTGGATGCTTGCTTTGGGCGGCCCTCGTGATCTTGTTTATACAGAATTAAATCGGGGCATATGGGAAATCTATTTGAGCAAGCACCACCGCCACCTTTAGCGGAAGCTTTGCGCCCCAAAACAATTGAAGAGGTCATTGGTCAAACTCATCTACTAGCCGCAGGTAAGCCACTTAATCTTGCCTTTGCCTCTGGTAAACCGCACTCCATGATCTTGTGGGGGCCTCCAGGCGTTGGAAAAACTACCTTAGCCCGCCTATCTGCCAAAGCCTTTGATCGTGAATTTATTGCTATTTCAGCCGTCTTGGCTGGTGTAAAGGAAATTCGTGAAGCAATAGAGCAAGCACAGCAAAGCATGTCTCAATATGGCAGGCAGACAATTCTCTTTGTTGATGAAATCCATCGCTTTAATAAAAGTCAGCAAGACGCCTTATTGCCTCATGTTGAATCTGGTCTATTTACTTTTATTGGCGCCACGACTGAAAACCCCTCTTTTGAAGTGAATTCCGCCCTACTCTCACGTGCCCAGGTCTATGTACTGAAGTCCTTGAGCGCCCTAGAACTTAAGCAACTGTTTGACCGAGCTCGCAAGTATGTAATGCCCGATATTGCATTTGAATCGACTGCGATTGATAGTCTGATTTCTCATGCAGATGGCGACGCTCGTCGACTACTGAACTTAGTAGAGCAAGTGCGCAATGCCGTCTCCACACCGAATTCCAATATGGAGACTGTAGATCAGCACTTTATTGAGAATGCATTAACTGTCCAAGCACGTCGCTTTGATAAAGGTGGAGACCAGTTTTACGATCAAATTTCTGCGCTACATAAATCAGTTCGTGGATCCAATCCTGATGCAGCCCTCTACTGGTTTTGTCGGATGCTGGATGGCGGCGCAGATCCGCGTTATCTGGCTAGAAGAATTATCCGCATGGCCTGGGAAGATATAGGCCTTGCTGATCCACGCGCAATACAGTTAGCTAATGATGCTGCTCAAACTTTTGAGCGTCTTGGCTCTCCTGAAGGCGAATTAGCCTTAGGTCAAGCTGTGGTGTATCTGGCGATTGCCGCCAAAAGCAATGCCAGCTATAAGGCGTTTAATGCTGCACGCGCTTACGTCGCAAACGATCAAAGTAAGCCGGTGCCCAATCATCTACGCAATGCACCAACCAAACTCATGAAGGAGTTGGGNCACGGGAANGAATATCGCTATGCNCATGACGAGCCCCATGCCTATGCCGCCGGAGAATCCTACCTCCCGGACGGAATGATCGAGCCCCATTGGTACGAGCCGGTCGACCGAGGCCTAGAAACTCAGATTGCCGAGAAGATGGCTTTTTTACGTAAGCTCGATGAGGAATCCCATAAGAAATGAATCAAGAACTGGTGAGCGCAATGCCTATCAAGGGTATTTTTTATTACGACATCATTTCACCATTTTCATATTTCTATATTAAGCAGCGCCATCGCCTGGAGAAACGGGTGGATATCAAACCCGTACCGATCTTGCTGGGCGGTCTTTTTCGAGCAACCGACAATCGCGGTCCTGGTGAGGTAGAAGCAAAACGCCCTCATACTTACCAATACTGCGTATGGCTCGCTGAAAAATTGGGTCTGCCGTTTCGATTTCCAGAGCACCACCCTTTTCTGACCGTTGCAGCACAACGCTTACTNATTCAGCAAAATGCCCAATGGGATATGGTTGAACGAGCATTTGAATATGTTTGGGTAGAAGGCAAAGACCCCAATTTATCCTGGCCAGAATTTTGTCAATATCTTGGGCTTGCAGTGGATACCCAAAAGCCTGATGCCCCAGAGATCAAAGCACAACTAGTGGCCAATACGGAATCGGCAAAAGCTGATGGCGCATTTGGTGTACCAACCCTCGTGCTTGATGGACATGCTTTTTGGGGGGTCGACACGATCGACTGGGCTCTAGATTACCTAGACAGACCAGGAATGTTTACCGAAATGGCTTACCGCTACGCTGGCCAAGTGCCGTCTGGGCTTTGAGCAATACAATTAGGTTTATTCAATCTTTTCTGGAACTTTAAGGATCTACATCATGCGCAAAATC
>JGI25913J50563_1000289_pt1 | contig 9968 bp, 10 predicted proteins | sample LauGreSp1BDMLBSN_2_FD_50563 | JGI IMG/M metagenome (IMG submission 50563)
ACTTCAATTGCACGTGCCATGTTCTCTCCTAAGTTTGTGGGGATTTCGTTAATTCAATCTAAACCTGCGCAGGAGGGCTGTAAATACCTTTTTGTGAACTTTCTGTTAACTCTGGTTTCAGCTTTACGCTGAAACCCGCCGGGCCACGCGAGACATAAACCCTGCAACGCCCAACAAGGTAATAGGCAAGAGCATTGCGATATTTAGTGATGAAAGATCTGAGATAAACCCAATCAGCCCTGGCACAACAGCAAAGCCAATTAAGGCAATCAAGCCGCAACGAGCAAAAGCCACAGATGTCTCAACACCCTTTAATCTTCCAACAACGGTTATCAACGCTGGATAGATAGGACCAACTCCAAGACCTGCGATTAAGTAACCAAGAAGTATCACCACATAGGCAACCGGCTGATTACTGTTATTTACTTCAACACCCACCACCATAGTTACCAACCACATGAGTGATCCCACATANCCGCACACACGAATTACCTTTTCAGGTCCATAGCGATGGATATAAACATCACCTGACAAACGACTCACGATCATTCCCACTTGGAAAGCAATAAAAGATCCCACATAGAACTGTCCAGTAATCCCTAGGACATCTCGTAAGAAAAGAGCAGACCAATCTGTAGCACCNAACTCGGCGCTTTGAGCACACAGCATCCCAAACCCAATTGCCCAAATCATTCCTGTGTTCTTGCCAAACCATGGGAAATCAATCTTCTTATTCTTTTCTCCACTTTTCTGACCCTCTAACGCTCTGCCAGAAATAGCTAAAACAATGAAGCTCAGAATCCCAAGACCAGTTAAGTGCAGATGATAAGAAACGCGTCCAATCAGGAAAGAGCCAAAGAAGGCTGCTGCAAGTGTGCCCATGCACCAATAGGCATGAAAGCCAGATAGAAACTTACGATCTGCAACTCTTTCTAACTCTTGGGTGATAATCGTTATGGGGTTATCGATAAATGCATAGCCAATAACAAAGAACACAACGCCAACAAAGATAACCCAAGCATTAGGTGCAAAAGCAATACAGATATACCCAGCAGGAAAGATCATTGATCCTAAATAAAATGTTTTCTTGGCACCTAGCTCTCGCATCAGCCAACCAATAACTTGAGAACTAATCAGAATTCCCAGGGTTGAACCCATCAACACCCGCCCTAAGGTCGCATCACTCAGGTTTAGCTCTGACTTAACTTCTGGAATTCTGGTTGACCAGCCACCAATTAACACTCCAAGAAAGAAAAAGTGAGTCCGCAGGACACGGCTCATGTGAGTAAGAGATGTGCTCATAACCCGACTTTCTCCCCAAAGGCTGTGGCTAGGTAAAAAGTGTATGGGCAGTTTTGAGCCACACGCCATGCTTTTTGGCGTGTTTTGCCTATTGCCTGATTCCTATGCGCCTTTAAACTTCCTCCATGCACACAAGCTATGAACAACGCCTTGAGTTTCTTCAGCAATTTAATGATGGCTTGGAGCTCTTTTCTGAAAAACACCCTCATGCAAAAATCGCACAAGGTGATGGCTGGAGATTTTGTGGTAGCAACTCACAATTTGCGATGTTTAATAATGCATTGCTCTATACATCACGCAAAGAAGCAGTTACTGAGTTAATCGCAACCATTGAAGCTAACCAAGCTCCTGCTGGTATTCGTTTGGCAGGACCTGCGATCGTCCACACAACCGCCTTAGCCGAACTCGGATACACAAACCATGGCGGTTTTCCTTTTATGCTCTGGAGCGCAGACACATCCGTTGATGGTTTCAAACTCCGCGAGGGTCTAAGCATCAGACGGCTTGTCCCATCAGATAGTGAAGTAATGAACACAATTTATGCTGATGTGTATTCAATGAGTGATGCAGCAATTACAGACTTTAAGACTTTCCAATTTGCCTCTGATCAAGACCACACCTATGGCCTCTTTAAAGATGGTGAGATGGTTTCTCTAGTAACAGCAGTTATCTATAAAGACACCGTGGGCATCTGGAACATGGGCACGCCAACTATCCATCAGAAAAACGGTTATGGCTCTGAATTACTCAAATACGTCATGAAGGCTCATAAAGATATGGGCGGAAAAAACTTCTTACTATTTGCAACAACCGCGGGCAAGTTCCTCTATGACAAGTGCGGTTGGATCACCCTTGATTACCTGCCCTATCTATCAAAGGTCACCAAGAAGTAATCATGACCGAGCAGATAGACCAGTTCTTCCGCCCTGATGGCACCTTAATCAGCATTCCCGTTAAACCAGCCAAGAAGATCGCAGTCCTTCAGCACATCGTCTCTGAACTCTCCCCTGATACCAAGTACCCAGAGAAGGAACTCAACCTCATCATTGCCAAGTACCACGCAGACACAGCTGCACTACGCAGGTACATGATCGAGTACGGGATATTGGAGAGGGATGGGGAGAGTGTTTATTGGGTGTCTGTTAACCCTTNATAAGAATTATCTTTTGAATTGTTATAGAACTTTTGAAAAGAATGACTTTGTGCGCTCATGNTNNGGATNNTCTAANACTTGATCTGGGGAACCAGACTCGACAATTAGTCCTGCATCCATAAAAGCAATAGTGTCTGCAACCTTGCGGGCAAATCCCATTTCATGAGTGACCACGATCATTGTCATTCCTGAGTTAGCAAGATCCTGCATCGCTGCCAGCACTTCTCCCACGAGCTCAGGGTCAAGTGCTGAAGTTGGTTCATCAAACAACATTAGCTTTGGCTTCATCGCAAGAGCACGAGCAATAGCAATACGTTGTTGTTGTCCACCTGAAAGTTGCTTAGGCAAACTCTCTTCACGACCCGAAAGTCCCACTAACTCAAGCAGCTCACGGGCATGAATAACAGCCTCTTCTTTAGAGATCTTCAAGACTCGCATAGGTGCTTCAATAATGTTTTCAAGGGCATTCATGTGTTGAAAGAGATTGAAATTCTGAAAGACCATTCCAATTTCGGCGCGCTTGCGACAAACTTCGCGATCGCTCAGTTCGTATAAACGACCTTTCTTCTCCTGATACCCAACTAGTTCGCCATTAACATACAAACGGCCAGAGTTAATCTTTTCCAAGTGATTGATACAGCGAAGAAAAGTAGATTTTCCAGATCCTGATGGACCAACTAGACATGCCACCTCACCAGGCTTTACCTGCATGTCTATTCCCTTTAAAACCTCAACATGTCCATATGACTTACGGACACCTTCAACTCTCAATGCGGGTTCAATCATTGTGCTTCATCCTTCCCCAGATTTGAGCTGCTTTTGCGCATTGAGACCCTGCCTGTGACTCGCTGAGTGAAGGTAATCCGCGCTTGCTTGCCCTCTGTGAAGTGACGCTCAAGAAAGAACTGACCAAAAGTTAATACTGAGGTAATTCCTAGATACCACAAACTCACAACCATAAGCAGTGGCATTGTTTCAAAAGTACGTGCATAAATAGTTTGTGCCGTATAGAGCAAATCAGCTAGCGCAAGAACGCTCACCAAAGAAGTTGTTTTCAACATAAGAATTGTTTGATTGCCCGTTGGAGGAATAATTACTTTAATCGCCTGAGGCAAGATGATTCGACGTAGAGTTTGCATATGTGTCATGCCTAACGCTTTGGCTGATTCGCCTTGGCCTCGATCGATGCCCACTATGCCACCGCGAACTATCTCTGCCATGTATGCACCTTCATTAAGTGCCAAGCCAAGAATTGCTACTGCAAATGGTGTGATCAGATCGTTCGCATTTCCTTGCCAGAAAGTAGGGCCAAAGGGAATACCAATTGCAATCTCTGGATAGAGAGCTGAGATGTTGTACCAAAAAATTAGCTGAACGAGCAATGGCGTGCCTCGGAAGAACCAGATATAGATCCACGCTGCACGAGCAAGCACACGGTTAGATGACAGGCGCATTATTGCCAAGATGATTCCAATAAGAATTCCAAGAAACTGCGCAACCACGGTAAGAAGTAAGGTCAGTTGCAGGCCATCTAGAATTGGAGCGCTGATGATGTAGTCACCAACGATTCCCCAACGAAATCTGGGATTGGTAAATAGAGATTTGACCATCACCATGGCCACAAGAATCAGGAATACGGTTGCAATCCAGCGTCCATAGTGTCGAATGGGGACTGCGTTAAGAATTGTTGCCTCTGNGTTTGNGGCGGCGGGCGAGATTGGACTCCGTTCTTTTCTAGAGTCCAATCTCGTTACCCCCGTTGTATTACTTTGTGCCGGCGTTAATTGTTGCCGGAGTACGCGCTAGCTTTTCGATATTCCACTTTGCGAAGATGGTCTTAAAAGTTCCATCATTCATAAGTTGCTGAATTGTCTTTTGCATAACGTTAACAAGGCCGCCCTTACGAACAACCATGCCGTTTATGTCATTACCCTGATCTGGTCGCAAGACTATATCAAGTTCATCTCCTGCATTCTGCTGCCACCAAGAGGAAACGTGAGCAGAGAGAATAGTCAGTTCAGCGCGACCTGACCTCACAGCAAGAACAGTCGTTGCCTGATCTGGATAGATTGAATAAGCGATTGCAGCTTTGCCTGCAGTTGTGCAGTTTGTGCTCAAACCAACGATCGCGGTTGCCATTGTCGTTCCTGCAGGAAGTCCAACTTTAAGTCCACAGAGATCTATTTCAGTTTTCACATTAGGCAGAGTTCCTTTACGGAATAGAAAAGCACGTGAAGAGTTGAAGTAGTCGACGAAATCAACAATCTTCTGTCGTGAAACGCGATCAGCAAATGCTGATACTGAAGCATCAAAACGACCTGCTTCAACACCAGGAATAATGGCTGAGAATCCAGATGAAACAAACTCAACTTTTACTCCAAGAACCTTGCCCACTGCATTTGCTAAATCAATCTCAGCACCAACAAGTTCATTGCTTTCGCTAAAGAACTGAAATGGTGGATCAGTTGGATCTGTTGCAAATACGAGCTTGCCTTTTTCTTTGATGTCTGCAGGAAGAGATCTATAGAGTGATGCGCTCTTCTTTAGCGCAGTAAACCAAGGCTCAGCCCATTTACGCTGTCCACCGATTTGAGTACATCTGTAAGTTATCAGTCCTACTTTTTCGGTTGTACCCAGTCTTTTACAAGCGTCTCCGACTTTTGCAACAGCTGCTTGGGATGTGCCCGTGAATGTCATGCTCAAGGCAAGAATCATGGCAGTGGCGATCGCAATCGATGAGATTTTTTTCTTCATAGATATTCCTTTCTGTAGTTTGGCAATCAATGCCGAACAGTGGGCGAATTAGCCATCGTTCACGGTTCTTGCGGTTTGTCGCACCCACCCCCTCGTGGTTAGCGCAACGCTGAAATCATGGCACGGTGGGTGCCTGTTTATGCTGGGCGATTGGACTAAGAAGAGCGTTTGGCCTTGTCCATTTGACTCAATGCCCAAAGCCTCAATTGATGTCTCTAGCTAACAAATCATCATAGGTTTCACGTCTGACAACAGGTCGAGCCACACCATCTCGACACATAACAACTGGTGGGCGACGTGCTCCGTTGTAATTATTTGCCATCGTTAAACAATATGCGCCAGTAACTGGCACTGCGATTATGTCGCCAACCTTAGGATCCTGCAGCTGTACGCCATCAATCAACGTATCACCTGATTCACAGTGACGACCGACGAGCGTATAGAGATCGCCCCCGCCGACACGATTGGCTACCGTTGCTTCAAATCGCTGACCATACAAAGAGACTTCTAAGTTATCGGCCATTCCACCATCAATGGCAACAAAGGTGCGCAAAGAGCGTTTAACCGTTACCACTTGATACAAAGTTACAGCTGCATCAGCAACCATAGAGCGACCTGGCTCAATTAAAATCTTGGAAGTAGCTGGGAGATATTTACGAGCAGTATCAATTAATGCATCAAGATACTCTTCGACAGTTGGTGGCTTATCTTTATAGGTGTAGCGCACGCCAAGTCCGCCGCCCAAGTCATAGACTGAAAACTCTCCCAGTGAAGCAATAGCTTCAATTGATTCAATGAAAGGCTCAGTCGACATAATCTGTGAGCCAAGATGTAGGTGCAACCCATCGAGTCGAAGCTTGCTGCTTTCCTTTAGTCGCGCGATTGCAATTTTTGCATTACTGATAGATAAACCAAATTTAGAATCATCTTGGCCAGTTGCATTTGCCGCATGAGTATCTGGCAAAACACCAGGAATGATTCGCACTAAGACTGCTTGCTCACCTTTTACGATTCTTTCTAGTCGATCAATATCATCAAAGTTATCTATGACAATGGTGCCAACCCCAGCATTAACAGCCATTTGGATTTCATCATCTGTTTTTGCATTTCCATGCATCACAATTTTCGATGGATTGACCCCTGCTGCTAAAGCCATCACCAGTTCGCCGCCTCCGGCGACATCAACACCAAGACCTTCTTCACCAATTATGCGAAACACAGATGTGAGTGGAAGAGATTTAGAGGCCCAGATAACTTCTGAGTTTGGCCATCTGCTCTGTAATCCATCTTGATAGCGCCGGGCACGATTTCTTAATGCAGCTTCATCAATGATTAGCGCTGGTGTGCCAAAGGTAGATACCAACTCTGATGCTGCACAGCCTCCAATCAGAAGCTCTTTTTTCTCATTTAATCTCGTTCCGGATGGAAAAAGAGAGATTATCTGCCCCTCAGGAGTATTTATAGAATCAACGGGGCTCATGAGCCAATAGTGGACTACTCACCCATATCTTTGTTGAGCCGATCGGCCTATGGTTGAGCCGTGCTCTTATCCGATTTGCTAAAGGCTTTCACAGAGCGAAGCACTGAAGAAATTCGAACTCTCTTTAATCCAGAGCAATTAGCTCGATCAATCCGCGGAACTGTTTTACATGATCCGATCGATCCATTACCAAATGAGCCTGACTCAATCTTGATTTTGACTGGTGTCAGAGTTAATGAACACACTGCTATTGAAGCACTCAGAGCCGCCTCATTAATTGGCTATTCCGCAGTTATTGTCAAAGTCAGAGGCCAGGATGCAAGCCAGCTCATTACAGAAGCCCAAAAACACAACATCACTTTGCTTGCTGCAAGCGATGAAATTACTTGGCAACACCTTGATTCAATTGTTCACACAGTTTTGGGATCACAAGGTCCCTTTACGCAATCTGTAACGGGCCTTGGTGATGAGCTCTACACCCTTGCAAACTCCTTGGCCTCATTTATTGGTGGCTCTGTTGCCATTGAAGATATGGATCGCAGAGTTTTGGCCTACTCCTCACTGCCTGATCAACGCATCGATGCATTACGTGAGCAGGGCATCTTGGGCCGTCATGTGCCGGATATGGAGAGAAATTTAGCTCAGTACCGAACAGTGCTAGCAGGCCACGGTGTTACTCGCTTCCCAGAAGCAAGTGATGAGTTTGCTCGTGCTGCGATAGCGGTGATGGCGGGCACAAAGCCACTTGGCACAATCTGGGCTATTGAAAATGTTGATGGGATCACACAAGAGGGTGAGCGTTTACTTCTTGAAGGTGCGCGACTAGCTGCCCAACACATCCTTGGAAACCAAAACAATAACAAGTTGGAGTTCCAGGTTCGGGAAGGAACATTACGCGCAGCACTTGATGGTTCGCTCAGTGCCAAAGAAATTGCCTACCGCTTAGCAATTCCAGCAGGAACAGCGCTCTCACTCGTTGGTTTTGCTGCAATTGCTAACTCACATGGCACAGTTCCCATGATTACTCATTTGGGTAATGAACTCTCCCAATATTTAACTGTCTTTCGCCCTGATGCTGCCATAACTATTACCCCTCGAGCTGTTTATGTCCTGTTGCCTGGTGGTGAATCAGATGCTGTTGTGCGCCTGATTAATGGCGCACTAGCTGCTATTCACATCGCTTTTAAGGATCAAATACGTGCAGCAATTTCTCACACTTCAACTCAACCCCTCGATTTGCCAACTATGCGCCGCGAAATAGATGACATCTTGCGAGTAACAACAATCAACTCAGATCTTCCTGCGGTTGCCCGGCTTGGAGATGTTCACGCCCGAGTTTTGCTCGCACATGTTGCTGATGAACTCATCCGTGAACCTATGCTCAAGCATCCTGGCATCGAAGCGATGCTCGCATACGACATAGAAAACAAGACCAACTATGCAGAATCAGTAACTGCCTGGCTAGATGCTGTTGGTGATATTGCTTTAGCTGCAGAATCTCTCTTTATCCATGCCAATACCTTGCGATATCGTCTTCGCAGAGTCGAGGATTTGTTCGATTTAAACCTTAACAACCCTGATGATCGTTTAGCTGTGTGGATGCAACTGCGGTTAGTTATGCGTGACTAGCCTTTACGGATAAAGCCCACGAAGTTTGTGCGCCTCAGCAACACGTGCAACTCCCAACATATGCGCAGCCTCACGCCAAGTAACTTTCCGGCTACTTGCCATCTGCTCCACCTCATGAAATGCCTTCATTAAAATACTATTCAGATTTGTTTTAACCTCATCAGCATCCCATGGATAGTTCTGCTTATCCTGCACCCACTCAAAGTAGGAGACGATTACTCCCCCTGAGTTAGCCAAAATATCTGGCACAACAAGAACACCTTTGTCATTTAATATCGCATCGCCCTCTGGAGTTGTTGGCGCATTGGCACCTTCAACGACGATCTTGGCCTTTATCCCAGATGCGGTCTGGGCTGTAATCGCATCAGAAAGTGCGGCAGGAATAAGAACATCAACATCTAAATGCAAAAGCTCGGCATTGCTTATTCGATCCGTACCGGGTGCATCAAGATTCTTGTGTGCTAAAAAGTGCGACCAAAGATCTGCCACATTTTTAAAGCCAATGACAGCGCCATTAACGTCACTTACTGCAACAACTTTCATGCCCATGGCCTCTAAACCAATGGCGGCCCAGTAACCAACTTTTCCAAATCCTTGAATTGCAACCGTTGCACCTATTGGGTCAATGCCCCGTGCACGAAGTGCTTCACGAGTTGAGATGGCAACGCCATCTCCTGTTGCAGAGTTACGCCCAATTGATCCACCAAGTGAAATTGGTTTACCGGTAACAACTCCGCGCACAGAAAAACCAGCATTAACCGAGAGTAGGTGTCCATCATCCACGCCATGTTTTTCTCATCAGTGCCGATATCGGGTGCAGGTATATCTCGCTCTGGTCCAATAATGGGCAAGATTTCAGAGGTATAGCGACGTGTTAACCGCTCGTTTTCCCGCTCTGACAAAGTTTGAGCATCAATTGCTATGCCACCCTTAGCCCCACCAAAGGGCAGATTGGTCAAGGCGCACTTCCATGTCATGAGCATTGCCAAAGCGATGGTCTCTTCTAAATCAATATCTGGATGAAAGCGAACTCCACCTTTAGAGGGACCACGAGTTGTTGAGTATTGAACTCGAAAGCCTTTATACATTTCGACTTTGTCATTGTCCCGCCGTAAAGGGACAGCTACTTCCAAGATACGCCGAGGGGTTGAAAGGGTCTGCCAATCATTTTCAGAAAGGCCTAATTGATCTACCGCTTTACGTAACTGCGCACGCGCCGTTTCAAATGCTGACTCCGTTGTCATGTCTTGAATCTATCCCAAGCGGCCACAATATCGACTGTCAGATCAGACAAGGTCTGATTTAGAATATGTCCTAATGAACAAACCAGTTCCTAGTTTTTCTGCAAGACTAACTACATGATTTCAATCTCCACCATAGTGAGTTTCTGATGCTTATTGATGGACACAATGATCTTGCCTGGGCTATGCGCCAACTACATAACTACAACTTTGATGCAGTAGATCTTTCACAATACTCAGCAGCTTTTCATACGGATCTAGCACGGTTGCGCACAGGTGGCGTAACAGGACAGTTTTGGTCTGTTTATGCACCCTCCACATTAACTGGCAGCCAGGCAGCGGTCGTTACTGTTGAACAGATTATGTTTGTGCGTGCCTTCATAGAAAAATTTCCAAATGACCTGGCCTT
>JGI25913J50563_1000290_pt1 | contig 9927 bp, 8 predicted proteins | sample LauGreSp1BDMLBSN_2_FD_50563 | JGI IMG/M metagenome (IMG submission 50563)
GCTGGCCCAACGCGGGAGGCGGCGTGGCATCGGCACGCAGCTCGTGTCTGAACCATTGGTTGCGTATCGACACATCCACGTCTTGGAGCGTCAACACCGGCGCAGCTTCTTGGGTGGCACTGGGGCGACTTTCGTCACGCCAATGCACCACCCCTTGGTGCACGCTAAATTCCGACTGCGAGAAAAACCAATCTGCGCCGCTGCCGTCGCCAGCGATGCGGGTGTCCAAACCGGCCACCCACACATGACCTTTGGCATCGCGGCGAATTTCTAATTCAGGCTGCTCAATGTCGAGATGCTCGAACTGACCGAACAATACGGAGCGCGGCGAGATCGCCGCCAACACGCGGGGCAAACGCAAAGCCTCGCGCCCTTCATGGTCGAACAACTGGATGTCGGTCACTTCAAAGCCCGGCACCCACCATCCGCCTTGTGCGCGAATGCTGCCAACGGCCACGCGCATGCCGGTGGCGCGTGAGGCTTGTTGCTGCAGCAGCTCACGGTAATCGCCAATTCGCGGCACAATGAAAATGTGCAAGGCGCTCCACGCCAACAGCACAAGCAAACCTATGACCAGCCCCACACCCAAAGTCCAGTTGCGCACACGCCGCCAACCCGACTTGGTTTTCAAATCAGGCGGTGTGCTGTTGGGGGTGGGATTTAGTGAGTCAGACAAATGTTTCATGGTGCTAGCAACGTGACCGGAATTATCCCCTCCTCCATGCATGATTTGAGTACTTATTCACGCTTTGTGCAGCGCTTGCGCCGCCGATACGTGAATGAACTGCCCTTGTTGCCGGATGGTGCGCCCGTGTTGGCCAGCATGCAAGCCTGTTTTGTAGCGCTGCGCCAAACCCACAGCTGCGCGGATGCCCTGCGCGTGCTGCGCCAGCTGGTGATGGCGCGCTTGGTGGTGCTCGACTGCGCGCAACACGCAGGGCTTGAGGTGATCACCCGTGCTGTGACCGAACTGGGCGAGTTCACCCTAGACACGGCCTTTCGCGAGGCCCAAACTCAACTCGATGCCAGCTATGGCGCGCCCACCACGCCCAGCGGCGAGCGTGCCACGCTGTGGATCATTGGCATGGGCAAATTCGGCGCACGCGAACTGAACGTGTCCAGCGACATCGACCTGATTTATGTGTACGACGAAGACGGCGAAACCACCGGTCTACCCGACGGTCGCGGGCGCATCAGCAACCATGACTACTTTGCCAAAGCCGTCAAACTGATTTACGCCTTGGTTGGTGACACCACCGAACACGGATTTGTATTCCGCATGGACTTGGCGTTGCGGCCCAACGGCAACTCCGGCCCCAGCGTGGTGTCACGCCAAGCGTTGGAAGAATATTTCCTAGTCCAAGGCCGCGAGTGGGAGCGCTTTGCATGGCTCAAAAGCCGCGTGGTCGCGCCCTTCAGCGCCAAGGCCCATGCGTTTGCGTTGCGCGACACGGTGCTGCCCTTCGTGTTCAGGCGCTACTTGGATTACAGCGTGTTCGAGTCGCTGCGCGGCCTGCACCAACAAATTCGCAAGCACGCGCTCACCCGCAGCGCAGGCCACCCCGAACGCGCCAACGATGTGAAGCTGTCGCGCGGCGGCATTCGTGAAATTGAATTCACCGTGCAATTGCTGCAAGTGGTGCGCGGCGGCCAATTCCCCGAGCTGCGCACGCGCCCCACGCTGCAAGCCTTGCAGCGCTTGAGCCAAGCCAACCTCATGCCCGCAGCCACCGCAGACGCGCTGGCCAAGGCCTATGTTTTTTTGCGCCAAGTCGAGCACCGCATTCAATACTTGGACGACCAACAAACCCACGTCCTGCCCACGAACGACGATGACTTGAATTGGATTTCGTTAACGCTGGGCTATGGCGATGTGTGCGACTTTCTGACCCAACTCGACAGCCACCGCGAATTGGTGGCGCAGGAGTTTGACCGCTTGCTGGGCTTGGGTGACAAAGCCGAACCCATCGGCAACGGCAACGGGGATTGCAAAAGCTGCGCGACCANCGGCCCAAACGGCTATGTNGATCTCGCGTCTTTGTTGCCCACCCTCCATGCCCGCCTGCGCGAACGCGTGGCACATTGGCCNGAGCAGCCCCGCGTGCGTGCCTTGCGTGACGAAGCCTTGCAGCGCTTGCTCAAACTCTTGCAACGCACCAACGCTTGGATTGACGAGGGACGTGTGAGCGAAGAAGCCGCTGTGCGTTGGAGCGATTGGATGGAGCCCCTGCTGCGCCGTGAAAGCTATTTGGCTTTGTTGGTGGAGCGCCCTCGCGTGCACGAACAACTCTTGCGTTTATTGGGGCTGGCGCGCTGGCCCGCCAAATATTTGCTGCAACACCCAGGCGTGATTGACGAGCTGGCGGGTGAGGCCTTGTTGGCCGAGCGTTTCGTGCCCGCAGAGTTTGAGCAAGAGCTGGAGCGCCGCTTGGCATCGCTGCAAGCCACCGGCCAAGCTGACGAAGAAACACTGCTCAACCTGCTGCGCCGCGCACACCACGCTGAGGTGTTTCGCACCCTCGCGCGTGACGTGGAAGGCCGCATCACCGTCGAGCAAGTGGCGGACGACTTGAGCGCACTGGCCGACAGCGTGCTCAAGATCACCAGCCGCTGGGTCTGGCAACACTTCAAGCAACGCCACCGCGATGAACCGCAGTTCGCCATCCTGGCTTACGGCAAGTTGGGCGGCAAAGAGCTGGGCTACGGCAGCGACCTCGACATTGTGTTTGTGTACGAAGACACGCACGAGCGCGCGGGTGAGATTTACGCCGCCTTTGTGCGCAGGCTCATCAACTGGCTCACCGTCAAAACGGGCGAGGGCGATTTGTACGAAATCGACACCGCCTTGCGACCCAACGGCAACTCGGGCCTGTTGGTGTCCACCTTCGACGCGTATTCAGACTACCAATGCCAACGCGGCGAAAACACCGCGTGGACGTGGGAACACCAGGCCATGACGCGTGCGCGTTTTTGCTTGGGTGCACCCGCGCTCAAAGCCCGCTTTGACGCGGTGCGTGCCCACGTCATCAACGCGCGCCGCGACCAAGCGGCGTTGCGCCAAGAAATTGCAGCCATGCGCGACAAGATGCGTGCCGCACACACCGTGAAACCCGATTTGTTTGATGTCAAACACAGCGCAGGCGGCATGGTGGATGTGGAGTTTGCCGTGCAGTACTTGGTGCTGGCCCACGCGCAACAGCATCCCGCCTTGCTGGCCAACGTGGGCAACATCGCCTTGTTGCTGAGCGCTGAAAAAGCAGGCTTGCTACCCGTGGGGGTGGGCGAGGCGGCNGGTAGCGCTTACCGCGAACTGCGCCGCGTGCAACACCGTGCGCGCTTGGACGAACTGCCCACGCAATTGCCAANGGCTGAACTTGAAANAGAATGCNNGGCCATCAAGGCCCTGTGGCACGCGGTGTTTGCTTGAATTAGCCTAGGCGGATCTTCTTCACCAGTGCGGTGGTGGAGTAGCCATCGACAAACGGAATGGCTTGTGCGCGGCCGCCGTAAGAGAGCACCACCTGCGTTTCGGCGAGTTGGCTCATGTCGTAGTCACCGCCTTTGACCAACACATCGGGGCGCAACTCGGTGATCAGTTCTAGTGGCGTGTCTTCGTCAAACCACGTCACCAAACTCACCGACTCTAGGGCGGCCATCAACGCGGCGCGGTCCAGTTCGTTGTTCAAAGGACGGTCTGGGCCCTTGCCCAAGCGACGCGCTGACGCATCGCTGTTCAAGGCCACCACCAAACTGCCGCCCAAGCTGCGCGCTTGCGCTAGGTAAGAGGCATGGCCGCGGTGCAACACATCAAAGACGCCGTTGGTGAACACCACAGGCCCCTGCGCACGCAAGGCCGCCACGCGCTGCACCGCGTCATGGCGGGATGCCAGTTTGGAAAGAAAAGAAGGGGGAAGCAAGGTCGTGTCGGTCATGGTGGCGCAATTCTAGGCGGCTGTCATTTGGCAGACATGCCATGCACACGCGTCTGTATCTCAAGACACGCTGTTGTCAGTGCCTTCAGCCGCCCGCTTGTTTTGACGCCAGCGGTTCACGGCCTCACCGATGGACTTCAAATCGTGCAACACCAAGACGCGACCGATGGCGCGACGGCGCAAGGCGAGCGATTGGCCGCCCACCCACACCCCGATCGAGAAGGGCATGCGCATGTTCAATTCTTTGAGCCCTTCCACCACCTGGTTGGGGTTCATGTTGAGGCTGAAGCTCAGCGCCACCACATCGACACGGTGCGCCACCGCGGCTTGGGCGATCTCATGCACAGGTGTTTGAGTGCCCAATGACACACAGCGACAACCATGCAGCGTCAACAAACACTCGACCATCAACAAACCCAAACCATGCGCCTCTTGTGGAAAGGTGGTGAGCAGCACACAGGGCTCCGCCATGTGTGCCGGTTTAGGAATCGCCGCAATGCCTTGACGCATCAGGTTGGCCACGCATTCGGTGTAGAGGTGTTCTTCATGAACAGCCAATTCCCCACGTGCCCATGCGTCGCCCACCATCCCCGTCAACGGCGCGACCACATCCATCACGAAACGCTCTAAGCCGTCATTCGTCAACTTGTTCAAAAATTCGCGACGCACGCCTTCAAGGTCCAGCGCTTGCAGCATGGCGATGTAAGCGGCCAAATCCTCCCGCGCGTGCATCGATGACCCGTGGTGGGCGGGCTGCAGCGAGGCTTCGCCTCGGCTCAGGTGCTGCAAGGCCTCGATGGTTTGCCCAACGATGCGGCCAGGGCGATGGCCTTGGTCCATCAAGCGTTTGATGACCCGCAGTTTTTCTACCTGCGCCTTGGGGTAGATGCGCTCGCCGTTGGCGTCACGGCTAGGCACAGGAAAGCTATAGCGGCGCTCCCAGACACGCAAGGTGTCTTTGCCAATGCCTGTATCGCGCTCGACAGCAGCAATAGAGTGCATCACCTCACCAGGGTCGTCATGTAAATTCATCGATTGAAATCACCGTAAGTGAACATGGAGAATTAGGTCTGTCCTAGACGTTTTTACAATACTACGTCATCATGCCCTCTTCTTAATAGGGATTTCTCCGCAATGAATCGTTTCGTCTTCATTTTTGCTTGGCTCATCTTGGGGCTCTCAGCCGCACAGGCTGCGACCGAGGTGCCCAGCACGTCGTCAGCCCGTTGTCCGAAAGTGTTGCAACACACGGTTTTGCGGCTGCAAGACGAAAAGCCCCAAGCACTTTGCCAATACGCAGGCCAAGTGGTGGTGGTGGTGAACACCGCCAGCTTTTGCGGCTTCACCCCGCAATACAAAGGCTTAGAAGCCCTTTACGCCAAGTACAAAGACCAAGGTTTGGTGGTGTTGGGCTTTCCCAGCAACGACTTCTCGCAAGAGCCCGACAGCAACACCAAAATCGCAGATTTTTGCGAAAACACCTTTGGCGTGAAATTCCCAATGTTCGTCAAAACCACAGTGCGCGGCAACGATGCCTTGCCCCTGTTCAAGCAATTGGCTGAGCAAACCGGCACGACACCGAAGTGGAACTTTTACAAATACGTGATCAGCCGCGATGGCCAACACATCAAGAGCTTCAGCAGCATGACCAACCCACAAGACAAAAGCTTTGTGCAAGAAATTGAAAAGCAATTGAACGCCAAGAGCCCAGCCCAATGACCACCCGCATTGCCATCGTCGGCTCGGGCATCTCGGGCCTGTCTGCCGCACACCATTTGAAAGGCCATGCCGACATCACGCTGTTTGAAGCGGGCGACTATTTCGGCGGCCACACCCATACGGTGGACGTGACCTTGCCCACCGCCAGCGGCCTGCAAACCCACGGCGTGGACACCGGCTTTTTGGTTTACAACGAGCGCACCTACCCAGGGCTGATTGCTTTGTTTGAAGCGCTGCAAGTCAAGACCGTGAAATCCGACATGTCGTTTTCAGTGCAAGTGCCGGGCCGCGCAGGCAGCCGCGCGCTGGAGTGGAACGGTGCCAACCTCAACACAGTGTTTGCCCAACGCAGCAACCTGTTCAAGCCTAGCTTTTTACGCATGTTGCGCGATGTGGTGCGCTTCAACACCTTGGCCACCGCGTTGGCTGAGCGCAACCAAGACCACGAGCTCGCGCAACCTTTGAGCGCGTTTTTGCAGGCGCATGGGTTTGGCAACAGCTTTCGCGATTGGTATTTGTTGCCGATGCTGGGTTGCATCTGGAGCTGCCCGACCGACCAAATGCTGCAGTTCCCCGTGGCCACCATGATTCGCTTTTGCCACAACCATGGTTTGATTCAGGTGAGCAACCGCCCCCAGTGGTACACCGTGGCAGGTGGCGCAAAGCACTACGTCGACAAGATTTTGGCGGGCATTGCAGACCTGCGTTTGAACACCCCTGTGCTGCGCATCGAGCGACACGCCGAGGGCGTGACCTTGCACACCCACACCGGCGCAGAGACTTTTGACCAAGTGATTTTGGCCACCCACGCCGACCAGTCCTTGGCCATGCTGGCCAATCCCACACCCCAAGAACAAGCCACCTTGGGCGCCATTCGTTACCACCCCAACCGCGCCGTGCTGCACACCGACACCTCGGTGATGCCCAAGAAAAAACTCGCATGGGCCGCATGGAACTACGAGCGTGCCGCACACGACAACACCGAGTCCACCCGCGTGTGCTTGCACTACTGGCTCAACTTATTGCAGCCGCTGCCGTTCACGCAAGACGTCATCGTGTCGCTCAACCCCGTGCATGACATTGACCCCACCCAAGTGTTGGGCGAATACGACTACGCCCACCCCGTGTTTGACTTACCTGCGATTCAAGCGCAAGCGCACATGCCGCAGCTGCAAGGCCTGCAGCGCACTTGGTTTGCCGGTGCTTGGATGGGCTATGGCTTTCATGAAGACGGCTTCAAGGCGGGGCGCGCCGCTGCACAGGCGCTGCTCGCGTCTTAACCACAGACGCCCCAGATGACACAGACACGCACCCCCACGCCGACTGTGATGGACCACGCATCACCGCAAGCCTTGATTGGGTTTGGTCAAGTGCGTCACACGCGGTTGCGTCCCAAGCACCACGCCTTTGCCTACCGCACCTTCTTTTTGATGCTGCCCATGCGCACGCTGCACACGGTCGCCAGCAGCGCTTTACCCATCAACCGCGCCGGTGCGATCAGCTTTCACGACACCGACCACGGCGATGGCCGCAGCGCAGAAGCCGGCGGTGCACTGGCGTGGCTTGATGCGTTGTTGCACGGCGAAGGCATCACCGACGCCACGGGTGAGGTGTGGCTGCATTGCTACCCACGCGTGCTGGGCTACACCTTCAAGCCCGTCAGTTTTTGGTATTGCCACGCCGCCGACCACACGCTGCGCGCTGTGGTGGTGGAGGTGAACAACACCTTTGGTGAGCGCCATTGCTACTTGCTAGACCGTCCGCATTACGGCGTGGAGCAACGCGCCAGCAAGGTGTTCCATGTGTCGCCCTTTTGCGAGGTGCAAGGCGACTACCGTTTTCGTTTCATGCGCACCACTGACCACACCGTGGCGCGCATCGACCACGATGATGCGCAAGGCCCGCTGATCGAAACCAGCGTGAGTGGTGTGCTCGAACCCATCACGCCTGCCGCCTTGCGCCGTGCCCTTTGGGGCTATCCCTTGATGACCGTGATGGTGGTGGCCCGCATCCATTGGCAAGCGCTGAAACTGTGGCTCAAACACGTGCCGTTTTTCAGCAAGCCCACGCCCCCGAATGATTTTTTGACCCGTTGATTCCCTCAAGAGCCCAGCCATGAACAACACGACCACCACATCGTCCGAAGCTACTTTTTCGGCAGAGCCCATGCCAGCCTCCGCGCGCCGCGTGGTCACCATGTTGCAGCGTTTGCGCCACGGCACCCTCCATGTCCAATGGCCGGATGGTCGGATGACACAATTTGGCGAGGCATCAGAAACAGGGCAGGCGCTCAACGCCACGCTGCATCTGCACAACTGGACACCNCTCACACAAGCCTTGAAGTCGGGCGACATTGGCTTTGCCGAAAGCTTCATCGCGGGTGACTGGACCACCAACAACTTGTCCGAGTTGCTGCAACTCTTGGTGGCCAACCGCCGCGACATGGATGAATTGATTTTCGGCAGCTGGCTGGGTCGCTTGTTCTACCGTGTGCGCCACTTGCTCCACCGCAACACGCGCCGCAACAGCAAGAAAAACATCCACGCCCACTACGACTTGGGCAATGCCTTTTACGAGCTCTGGCTAGACCCCACCATGAACTACTCATCGGCGTGGTTTGACCAAGACCGCACCCAGCCCATGGCCGATGCACAAACCGCCAAAGTGCGCCGTGCACTGCGCATGGTCGACGCCAAGGCCGGTGACCGCATTCTCGAAATCGGCTGCGGCTGGGGCGCTTTGGCAGAGCTGGGCGGCCAAGAGTTTGGCGCGCACATGAGCGGCGTGACCCTGAGTCACGAGCAACTCGCCTTTGCCCACCAGCGCATGCAACGACTCGGCTTGGCACAGACCAGCAACTTGCGCTTGCAAGACTACCGCGACATTGACGACGGACCTTACGACGCGATTTGCTCCATCGAAATGCTGGAAGCGGTGGGCCAAGAATATTGGCCCACCTATTTCGACAGCGTGGCACGTTTGCTGAAGTCGGGCGGCAAGGCCTGCATCCAAACCATCGTCATCGACGATGCGCTGTTTGAGCGTTATGTGAAAAGCACCGACTTCATCCAGCAATACATCTTCCCTGGCGGCTGCTTGCCTTGCCCTCGCGAGTTCCGCGCACAGGCCGCACGCGCAGGCTTGAAAGTGGTGGATGAGCTGGCCTTTGGACTGGACTACGCCGAGACCTTGCGCCGTTGGCGCCACCAGTTCATGGCCGACAAAGCGCAAGTGTTGCAACTCGGCTTTGACGAACGATTCATGCGCATTTGGGAGTTTTATCTGGCCTATTGCGAAGCTGCATTTGAACAACACAACACCGACGTTGTTCAATACACTTTGCTGAAACCCTAAGCATTCACAGGCCCACACATGTCTCTCTTTTTCAAACCAATGAACCCGCCCATCACCGATTGGCAGGGGCGCAGTGTGTGGCTGATTGGCGCGTCCAGCGGCATTGGTCTGGCCACCGCGCAAGCCCTGCACGCTGCTGGCGCACGCGTGGTGGTGTCCGCTCGCCAAGCAGGCTTGCTGCAGCAGTTTGTCGATTTACATTCCGGCTCTGAGGCCGTGGTGCTTGATGTGAGCGACACCGCGGCCATCGCGCAAGCTGCCAAATACATCCAAGCACAACAGGGCTTGGATGTGGTGGTTTACTGCGCGGGCTACTACCAAGCCGTGCGTGCCACCGACTATTCGCTGAGCGAAATGCTGCGCCACCAAGACATCAACTACACCGGCGCGTTGCGCGTGCTGGATGCCGTGCTGCCCACGTTGCTCACGCAAGGNCATGGNCACATCAGCGTCATTGCCAGTGTGGCGGGCTTTCGNGGGTTGCCNCAGAGCNTGGCCTACGGCCCCACCAAAGCCGCCCTCATCAACTTGGCAGAAGCGCTGTATTACGACTTGTCACCCCATGGCGTGGGGGTGAGCATGGTGACGCCTGGTTTTGTGGAAACGCCGCTGACCTCACACAACACCTTCCCCATGCCCGCCATCATCAGCCCCGAGCAAGCGGCGCAAGAGATGCTGCGCGGATGGCGCAAGGGCGAGTTTCAAATCCATTTTCCCAAGCGCTTCACCCGCTTGCTGCAACTGCTGCGCGTGCTGCCCTATCGCTGGTACTTCGCCATTTTGCGTCGCGCCACAGGCATGTAAGTGTTCACGCATGTCCTCGCAACNGCCAGCCNCCCCTGCCGATACGCCTGAAGCCGCGCTGCAACGTGNGGTGCNTTTTTTTGAACAATTGCAACCCGCCGATGTGGCCCGCATTGCC
>JGI25913J50563_1000291_pt1 | contig 9912 bp, 8 predicted proteins | sample LauGreSp1BDMLBSN_2_FD_50563 | JGI IMG/M metagenome (IMG submission 50563)
TCATCATGGTTTGCATTTGCTCAAACTCTTTGAGCAAGCGGTTCACGTCTTGCACTTGCACGCCCGCNCCCGCAGCGATGCGGCGCTTACGCGTGGCTTTGATGAGCTCGGGCTTGCGACGCTCCAGCGGCGTCATGCTGTGGATGATGCCTTGCTTGCGTGCAATGTCTTTCTCTGCCTTGTCCATGTCGACTTGACCGGCTTTGGCCGCCATTTGCGTGGGCAATTTGTCCATGATGTTGGACAAGCCACCCATGGATCGCATTTGCTGAATTTGCGACAAGAAGTCGTTCAAGTCAAAGGCATCGCCGCGCTTGACCTTCTCGGCCAACTTTTGCGCGGCAGCCATGTCGACNCCTGCGGTGACTTGCTCAACCAAAGCCAAGATGTCGCCCATGCCCAGCACGCGGCCGGCATGGCGGTTGGCATCGAACAACTCCAAACCATCGAGCTTCTCGCTGGTACCTGCAAACTTGATGGGCGCGCCCGTGATTTGGCGCACGGACAAAGCGGCACCACCGCGTGAATCGCCATCNAGCTTGGTCANCACAATGCCGGTCAAGGGCAGCGCATCACTGAAGGCCTTGGCTGTGTTGATGGCGTCTTGGCCTTGCATGGCGTCCACCACAAACAAGGTCTCTACGGGGTTCAACACGGTGTGCAAATCTTTGATCTCAGCCATCAAGGCTTCGTCAATGGCCAGGCGACCGGCCGTGTCGACCAGCAACACATCAAAGTAGTGCTTGCGTGCATAGTCGAGTGCGGCGCGGGCAATGTCGGCAGGCTTTTGGTCGGGCGAGCTGGGGAACCATTCCGCACCGGCTTGGGCAGTGACGGTTTTGAGCTGCTCAATCGCTGCNGGGCGATACACGTCGCCCGACACGGTCAGCACTTTTTTCTTGCGCTGGTTGATCAACCAACGGGCCAGCTTGGCGGTGGTNGTGGTTTTACCGGCACCCTGCAAACCGGCCATCAAAATCACAGCGGGGGGTTGGGCAGCGAGGTTCAGGTCGCTCACACCCTCGCCCATGGTGGCGGCCAGCTCTTTGTTGACGATGGCCACCAAGGCTTGACCGGGTTGCAAAGAACCAATGACTTCTTGGCCGAGGGCTTTTTCCTTGACGCGCGCAATGAAGTCGCGCACCACGGGCAGCGCCACGTCGGCTTCGAGCAAGGCCATGCGCACCTCGCGCAACATGTCGGCCACGTTGCTTTCGTGATGCGCGCCTGTCCGCTGATGTGTTTGACGAGGCGCGAGAGTTTGTCGGTAAGGGCTGAGGCCATAGGAACCCCTTAATAGGGCTTGGTTTTTCGTGTGTAGCGAAACGCTAAACTGTTGCCATGATTTTAGCCAGCGACATCCCGCTCAACCTGTGGCTCGCGCTGCCCACGGCAGCCGCTTACGCATTGACGGCCCTGATTGGCCCACGCGTGGCGCCGGACATGGGCCACCGCCTTCTGAGCGTGCCTTGGGCCCTGCACGGTTTGGGCCTTGTTTTCGCTCTGTTCGCGCCCCAAGATGGCGGCTTACGATTTGGCTTTGCGCCCGCGCTGTCCGTCACGGCTTGGCTGATGCTGACCTTTTATGTGCTCGAGCAGCACTGGTTCCCGCAGCTGCGCACACGCTGGACGTTGTCTATCGTCGGCGCTGCGGTTGTTTTAGTGGCTGCAGCGTTCCCCGGCACGGTGCTGCACACACAAACCTCGCCTTGGTTNCCGCTGCACTTGGCCTTGGGTGTCGCGTCTTACGGTTTGTTTGCTGCTGCGGTGGTTCATGCATGGCTGATGACCCGCGCTGAAAAGAGCATGCGCATGGGGGCAGACGCGCATGTGGGCCTGCCTTTGCTGACGCTGGAGCGACTGACCTTTCGCTTCGTCACCGCAGGCTTTGTGCTTCTGAGCGCCACCTTGGCCGCTGGCTGGCTATTTGGCGACAGCCTCTACGGCGCGCAAGCCGCTTGGCGCTGGGACCACAAAACAGTTTTCTCTTTGCTCTCGTGGCTCACCTTTGCGGTGTTGCTCGTGGGCCGCGGCCGCTTTGGCTGGCGGGGTCGCAAAGCCGTGCGCGTGCTCTACATCGGCACAGGCTTGCTGATGCTGGGCTATGCAGGCTCTCGCTTTGTGCTGGAAGTCATTTTGGGACGCGTGGCATGAAGTACCTCGTGTTGCTGTTGATTGTGTTGGGCGGCATCTGGTGGATTCGCCAGCAACGCAAGCCTGGTTCAAGCGCACAGAAGAAATCAGGCCCACAAGTGATGGTGGCCTGCGCCCATTGCGGCACCCATGTGCCAGAGGACGATGCCGTGCGTGGCACACAAGGCGTGTATTGCAGCGACTCACACCGCCAAAGCCATGAAGGCTGAGCCCATGACCGCCTTGTGGCGCAATGGCTGGTACCGCTTTGCCAATCACACGCCCTCGCCTAACTGTGGGCCGCGCCCAGAGGGCATGTCTGTGGACTTGGTGGTGCTGCATTCCATCAGCTTGCCNCCCGGCCACTACGGCGGCCCCGAAATTGAAGCACTGTTCACCAACACGCTGGATTGGGATGCACACCCTTACTTCCAACAAATTCGCGGCGCCGAGGTGTCCGCGCACTTTGTGATTCGGCGCGATGGCGCGCTGATTCAATTTGTCAGCTGCAACGACCGCGCTTGGCATGCAGGACGCTCGGCCTTTGAAGGCCGCGACAACTGCAACGACTTTTCGATTGGGATTGAGCTCGAAGGTTTAGAGGGTCACACGTTTGAAGCCCCGCAGTACGAGACACTCAGCAGCTTGTGCGCCGCCATTGCACAACATTACAAATTGCATCACATTGCGGGTCATGAACATGTGGCCCCGACACGCAAGCAAGACCCGGGTGCAGGGTTTGATTGGAAACTTTTGCAGCAATCTTTGGGCTGGCAGGACAGCAGTTTTCCGTTCAAAAATTAATTTTTCGTCATTGACTAAAAAAAGTTGTTTTGCACAGAGTTTGTGCATCTCAATTCCATGGCCAGTCACCATGCGCATCAGCGCATCAAATACCCCGCTATCACCCGCCAATACTGGATTTCAAATTTGAATTCCCGTCAATATTGAGCTGCAGCAGGTGTCATAAAAACCAACGGGCAGACCCTGCTTTTTGTGAATTTTAAAATGTAATCATTTTCTACCAAAACACTACCTGTAGCGTATTGGCAGACCATCGAACACCAGATATAGTGTCGACTTGAATTTTACAAAAGCGGTCATGGCACCGCTTTTGTCCGCACGATTGAACCGCTCAAAAGGAAAAAAAGACATGCAAACCGCTGAGAACGCTGTGCACACAAGCCCCATGGGACATTCGTCTGTCGCACATGACCGCGCAGCCACGGAAAACCCAACCATGCTCACGCATTACCAAATCATTCGCCGCAACGGCGCTGTGGTTCCGTTCGAGCCCTCCAAGATTGCCGTGGCGATGATGAAGGCATTTTTGGCCGTGCACGGCACACAGGGCGCTGCATCTGCCAGCGTGCGCGAAATGGTCGAAGTGCTGACCCAAGGCGTCGTTCGCGCATTGATGCGCTCTCGTCCAGGCGGCGGCACCTTCCACATCGAAGATGTGCAAGACCAAGTTGAATTGGGTTTGATGCGCGGTGGCCACCACGAAATCGCCCGTGCTTATGTGCTCTACCGTGAACGCCGCAACCAAGAACGCGCCCACATCAAAGAAGAGCAAGCACCCGCAGCACCCATCTTGCATGTGATCGACAACGGCCAACGCGTGGCCTTGGACTTGAACAACCTCAAGCGCCTGATCAACGACTCATGCGCAGGCTTGGGCGCTGACGTCAAACCTGACCCCATCATGGCCGAAACCATGCGCAACCTGTACGACGGTGTGCCNATGGACGAGGTGTACAANGCCGCCATCTTGGCCACCCGTACGCTGATCGAAAAAGACCCAGACTACACCTACGCCACGGCACGCTTGTTGATGCACACCATCGCCAAAGAAGTGTTGGGCAAAGAAGTGCTGCACGCCGATATGGGCCAGCACTACGCGGAGTACTTTCCACAGTTCATCCAAAAAGGCGTGGACAACGACTTGCTCGACCCAGCCATGTTGCAGTTCGACCTGCCACGCTTGGGCGCTGCACTCAAGGCCAGCCGCGACTTGAAGTTTGATTACCTCGGCCTGCAAACCCTGTATGACCGCTACTTCTTGCACGTGCGCAAGAACCGCATCGAGTTGCCACAAGCCTTCTTCATGCGTGTGGCCATGGGCCTGTCGCTCAACGAAGTGGACCGCGAAGCCCGCGCCATTGAGTTCTACGAAGTGCTGTCGTCATTCGACTTCATGTCGAGCACGCCTACCCTGTTCAACAGCGGCACTTTGCGTTCACAACTCTCTAGCTGCTACTTGTCCACCGTGCCTGATAACTTGGACGGCATCTACGAGCTGATCAAAGAAAACGCTTTGCTGTCTAAATTTGCGGGCGGCTTGGGCAACGACTGGACGCGCGTGCGCGCTTTGGGCAGCCACATCAAGGGCACCAATGGCGAGTCACAAGGCGTGGTGCCATTCTTGAAAGTCGTCAACGACACCGCCGTGGCAGTGAACCAAGGCGGCAAGCGCAAAGGCGCTGTGTGTACCTATTTGGAAACTTGGCACTTGGACATCGAAGAATTCCTCGAGCTGCGCAAGAACACCGGCGACGACCGCCGTCGCACCCACGACATGAACACGGCCAACTGGATNCCNGACTTGTTCATGCGTCGCGTGATGGAAAAAGGCGAATGGACTTTGTTCTCGCCTTCTGACGTGCCTGATTTGCACGATTTGTTCGGCGCCCCTTTCGAAGCCGCCTATGTGGCCTACGAAGCCAAAGCCAAGCGCGGTGAAATTCGCCCCAGCAAAACGGTGCAAGCCACTGACATGTGGCGCAAGATGCTGACCATGTTGTTTGAAACAGGTCACCCTTGGATCACCTTCAAAGACCCATGCAATGTGCGTTCACCCCAGCAACACGTGGGCGTGGTGCACTCGTCTAACCTGTGTACCGAGATCACGCTCAACACCAGCGACACCGAAACTGCCGTGTGTAACTTGGGCTCCGTCAACCTGTCTCAACACTTGATGGACGGCCCCAACGGCAAAGAACTCGACCACGACAAGCTCAAGCGCACCATCAAAGTGGCCATGCGCATGCTCGACAACGTGATCGACATCAACTACTACGCCGTCAAGAAAGCGCGTGACTCCAATTTGCGTCACCGCCCTGTGGGCATGGGCATCATGGCCTTCCAAGACAGCTTGTACGAAATGCGTGTGCCTTACGCCTCACAAGCTGCGGTTGAGTTTGCTGACCGCTCGATGGAAGCCGTTTGCTACTACGCTTACTGGGCATCGTCTGAGTTGGCCAAAGAACGCGGCCAATACGCCAGCTACAAAGGCTCGTTGTGGGACCAAGGCATCTTGCCCATCGACTCGCTCGACATGTTGGCCCAAGCACGCGGTGGCTACCTCGAAGTGGATCGCAGCAAAACCATGGACTGGGATGCACTGCGCACCAAGATTGCCAAAGACGGCATGCGCAACTCCAACTGCGTGGCCATCGCGCCAACAGCCACCATCTCCAACATCATTGGTGTGGATGCTTCGATCGAACCTTGCTTTGGCAACTTGTCCGTCAAGTCCAACTTGTCTGGCGAATTCACCATCATCAACCACTACTTGGTACACGACTTGAAGCGCCTCGGTTTGTGGGACGACGTGATGGTCATGGACCTGAAACACTTCGACGGCTCACTGCGCCCCATCGACCGTGTGCCACAGGAAATCAAAGCCTTGTACGCCACCGCATTTGAGGTGGAAGCCACTTGGTTGGTCGAAGCTGCATCACGTCGCCAAAAGTGGATTGACCAAGCGCAATCGCTCAACATCTACATGGCAGGTGCATCAGGCAAGAAGCTGGATGAAACCTACAAGCTCGCTTGGTTACGCGGCTTGAAGACCACGTACTACCTCCGCACCTCGAGCGCACAACAAGTTGAGAAATCAACGGTGCAAGCGGGTTCACACAACGCTGTGTCTTCTGGCCCAGCAGCAGGTGGCATGAGTGCACTCGAAGCAGCGGCCGCTGCAGCGCAAGCGCAGATGAATGCCATCCCTGCCACCGACATCAAGTTCTGCGGCGTGGATGACCCCACCTGCGAATCGTGTCAGTGATACAACAAATACAAGCAACGAAGTTCACGAATGCTTTGCGTTTGTCTTCGTTGCATTCATAATTCACACATTGGATAATTTTTTATGCTGACCTGGGACGAAGAAGTCAAGCCCTCATCGCCATCACCTCTTGCAAGCGGTTTAACTAACCGCTCGATGGAACTCCCGCCTCTTTCTGCGACACCTGCGATGCAGCCTGTTGCAGCTGCGCGGACTCTGAACGATGGCGCAACAATCACTGCCACACCAGCCCCCGTACAAGCCAGCTCTGCAAGTGCGACCAGCAAGCGGCGTGTGACTGCGGCTGACAAGCGCATCATCAACGGCCAAACCGACGTCAACCAGTTGGTGCCGTTCAAGTACAAGTGGGCTTGGGAAAAATACCTCGCCACTTGCGCCAACCACTGGATGCCGCAAGAGGTGAACATGACGCGCGACATCGCGTTGTGGAAAGACCCCAACGGCCTGACCGATGACGAACGTCGTTTGATCATGCGCAACCTCGGCTTCTTCGTGACAGCCGACTCATTGGCTGCCAACAACATCGTGTTGGGTACTTACCGCCACATCACAGCGCCTGAGTGCCGCCAGTTCTTGCTGCGCCAAGCGTTTGAAGAAGCGATCCACACACACGCCTACCAATACATCGTCGAGTCTTTGGGCTTGGACGAAGGCGAGATCTTCAACGCGTACCACGAAGTCAAATCGATCCGCGATAAAGACGAGTTCTTGATCCCGTTCATCGACGCCATCATGGACCCGAACTTCCACACCGGCACACCAGAAACCGACCAAACACTCTTGAAGTCTTTGATCGTCTTTGCTTGCTTGATGGAAGGTTTGTTCTTCTACGTGGCTTCACACAAATTTTGGCCTTGGGCCGTCAAAACAAGATGACTGGCGCTGCTGAGCAGTACCAATACATCTTGCGCGATGAGTCCATGCACTGCAACTTTGGCATCGACTTGATCAACCAGATCAAACTCGAGAATCCACACCTGTGGACGGCTGAGTTCAAAGAAGAAATCAAAGCCTTGTTCATGCACGCCGTCGAACTCGAATATCGCTACGCAGAAGACACCATGCCACGTGGCGTGTTGGGCTTGAACGCCTCGATGTTCAAAGGCTACTTGCGCTACATCGCCAACCGCCGCGCCACGCAAATCGGTTTGGAAGCCCTGTTCCCCAACGAAGAAAATCCATTCCCNTGGATGAGCGAGATGATCGACCTCAAGAAGGAACGTAACTTCTTTGAAACCCGTGTGATCGAGTACCAATCTGGTGGTGCTTTGTCTTGGGATTGATGGCTTAATCACACACATGTCACCGAATTTGTTCACCACACTCACAAGCACCCGTTCACGAGGTGTGGTGGTGGACGTACCCTGTTCATGGGGTTGGACCCGGGTCCAGCGCCATGAATCGCTTTGCACACAAAAACCCGTGCGAAGTGTTTTTCACCCAATGATCTAATTCGATCTAGGAGAACAGAAATGGCAACTGCAAAAAAACCGGCCGCTAAAAAGGCCCCTGCAAAGAAAGCTGTCGCGGCCAAAGNAGCCAGCAGCAAAGAAAGTCGCGGCTAAAAAGCCAGCAGCTAAAAAAGTAGCGGCTAAGAAGCCAGCTGCTAAAAAAGTTGCAGCTAAAAAGCCAGCAGCCAAAAAAGTAGCGGCCAAGAAGCCAGCTGCTAAGAAAGTTGCAGCTAAAAAGCCAGCAGCCAAAAAAGTAGCGGCTAAGAAGCCAGCTGCTAAAAAAGTTGCGGCCAAAAAGCCAGCAGCCAAAAAAACAGCTGCTAAAAAAGTAGCTAAGAAAGCAGCTGCCAAAAAGCCTGCTGCTAAAAAACCAGCTGCTAAAAAAGCCGCTAAAAAGCCTGCTGCAAAGAAAGCTGCGAAAGCACCCGCTGCCCGCGCACAGACGACGTTGAACCCGCAAGCTGCTTGGCCTTTCCCAACAGCTAGCAAGCCTTAATCTTCACGGATCAAGGCAGCGGTTTACCGTTCGCTCAAGCCCGATGCCGCAAGGCCTCGGGCTTTTTCTTGCCCCCTCTCTATGACGCCTCCTTCAACCACTTATCTGCGCCTTGAAAAAACAGGTGCTGTGATTGTGGACATCCACGTCATCCCCAACGCCTCACGCACACAGGCCGATGGCGTTCACGATGGTGCGTTGCGCGTGCGCTTGCATGCACCGCCCGTGGACGGCAAAGCCAACTTGGCACTCATGGCATGGCTGGCTGATACCTTGGGCATTGCCAAGCGAGATGTGACGCTGATCCGCGGGCAAACCTCCAAACGAAAACAGCTGCGTGTTAGCGCAGCTGCTTGTGTCAAGGCCGACTGGGCAGCCTTGGCGACTTAGTCCGAGTCTTAGGCGATGGTCAAACCGTCGACGCTGTAGTTCTGCGGTCCACGCTGGGCAATTTTGAGCGCACCAACTTGATTACCCAAAGCGGCGCATTTGGCCAATGACCAGCCTTGCTCCAAGCCAAACAACAGTGCACCACGCCATGCATCGCCACAGCCCGTAGGGTCCACCACGGCGGCAGCTTGGATCGGTGGCACGATGGTTTTTTCGCCATCCACCCACACCTCGCACCCATGTGCACCCAAGGTCACGACAAGGCCCTGCACGCGACGCGAAATATCGGCATAGCTCAAGCCAGTCCGGTCACTCAGCATCTTGCCTTCGTAATCGTTCACCGTGACCCAAGTGGCTTGATCGATGAAACGGGCCAAGTCAGCGCCATCAAACATGGGCAAGCCTTGGCCTGGATCGAAAACAAAAGGAATGTCTGCCGCGTTGAATTGCTCGGCATGCTGCACCATGGCATCGCGGCCATCTGGCGAAATGATGCCGAGCTTGATGTCCGCGCGTTTTTCGATTTGCGTGATGTGCGCTTGCATCATCGCGCCTGGGTGAAACGCCGTAATTTGGTTGTTGTCGCGGTCCGTCATGATCATGGCTTGCGCGGTGTAGGTGTCTTGCACTTGGCGCACGAACTCGGTCGAAATGCCCAGAGTCTTCAAACGCTGCAAGTAGTCAGATGCATCCGTACCTAAAGTAGCCATGGGCAGTGGTGTACCGCCCAACACCTTCAAGCTGTAAGCGATGTTGCCTGCGCAGCCGCCAAAGTCACGGCGCAAAGCGGGGACCAAGAACGACACATTCAAGATGTGCAACTGGTCGGGCAAGATTTGCTCAGCAAATCGGCCTTCAAAGCTCATGATGGAGTCGAACGCGAGCGAGCCGCAAATCAGCGAAGCCATAGAAATACTTTCAGTAAATTAAGGATAGAAAACGATGGCTCGGAAACCGGTGATGCGTTTGCCCACCTTGTCATCCAAGTCGAAATTCAAAGTAGAACGCACATCACGCAGCGCCTGTACATGGTCTTTGGCCGACAAGTCATCGGCCGTGAACACGCGACGCACCAAGACTTGGTCTTGCAAGTCGGTGAGGCTCAACTCCAAAGCGGGCATGGCCACAGGATGGTGTTGCGTGTTTTTCAAACGCAACTGCACGGTGTAGCCGCCCTCGGGGTTTTCAGTGAAGCTGCTGCTTTCAATCAGCACGGCATCAGGCTCGCGGGGCCAGGTAACTTCGCAAACACACAGGGCCGACAAGAGGGGGCGCAAAGCGGGTTCTTCTGCAGCCAGCCAGTTGCGCTGAAATACCAACAACTGCCACAACAAAATCAAGGTCAAAAGACC
>JGI25913J50563_1000292_pt1 | contig 9893 bp, 6 predicted proteins | sample LauGreSp1BDMLBSN_2_FD_50563 | JGI IMG/M metagenome (IMG submission 50563)
TGGAGATGAAGAATTCATATTACTAAGTATTGAATTTGTTGTAATATCACTATTATATAAATCAAGTTCATTAAGGGTTGATATCTGTCTACCATTGTATGGTGTTGCACCTGATCTAGCTTGGCCTAAAGTTGTTACTATATTACTTTGTTCTTTTTCTGCTTGTCCTGGTCTTTTTAATGGACTTGATGTATTATCATAGTGCAGTGTTGCAAATCCGTCAGTTTCAATTGATACTTCACCGTGAGTGTATAATACAGACTCATAATCAATTGACATTTCATGTGTTAATATGGAATCAGTTGAATCAGTTGCATGTTGCCCATGTTTGAAACTCCTGATCATTGGATTTAATAAAGTATATTCACTGAATTTCTGCCGATGTAAACTATATATACGAATAGCTGTTAAGTAAGGGATAGCATCAACTCTGCGTGGAGTAAAACCCCATTCAGGATTAAAATCAGTAATACTATACTTATGTGCTCTAGTATATATTGGCAATTCATGATCAGCATCTCGGTAGTAGTAATTATAGTAATCAAACCAAAAATTTCTGATAATGTCTGCACTATCATCATGGAAAGTTGCATTTATACTATCATATTTAATTTTTGATTGAACTATATTTGGTCGGTTGTACGCATTGTGCGTCTTAGTATCTATTGTGAATTTAGGCAAATCAATTGCCTTAACTAACATGCCTATTTCTTTCTTATGATTTGGATTTTCATTATCATAAGAACTTGCAATAATGTTAATATCAAAGAACACATGAAATAGAAAACCGAACTTCGGTACCAATTTATAATGGTCTGAGAGGAACAGTCTATCGGCATGCCGATAATCTCGTAAGTTAGTAGTTGCCATAAATGTAGTTAGTTATACTATTTATGATGTAGGAAAAGGGTCAAATGACCCTTTTTCCCAATAACCATAATAAAAATTAACCAGTTGCTATTACACCTTCCTGGCGTATACCTATATATTGGCCGACGCCTGGTGCCACTGATGATAATTGTATGGCATTATCAAATTTCAGTGTTAGTGAAATGGTTACAGGATCATTAGCATCATATTTAACTTCGTTGTAATTGGCAACTTGTATGTAACATCCATATAGTTCCCAAGTTTCAAGAGGACGAATCTCAGTACCATTAGCACCATCTAACATGTCACATCTAGTAGTGAATTTGTAATCCAACCCACTTGATGCTGAACTTTGTTCCATAAAATCAAATTGTTTCTGTATTTGCTGACCAACTAACCGAGAAACATTACCTACTGCATCGTCGCGTAGTACTACACTAATATCACCCCAAGTAGGCTTTCCTGCTAATTTTACAATACTGTTATATACATGTATATCAATATCACCAAATGTAACTGTTGGACGAGCGAAACTAACCACCTGTTTAGTTAACTCAAGTGAATCACCGTTATCAACACCAAAGCCTATGAACTCTACTCTGAATCTATATCCTAATTTAGGCATTAGCATGCCTTGAGAGACACCTTCTGCACTAGGTACTGCGAATTTTAATAATGATGCAATGGACATGTTATTCTCCTGAACTAATAAAGTATTTAGCATTGAATCATAAAAACATACTCAGTAGGATAAATTAATTAACAGCATATATTATAAAAAAAGGCACCTAAGTGCCTTTTTATGGTAATAATACTACTTATGCAGTAAGATTTGCAATATCTCCTGGATTCTTCAAGCGAATTGGCAAATAAATAAATTCTACATCTTTCATTGGGGCGATTGCAACATCAATATATAATTCATTCCTAGCAATACGATCAGGTGTATTATTACTAGTGTCACAAACTACGATGTAATCATAAATTCCTCGCTTAGCAACTAAGTCATTGAATATGCTTTCAACTACTTTCTTAGCTTGATCCCTAGTTAGTTTATCATTTGGCTCAAACAAGAATTGATTTGTTAGTCCACGCAGCACAACACGGAGATAATTTACTAAACGAGATACATTAATGCGATCCATTGAAGTTGTGGTTGGATTACGAGTTTTTTGTCCATACGCAACGATACCAATTCCAGTTAGCAATGTAATTGGATTAATATTCATTTCGTATAAAGTATCACGCAACTGTTGTGTAATACCTGAACGAACAAACAGTCCACTATTATAATCAACATACCCAATGGCAGAAGCATTATCAATTAGTCCTCTACGAGTACCGGCTGGTGCAAACCACTGATAACTAACATTGTCACTATGTAAGAATGTACGCAACATCATATGACTAGCTGGTACAGCAATTTCATTGCCAGCCAGATCATTAGTCAATGCGCTAGGATAATATAAACCAAGATATGGATCAGCCGTTGTCAGTGTAGCATTGAACTCAGTTAAACTAGTGTTATTTGCCACCAATGACATTGGAGTATCACCGATAATGAATCCAGTATTAGCTCTATCATTATTCAATGAAACCAAGTTAGGAATTAATTCACCATATCCTGGACAAACAATAAGATTAAAATTATAATTTTCTTCTCTAACTGCAACATTAGCATCTACTGCTGCCTTGAGGGCTTTAACTACTTGTTGTCGTTGAGCATGATGTCCCATGTAAGGAGATCCGTCCTCTTTCAATCCACTTGCAGTAATCCATGTAGCCTTTTGAGTTGGTATAACACTATCAGGGAATGAAATAGCATTAAAGTAATTACTCATGAACTGCTTAACATTGTATGAACTACGACGAGTATTGAATAGTAATGTACCACGAGGATATAATTCGTATTNTGGTGCATCAATGTCAACATGATTACTAGATTGCAATGCAGCAACATCAGGATAAGTACCATTGATAGGATCAACACCAGTACCATCATCCCATCTGGCATCTGCAAATATTATTCCATTTTGACTTTCTTTGTCAGTGTTATCAATCAGCAACCAGGTGCTTGTTGTGCTACGACGATAAAGTCTTGGATAATGTTCTAGATCGCCACTATCTAACCACAGATCTCCTGGGACTAATGCAGTATTATCACTTTGTAAAATAGGAGCAGATGCTGCTACTATTACCCCAATTGGGTCAGTGTTTTGCAAATTATACCCACGCGAATCGTTGCCTACATTTTTATAACCTTTCCAGCCAGTGGAATCAGCTATCATGATATCAACTGCAATAGCATTACTATAATACCACAATGATTCATCTGCTGGAGCAACATAAGGAGTAGTAGCACTATAAGTGTATACTACAGGTTCCCAATTTGTTAGATTAATTGACCCAGATACAATATTAGGAGAGACTCCAGCAGTACTTGTTGTGAATCCAGCAATAGTAATTGGATTGCGTGACACAGTAGTATTGGTTAATGTAATAATACCACCAGAACGATGAGTTATGGAAATTGATCCGCTTAGCTCAACTTGAGAAGTTACATTAGGTATATTAGCTGCTAATATTGCTGCTACAAATGCACTAGGATTGGTTCCTGCCAATGTACAATTGTATGTACCAGGTGTACTAGAACCTGGGATGGATGCCATAACAGTGAAAGTATCACCTGATGTGAATAGACCAGTAACTGCATCTCCTATAACTTTGGTTTGTCCAGCACTAGTTAATTGATAGAACTTATAGCTAACATTTCCATCACCCAGAACATTGTATTTTACAAAAATAGATCCTGCACTAATTCCTGAACCACCACCAGATGAATCTAATTTGTATAGAGCTTCATACCCAGAAGAATATAATGGTGCAGCTAATGTGTTCCATTTAGTTGTCTCTGTATTATATTTCTTCAGTACTAAATTAGCACCTGACCCTTGAGTAGAAGTCTTGACCCAAACACTTCCAGAAGGTCTAGGAGTTGAATCATATGAATTCCATTGTGGTACTTGTGTATATGATCCATAACTAATAGCTGCACGATAATAAGTAGATGACAAAATACCAATGTTCTGCATTGGGGTATAAGTGCCATTTACAATCGTGCATGTTCCATTTGCTGGTAATACTTCTGTCGCTGTACCTGCATTTGTTCCAGGACCAGTTGCAGTGAATACAGTTCCGAGTTCATTATCGGCTGCCCCAATATCAGTGAAATCAGTGGTAGCACCTGCATATACAGAACCGTAACCTTTACCCGGACCAGATGCGGTGAATACAGTACCGATATTGTTTGACGCAGCGCCAAACCCAGTGAAATCTGTTAGAGTAGTTGCTATACCACTTCCAGTTCCAGTTCCAGTTCCATTCGCAACAAATGTTGTACCAAAATTACTATTTGCAGCGCCCAATGCGACCCAATTTGTATTACCTGCTGCAGCAATGGTATAACTCCATCCGCTTACCAGATTAGTAGCAGCTACATTAGATACTGGACGAGAAGCGATTGTATATTGCACTCCATTAACCATGTTAGCTGCACTTACAGTTGCGCCTGATCCAATACTAACAATAGTATACTGAGTATCAGTAACAAAATCACCTGCAGTGACTAGGTCACCTGCTGTACTACCTGCTAATGAAGAAGCATATATTGCTAAACGACCTGATGGTGTTTGCACTGCGGTTATGCCAGTTATGTCAGCATTATTGATTAATGTTACTAGAGCATCAATTGTGGTTATTCCTGCTACTAATGAGAAAACAGTACCATTGATAGTGAAAGTGCTGCCAACTGCCAAATTTATAACAGATGTTGTGCTATTTACTACTGGGATGTCATCTGCCCAAGCAGGACTACCAAGTTTTACCCAGGTATTATCTGTTGTTTTGTAAAAAACATTGTTGCTATTTTCCATCACTACTACAGCATAGGTTCCTATATCACCATATGCGTCAATTGGTACATTGTCACTAACATCATCAATTGATGAAACAATTGATGGCATAACTTTAGTGAATGCACTTGATACACTGTTATATTCAAACAATCCAAAACTACTAGAAGCAGTGTCAAACCACATAGTACCATTCGGACTAGTGCCTATAGGACGAACAGATGTTCCAGTCAATTGAGCTAAATCAATATCAGCACGAATGACCCATACTCTGTTACCAAGTCCCAATGCACTATATGCTGCCATTAATCCATATTCATTAGTTTCAGCACCATGTAATGGGGTACCAATTGAACTTTGATTAAATGTAGGTAATCCGTATATAGCTGATAATTCACGCTGACTGGAAATTCCATATAGCTTTCCAGCATTGGCTTTTGTTGTTCCTAACGCAATCGTATTGTTAATAACTTTATTTTCTGCCGTCGCTAACAATACGAAGGGTACTGTTCCCACTGCTGATGGTAAATATTGACTTTCATCAATAACTGTAATTTCTAATCCTGGGGATATTAATGCCATGATATTTCCTTTGTTAAAACATCTCTGTTAGAGTTATTTATTTTTTATCTACAAAAAAGTATGGGTTGGCGGTGCTTTTTGCATTATACTGGTAGTTAATTAAATTAACTTTTTAATCTGTTCATATAAGTGAACTAGATCACTATCATTATGTAAAATATGATCAAAATGTACAGCGGCCCAACTATATTCACTTGCATGAACTTTTTCTTTATCAAGGAATTCTTTACTATCTAATGATGCACTACTCATATAATTTACGGCATACGGCATCCATTCTGGATCAGGCCCTCGCATTACTCTAATACAAATACCACCTTGATTTCTAATCGCAGTGGCTTCATTAGTGAATCGTACATCACTAATTACAATATTGTACTGTGTATTGCGTATTTTATTTTCTAAACTAGCAATCCAAATATCATCATGAAAGCCATGACGACAAACTTCAGTTCCCCAATATTGTAAAATCCAACGAGGAGTAAGATGAGGGATATTTAACCTAGTAGCCCACCAGGAATCAATTTGTTCCCTCCACTCCCTAGCTGATGAGGTTCTTCCTTCTAAAAGAATTCGGTCCCAACCAAATACTGAAGCAACGGCGTCTTTAAGAGTACCAGCAAANGATTCACGCTTAAATCCATGTGAATTTACCAAATAATCAGCGATGGTGTCTTTCCCACTACCGATTAAACCTGCGATGCCTACTATCATATAATGCTCCTAACTTAGCATTATGACATAATAAGACAATTATGTCAAGTAAGTATTATCCGGTAATCCAAGACATTGGCATTCCACCATCAACATAATTCTTTAGGTCATTCTCAAGTTGTTCCATCTCAGCCACGGCTTCTTGTTTCAATGCATCACCATTCAATGTAGTCCCACCACTTGGGCCTGGCACTGAAGCAAATTTACTTCGACCTTCTCCAACAATGCGCTTAGCAAAACTATAAGCATAATCTTGTAACCATGGGTATACCATATGGTCATTCAATAACATTGAATCAGGTTTGTAATTGTAAATTTGTAATAATACAGTTTCTGCAGGTACATCACTCAATGCACTCCATACTTGAGTACTTCTTAAATCATGTGTTACTACCTCAGTAGCTTGTAATTGACTATGTGCAAGAACTACTATAGTAGTTTGTAACCCATCAACTGACTGCACTTGATATGATCCATTATACCCAACAATTTTACAATTTGCAATGTAGATACTATCACCAGGATTAACTGACCAGGCGTCTTGTGTTTGTATTGTTATCGCACTGCCTACTGTTTGTCCTGCAGCACTTAATCCAGCCAGTCTAATATAGTTATGTCCGGAAGTTGGGATTTTTCTTATTAAGGTTATCTTTTTACTAACTGGATTCCATAGAAAATTCATGAATCCACCAAACATCTTCATTGCAAGTTTTTGATAATCAGTGAACAACTCATAATTAGTCAATCCACCTACTCTACCTGCAACTAACATATAAGTGTTTAAGTATCCTGATGCAAATGGTTCAAATTGACTAGCACTAGTACCCGTTACTGAACCAATGCCACGCCTATACACTTGTCTTACAGTGACTATTTCTCTTGGTAAGATATATTCCTGTACTTCAGGTTTTAGGTCAAGGAAAGCATAACTTTCCTCAACTGAATTACTAGATTTTTGTCTGTATTTTATCAATGCTTGCTTGATTGAAAGATCATAATGTGCTTGATCAAGCTCAACATCAACTATGCCATCACCCAATCGCAATCTGATGTAATCAATAATTTCATTACGCTTTTCTTGTAGCGCAGTTACTAGTGATTCATCAAATGCAATGGGTCCCGGACCACCTAAGTTGTCCGTTTGTATGCTTTGGGTAATCGGATTTAAGTCTGGTTTGATAGTAGCCATATTTGTTAGTCCTATTGTATATATTTAGCAACAATAAGACTTGGCTACTATCTATGTCAGACTACTTTCAATAACAACACTTGATCATTGATACGACCAGACAATTTGGTTTCAGTAGTGGTAACTGATTCCATAAATTTTCGCAATTGAGGCTTAGTTGCCTTAATGAATGCCTTCAATTGATCGGCTGGCTTACGCAAGGTCTTTGATACACTTGTTACTGTGTCAAACCCAATGATTGAGGTCCCCTTCACACTCAATGATCCAGCATGGCTATCCGCAATGTANCGNCCAAGCTTCCTTGTTTTGGTGTCATAACACCAAAGCTCAGTTGCACCAATGATTTCAACAGGCTTGATGCTAACCAACTTGAGAACCTTATCCTCAACTTGATATTTTAGCTTCGCAACAATCTTGTCTTTGCTTAGTGACTTTGGAGTACGGGTCTTGCGAACAGCCTTTTTAACTTGTCCATAGCTATCACAGTCAGTCATCAGACTAGCAAGCCAAGTTTGAATCCTGCGCCAATCTGCGGCCTTATAATGCTTATATGATTCCTTATGATCAGGGTCAGTGCTGGCCTGAATGACAGTCAGTTGGTCACTACGGTCCTGAAAATGATTACGAATCTTGGTAACCAATGCACCAGGAACATTCTCAGTCTTCAAGAATTCAAAAACTTTGCCATTGGTAGCTTGATTCAAAATCACTTCGTCAAACCTACCCTCAAGCTCGCCGATAAATTCACTGAGTTTTTCATTCAATCGTTCTTGAATGGTCATCACCGGCACAGCAACTTTATCTTGCACTGGCGCATCTTCAGGGTCATCATCTATTGACAATGCAATAGCTTGATTGACACATTCAAGAATGAATTCAATATGCCGATCTTTCAATGGCATACCTGCCCGATTTGCCATTGCCAATGAACATGCAGTCATTGGCGTATGCCGATCAGCAGTTTTCACATACTGATCAAGTGTCTTTTTGTCTAGCGTATTGCTACGACGGAGCCATTCAATCAAGTGCTTTCGTGTGCCCTTGGTATTGTAAAAGTGATTGTAATAGTTGAGACTTTTCCGTAGAAAGTGATCAAATGTTTCACTATCAAATGTAGTAGCCCGATCATGATCCCATTTGGGTTCAGTACCTGTATACTTTTCATCCAGGAACAGAGGATTATGTTGACGCACAGTGCGTTTCGGAACTTTGATTTCGCCTACTTTTGCCATCGCTGGTTTCTCCATCAGTCTAGAGTGCTATTATGACATAGGTTGATAGAAATGTCAACCATGTCTGTTGTACTTATACAACACATAGGGGTGTCATCTTCTAGATAAATATAAAAAAGAAGGAACTAGCATGGCCCGTTTAAGTTTATGGAAAGATGGCAGACATTCCAACGATTATAAATTCTTTGACCGTAGAATTTCAGAGATGTTTACTATCGGTGGTACCGGAGTGCTAGTTCATAAGTATCTAGGTCCATTAAATCAGGGTGTTACTAATGATGCTACTCAGCCGCAATATCTAAATCAAAGTGAACAGAATATTCAAGACTTATTACTATTAGAAAATCGTGATCGTAAATATGATACTAGTGTATATAGTATGCGAGGAATGTATCAAGTTAGTGATAATGATTTTGATTTAAGTCAATTTGGATTATTTTTACAAACTGGTACATTATTCATGACCTTTCATATTAATGATATGATTGAAACAATGGGTCGTAGAATAATGAATGGTGATGTATTGGAATTAATACATTTAACTGATTATGATTCACTAGATCAAAGTGTACCTGTCGCTCTTAAACGATTCTTTGTTGTTGGTGATACTAGTAAAGCTAGTGAGGGGTATAGTCCAACTTGGTGGCCGCATTTGTGGAGGTGCAAAATAAATCCAATGGTAGATAGTCAAGAGTATAAAGATATATTAACTACATTAACAATAAGTGATGCTGACCCAACTCCATTAAAAGATATATTAAGTAGTTATAACAAGTATATTGGTATAAATGAAGCTGTATTGAATCAAGCTGAAGCTGATGTACCACAAAGTGGATATAGCACAGAACCATTATACACATTTGACCCCAGTGGTGAAACTCCAAATGCAAAAATAAAAGGTTATTTAACTGCTGATGGAATACCACCAAATGGATTACCTGTAGTGTCTGGTATCAGTTTCCCGTCCAATCCTGCGATTGGTGATTATTGTTTGCGGTTAGATTATAGTCCGAATAGATTGTTTAGATATGATGGGCGCCGCTGGGCAAAGATAGAAGATGCTCAAAGAACTAACATTACTAACGGAGTAGATACTAATTTAACTCTGCGTAATAGTTTTATTAATAATACTAATATATTTGTTGATAGAAATGATGAAGTTCAGCCAGAAAAACAAAACTTAAATACCATTCTAAGACCTAAGGCTGATATATGATAAATTCATATTTTTATAGTGGACAAATTCGTCGTTTCCTTCAACAATTTATACGAGTGCTAAGTAACTTCCAAGTTCAAATAGGCCCAGATAGAAATGGTAATACTAGTTTGTTACAGGTGCCAGTATTTTACGGTGACGCTAGTCGTCAAGCAAGTCAAATATTAAGAAATAATAGT
>JGI25913J50563_1000293_pt1 | contig 9889 bp, 12 predicted proteins | sample LauGreSp1BDMLBSN_2_FD_50563 | JGI IMG/M metagenome (IMG submission 50563)
AAGCGCACCTTCACAAGCCGCAATAGACCGCGATACTTCGTAAGAAAAATCTACGTGTCCCGGAGTATCAATAAGGTTCAAGATATACTCTTCGCCTTTGTACGTATACTCCATCTGAATCGCATGACTCTTAATGGTAATCCCACGTTCGCGCTCTAAATCCATGTTGTCAAGCAACTGCGCCTTTTCTTCCCGCGCAGTAACCGTTTGGGTTGCCCCAAGAAGTCGATCCGCAAGCGTACTTTTTCCGTGATCAATATGTGCAATAATGCAAAAATTTCTTATATTTTTCATGCTCGAATTTTGTCAATTTTTTGGGCGTTACCACAATTCCACTATCGTTCCATTGTTGGTCGGGCTTTCCGCTCTATCTTTTGTTCCGCTACCGCTGCACAAAAGGATGCCGCTGCAATCCCTAACGCAATCCCAATTATTAAGGATTTAATCTGCAAATATAAACCAAAGATTTGGATTGCGCCTTAGTTCCACAGCGATTGTTAATCGGTTTTTTGTAAATAGTATTACAAAATCTTTAGTATATTTGTGTACTTAATACTTTAATTATGAGCGTAACACAAGAAATAGTTGTTAGAAATAGAGCAATAATGAATGGAAAACCTACAATTAAAGGAACCCGTATCACGGTAGAATTAATATTAAAAAAACTTTCCGAAGGTATTACTGTTTCCGATTTGGTCAAAATTTATCCACACCTAACAACCGCGCAAATACTAGCGGCACTAGAATATGCTGCAACTATTATTAGTAACGAAGAACTTTTAGACGTTTAAAAAAATGATTATTGCCGATGAAAATATTCCTTTGCCAATAATTGAAATGTTAAGAGAAAATGCTATCGAAACGGTTTCAATATTCGATGAGTATAGAGGGATTTCAGATGTGGCGATTATTAAGTTGGCTCAAAATCCACCAAAAATTATTCTAACAGAAGATAAGGATTTTGGAGATTTAGTTTTTGCATACCAGCAAAAACAAGTAAGCGTTATTTTATTACGTTACCATTATTCAGAACTAGAAAAAATCAAATCTATCTTATTGAATTTTCTTCTTACCCACACTGTTTTAATGCATTCCTTTATTGTTATAACATCCAAGAATATAAGAATTAGAAAGTTATAGTAATAATAGTAAATTTAAAATCTTATTATCTATTTTCCATTATCTATTTTCTATTCTCTCAAAACAGCTATCTTTGCCAAAAATTACTACCAATGCCCAAAATAGGCAACATTATATTACCCGATTTTCCATTATTACTTGCACCTATGGAAGACGTGAGCGATCCGCCATTTCGTAGATTGTGCAAATTGCATGGTGCCGATTTAATGTACTCCGAATTTATTTCCAGTGAAGGATTGATTCGCGATGCAGTAAAGAGCAAAATGAAACTAGATATTTTCGATTATGAACGACCTGTTGGAATCCAAATATTTGGTGGCGATGAAGAAGCCATGGAACTATCGGCCCGAATTGTAGATGCCGTACAACCCGATTTGGTAGATATTAATTTTGGTTGTCCNGTNAAAAAAGTNGTTTGCAAAGGNGCTGGNGCNGGAGTTTTAAAAGATGTAGATTTGATGGTGCGTTTAACCAAATCGGTTATTAAAGGAACCAATCTTCCGGTAACGGTAAAAACCCGATTGGGTTGGGATGAAAGTTCTATAAATATTGATGAAGTTGCCGAGCGACTCCAAGATATTGGCGTACAAGCNNTNACNGTGCATGCNAGAACGCGNGCACAAATGTATAAAGGGCATTCCGATTGGAGTCACATCCAACGAATAAAAAACAATCCTAGAATAACCATGCCTATTTTTGGTAATGGCGATATTGATTCTCCCGAAAAAGCATTAGAATATAAAAATAAATACGGCCTCGATGGGATGATGATAGGTCGGGCTGCCATTGGCTATCCTTGGATTTTTAACGAAATTAAGCACTATTTTGCAACTGGAGAACATTTGGCAAAACCAACAATTACCGATAGAGTAGAAGCTGCCCGTAACCACTTAACTTGGTCTATGGATTGGAAAGGAGAGCGCCTTGGAATTGTAGAAATGCGTCGTCACTACACCAATTATTTCAAAGGCATTGCCAACTTTAAAGAATACCGATTNAAACTNGTNACNATTGAAGATCCTGAGGTTTTGTTTCAAGCATTAAATGAAATACAGGATATTTATACCGATCCAATTATTTACTAATCCAATAGCTTTTTAGTCACTCGGCTGCTTGCAATAACACTCGCAATAAACCCAAGAGTAACAATCGTTCCAAAAACGATGACCACATTTTGAAAACTAAATTCTACAGGATAAGCCAAAGATTGAGTAATCATTACCAACTGAAATTGTTGCTGTAGTACCACTATAATAATCCCCAATAATAATCCAATTGNTCCTCCAAAAACACTAAGTAGTGTTCCTTGTAATAGAAATATTTTGCGTAAATCTTTTACTTCCGTTCCTAAGTTGTAAAGAGTTTTCAAGTTGGCTTTTTTATCTAAAACCATCATGATTAAGGCTCCTATTAAGTTGAAAAGCGCAATAATGATTACCAAAGTGAAAATAAGATATACCGCAATATTTTCGGTATTCAACATCTTGTATAAAGTAGCATTTAGTTGGGCGCGCGTTTTTACTTCTACTTTATTGTTACAAATTTTAGTAATAGCATCTATAACTTCAGCAGTATTCACATTGGGTTTAGTTCGTATTTCAATCCCCGAAATTTGATGGGGTTGGTACAGTAACAATTCTTGGGTTAAACCCAAATCGGCAAAGACATATTTAGAATCTAGTTCCTCGCTAANGGCATAAATTCCAACAGGAACCAATGCTAATTTTGTGAAAGAATCTTCCGGATTTAAAGAAGAAAAATCCCCTTTCCCAGGTTTGGGAGCCATGACTTCCAATACATTATTTACATCAAATAAACCAAGAGAAAGTTTTTCAGAAATGCCATAGCCAATTACCACCTGATAGGTATTTGGTCGGAACCACTGCCCATTGAATAATTTTTGGGAAGCTTTATTTACATTAATAAAATTAGAATCTACACCTTTTAGGTAGGCAACTTGTTGTTTTCCATCAAAAGAAAAGAGCACGCGTTCTTCAATTATTTTGCTATAGGAAGCAACTCCGGGACAATTTTTTATTTTCTGTTCTTGCTCGGGGGTGAGCAAAAACGATTTTCCGGCAATAGAATTCACCTTTAAATCGGGGTCGAAATCATTAGAAAACGACAAACTAAAAACACGCAATCCGCTAAAAACCGATAGCACTACAAACAATGCCATCGCGCCAACAATAATACCTCCCGAAGCAATTCGGGTAATAATGTTGATAGCATTATTTTTGCTTTTGCTAAAAAGGTACCTTTTGGCTATGTATAGCGGAAAATTCACTTACGATCTTCTTCGTTTTTCTAGTAATTCTCTATTGGTAATAGGGTTTTCTTTTCCAGCAAGAGCATTGTCAATTTTCTCAATATAATCTAAAGAATCGTCGATGTAAAAAGCTAGATTAGGTACTTTACGCAATTGCAATTTTACGCGTTGCGATAAATCGTGTTTGATTAATGACATGTTCGATTTTACTGCTGCTAATATTTCTTCTGCTCTGTTTTGAGGAAAAACGCTGATGTATACACGTGCTACACCCAAGTCGGTTGTAACAACTACTTTAGAAACTGAAATCACCAAATTGGTAAGTCCGTTTTTTCTTACTTCTCCTTGAAGAATATCTACTAAATCATTTTGTAGAACGCCTCCTATTTTTTTCTGTCTATTCGTTTCCATTTTGCAAAAATACGATTTTTTTAGAGCCACAAAGACGCAAAGGCGCAAAGTTTCCTGTTTTGAAGTTTTATATATGAATTTTGCAGTATTTTTTCCTAGAGAAACTTTGAGATTTAGTATTTTTACAAAAATCTTAGATCCTCAGAATCTCAGAACCTTAGTACCTTTCAAAATGAGAAAAATAGAACACATAGGAATTGCAGTNAAAANNTTGGAAACNTCCAATTTGCTTTTTGAAAAATTATTTGGAGCACCTTCTTACAAACAAGAAGAAGTTGCAAGTGAAGGAGTGAAAACTTCCTTTTTCATGAATGGTCCTAATAAAATTGAATTATTAGAAGCAACCAACCCAGATAGTCCTATTGCCAAATTTATAGAAAAAAAAGGAGAAGGTATTCATCACATTGCATTTGATGTGCAAGATATTGTTGCCGAAATGAAGCGCTTGCAAGAAGAGGGGTTTGTTTTATTGAATGAAGTGCCTAAAAAAGGAGCCGATAATAAGCTTGTTTGCTTCTTACATCCCAAAACTACCAATGGAGTTCTTATAGAATTGTGTCAAGAAATAGAATAAAGTAATTGATTTTCTTAGGTTTATAGTTTTTCCATTGTTCTATTGTAGCAAAAAATGAAAAACACTTGCAGAAAATTAAAAATAGTAGTAATATTGCAACCTCTTAACCGGTCCTATAGCTCAGTTGGTTAGAGCACCTGACTCATAATCAGGTGGTCCCTGGTTCGAGCCCAGGTGGGACCACTAGTAAAATTAAAGCCTTACAGAAATGTAGGGCTTTTTTTTATTGTTTTTTTATTCTCTTAAAGAATGTATTCTAGCAACATATTTACCGATAACATCAAATTCTAGATTCACTTTGGTTCCCACTTTAAAGAAATTAAAATTAGTGTGTTCATAGGTGTAAGGAATAATAGCCACGCTAAATTCGTTGGTTTTAGAATTTACTACAGTTAAACTAACGCCATTAACGGTTATTGAACCTTTTTCAATGGTGATGTTGTGCAACGCAGCATCGTATTCAAAAGTAAATAACCAACTTCCATTGGTTTCTTTCACCGATTTACAAATGCCTGTCTGGTCCACATGTCCCTGAACGATGTGTCCATCCAATCGATCCCCAAGTTTCATTGCTCTTTCTAAATTGACTTGGTCACTTATTTTCCAGTCGCCAACATTGGTTTTGTCTATTGTTTCTTGTATTGCAGTAACGGTATAGGAATCATTTTCTATAGCAACAACGGTAAGACATACCCCATTATGCGCCACACTTTGATCAATTTTTAATTCATTTAACAAAGAAGAACTTACTGTAATGTGTAGGTTTCCATCTTGTTTTTGAAGGTCTTTTATCTTTCCGAGGGTTTCAATAATTCCTGTAAACATTTGTCGTTTTATTTTACTAAATTTGCACTTCAAAATTAGCAATAAATAAGAAATAACCTCCATGAAAAAAGCAGAAAATATAATCGTTGGAATTTCAATAGGAGATTTAAACGGTATTGGAAGCGAAGTAATATTGAAAACCTTCGAGGACACTCGAATGTTAGAGCTTTGCACACCAGTTATTTTTGCTAATGTCAAAATTCTTTCTTTTATAAAAAAGAACCTTAATTCGGAAGCAGTTTTACATGGAATTGATCGAATAGACCAATTAATTGTAGGAAAGATAAACGTTTTAAATGTTTGGAAAGAAGGAGTAGACATTAATTTTGGTCAAAATGATGATGCCGTGGGAGCTTATGCTATTAAATCTTTTGTTGCGGCTACAGCAGCTTTAAAAGAAGGATTGGTAGATGTTTTAGTTACTGCCCCAATTAATAAATACAATATTCAATCGGAAGATTTTAAATTTCCAGGACACACGGATTATTTAGATCAAGAACTAGAAGGCAATGCTTTGATGTTTATGGTGCAAGATAATTTAAGAGTAGGGTTATTGACGGATCACCTTCCAGTTGCAGATGTTGCAAAACATCTAAACGAAAAACTGATTATTCAAAAGATTGAAACCATAAATAAATCGTTAAAACAAGATTTTAACATTACAAAACCTAAAATCGCTGTGTTAGGATTGAATCCGCATGCAGGAGATAATGGCGTAATTGGCACTGAAGAAGAGAATATTATTAAACCAACGATAAAAAAATTATTCGAAAAAGGAATTTTTGCTTTTGGACCTTATTCTGCAGATGGTTTTTTTGGAAGTGGTCAATATGAAAAGTACGATGCAGTAATTGCTTCCTATCACGATCAAGGATTAATACCATTTAAAACCTTGTCTTTTGGAGGTGGAGTAAACTATACTGCGGGTTTAAACAAGATAAGAACGTCGCCAGATCATGGAACTGCTTACGACATTGCAGGAAAAGGAGTTGCAGATTTTAATTCTTTTAAAGAAGCCGTTTACCTAGCCATCGATATTTATAACTCTAGAAATGAGTACACAGAATTGGTGAAAAACCCATTAAAAACAAAAGAAAAACAGTTGTAAACAAAAAAATGTTCATAACGCTTTTTGTTTTACAATTAATTTATATCTTTGCACTCCCAAACCCGAATCTTCGGATTGGACAAATTGATGAAATGATGAAAGTTACAAACGAATTTTTAATTCCGTTTATAGGATTAAAGTTAGGAAAACATCCATTTGAATTTCAAATCAATAAAGCGTTCTTTGATAGTTTTGAATATCACGAATACGAAGATTGTGATATCAAAGTAAATGTAGTTTTAGAGAAGAAAAGCACCCTTTTGGAGCTCTCTTTCCAACACAAAGGAACTGTTACGGTTCCATGTGATGTAACCAACGAAATTTTTCCTTTACCTGTAAAGAGTAAAATTAAATTAGTAGTTACTTTTGGAGAAGAATTCAATGACGACAACGAAGAGTTGTTGGTATTGCCACATGGGGAACATCAAATAAATATTGCACAATATATATATGAGATGATTGTGCTTTCGGTTCCTTTAAGAAGAGTTCATCCAGGAATTAAAGATGGAACTTTGCAAACGGAAACCTTGAAAAAGCTATCAGAACTTACAATTAAAGAGCAAAAAAAAGAAATTAAAAAAGAAGAAAATATTGACCCACGATGGGACAAATTAAAACAACTATTAACGGATAAATAATATAGTAAAATGGCACATCCTAAGAGAAAAATCTCGAAAACAAGAAGAGATAAGAGAAGAACACATTACAAAGCAACTGTAGCAACTATTGCAACTTGTCCAATAACTGGAGAAGCGCATTTATACCACAGAGCTTACTGGCACGAAGGAAAAATGTATTACAGAGGGCAAGTAGTTATTGATAAATCAGTAGCAGCTGCTTAATTTATATTTAAATTTACATTTAAACTCTCACTCTGTGAGAGTTTTTTGTTTTTCGTAAATTTTAATTATAACTAAATATTTTTTTGTAAATTCCACCTCTTTTAAAAATCATTATTTTAAGAGGCCCTAAAATCGCAATATGAATTCAATTACAGCCGCAATTACCGCTGTTGGTGGTTATGTTCCAGATTTCGTTCTTTCCAATGAAGTATTAGAAACCTTGGTTGAGACTAATGACGAATGGATTACTTCTAGAACTGGTATAAAAGAAAGACGTTTATTGAAAGAATCTGGAAAAGGAACTTCCTTTTTAGCAATAAAAGCAGCTCAAGATTTACTTGAAAGAGGAAATATTGATCCTAAAGAAATTGATTTAGTAATTATGGCAACTGCCACTCCAGATATGCCAGTGGCAACAACTGGAGTTTATGTAGCTACCCAAATAGGTGCAGTTAATGCATTTGCTTACGATTTATCTGCTGCTTGTTCCAGTTTTCTTTACGGAATGTCTGCAGCCGCAGCCTATATTCAGTCTGGAAGATATAAAAAAGTATTATTAATAGGTGCCGATAAAATGTCCTCTATTATTGATTATACCGATAGAGCTACATGTATCATCTTTGGTGATGGTGCAGGAGCAGCTTTATTTGAGCCAAATTATGAAGGATTAGGATTGCAAGACGAATACCTACGATCCGACGGAATAGGTAGAGAATATTTAAAAATTGATGCCGGTGGATCTATTCTACCAGCTTCTAAAGAAACCGTTGAAAATAGCCAACATTTTGTATTTCAAGATGGCAAAACGGTTTATAAATATGCCGTTTCCGGAATGGCAGATGTGAGTGAGAAAATCATGCAGCGCAACAATCTTACTAAAGAGGATGTGAACTGGTTAATTGCACACCAAGCCAACAAAAGAATTATTGATGCAACAGCTTCAAGAATGGATCTTGAAGAAGAAAAAGTATTGGTTAATATTCATAAATATGGCAACACCACTTCAGCAACTTTGCCGTTGTTGTTAAGTGATTTTGAGAATAAATTTAAAAAAGGAGATAACCTTATTTTTGCTGCTTTTGGTGGCGGATTTACTTGGGGCGCTATCTATCTTAAATGGGCTTATAACAAAAAATAAACTATAACTAAAAACATTAATTATGGATTTAAAAGAAATTCAAAATCTAATCAAATTTGTATCCAATTCTGGAGTTGCAGAAGTAAAATTAGAAACAGGAGATATTAAAATCACTATTAGAACTACTTTAGAAGGAAACACTCCAGATATTACTTATTTGCAACAAGCACCTGTACAACAAGCAATGCCACAGGCAGTACCTGTAGCAGCAGTTGCTCCAGTTGCAGCAGCACCAGTAATAGCAGAAGAAGACTCTAAATATGTTACTATTAAATCTCCAATGATTGGAACTTTTTATAGAAAACCAGCGCCGGATAAGGCTTCTTTCGTAGAAGTTGGTTCTACCATTGGTAAAGGAGATGTACTTTGCGTTGTGGAAGCTATGAAATTATTCAATGAAATTGAAGCAGAGATTTCAGGTAAAATTGTAAAAATTCTAGTTGACGATATGTCTCCAGTAGAATTTGACCAACCTTTATTCTTAGTTGATCCATCATAATTTTAAATTCCAATATTTTAAATTCCAAATTCCAGAATAGATAATCTATTAGAATTTGGAATTTGGAATTTGTTTTTTGAATTTTAAAAAAAAATAAGATGTTTAAAAAAATATTAATTGCCAATAGAGGGGAAATTGCTTTAAGAGTAATTAGAACTTGCAAAGAAATGGGTATTAAGACCGTTGCCGTCTATTCTACTGCCGATGCAGAAAGTTTACACGTTAAGTTTGCAGACGAAGCAGTTTGTATTGGACCACCACCAAGTAATTTATCTTACTTAAAGATGTCGAATATTATTGCTGCTGCAGAAATTACTAATGCAGATGCAATACATCCAGGGTATGGTTTCTTGTCTGAAAACGCTAAATTTTCAAAAATTTGTCAAGAACACGGTATCAAATTTATTGGTGCAGCTCCAGAGATGATTGATAGAATGGGAGATAAAGCTTCCGCTAAAGCAACCATGATTGAAGCAGGAGTGCCTTGTGTGCCAGGTTCTGTTGGGATTTTAGAATCTTACGAACAAGCAGAACAATTGGCCAATGAATTTGGTTATCCAGTAATGTTAAAAGCAACCGCTGGGGGTGGAGGAAAAGGTATGCGTGCCGTTTGGAAACAAGAAGACTTACTAAAAGCTTGGGAAGGTGCTCGTCAAGAATCGGCTGCCGCTTTTGGAAACGACGGAATGTATCTAGAAAAATTAATTGAAGAACCACGTCATATTGAAATTCAGGTTGTAGGAGATTCTTATGGAAAAGCCTGTCACTTATCAGAAAGAGATTGTTCCGTTCAAAGACGTCACCAAAAACTAACTGAAGAAACGCCATCGCCATTCATGACCGATGAATTGCGTAAAAAAATGGGAGAAGCTGCTGTTAAAGCTGCCGAATACATTAAATACGAAGGTGCTGGGACTGTAGAATTCTTGGTAGATAAACACCGTAATTTCTACTTTATGGAAATGAATACGCGTATCCAAGTAGAACACCCAATTACCGAGCAAGTTGTAGATTACGATTTAATTCGGGAACAAATTCTTGTTGCTGCTGGAGTGCCAATTTCAGGAAAAAATTACTTTCCTA
>JGI25913J50563_1000294_pt1 | contig 9849 bp, 7 predicted proteins | sample LauGreSp1BDMLBSN_2_FD_50563 | JGI IMG/M metagenome (IMG submission 50563)
TTGGCGGAGCAAGAGGGATTCGAACCCTCGGTGGGCTATTAACCCACACACGCTTTCCAGGCGTGCGACTTAAACCACTCATCCATCGCTCCGGAGCCTCATATTGTAACAGGGGGCGAGTACACTTCGGCGCATTCGTTTTTGTCAAGTTTCAAACGCTCGGAGCCCCGCATGAAATTTCGCTTTCCCATCGTCATCATTGACGAGGATTTTCGTTCTGAAAACACCTCCGGCTTGGGCATTCGTGCGCTGGCCGATGCGATCGAGGGCGAGGGTTATGAGGTCATGGGCGCTACGAGCTATGGCGACTTGAGCCAGTTCGCGCAACAGCAGTCACGCGCCAGCGCCTTCATCTTGTCGATCGATGACGAAGAGTTCACACCTGGCCCAGACTTGGACCCTGCTGTGTTGAACCTGCGTAACTTCATCGAAGAGGTGCGTCGCAAGAATGCAGACGTGCCCATCTATGTCTACGGCGAAACCAAAACTTCGCGCCACTTGCCCAACGACATCTTGCGCGAGTTGCACGGCTTCATTCACATGTTTGAAGACACGCCTGAGTTCGTGGCGCGCCACATCATCCGTGAAGCCAAGAGCTATTTGGAGAGTGTGCAGCCCCCATTTTTCAAGGCTTTGCTGGACTACGCGGAAGATGGCTCGTACTCATGGCATTGCCCGGGTCATTCAGGTGGCGTGGCATTTTTGAAGAGCCCTGTGGGGCAGATGTACCACCAGTTTTATGGTGAAAACATGTTGCGCGCCGANGTGTGNAACGCGGTGGAAGAGTTGGGCCAGTTGTTGGACCACAACGGCGCCATTGGCGAGAGCGAGCGCAATGCGGCGCGTATCTTCAATGCCGACCATTGCTTCTTCGTGACCAACGGCACGAGCACCTCCAACAAAATCGTGTGGCATCACACCGTTGCGCCGGGAGACGTGGTGGTGGTGGACCGCAACTGCCACAAGTCGGTGTTGCATGCCATCATCATGACGGGTGCGATACCCGTGTTCTTGAAGCCCACACGCAACCACTTCGGCATCATCGGCCCGATTCCACAAAGCGAATTCGAGCCTGCAGCGATTCAAGCCAAGATCAAGGCCAACCCCTTGCTCAAAGGCGTGGACGCCAAGAAGGTCAAGCCTCGCGTGTTGACCCTCACGCAGTCCACCTACGACGGCGTGCTTTACAACACAGAAACCATCAAAAAGATGCTCGATGGCTACGTGGCCAATTTGCACTTTGACGAGGCTTGGTTGCCTCACGCAGCGTTCAACCCCTTTTATGGCACTTACCACGCCATGGGCAAAAAGCGCGAGCGTCCCATGCACTCGGTGGTGTATGCCACCCAGTCGATTCACAAGTTGCTGGCCGGTATCAGCCAAGCCAGCCATGTGTTGGTGCAAGACTCGCAAAAAACCAAGTTGGACCGCCACCTGTTCAACGAAGCCTATTTGATGCACACCAGCACCAGCCCTCAGTACAGCATCATCGCCAGCTGCGACGTGGCGGCAGCCATGATGGAGCCACCCGGCGGCACCGCCTTGGTGGAAGAAAGCATTGCCGAGGCACTGGACTTTCGCCGCGCCATGCGCAAGGTGGACGATGAGTACGGCAAAGATTGGTGGTTCAAAGTGTGGGGTCCAGACGAGTTGGTGGACGACGGCATTGGCCGCGCTGAAAGCTGGATCATCAAAGGCAAGGGCAAGTCGTCCAAATGGCACGGCTTTGGCAACTTGGCCGATGGCTTCAACATGTTGGACCCGATCAAGGCCACCATCGTCACGCCCGGTTTAGATCTGAACGGCAAGTTTGACAAAACCGGTATCCCTGCCAGCATCGTCACCAAGTTCTTGGCCGAGCACGGTGTGATTGTGGAGAAGACAGGCTTGTACAGCTTCTTCATCATGTTCACCATCGGCATCACCAAGGGCCGTTGGAACTCCTTGCTCACGGCCTTGCAACAGTTCAAAGACGACTACGACCGCAACCAGCCGATGTGGCGCATCCTGCCCGAGTTCTGCCAAAAGCACCGCGCCTACGAGCGCATGGGCTTGCGCGACTTGTGCCAGCATGTGCACACGCTGTACGCCAAGTACGACATTGCACGTTTGACCACCGAGATGTACCTGAGCGACCTGACGCCCGCCATGAAGCCCAGCGATGCCTACGCACAAATCGCGCACCGCAACACCGAGCGCGTGCCTGTGGACGATTTGCTGGGCCGCATCACCACCAGCTTGGTCACGCCATACCCACCCGGTATTCCGTTGCTCATCCCGGGTGAAGTGTTCAACAAGAAGATCATCGACTACCTCAAGTTCGCCCGCGAATTCAACTTGCAGTGCCCTGGCTTTGAGACAGATATCCACGGCTTGGTGGAAGAGGTCGGTGAAGATGGCGTGAAACGCTATTTCGCCGATTGCGTCAAAGCCTAAACGTGGCTTGGGGCCTTAGCGTTCCACGGCAGGCCTGACGCGCACAAAGCTGGCAAAGCGCGGTACGCCTTTGTCAGTCAAGCCGCGATAGCGATAAGTGACCCACTGGCCCACGGCTGGTGGGTTTTGTCTTTGTGCATCTGTCAAGCCTGTGCCTAACTTGAAGCGCAGGCCTTGCGGTGTCTCCACCCACAGCGCGCCTGTGCTTTGTGCGTGTTTGCCTTGGCCCGCTTCATGGCGGATAACTTGGGCTTCTGCATCCTCATGTTGTTTGACTTTCAGCACATCTGCAGTGCGGCCGCTTTGATANAGACCACTGCCCCGGTGCAGCACCAAACCCTCACCGCCTCCCTGAACTGTTTTGTTTAGCAAAGCCTTCAATGCGGCATGCGATGGTGTTTGACTTTGCGCCACAGGCTGAACCCATGGCTTGCCCACACGTTTGACCAAACCTTGGTAAAGCTGGACACGTTCCGTGAATGTTTGGTTAGGTATCGGGGCATCAAACACCATGAACCGCATCACACGCCAGGCGTTGTCAGGTGCTTGCTTTTGTTGAATGACCGAGGCCGCTTGCTCAAATTGGCCCAGTCCGGCCCAAAGCTCACCCTCGAACGGGGCAGAGGGCCAACCTTGTACAAACCAAGCGGGTGGGTTGAGTACTTTGCCGCTTCTGCTCAAAAGTTGGTGGCCATCCCAATAGCCGCGGATGCCATCGTACTTTTCGCTCACCCAATAGTCGGTGAGTTTTTCATGGCCTTGGTAGGGGTTGGCTAGCCATTGCGCGGGCGGCTGTGCGGCATGCACGGGGCCAGCACGGAGGCTGCCGAAGCAGCCCATGGAGACGTATGAAAGCAAATCGCGGCGTTGCATGGTCGTCTCCTTGGGGCTTTTAGCCCTCACATCAGGCCACCCGTGTGGCCTAGAGCGCCAGCTTACTCGGCTGCAGGCTCTGCAATGCCACCTACAACTTGGCTAAATCCGCCGTCCACATAGGTAATTTCTGCCGTCACGCCTGCGGCTAAGTCGCTCATCAAGAACGCAGCCACGTTGCCCACGTCTTCGATGGTCACGTTGCGGCGGATGGGCGAGGCTTCGGCCACCACGCTCAAAATCTTGCCAAAGCCCTTGATGCCGCTGGCGGCCAAAGTCTTGATGGGGCCGGCGCTGATGCCGTTGGCGCGCAGGTTGCGGCCTCTGGCGCCCAAAGACTCGGCCAAGTAGCGCACGGACGCTTCGAGCGAGGCTTTAGCCAAGCCCATGGTGTTGTAGTTGGGCACNGTGCGGATGGCCCCCAAGTACGACAGGGTCAGCACGGCTGATTTGTCGTTCAAGTAGGGCAGAGCGGCCTTGGCCATGGCGGGGAAGCTGTAGGCGCTGATGTCATGTGCAATTTGAAAGCCTTCACGGGACAAACCGTCGAGGAAGTCGCCCGCAATGGCTTCGCGTGGGGCGTAGCCGATGCTGTGCACAAAGCCATCAAAAGTCGGCCAGTGGGTCGCCAAGTCTTTGAACATTTGGTCGATTTGCGCATCGCTGCCCACGTCGCAGTCAAAAATCAGTTTGGAGTCAAAGTCAGCAGCGAATTCGGTGATACGGTCTTTGAAACGCTCGCCCACATAGCTGAAAGCCAGCTCTGCGCCTTGCGCGTGGCAAGCTTTGGCGATGCCGTAAGCGATAGAACGGTTGGACAGGACGCCGGTAATCAGCAGTTTTTTACCCGACAAGAAACCTGTTTTTGTACTCATGTGAATCACTCCAAAAAAATCTTGCAGAATTGTCGCATGCGTAGGTTTATCTTTTTGTTGGCGTTTTGGTGTGCAAGTCCCGCTTGGGCGGGCCATGCCTACGCCCAATTTGGCGATGTGAAATACCCCGCCAATTTCAAGAATTTCGATTACGCCAATCCGCTTGCACCCAAAGGTGGTGAGCTGGTNTTGGTGCCGCCCTCGCGTTTGTCCAGCTTTGACAAATACAACCCATTCACCCTCAAAGGCAATGCCGCCCCCGGTCTTGCGGCCTTGGTGTTTGAGTCCTTGCTCACGGGCACCATGGACGAGCCCGCTACGGCTTATGGTTTGCTGGCTGAGGATGTGTCGCTAGCGACAGACCGTCGCTCAGTGACCTTCAAGTTGCGCCCACAAGCACGCTTTCACAATGGTGATGCGGTGCTGGCTGAGGATGTGAAGTATTCGTTTGAGCAACTCATCAGCAAGCAGGCAGCGCCGCAATTTCGCACCTTGTTTGCCGAGGTGGCTGACGTGATCGTGGTCGATGTGCGCACCGTGCGGTTNGATTTCAAGCGCGTCAACCCCGANNTGCCGCTGATCGTGGGCGGCATGCCCGTGTTCAGCCGTCATTGGGGTGAAGAGGACGGCAGGGGCAAACCCTTCGACAAGATCGTCACCGATGTGCCGATTGGCAGCGGCCCCTACAAAATGGGCCGCGTGGTGTTTGGGCGTGATGTGAGCTACGAGCGCGACAACAACTACTGGGCGCGCGACTTGAATGTGCGCAAAGGCTTGTACAACTTTGACCGCATCACCTATCGCCTTTACAAAGACAACACCGCGCAAGTCGAAGGCTTCAAAGCGGGTGAGTTTGATTTGGTGCAATCTTTCATTGCACGCGAATGGGCGAGGGGCTTCACGGGCAAGCAGTTTGCCAATCGCCAGTTGATGAAGAGCGAGTTCAAGCATGGCAACGCGGGCGACTTCCAAGGCTTTTTGTTCAACACCCGTCTACCCAAATTCAAAGATGCTCGCGTGCGTCAGGCCATCGGTTTGGCGATGGACTTTGAATGGATGAACCGCCAGCTTTTTTACAACGCCTACAGCCGCGTGCGCGGCTACTTTGTAGCCAGTGATTTTGAAGCCACAGGTGTGCCAGATGCTGCGGAGTTGGCCTTGCTCTCGCCCCTGCGCGATAAGCTGTCGCCCGATGTTTTCAAAGAGGCCGTGCCCCTGCCGCCGCACACGTCGCTCGACCCCAAGTCTGGCCACACATTGCGCGACCATCTGCGCCAAGCCAAAGCGTTGTTGGCTGAAGCGGGCTGGACCTACCGAGATGGCGCTTTGCGTAACCCACAAGGCGAGCCGTTCACAGTTGAGTTTTTGGACAACTCGGGTGCGATGGGGCGCGTCATCACGCCCTACACCAAGAACCTAGAGAAGCTGGGTTTTCAAGTGAATTACAAAGTGATTGACTTTGCGATTTTGCAAAAGCGCCTCGACGTCTTTGATTTTGAAATCATCAGCAACCGCAATGTGGGCAGCGAGACCCCCGGCACCGAGTTGATGGAGCGTTTTGGATCCAGAGCCGCTTCCACCGAGGGGTCGGGCAACTTCATGGGCGTGCAAGACCCTGCGGTCGATGCCTTGCTAGAAAACGTCATCTCTGCCAAAACCAGGCCACAGCTCATCACCGCGGTGCGCGCCCTCGATCGTGTGCTTCGCCATGGTCACTTCAGCGTGCCGCATTGGTATGGCGGTGTGCACCGTGTGGCATGGCGCAATGGCCGGTTCGAGTTGCCAGCGGTGATGCCCCGTTACTACCAGCCTGAGGGTTGGGCGTCATCCGCGTGGTGGGCCACCATCGACAACCGCGCCACTTTGGCCGCGACCAAGAGAGCGGAGCGTGCCACGCCATGACCTCATATATCTTCAAGCGCCTGCTTTTGATGGTGCCCACTTTGTTGGGTGTGCTGTTGATGACCTTTGTGGTCATCCAGTTTGTGCCGGGTGGACCTGTCGAGCAAATGGTGTCGCAGCTGCAAGGGCGTGACAGCGGCGGCGAGGGCGCTGCGGTGGCCGGTGCAGGCTACCGAGGCCGCCAAGGTGTGGATGCCGCGCGTATCGAAGAAATTCGTCAGCAATACGGCTTTGACAAACCCGCAACCGAGCGCTTTTGGCAAATGCTCAAACAGTTCGCGGTGTTTGATTTGGGCAAGAGTTTTTTCTATCCCAAAACCGTGTGGGAACTGGTGAAAGAAAAAATGCCCGTCTCCATCAGTTTGGGGCTGTGGACCTTCTTTTTGAGCTACCTCATCTCTGTGCCGCTGGGTGTGGCCAAAGCGGTGCGTGCGGGGTCCACGTTTGACTGGGTCACCAGTTTGGTGGTGTTGGTCGGCTTTGCCATTCCCGGCTTTGTGTTGGGCGTGGCCTTGTTGGTGGTGTTTGGCGGGCAATTGCAGTGGTTCCCGTTGCGTGGCTTGACCTCAGCCAACTGGGAGCAGCTGACATGGGGTGCGCGCATCACCGATTATTTGTGGCACATCGTATTGCCCGTCACATCCAGCGTGTTGGGCGCCTTTGCCGTGACCACGCTGCTGACCAAAAACGCCATGCTCGAAGAGATTCGCAAGCAATACGTGCTGACCGCTCGCGCCAAAGGTTTGTCTGAGCGACGCGTGATTTGGCAGCATGTGTTCCGCAACGCACTCATTCCGCTGGTGACAGGTTTCCCTGCGGCGTTCATCGGTGCGTTTTTCACGGGTTCGCTGTTGATCGAAACCTTGTTCTCGCTCGACGGCCTAGGGTTGTTGAGCTATGAGAGCGTGATGCGTCGCGACTATCCCGTGGTGCTGGGTACCTTGTATTTGTTCACGTTGATTGGCTTGCTCACCAAGCTCATCAGCGACCTTTGTTATGTCTGGGTGGACCCGCGTGTCAAATTCGACTGAAGCTTCTTTGTCGCCGACCCAGCGCGCTTGGCTGCGCTTTCGGCACAACCGCCTTGGCTATTACAGCTTGGTGTTGTTTGTGATTTTCTTTGCGCTGAGTTTGTTCGCCGAGGTGCTGTGCAACGACAAGCCCTTGATCGCGCGCTACAACGGCAGCTTCTACGTGCCCATCTTGCACAACCAGCCTGAGACCACCTTTGGCGGTGATTTCGACACGCCGACTGACTTTTTAGACCCCTTCATCCAAGCGCAGTTTGACAAGCCCGGCAACTGGGCGCTGTATCCGTTGATCCCTTATCACCACAGCACCCTCAACTATTTCGCCAAGCAACCCAACCCAGCGCCGCCCTCGGCCGACAACTGGTTTGGGACGGATGACCGTGGTCGCGATGTGGTGTCGCGCTTGCTCTACGGTTTTCGCATTTCGGTGTTGTTTGCTTTGGCGCTCACCCTGTTTGGCACGGTGATTGGCATGTTGACGGGGGCCTTGCAAGGCTTCTTTGGCGGTAAGACTGACTTGGCGATGCAGCGCTTCATCGAGGTCTGGAGTGCCATGCCTGAGCTGTATTTGCTCATCATTTTCTCTGCGGTGTTTGACCCGAGCATCACCTTGTTGCTGATTTTGTTGGGCCTGTTTGGGTGGATGGGTTTGTCCGACTATGTGCGCGCCGAGTTCTTGCGCAACCGCCAGCTTGATTACGTGCGGGCAGCCCGTGCGCTGGGTTTGTCAGACGCGCAAATCATGTGGCGTCATGTCTTGCCCAACAGCTTGACGCCCGTGGTCACCTTTTTGCCATTTCGCATGAGTGCCGCTATTTTGTCGCTCACCTCGCTCGATTTTCTGGGGCTTGGGGTGCCACCTGGCACGCCGAGCTTGGGCGAGTTGTTGGCGCAAGGTAAAAACAACATCGACGCTTGGTGGATTTCTTTGTCCACCTTTGCGGTGTTGGTGGTCACGTTGATGCTGCTGACCTTCATGGGCGATGCGCTGCGCGATGCGCTAGACCCGAGAAAGGCCCGCCCATGAGACTGCCTTTGCTACAGGTGCGCGATTTGCGCATTGGTTTTCAAAATGAAGATGTCGTCAAAGGCATCAGCTTTAACTTAGATCTTGGCGAAAAACTGGCCTTGGTNGGCGAGTCCGGCTCGGGCAAGAGTGTGACGGCGCTGAGCTTTGTGAAGCTGCTCGAAGGCGCACGCGTGTCTGGCCGCGTGCTGTGGACGGCACAAGACGCCGACACCTTGCACCCCGAAGCCACAGATGCCCCGCAAACGCTGGACTTGGTCAAGCTGAGTGAACGCGAGTTGGTCAACATTCGCGGTCAAGACATTGCCTTTATTTTTCAAGAGCCCATGACGGCCTTGAACCCGCTGATGACAGCGGGCGATCAAATCTCCGAGGTGCTCCAAGTCAAGCGTGGCATGAGCCGCGCCGAAGCTTGGCACGAGGCCGTCGAGTTGCTCAACCTCACGGGCATCCCTGAGCCCGTGCGCCGAGCCAGCATGTACCCGCATCAATTGTCTGGCGGACAACGCCAGCGCGTGATGATTGCCATGGCTTTGGCGGGCCGTCCGCGGCTGCTGGTGGCAGATGAGCCGACCACGGCCTTGGATGTGTCCTTGCGCATTCAAATTTTGGATTTACTCAGCGATTTGCAAAAACGTTTTGGCATGGCGGTGTTGTTAATCACGCATGACTTGAACACCGTGCGTCGTTTTGCTGACCATGTGATGGTGATGGAGAAGGGCTGCATCGTCGAAGCGGGCCAAACCGAGGTGGTGTTGACCTACCCCGAACACCCCTACACCCAAAAACTGATCGACAGCCAACCCCCTCGCGATGTGGTGGAGGCCAAAGCCGAAACGCCCATCGTGATGCAAGCCAAGGGTTTACGCGTGGGCTATCCCATTCGTCGTGCGGGTTGGCGAGGTTGGTTCGGGGGCGACAAATTTATCGCCGTCCAAGCCGCCAGCTTTGACTTGCGTTCTGGNCAAACCTTGGGCGTGATTGGTGAATCTGGCTCGGGCAAAACCACGTTGGCCTTGGCTGCTTTGGGATTGATGACCAGCGAAGGCACGCTCACCATCGATGGCGTGGCTTGGCAAGGTAAGGCCGCCCAAGACTTGCCGCTGCGCCGCAAGGTGCAAGTGGTGTTCCAAGACCCGTTTTCATCGCTGTCACCCCGTATGAACGTGCAAGAGCTGGTGTCTGAGGGCTTGAGCCTGCATGCGCCAGAGCTGGATGTGCTGGGCCGTTTGCGCCGTATTTTGGTGACCTTGGCTGCAGTGGGCTTGACCGAAACCGAGTTTCCGGGGCTGTTGCTCCGCTACCCGCACGAGTTTTCGGGTGGCCAACGTCAGCGTTTGGCCATTGCACGGGCCTTGGTGATCGAGCCGCAGGTCTTGGTGCTCGATGAGCCCACCAGCGCTTTGGACGCCACCACCCAGCTGCAAGTGTTGCAACTTTTGCAAAAGCTCCAGCGGGAGCGGGGATTGAGTTATCTGTTGATTACCCACGATGTGTCTGTGATTCGCGCCATGGCGCACCATGTGATGGTCATGCAAGCTGGCAAGGTGGTGGAGGCGGGCACGTTTGAGCAGGTTTTGAACAATCCTCAGGCGGCTTACACCCAGATTTTGGTAGGGGCTGAGGTCTAAAAAGTCCTTTTATCCTTTGATAATCAAGCATTTAGGCGCTACAATGAGCGCTTCACGACCAAACGGGCGGGTAA
>JGI25913J50563_1000296_pt1 | contig 9828 bp, 10 predicted proteins | sample LauGreSp1BDMLBSN_2_FD_50563 | JGI IMG/M metagenome (IMG submission 50563)
TTTTATTGGATGTAGATCTATTGATCATTGCAACTAATACTAACGGAATTTACACTAAAGCATCATTCAAAGATCAAAATCCAGAAACTATTCGTCTAGTGACTGATTTACAAACTTTAGAAAATGAAATTGGAGAGACTAAATCCTCTCATGGAACAGGCGGTATGCAATCTAAAATTGATTCGGCGGCTATTGCTAAAGCAGCGAATATAGAAACCTGGATAGTCAACGGATTAGAAGATAATTTTATTTTAAATGCATTAGAAAACAAGATTCCATTTACGAAGATTAAATAAAACACAAGCGAGTTATCCAATTATTGAATACGAATAAACGATAACTCAATTAAATAATATACTTAAAGTTATGAATTACATCAACATACAAGAAATAGATTCGCTTCAAGAATGGGTAAAAGAAGCAATTGCCATCAAAAAAAATCCATTACAACATAAATCTTTAGGCGAAAATAAAACCTTAGGAATGTTGTTCTTTAACCCGAGTTTACGAACGCGTTTGAGCACGCAAAAAGCGGCACTGAACTTAGGAATGAATGTGATGGTGATGAACTTTACTAATGAAGGTTGGACACTTGAATTTGAAGATGGTGCCATAATGAATCAAGGTGCTTCAGAACACATCAAAGAAGCGGCGCAAGTCGTATCACAATATTGTGATATTATTGCGATTAGAGCTTTTGCAGGATTGACCGACAAAGAAAAAGACAATGCAGAAACTGTACTTTCAGGATTTTTGAAATATGCTACAGTGCCAATCGTGAACATGGAAAGTGCAACAGGACATCCTCTACAATCTTTGGCGGATGCCATCACAATGGAAGAGCACAAGACAGCGCACCGTCCAAAAGTAGTTTTGTCATGGGCGCCACATCCAAAAGCGTTACCTCAAGCCGTTGCGAATTCGTTTGTCCAAATGATGCAATTGCAAGAGGCTGATTTTGTGATTACCCATCCAGAAGGTTACGAATTGAATCCGGAAATCACCAAAGACTCGAAAATTGAATACNATCAAAATAAAGCCTTTGAAAATGCCGATTTCATTTACACCAAAAACTGGAGTAATTACAAGGAATATGGNAAAGTAACTAATCNAGATCCGAACTGGACCGTTACGGCNGAAAAAATGANGTTGACCAATAATGCGAAATTCATGCACTGTTTGCCNGTTAGACGTAACGTAATTGTTGCGGATGAAGTGATTGACAGCGCTAATTCAGTTGTAATCGAACAAGCCAATAATCGTACGTATGCAGCACAATTAGTTTTGCAAAAAATACTGAAAGATGGTAAATAAGCAATCGGTATCCATTATAAAAATAGGCGGGAATATTATTGATAATCCTACAGAATTAACTTCGTTTTTAGCTGATTTTGCTGCTTTGGAAGGTAATACTGTTTTGGTTCATGGTGGCGGAAAATCAGCCACTAAATTAGCCCAAAGTATGGGATTAGTTCCCAAAATGATTGATGGACGAAGAATCACCGATGCTGCCATGCTTGAAGTGGTGGTTGGCGTTTATGCAGGGCAAATCAATAAAGAAGTCGTGGCGCAATTACAAGCTAACGGTTCCAATGTCATGGGGTTTTCAGGAGCAGATGGGAATTTAATTCTTTCCGAAAAAAGAAATCACCCTACGATCGACTTCGGTTTTGTAGGCGATGTAAAAAAAGTGAATACTAGTTTGTTATCTAATCTATTGGAAACTGGAATTACGCCAGTATTTTGTGCCATTACTCACGACGGAAAAGGTCAGTTATTAAATACTAATGCTGATACAATTGCAAGCGAATTAGCGATCGCTTTGTCTTCAGTTTATGATGTTACACTCACCTATTGCTTTGAAAAACCAGGTGTTTTATTTGATGCAGAAGATGACTCTTCGGTGATTGAAGCTATTAATCCTGATTTGTATGCCAAATTAAAAGCGGAGCAAGCTATTCATTCCGGAATGATTCCTAAATTAGACAACTGTTTCAATAGTTTATCCAAAGGAGTGAAACAAATTAAAATTGGACACCACCGTATGTTGCAAAACAAAACGGCTACTTATACGACAATAACTTTATGAAGACTATAGAAATCCTCACACAAGAAGCTATTACTTTATTAAAAGCACTAATTGAAACCCCTTCCTTTTCTAGTGAAGAAGATCAAACTGCCCTTTTAATCGAGTCATGGTTTACCCAAAATGGAATTCTGTTTCAAAGAGAGAACAATAATGTATGGGCGTTCAATTACCATTTTGACAAAAGCAAACCAACACTATTATTAAATTCACATCACGATACTGTAAAACCTAACCAAGGTTATACCAATGATCCATTTACAGCCATTGAAAAAGAAGGTAAATTATTTGGTTTAGGAAGTAATGATGCTGGGGGCTGCTTGGTTTCATTATTAGCAACTTTTGTTCACTTTTACCAACAAGAAAACTTACCATACAATTTGGTTATGGTGGCTTCTGCAGAAGAAGAAAGCAGTGGTAAAAAGGGTTTGAATAGTGTTTTACAACACTTACCTGAATTGGATTGTGCGATTGTTGGCGAACCTACACTAATGCAATTGGCTATAGCCGAAAAAGGATTATTAGTGTTAGATGTTGTTGTCAAAGGAACTGCTAGTCATGCAGCACACCAAAATGAAGATAATCCAATTTACAACGCAATGAATGTAATTGATTGGTTTAAAACTTATCAATTTGAAAAAATATCAGAAGTTTTAGGACCCGTAAAAATGACTGTAACTCAAGTGAATGCTGGAAAACAACACAATGTAGTTCCTGCCGAATGTCATTTGGTTGTCGATATCCGTGTGAATGATTGTTATACCAATGCCGAAATATTAGCGACGGTAAAAAGTCATGTTAACGCAGAAGTCAATCCGAGGTCGATGCACTTGAACGCTTCGTCTATTCCGTTAGAACACGGTTTGGTACAAGCTGGAATTGCGTTAGGAAGAACTACCTATGGTTCGCCAACACTTTCCGACCAATCGGTTTTGAGTTGCCAATCCTTAAAATTAGGACCAGGAGAAACACTTCGCTCCCACTCGGCTGACGAATTTATATTTATTAATGAAATAGAAGAAGGTATTCAGTTATATATCAAAATTTTAACTGATTTCTTTAAACAATAAAATACGAACTATGAAACTTTGGGAAAAAGGAATTGCAACCGACAAACAAATCGAACATTTCACTGTTGGAAATGACCGCGAATTGGATTTGGTTTTAGCCAAATACGATGCGTTGGGTTCTATAGCTCACGCTAAAATGTTAGGTCAAATTGGTTTGTTAACTGCTGAAGAAACTACTTCATTGGTTACTGCTTTGGAAGAAATCATCAAAGAAGTAGAAGCTGGTAAATTTGAAATCGAAATAGCTTTGAAGACGTACATTCTAAAATTGAATACCTACTCACTATCAAATTAGGAGATGCTGGTAAAAAAATTCATACCGCTCGTTCTCGTAATGACCAGGTATTAGTGGACGTTCATTTGTATCTAAAAGATGTTGTCAAAGAATTAAAAGAACAGGTAAAAGATCTTTTTGATTTGTTAATGGAATCGGCAGATAAGCACCAAAATGTGTTATTGCCAGGTTATACGCATTTACAAATCGCCATGCCGTCCTCTTTTGGCATGTGGTTTTCGGCTTATGCTGAAAGTTTGATTGACGATATTACGATGTTGAATGCAGCGTTAAAAGTAGTAGATCAAAATCCATTAGGTTCAGCAGCCGGTTACGGAAGTTCCTTTCCAATTAACCGAACGTTTACCACTCAAGAATTGCAATTTGAAACTTTGAAATTCAATGCTGTGGCAGCACAAATGAGTCGTGGTAAAGCAGAGAAAACAGTTGCTTTTGCCATGAGTAGCGTGGCAGCTACTTTGGCTAAGTTTTCAATGGATGTTTGTTTATACATGAGTCAAAATTTTGATTTCATCAGTTTACCATCGCATTTAACCACAGGTTCTAGCATCATGCCACATAAAAAAAATCCGGATGTATTTGAATTGATTCGTGGCAAATGCAACAAAATTCAAGCATTACCGTATGAAATCACATTGATTACCAATAACTTGCCNAGTGGTTATCATAGGGATTTACAATTGCTAAAAGAAGGATTGTTTCCAGNGATTCAAAATTTANAAGCTTGTTTGGATATCGCCATTTTCGCCATAAAAGACATTACAGTAAAAGAACATATTCTAGACGATAAAAAATACGATTACCTCTTTACTGTTGATTCATTAAACGAAATGGTAGTTGCAGGTATTCCATTTAGAGATGCTTACAAAACAGTTGCTGAGCAGTTGGAAAATGGCACCTTCCAATCNCCAAAAGCTACGAAACACACCCACGAAGGAAGTATCAATAATTTGTGTTTGGATGCTATAAAAGACAAAATGAAACGTTCCTTTTAATTAAAATATTCTTATAAAAAAAGCTCCAATTTCTTGGAGCTTTTTTTATTTCAAAATGAATATTATTTTTTAACCACCAATCGGAAACCTTCTCCGTGAATGTTTAAAATCTCTACATTTTCATCTGATTTCAAATACTTTCTCAATTTGGCNATATACACATCCATACTTCGAGAAGTAAAGTAGTTATCGTCTCTCCAAATTTTTGTTAGAGCCAATTCTCTTGGCATCAAATCATTCTCATGAAGAATCAACATTTTTAATAATTCGTTCTCTTTTGGAGACAATTTAATTGGTTCATCATTTTGGAAAGTCAAGAAACGTAATTTTGAGTTCAAATGGAATTTACCAATTTTAAATTCAAACTGAACTTGTTCTGTTTTTACATCCGATGATTTTCTTTGAATAATCGCCTTGATTTTCATTAATAAAACCTCAGAATCGAAAGGTTTATTCAAATAATCATCTGCACCAGCTTTGTACCCTTTCAACACATCCTCTTTCATAGATTTAGCTGTTAGAAAAATGATAGGCACTTCCGCATTTTTTTCTCTAATTTCTTTAGCTAAAGTATAACCGTCTTTGTAGGGCATCATCACATCCAAAATACACAAATCGTAATGATCTTTTTTGAACTTTTCAAAACCTTCCATCCCGTTCTTTGCCAATGTGACATCAAAATCGTTAAGTACTAAATAGTCTTTCAATACTGCACCAAAATTAAGATCGTCCTCTACCAAAAGAATTTTTCTGTTATTTTCCATAATCTAATTTATTAAGGGTAATTTTATAGTAAAGGTACTTCCTTTGCCTTTTTCACTTTCTACGTATACTTGACCATTATGGTCTTCAACAATTCGTTTTACATAAGCTAAACCTAAACCATGGCCTTTCACATTATGAATGTCACCGGTGTGTTCTCTGTAAAACTTTTCAAAGATTCGTTTTTGAGCTACTTTACTCATTCCTAAACCTTTGTCTTGCACTTTTATCAACACCATNTCTTTAATATTCTCTGTGTAAATATCAATTTGTGGTGCATCTGGTGAGTATTTAATTGCATTCTCTAAAATATTCACTAGTACGTTCGTAAAGTGATTATCATTCACTAAAACTGTCGTTCTAGTCGCATTGAAATGTGTAACCACTGATCCTGATCTATCTTCCAAAATCAAACTAACATGTTCCATCGCATCGTTGATTACATCTTCAATCGAAATGGATTCCTTTTCTATTTCTAACTCTTTCTTCTCTAATTTAGAAATTCGCAATACATTTTCTACTTGCGCGTGCATGCGTTTATTTTCATCACGAATCATNGCTAAATAACGCAATACTTTNTCTTTATCGTCAATAATTTTTGGATTTCGAATAGCGTCCAAAGCTAAGTTGATCGTAGCAATAGGTGTTTTAAATTCATGTGTCATATTATTAATGAAATCCGTTTTGATTTCAGAAATTTGACGTTGACGAATCAACTGACTTAAAGCACTTGAGTAAGCAATAATGATAATAAGTGTAAAAATTATAGACAAAATAGTAATACTCACTAACTCTGATAATAGGAAACGTTTCTTTTGAGGAAAACTTACCATTAATTTATAGTGTTCGTGCTCCTCATTATCTGTCAAAATTGGAATGGAATAACTATTTTTAGGATTGTATTTAAAATTTTTAGAAGCCACTGTCGTTGAGGCACCATCGTAGTAAATTCCGAATTCAAAAGTAGTTTTTACACCATACTCCTCTAATTCTTTTTTTATTAAACTTTGAATATTTTCGGCAGTAACGCGCTCTTGTAAGGGCATCGCTGAGGCTATATCTTTGTAAAAAATTTCAAATTGGGCGTTATCTAAAACGTCTAAACTTCCTGATTTTTCAATGCGCTCATCTGGAATCAAACTTTGAGAAAGCATTGTATTTTCAACTGGTTTCGAATTGTAAATCTCAGTAACTCTTTTGGAACTAAAACTTTTAAACAATTTGGAGTTATCTAATTTTTTATTAAATAAGGAGGACTTAATATCAAAATCTTCTTCAATAATACTATTAGAATATACAATAGTTTTATTTGTTCTTAAATTCTTTTGAACGTAGGTAAATTGAAGTAAATCGTCTTTTTTAGGAATTTTACCTGTACTGTCTTTTAATTTATTATATCGATCATAAAAACTGTAAGCTTCTTGTTTTTGCAATTTTTCTGCTACATTGCCTAAAACTTGCTTAACATGAAATTTAAATTGTTCCTCGTTATTTTCCAATGAAGTATTGAACCAATAGACTTGAACGAGTATAATCCCAATTAGGGACAAACTCATTAACAAAACCAACAATCTAAAGAAAAGCTTACTCATCGAAACAAATTTAGTATTTTAACAATATAGTAAATAATACATTAACCAAATATTAACATACAGCAACAATATTGCTAATTCTTTAAAATTTTAAGAATTTTATCAATTTCATTTTTTGCCGATTGTGCAGTTGTATTATCAATAACAAAATTACTTTTAGCTGCACGTTCCTCGTCAGTCCATTGGGCATTGATACGTTGAAGTACTTGTTCTCGAGAACAGTTATCACGTTGCATAACACGTGTAATTCGATCTTCTAAAGGAGCTGTAACAGTAATTATATAGTCGCAATTTTGGTAGCTCCCACTTTCGAATAAAATAGCCGCTTCGTAAACAACAAAAGGAACTGTCTTATGTTGGTTAAGCCAAATTGCAAATAGCCTTTTAACTTCCGGGTGAATTATACTATTAAGTTCTTTTAATTTATCAGGATTCGAAAAAACAATTGAAGCCAATTGTTGTCGGTTCAATTGACCGTTTTCAAAAATTGAATTACCAAAGCTAGTTTTAACTTCTTCCAAAACATGCGGAGATTGCATTGCTTTTTTTGCCTCTTCATCAGCTATAAAAACAGGAATTCCAAGTGACTCCATATAGTTGACAAGTGTTGTCTTGCCACTTCCGATTCCACCCGTTAAACCTATAATATATGCCATTGATTATTTTTTGAAAAACAAATAAGGAAAAGCTTGTTCGGGTTGTCTTTTCAATACAATTACTTTGATATAAGATTCCAAAAAACCTAACCCATAACCGTAAAACTGTTTCCAAACTGCAACAATAGACAAGTAGCCAATGCGCAAACTTCTATTTTGAATACTTGAAGTTACAAACAAAATAAAGAAGTACAACATGTACAGTTGTAAAAAATAATCGAATGTTAGCAGCAATAAGGCAACCGAAAGAAAAAATCCTACAATAAATGCTGTTGGAAAGAAAAAAGTCAACTTATTGTGTTCTGGATACCAACTGTTCAAAATAGGACGGGCTTTACCAAATTTACTCACCTGAACCGAAAATTTATCCCAATCAATTCGGCGTTTGTGGTAAACAAATGCTTTTGAAAACAATCGAGTTTCAAAACCTAAATTCCACAAACGAATAGACAAATCTGGGTCTTCACCTGGGTGAATATTTCCAAAACCTTTAGAGGCTTCAAAAGCTTTTCGAGACAATCCCATATTGAAACTTCTGGGTTGGAATTTTCCTATTTTTTCAGAGCCGCCGCGAATACCGCCAGTAGTTAAGAAAGAAGTCATCGCAAAGTTGATNGCCTTTTGAATATCTGAAAAGCTATCCAAAGCTTTGTCAGGACCTCCAAAACAATCTACATAGTCTTGTTTCAAAGCTTTATCAACTTCTTCCAGATACTGAGAAGGGATAATACAATCCGAATCAAAAATGATAAAATAATCACCACTAGCCTTTGCCATACCGTAATTACGCGAATCGCCAGGTCCAGAATTCTCTTTATAAAAGTANGCTATATTTAACTGAGATAGNTATTTTTGGATTACTTCGCCACANGGTATTGTGGAGCCGTCTTCTACAATAACAATTTCAAAATCGTTTTGATACGTTGTTTTAGTTAAACTTTCTAATAACTCATCTACTTCGTCAGGACGGTTATATACTGGTATAATAAGAGAAAAATGCATATTCAAAGTTAAAATTTTGATTCCTTTTGGATTGTTTCACAAATATACTATTAATAAAGAATAGTTCCCAAGGGATAAAAAAAAATGCGCCACATTGGGCGCATTTCAATTTTAATGAGATCGAGAATTATGAAATACTTGGCACATGTACCATTTCATTGGCATCAGCCAAATAATCTACTCCCTCAAATCCAAAACCAAATAGGTTCAAGAAATCTTGTTTATAACCCGCTAAATCACCAATTTCTGGCAAAGATTCAGTAGTAGATTCTTTCCACAAAGCGGCAACTTTTGATTGCACATCGTCACGCATTTCCCAATCATCAATACGAATTCTTCCTTTGTCATCTGTTGGAACTGCTTCTCCAGTATATAAACGCTGTGCATACAAACGTTGAATTTGTTCGATACAACCCTCATGAATTCCTTCTGCTTTCATTATTTTGTATAACAATGAAATATACAATGGAATAACCGGAATGGCTGAACTTGCTTGCGTAACTAATGCTTTGTTTACAGATACATACGCCTTTCCATTCAAAGAAGCTAAGTCTTTTGAAATTTCAAAAGCAGTGGCTTCCAAATGATCTTTGGCTTGACCAATTGTACCTTTTCTATAAACAGCTTCAGTCACTTCTGGCCCAATGTAAGAATAGGCAACTGTTGTAGCGCCTTCTGCTATAACATTAGCGTCTTTCAAGGCATTCATCCACATCGACCAATCTTCACCACCCATAACCACAACCGTATTATCGATATCTTCTTGGTTGGCCGGTTCGATAGAAACTTGAGTCACATTTCCAGTATGAAAATCAACCGTTTTATTGGTAAAAGTTCCTCCAATTGGTTTCAAAGTGGAACGATGTAATACACCAGTTCCCGGATGCATACGCACTGGAGAAGCCAAACTATAGATTACTAAATCAATTTGACCCATATCGGCTTTGATTAAATCAATTGCTTGTTGCTTTACTTCGTTAGAGAAAGCATCTCCGTTGATACTTTTAGCATACAAACCCGCTTTAGTAGCTTCTTTTTCGAAGGCAGCGGAGTTGTACCAACCTGGTGATGCGGTTTTCCCTTCAGCAGGAGCTTTCTCAAAAAAAACACCAAGAGTTGCTGCATTAGAACCAAAGGCACTTGTAATTCTTGAAGCCAATCCAAATCCTGTTGAAGCACCAATCACTAAAACGCGTTTTGGTCCATNGATTGATCCTTTNGATTGTACGTATGCTATTTGATTTTTTACATTTTGCTCACATCCAGCTGGGTGTGCTGTNAAGCAAATAAATCCTCTCATTCTAGGTTCTATAATCATATCTTTAATTCTAAATAGTTACTTAATGTGTTGTTTAGTAGTGTGCAAATAT
>JGI25913J50563_1000297_pt1 | contig 9825 bp, 14 predicted proteins | sample LauGreSp1BDMLBSN_2_FD_50563 | JGI IMG/M metagenome (IMG submission 50563)
TTTTTCATCTTCGCCATTCACTCGGTATTCGTAGAGGTTTTTGAATGACTGCTGGTGCCTATCGATGTTCATGTTCAAGAACGCCATGAGCTGCATAAAGCCCGGGTATACGCGGCGGCCCACACCTTTGAACTGCAAGGGCAGTTGACACCCCCCCATTAAGTGCGCATTGGGACCGAGGTGCTGCATAAACCAAAGGATGTGTTCGATGTACTCGTCTAAACCAAACTCACCTTCCCTCATAGGAATGTCACGGATGTTGCGCCAGTCTGTCACGTACACCTCGTGATCTTGTACCAAGGTTTGCACGGTGCCGCGCAGCAAGGTGGCGAAGTGGCCCGACATGGGAGCAACAAGTAAAAGCTTGGGCAGGTCTTTCGAGTCTTCTCGGCAAAACCGCACAAGGTCACAAAACGGCGTTCTGAGTGATGTGGTCTCAATGATGGGTACACGCTTGCCTTGCGCGTTCATCACGCTGGCAATGTTGAACGAGGGACGAGTGTGCGTAAAGCCCAACAACGCACGCGAGTGCAAATCCAGCACCACCGCTAAATACAACCAACCCTCGTGCGTGCGAATGTAGGTGATATCCGTCACCCAGGCGTGGTCTGGCTCGTCGTGTTGGAACTGGCGTTACAACTGGTTTGGCGCCGCAAGCCACGCCAGCTTCCCGCAGGTCACAGAAGATGCGCGGGCTGCCGTAGATGCCCATGCTCTGGTCGTAGAACTCACGGATCTTCAAGGTCAACACCTCGTTGGCCTTGGCCCTTGGCGACAGCGGCTCATGCAGCCAAGCGTAGTAGCCGCTGCGGTGAACTTTGAGAACACGGCACATGCTGGTGAGGCGGAATTCGGTTCGGTGCGCTTGGATGAACGCGTACTTCACCCGGACTGCTTGGCAAAGTACGCGGCCTTTTTTAGAATGTCGCGCTCCTCCTCAGTGCGGTGAAGTTGAGCTCTTAATCTAAGGATCTCACTTTTGGCAGCAAGCAACTCGCTGGCTTGCTGATCTGTTTTGTCTGGCTTAACAGCACTGACCCATTTGTAAAGGCTGTGCGCTGAAACGCCAAGCCTTGCCGATACTTCAGCGACTGAATAGCCTCGTTCGGTGATTTGACGAACCGCTTCGTCTTTAAACTCAGGGGTAAAACGTGGTGGTGACATGGTCTGCTCCTATGAAGAAATCATAGGCCCGAGCTGTCTACTGCACCGTGGGAAGTCCATTTGAGGCTCGAGTTTGTCTATCGTTGCGTGGGAAGTCCATTAAGCTTAGCGAACTCAATTTCAATAAATTCTTTAAGCGCTCTTGATATCGCTACTTCATTCTGACTCATAAAGTCCACCCTTCAACTAATTCATAAGCGGGTTTGGGCCCACAAAGCTATGGCCAATAGGAGTCCCAACAAGCAACTCCATCCTGAAAAGAACCAGCGGAAGACTGATGCATGCGGTATGAACCCAACCCCACGAACAAACCCTGCACTCATTGACCAAAATAAGGCAAGTGCAAGCCAATGATTAGCTCGGCCGTCTAGATCAGTCATCAAGGGCGGGAAAACGGTGCCCACTAACATGATGAGGATGCCTATAGCTAAGGCCGGAAAATTCATGGTCGCTTATGGCTTTCAGTTCGCTCTTCTTGCAGTTCGCCCCACATAGCATTCATGATCGCTAAAAGAACAGCAAATCCAACACCTAAGACCCAAGCAAAGTACCACATATCTGATTCCTTTAATAAGCGCTATGTTCGTTAGCCTGAATGTGTGCAATCGTCACTTTGCCCCGCATTACACCGTAGGCCCATGACGTGTACATGATGATCAGTGGCATAAAAACTAAAGCCGCAACAAGCATGATGCCTAATGACAAGTGACTCGAGACACTATCCCAAACAGTCAAACTTGCACTGGGCATCGTGCTCGATGGCATGATGAACGGAAACATGCTTGCGCCTGCGGTTCCAATAACTCCTATCACTGCGAATGATGAAGAAACGAATGCCAATAAAGTTCTACGCAACAGCAGAAGCGTAGCCGCGTTAAGTGCACCGAATCCCCCAAGTATTGGAAGAGTCCAAAGAATTGGGAATTGATGGTAATTACTCATCCATGCGCCCGCTTCCTTAACGACCGTTTTACTTAAAGGATCTGGCATAGCCGACGGATTGATGATCGATGTGATTCGATACCCGTCAATATGCTGAATCCAAAAGCCCGCTAAAACAAATGCAAGCACCATGACGACAGCGGCCCAAATGCCGGCCTTAATGGAACGAGCTTGAATTGCACCTTCAGTTCGATGGGACAGATAACAAGCACCTTGGAGCGTAATCATGGCACTACTAACAACACCAGCCAAGAGAGCAAATGGGTTTAGAAGTTGCCAAAAGCTTCCTGAGTAAGTTGAGATCAAATAACTATCAAAGGAAAAAGGCACTCCTTGCAACAAATTGCCAAATGCCACACCAAAGATAAGCGGTGGAACTGCACCGCCAATGAACAGACCCCAGTCCCAAGTGCTACGCCAAGTTGCGTTATGTATCTTGCTGCGATAGTCAAAACCAACAGGACGGAAAAACAGAGCCCATAAAACGGCAAGCATTGCCCAGTAAAACCCACTAAATGCTGTCGCATAGACCAAGGGCCAGGCAGCAAAAATAGCTCCACCCGCGGTGATGAACCAAACTTGGTTGCCATCCCAGTGAGGTCCGACAGTATTGATAACCACGCGACGCTCTACATCGTTTCGGCCCACAAATGGCAAAAGAGTACCTACGCCCATGTCGTGACCATCCATGATGGCGAATCCGACGAGTAAGACACCAACCAATAGCCACCAGATGAGTTTTAAATTTCCATAATCAAACATTTAGTGCCCCTCATTAGCGTAACGACCAGTGCCTAAGCTTCCAGGCCCCATTCGCGCGAACTTGACCATCAAGAAAACCTCAACAACGAGAAGTACGGTGTAGAAGATGATGAAACCAGCCAATGAACCATACAGACTGTTAACCGTCAGTGTCGATACGCTCATATGCGTAGGCAGTACACCGTAAATAGTCCAAGGTTGACGTCCGTACTCGGCAACAAACCAACCTAGTTCACAAGCGATCCATGGTGCTGGAAGCATCCAAAGAGCTGCACGCAGTAGATATGGGTGTTCAGAACATTTAGATTTCAAAGTCGTCCAGAATGCGGTGGCAAACAAGATCAACATGGCGAAACCTAGGCCCACCATGACTCTAAAACTCCAAAACATTGGCGTGACTCTAGGAACGGTATCGTTAACAGCCTTTTCAATGATTTCTGGGGTAGCAAGACTCACGTCATCGACATATTTTTTCAACAAGAANCCAAAACCTAAGTCGTTCTTGTATTCTTCAAATCTGCGTTTTACTTCGACGCTCTCGCGGTTGTTACGAAGNTCATCAAGTGCCTTGACTGCNACAATTCCACGCTTGATTCGTTCACGATTCTTTGCTTTGATTTCATGAATGCCTGGTATCTCTTTTGTCAAAGAGCGCGTGCCAATCAACCCCATAACCCAAGGAATATCAACTTCCCAGTTGTTTTTTGACTCAGCTTCATTAATGCTTGCAATTAATGTGAGTGAAGCTGGAGCGGGTTTGGTTTCCCACATCGCCTCAAGGGCCGCCATCTTTGTTTGCTGAGCCTCGCCAACGGTATAGCCTGACTCGTCTCCTAAAACAATAACGCTCAGTACTGAAGCAAGGCCGAAAGCTGAAGCAACTCGAAAACTACGTTTTGCAAATTCAACGTCTTGTTTTTTCAGCAAGAACCAAGATGAGATTGAAAGAACAAACATTGCACCCGTTGTGTATCCAGCTGAAACAGTGTGGACAAACTTCGCTTGTGCATCTGGATTAAACACAACAGCCCAGAAGTCTGTCATCTCCATACGCATGGTGACATAGCTAAATTCGGCACCAACGGGGTTTTGCATCCAACCATTGGCAATCAAGATCCAAAGCGCACTTAAATTTGTACCAACAGCCATCAGTATGGTGACCATCANATGCTGAGTTCTGCTAAGTCGATCCCACCCAAAAAAGAACAATCCAATAAAAGTTGATTCCAAGAAAAAGGCCATCATTCCTTCGATTGCAAGTGGAGCGCCAAAGATGTCGCCTACATAGTGGGAGTAAAAAGCCCAATTTGTGCCGAACTGAAACTCTAAGGTGATGCCTGTCGTAACACCAAGAGCAAAGTTGATACCAAACAACTTGCCCCAGTAACGGGTCATATCTTTCCAAATTACGTTACCCGTCATCACGAATACAGTTTCCATGATCACCAGCAACCAGACCATCCCTAAAGTTAAGGGCACNAAGAGAAAGTGATACATAGCAGTTGCGGCGAACTGCAACCTAGAAAGATCGACTAGTTGTTCTGAAATCATTTGGGTGANTCTTCCTGTTTCTGTTGACTGCTAATTTTTTCGAAAACACTNTCNGCATTCACATTCACTTTGGCATCTTTCACGAAGAGCCACCACANAACAACCAACGCACATAACTTTAGAAGTACGAAGATGATTAAGTGCCTAACAAGCTTGTCATCGTGTGGTTTCATGTGAATTCCGTTAAGGATTAAATCAGTACTGGAGAAAAATTGACTGATTTGAATCAGTTAAGGAAAGGGAATGTGACTTGTCTTAGCTTTGCCAGCCGACAAATGGTGCTGTAACCACATTTGGACGTCAACTTGAAGTTTGTCTTGGTCAAAGAATTTCTCATGCGTACCTTCAACTCGCAAGAGTTGAGCGTTTGGCTGAGATTCGAGTAACTGTTCTGCACAATAGATGGGCACTACANCATCTTGCAGCCCATGTATTAATAAGACTGGACAAGTTACATTTTTAAGACGAACGATTGGTGCGATGTCGTCAAACCGAAAACCGATGACCTTTTCGATATATCGATTAACAATCCAGCCTATTGGCCAATAAGGGAGAAGATGGCCCGCCAACCAGCGACGCATCACCTGCTCTGGATGAGAAAAGGCGGAGATGCTGACAACAGCGGATACATCCGTTCGATTAGAAGCGCTGAGAATTACTCCAGCCCCTCCAAGTGAATGACCAACCAAGAGAAGTTCTCTTTTGTGGTCCTTACGAATGTGAACCGTGTTCTGAAGCCAGGTGATTGAAGCGTCAATATCCTCCGCAAACCTGGGCAAAGAACTGAAGTCATCAGTATCACTTAGGCCATGGGATCTGGCATCTGGTAAGAGCACATGCCATCCGTTCGCATGCAAATGATCAGCAACATCTAACAAGTTTGTTGCATCTCCACCCCAACCATGCATAAGAACCGCACTACGACCGTCCAATGAGTTAGCTTGAGGCCACCAAAGCGCGTTTAACGTTTTATTACGCTGAATTTTGAATAAAACGGTAGTTAGCCCTCTTTCGACGAACTTAGTTGATAACGGTAAATATGCTATTTTTTTGGGCGTTAATGAATGCCGCAACCACTTCAAACCTACCCAAATGCCTGCCGCCATTACAAAGGCAATCGCAATAAATTTGATCGGAAATAAATTACTAGGCATTCAATCAGTAGCTAATAAATCGGGACGTTCTATCCGGTATTCACGACCTCTTTTATCAAGTTGAGTGAGTGCTCCAGAATTCAAAATTTTTGTAATTTCTCTACTGATAGTTTCTAAAGTGAGATCTAGCATCGCACCCATATCTTCTCGAGCAAACATAGTGGTCAGAGTTGGATCTGAATCATCTCGCATCTTCAAAACGAATCTGGCTAGTCGCTGCTTTGCACTTCCAAAATTCAAGTCAGCCAACCAATCATCTGCATCCCGCAATGTTTTTTGCCACTTGATCATCAAAGATTTATGAATCTTTGGGCTATTACTGGCCAAGTTGTCCATCACGCTCAATGGAATTCGACAAACTTTTACATCAGTCAACGCATATGCATCAGTATCGTAGTGTTGATTTGCAAGCGCTTCTAAGCCAGCAACATCCCCTGGTCGTAGTACTCGAACGATTCGCTCACGTCCATCTTGGGAAACGCGAACGATCTTGAGCATGCCCTGTCGAACGGTAAAAATGCCTAAGGCACTGCTACCTTCTCTGTAGACCTGCTCTCCTGCTGGAAAATTTAAGTCATCAATTGGGGCATGGATGAATTCGAAGTCTGACTCCTCCAGCTCTGAAAAGAGGACTAAGTTTCTGATTTGACAACTGCGACAGTCGGAAGTCCCCTGCCAAGCAGACTCATTCTTAATTGGAATCACGAAATTACCTTCTTTTGATGCCTGCATCAAAGCTTAGAGTGTGCATTTTAAGCAGCATCTACTTATATTAGCAATGACTAATTAACTATCGGAAAAGAAGTTGATTAACAACTTTCACGTCATTGCATACCATGCTGGGCCCAACTCCATCCGACTGAACACAATNGAATAAACATAAGCAATGGCAAATATAAAGTGGATAATTACTAAGTTAGCCCATAGTTTTAAAGGAATTCAGACATGAACAGTCAGCAACAAAAAGAATTTCTTGAAGCAACCGCTTGGCTTCGTCCATTCACAAAGTGGGCGGCCTCCTTTTCATTCAAAACATCAAGATTCCTTCCAGCGGTGATTAGGAATCTACCGTTAAAAATTGTGAAGAAAATTCTGATGGGTTATCAGCGTAAATTGTCCTCAGGTGCCAGTTGTGGCACTTGTAGCTGACCAAAAAATGCATCAATAAACATCAAATATTTCAGGATTCACTGCTGATAGGTCTTGAGTTTTCCCGATTGATTACTACTTATATAAAGAAGTACTGATTGATGATGCATGGAGATCTTGAAAATGAAACATGTTGTTTGCCCACATTGCAGCAGCACAAACCGGGTTCCTGCCAACAAGTTTGAAGCTGAACTCACATGCGGAAAATGTCACGAGCAGCTATTTAATGGGCATCCAGCTCCAGTTACAGAGTCACAACTTGCTTCACACATAGCTAAGAACGAGATTCCTGTCGTAGTCGATTTTTGGGCACCTTGGTGCGGGCCGTGCCGAATGATGGCTCCCGAGTACGAAAAAGCTTGCGGCCTGATTGAACCCTATGCCAGATTTCTAAAAGTAGATACTGAAGCCAATCCAAATGTCGGTGTACGGCACAACATTCGAAGCATACCTACCCTAGCGATCTTCATTGGCGGCAAGGAAATCACACGAATTTCAGGAGCAAGATCTGCTACTGATCTTGCTCAGTGGGTAAGAGCTCACCTTGTTAAATAACAAGAATTAAGAAACTTTACGAAGCAAGCGTACATGCATTGGGCGAACAAATGATGCGCCATCCTTAGTCAGGTGAGGCGTAAACGCTTCTTGAATTCGCAGAAGCATCTGAACATCAATACTGTGATCTGCAAAACTGGGGTAAAGCATTCTTTTCTCAAACTCATCAAAACTTGAGTAATGAACTGGTTGAGCAAAACGCCGTTCCTCAACTTGGGTCCAATCTAAATGTTTTGCAAGCGCCCTATCTAAAGCCATTTGCGCAGCACTTCTGACGATACCCTCATCGTTGTACAAACGCACGATATCGTTGAGTGCTCCCGAATAAATGGGCTCAGACACATAAAACAAACTTCCAGTGCGAAGAACTCTTGCAACCTCCTCTAAACCCTGATCCATCAAATGAATAGGCACATGATGAAGCGACTTGAGCATGAGTGCTAAGTCAAACGTGCCATCAGGGAAAGGCACGTTTTGTGCACCCGCCTCTACAAATTCGATTCCGTGCTGTGGTTGAAATATGTTCTTGGCATGTTGAATTGCATCAACCTCGAGTCCTGTTACCTTGCAATTTGGGTANCGTNCCAAAAGGGATCGAGATAAACGGGCATTGCCACACCCCAATTCGATGATCGCTTGATTGCTCAAGTTAACCATCTGCCCCAAAACGTCCAATTCGTCATTAACTANTGGCAACTGGTCCAAATCAAGTTCAAAATTAATCACGTTCCAAAGCTTTCTGGCATTTGAATAGCGACGACTTCACCACGAGCTGTTGCAACATCGCCAGCGTAAACAGTTGCTTCAACAACCACTTTGCGGCCTTTAATTTCTTTTACGCGACCACGAATGACTAACTCGCCCTCCAGCGGTGTGGGCTTTAAAAAGTCCACATGCAAAGAGCCAGTGACAAAACGGAACGCGGGCAATGAGTCATGGCTACGGCCTTCTTGCTTGTACATGGCGGCCGAGGCTGTGCCTGTGCAATGGCAATCAATGAGCGACGCGATCAAGCCGCCATACGCGTAGCCCGGCACTGAGGTGTGATACGGCTCGGGCTTGAAACGGGTGACGGTTTCATCGCCTTCCCACACAGTTTTGATTTGGTGGCCATGCTCGTTGAAGTGGCCACATCCGTAGCAATGAGCTACGTTTTCTGGGTAATGATCTTGGAATGCATCCATAAAACTCTCCTATTGATGATTTGCGCTTATTTTGGTGACACCAATGGCCAGCCTTGAGCTGACCATTGACTCATACCACCTTCAACATAGCGGATATTTTGATAACCCTGCTGCTTTAGCAATTGCAGTGTTGCCTTTGATCGGTTTTGTGTATTGCAAATTAACAGCACAGGCTGGTCCGGGTTCTTAGGCAACAAGTTCGGTTTTTGGGTCAACTCACTCATTGGCAATAGAACCGCACCGTCTGCTATACCGGTTTTATGCTCACGAGTCTCACGAATATCCACCAAGACTGCTTTACCGGACTCAAATTCAGCTCGCGCTTGCTCTAGCGTTACATGATCAGCAGCGTTTGACTCTGAGCATCCAGAACTAAGGACAGCAGTTATCAACGAAAAAATAACCACACCAATGAGCTGTTGAATTGATTTTTTGGAAGATCTCATCATTACAAATCTTTATTAAGGAACAACGTAGCAAGTGGAGTTAGCGATCCACATGTCATCAGGGGTCACGCAATGCTGGTAGTACTTTTCGCGTTTGAAGTCGGAAAGAAAATATGAACGAAACACCAACTGATTCTTCAAAACCAAACTGACATTTCGAGCTAGCTTGCAACGATGATTGATAGCGCATTCTTTCAACTCATGTGCATCCTCATAAAAGTGAACGCTAAAACGTCCCTCTTTCGGCCCTAAGTCTTTGTCAACGATCAGCAAACAAACTGGTGCATTGATCGATTGCAACTTCTCTTTTTCAGCCAAATAATTCAGCTCAGCTACCAACACTTTTTGGAACCATGGGGCCACCATGCCTTGACAGTCGTACAAGTCACGCTTCTTATGAACATACGTAGGATCTGCCATAGGCTCTAGTTCATCCGTCAGCATCAGCATAGGCTCTGCGCCCGTACGAGCTATACCGTCCAACACCACATGAACCGGCTTAGCATCTTGGCAGGCACTGAGCACAGCCAATACGGCTAGCACCAAACTTAAACGAAATTTGCTCAACATAAATTACCCCATGTCCCTGCGTTGTGCACTTTTGCAAAACCTCTGGTTCTGAGCATCATTTTGGCCATGCCACTTCGCGAGCCACTGGCACAGCACAGAACCACATCGCGATCTTTGGGCAACTCAGCTAAACGCGAACCCAAATCAGGTAATGGAATGTTGATGGTCCCAGGTGCATTGCCTGAAGCAAATTCAGCTGCNGAACGAACATCNACAAACACGGCGCCGTTTTGGCGTAACTCTGGGAGCATCCGCACAACTTGCTTTGCACTCCACCACTTGTAGCCAAACCACAGGGCCAGTGCAAGGATTGGCCAATATTGCTCAATGAAGTTCATACAACTCTTC